>JAESGP010000089.1_pt1 | contig 82091 bp, 71 predicted proteins | sample 9269741 | NCBI WGS metagenome assembly JAESGP01 (sample SAMN15720684, study PRJNA650882) | algae metagenome | isolation source: Desmonostoc vinosum HA7617-LM4 and co-occurring heterotrophs from cave wall | place: USA: Waikapalae cave, Hawaii | collected 2011-05-27 | reverse complement strand
ACGATCGCACTCAGGTTTAGTCCATTTTCTGTCTCTCAAGTCAATCATGCTCTCATTATTTACTTCTATCATTCCCTCAGCGTCTGACTTACAGCAATGTTAAGAAAGATGCGACTAATGGATAGCCCAAACTGGGAGAGGGGCTTTGAAATTGCTCCTCTTCTCCCACGCTTGGGAGAAGAGGTTGGGAGATGAGGGCTATTGTTGCATTCATCAACGGTATTCCTAATTCACATCAGACGTAATTTTCTTCTATATTTACAAACAAAGACTTTAAGTTAAGTCTACTACTGACAAATATGACACTGTGTAAGTTCTGTAGCTTTAACCTATCAATTATCTCCAACTGGTAAAATCGGATGGAGTTAGTTGATAGGTTAAAAACTTTGTTAGCAGCGTTACTTTATGGACAAGAAAATTTACGCTTAGAAGAAGTTACTGACCCTACTCCGACAGTTGGTGAAGTCGTAATCCAAGTACAAGCAGCTACTACTTGTGGTACAGATTTAAAGGTCTGGCGTCGTGGTGGTCATGCCAGGATGCTAACGCCGCCAACACTGTTTGGTCATGAAGCCGCTGGACGAATTGTGGCTTTAGGTAAAAACGTTACCGACTGGCAGATAGGCGATCGCGTCGTCGCTAATAATTCTGCTTCATGCATGGAATGCTTTTTTTGTCAACGCCAAGAGTATTCCTTATGTCCAAATTTAACCTGGAATAATGGGACTTTTGCCCAATACCTAAAAATTCCCGCACCAATAGTACAACATAATCTATTACAGATTCCCGAACAATTGCCTGGAGAATTGGCAGCGATGACCGAACCTTTAGCTTGTGTGCTGCATGGTGTAGCACGTTCCAACGTCAAAGCCAAAGATAGAGTGGTTGTTTTAGGAGATGGGGCAATTGGGCTGATGTTTGTAGCTGCTTTGGCGAATACTACTGAGGTTTTACTGTGGGGAGGCAATCACCACAGACTAGAAATTGGTAAAAAACTTGGTGCAGTTCATACCTTTAATTATCATCAAATCCCAGACATACCGAGTGTGGTGAAAGACTTGACACAAGGCTGGGGTGCGGATGTGGTGATCGAAGCCACTGGCGTACCTAGTGTTTGGGAAACTGCGATCGCCTCTGCCCGTCCTGGTGCAACTGTCAACTTATTTGGTGGATGTCCAAGAGATACAAATATTACTGTTAATACAGAACAGCTACACTACAACGAAATTACAATAAAAGGTGTATTTCATAACACACCAAAATATGTACGGGCAGCACTATCATTGTTAGCCAGTCGTCAAATTCCTTTTGAGTTACTCATCAGCGAACAGCGTCCACTAAAAGATTTAGAACAGGTGTTTGATGAGATGAAAGCCCGCAAGGTGATTAAGGTAGCGATGATTCCTTAGAGGTTATTAATTTGTGTGGGTTTGCGATCGCCTTGCACTTGCGTTAATTAGAAGCGATCGCAATTAAATGTTAGTTGCCAGGATTCATATAGCGAGTCAAAATTCTAATTACCTCACCAGTAACAGGAGAAGGTAAAGCCGGAGTCCATTCGCAGATTTCAGCAAAGCCGAGAACGTACAACTGATAAACAATACTATTTACACTTTTGGCAGCACCGCAGGCTAGAAGTCGGACAGGCTGCTTGCCTTGAGGTGCATCAGGAATGGGCGCTTTGAGTAGCTCTGAAACAGAACGAGGTTCTATCATGTTAAAGTATCACCTTGTATTTATCTGGTGAGCAAGCGATCGCTCTCAAGTTTGGCCGGCAAGAGGGGCGATCGCTCTGCTATAACTACTAATGTAGTTATAGCTTTAAAAGCTACTTTTGTAAACGCTAAGGCTAAATTAATAGTTTGTAAGTTTAATAAATCAGTAATCTATAACTCAAAATGTTAGCATCTGCTTTGCAACGTTAGAGACATCAACTTAGTGGTGATTCACTGGAGATTGGCAATTATAATGGCTGAGCGAGATATCAGTAATAAAGAATTAGCTCTTTTATGTAGCATGAATCCTGTTTCTATCTCCAAACTAAAAAATCGTCGTCGTTTCACCAGAATTGACGAATCGACGCTGAATGCGCTTTGCAAGGCACTGAAGTGTCAGCCAGGGGATTTATTAATTTATGAAGAAGACAAACTTGATTCTAAGGCGAAACAGCCTAATAGTTAATAGTTACAAATCGCTAGCAAGCATTAGAGATTTTTGATCAATCTCACCACTGACTGCCAAATTGAAGATGAACTGTGATTCGCAAAGCCTTCTTTACTTAAATCTGACAAAGTAGGAAAACAAGCTGATTTAGCATAGGGGCCATTTCGCAAAACTTTAGCTAATGCATCGTGATTATCTCGTAAACCTTCGTAAAAAAAGAAAACCTCTCCTGAAATGCCAAGTTGGCGATTACAGCTAATTGCTTGCACCAGATATTCGGGACTAATGCAGTAAGACCCCAGCTTAATAAGAATTCCTGGTGCTAACTTTGGCGATGTGGCATTGGGAAATTGATTGGCTAGCTTAGAAGCGATCGCCTGATAACTCTTAAAATCGCGTCGATAAATCTGCGGATGAATTATATCAATTATCCCTTGATTTAACCATGTGGGTGAATCCTGTAAATATTCTTGCAGTGCCCAATTAGGAATATTGGGGGCCATTGATACCAGCATATTAGGCTTAATAGCTTTCACCTGACGGTAGAGACAGGCTAAAAATTCCGTGAGAATATTTGCACGCCATTGTAGCCATTGCCTATCTTTAGAGTTTTGGGGTGGATTGCGGTGAAATTGTTGACGATAGCGAGTGACAGTTACTTGATCATAGCCACCTTCACTGGGTAACGCAGGGAGGCGATCGTCTCCTTGAATACCATCAACATCATAATTTTCCACTACTTCCAGCACCAGCTTGAGTAAAAATTCCTGTACTTGAGGGTCAAGCGCATTTAACCATTCAAAGCCATTTTTTTTCAATAAATTACCGTGACAATCACGAGCTGCCCATTGAGGTTTTCGCTGCAACAACATCCCACCTTGCAAATTATAGGAACTAGCAAAGCCGTATTCAAACCAAGGGATGACTTTTAATCCCACCTGCTTTGCTGCAACTATTACTTCTTGTAAGGGATCGCGTCCCTGGCACAACGGGTTAATTTCCACACCAAAAGTTTGCTGCATTGTGGAACTGGGATACAAGGTAACAGCCTTGTTCCAAACCACAGGAAACACCACATTAAATCCTGTCTGGGCGAGGAAATCCATTGCTTCAGCAATACTTTGCTGAGAACGAAGAACCTGACTATCGGTAATTGTCAGCCAAACACCCCGCGTTTCTATTGTCTGTTGCAGCATTCTCTTAATGTTAGTGGAGAACAAAAAGCGATCGCTTTGATGTATTAATCTTCTGGTACCTTCCCTAGTCCGAAATTTTTATTAATTTTTTAGCTAATTTTCTCATCGAAGTGCAATAAATTTATCGAATATTGTCAAGAGTATTAATTAACCAATAAAAAAATTTAAGGAAAAATTTAGATTAGTAAAATTAATCGTGATTAATTAATTGCTGACATCTTAAAAAATACCTAAAGCTTACAGCTAAAAGTAGCTGGAGTGATCCAAAGTATAGATGAAAGCCAATCCATAAACCCTAGTTGAATACGCTAGGGTAAAGATGGGTAGGTGTTGAAAATTGAAAATTTGAGAATTCCACCAAGAGCGGGCAGAAGGTAACGTTAATGAGTGAATTTGTCCTACAACAACAAAATGAAGCGGCACCTGAGCAGCAAAAGCCCAAAGAAGTGATTCGTCGCTTAGTGTGGAGAATGTGCATAGCCACCTTAATTTTGATGGCGATAGGTTCTGCCACTCGCGTGATGAATGCTGGACTTGCTTGCCCAGACTGGCCTTTATGCTACGGAGAATTGGTGCCAGCCAAACAAATGAATTTCCAAGTATTCTTAGAGTGGTTTCACAGATTGGACGCAGCTTTGATTGGTGTTAGCGCGATCGCACTCTCTGGTTTATCTTGGTGGCATCGTCGTTCCTTACCTATTTGGTTGCCTTGGGCGTCCACATTTGCCCTATTTTTAATCGTCTTCCAAGGAGTTTTAGGCGGACTCACCGTTACCGAGCTGTTACGGTTTGATATCGTCACCGCCCACTTGGGAACAGCATTGTTGTTTTTTACCACACTCCTCATCGTTGGTACAGCACTCACACCCTATCAAGGAACTGGAACTGTTGGTCAATTACCTTGGGTAAGTTTAACTGCCGCAGTACTAGTTTATTTGCAAAGCTTACTAGGTGCTTTGGTGGGGTCTCGCTGGGCACTACATCAATGCTTTGGCGATTCTCAACTTTGTTCTGTGATGTACAGCCATATTGCTGGTTTAGTACCGCCAACAGCAGCAACCTTGGCCGTGATATTGATTTCCTGGCGGACACCAGCACTACATCCAGCTTTGCGACGACTGGCAAATATGGCTGGTGGGTTATTAATTTTACAAATCTTGTTGGGGATTGCCACTTTTAAGTTACATCTCCAAGTCGAGCCTCTCACCGTCTCTCACCAAGCTATAGGCGCTGCTTTGCTAGGCACTTTGGTAGCTTTTACAGTTCTAGCATTACGTGACTGGGCTACTAGCCGCGAAATCAACGCTTATCCCGTTGGTTTATCAGTGAACAGTGAACAGTGAACAGTTATCAATTCACATAAAAAGGTACATACAAAGGTATTTATCCAAGGTTAAAATCCTGGACTTTTAGTGATGGAGATTAACTGATACTTCGACTCCTTTCGACTCCGCTCAAGGCAAGCCTCTCAGTACAAGTAACTGATAATTGATTAGCTGCCTGTAAGTTAGAAAAATAAGGAACTAGAGCCAACATGATTGAGACTAATGTCTCTCGCCACCACGAAACATTTCTACAAGTAATTCAAAGCTACTACCAGTTAACAAAGCCTCGGATTATTCCGTTGCTTTTGATTACCACTGCTGGGAGTATGTGGATTGCCGCTAAGGGACAAGTAGACCCATTGCTGTTGCTAGTAACTCTTATTGGTGGCACTTTGGCCGCTGCTAGTGCCCAAACAATCAACTGTATCTATGACCGAGATATCGATTATGATATGGAGCGGACGCGCCATCGTCCGATGCCAGCAGGTAAGGTACAGCCACGTGATGCTCTGATTTTTGCGATCGCTCTGGCTGCGATTTCTTTTACCTTACTAACAGTATTTGCCAATCTTCTAGCCGCCCTACTGGCTTTATCTGGCATTGTCTTTTACATTCTCGTCTACACCCACTGGTTGAAACGTCACAGCACCCAAAATATCGTCATTGGTGGGGCTGCTGGGGCAATTCCGGCGTTGGTGGGTTGGGCCGCTGTCACCGGCACTTTAAGCTGGGCAGCATGGTTGATTTTTGCGATTGTCTTTTTGTGGACACCCCCCCATTTCTGGGCACTAGCCCTGATGATCCGCGATGACTACGCAAAAGTTGGCATACCGATGTTACCGGTAGTTGTAGGTGATATAGCAACTGTAAAGCAGATTTGGTACTACACCTTAATGACAGTTGCAGCAACGCTATTATTGGTTTATCCCTTAAAAGCGAGTGGAATTGTCTATGCTGCGATCGCCTTGAGTTTGGGAGGATTATTTATCTATAAATCTTGGCGCTTGTTGCAAAATCCAGAAGATCGGACTGTAGCTAGAGACTTATTTCTTTATTCCATCTCCTACATGATGCTGTTATGTTTGGGTATGGTAATTGATAGCCTTCCCCTAACTCATCATCTAATTAATGCAGTAGGAAATCAGTTGCATTTAATTAGTTAAAGGAGATTAATTACAGCGATCGCGTTGCTTTTTCAGAACGCGATCGTATGTTAAAAATTTTATAAATAAAATTCAATTTCAACTATTGACAATTGTCAGTAGAATTTTCATCATCAACAAAGACTGCACCTAAAAAATAAAATAAAAATGTTAACAAATTACATTAATATAGCAATGCACAAAGCAACCTATGAGTTGCTTGAAGATGGAACTTTTTACGGTGAAATTCCTGACTGTCAAGGAGTGTGGGCAAATGCTGCAACACTAGAAGCCTGCCGTGAGAACTTGCAAGATGCTCTTGAGGGGTGGATTATTCTAGGATTACGCTTAGGTCATACCCTGCCAACGTTGAATTTTACGAACGCTACAAATAACCTAAATTAAACTTTACTTTCTTCTCTATTTTGAAAAAAATTACGTCTAGCGACATCCATAGTTTGAAGTCACTTTTGCTAACATAATAATCATAGGTAGAATCAATCTCTGGATATAAAGAGGTATAACATGGCTCATTTAAATATGCGTCGTCCCCAAAATACCGACGGCGATTTTTATGTAGATAGCACCTGCATTGATTGCGATACCTGTCGCTGGATGACTCCTGAAGTATTTTCTCGTGTTGGTGAACAATCAGCAGTTTATCATCAACCAACAAATGAAACCGAAAGATTAGCCGCGCTAGAAGCACTTTTAGCTTGTCCCACCAGTTCGATTGGTACAGTTGAAAAACCAAAAGATATCAAAATTGCTCAAGAAAGTTTTCCAATTTTAGTAGACGAAAATGTTTACCATTGCGGCTATCATTCCGAAAAATCCTATGGTGCTGCTAGCTATTTAATTCAACTTCGCGATGGGAATATTCTGGTGGATTCACCTCGCTTTACACCACCTTTGGTAAAGCGCTTAGAAGAGATGGGCCCCATTCGTTACATGTACCTCACTCACAAAGATGATATCGCAGATCATCAAAAATTTGTTGAACATTTTAAGTGCGATCGCATCCTCCATATTGAAGATATTTCTGCTAATACCCGCAATGTAGAAATACAACTAACAGGCAATGAACCAATTACTTTAACTCCAGATTTGCTAATTATCCCAGTTCCCGGTCATACCGAAGGACACACAGTATTACTTTACAAAAACAAATATCTTTTCACTGGCGACCATCTTGCTTGGTCAGAAAGCTACCATCAATTGGCTGCCTTCCACGATTTCTGCTGGTATTCGTGGTCAGAACAAATTAAATCAATGCGACAATTAGCCAATTATTCCTTTGAGTGGGTGTTACCAGGTCATGGGCGAAGATTTCACGCTGATGTTGATACCATGCACCAGCAAATGCACAAGTGTATTGAATGGATGGAAAGCTTTTAAGTAATGGTCAAAATTAAACCGTTTTTAATGCTTCTGTTAGTGTTTTGTATCTTGCTAGTTGGATGTTTAGCTAACTCTCAGCAGACATCTTCACGAGAAATCCGCCCAGAAATGGTAACTACAACCAAATCCAAGGCAGACTTAGCAATAGCCGTTTTATCAGAAACCGGAATCTCCAAACGATATGATCTGTATCTTGGTAACAGTGTTGAAATAGCAGTTCCTCCAACAAGAAACAACAAATTCATGGACTGGATGCAGGCGCTTTTTGTACGAGAAGCTGGGTGGAACTATATTGAAGCCAAATACGTTGCCCAACTAGAAGAAACTTTTTCAGAGACCGAACTAAGAGAATTATTGGCTTTAGCCAAGCAGTCGCTTATTAGAAGGTTAGTACAGGCTGAGATTGAAGCCTATTCTGCATCTGCCGAAAAAAGGCGCAGGTTGCTATCTACACTGTGGGATAAATACAACAGTGGTGTATTCAACCCACCGCCAGAAGTACGGCAATAATTCAAGATTGTATGACTTGAATTGATGAGTGCGATCGCCAGCGAAATTTATGGGGCAATCGGTCTGTTATTACTTCCGTAAATGGCGAATTGAAAAGTCTTCAATCCAAAACTCCCTGGTCAAGATACAATTCGATCTGAGAAAAGCTGTTAAAGTCCACTAAATTATTGATTCTAAGCCACCCTATGAGCATTCATGAAGTATTTATGCCGGCGCTCAGTTCCACCATGACTGAAGGTAAAATCGTTTCCTGGGTAAAATCACCAGGCGACAAAGTGGAAAAAGGCGAAACAGTAGTGGTGGTTGAGTCAGATAAGGCAGATATGGACGTGGAAACCTTTTATGAAGGATACCTTGCCCATATCATAGTACAAGCTGGTGAAACTGCCTCAGTGGGAGCAGCGATCGCTTTTGTCGCCGAAACAGAAGCTGAAATCGAAACCGCTAAGTCTCTTGCTAACTCTGGTGATGCCGCCGCTACTCCTGCTGCTACCTCTGTTGAACCAATCCCAGTAGCGGCTTCAGTGGGAACACCTGCTTTAGCATCTCAAAATGGGTCTAATCACCGAGAAGGACGGCTTGTGGCTTCGCCCCGTGCCCGCAAGTTGGCTAAAGAGTTAAAAGTTGATTTAAGTAATCTTCAAGGTAGTGGCCCCTACGGTCGTATTATCGCTGAGGATGTAGAGCTGGTTGCTAACAAAGGCAAGCAACCTACTGCACCAGTAACTCCAATCGCACCTACACCAACTACCACCCCAGTAGCACCATCACCTCGAACACCAGCACCCACACCTACACCCGTAGTAGCATCCGTTGTTCCAGGTCAAATCGTGCCCTTGACCACCCTGCAAAATGCAGTAGTGCGAAACATGGTAGCTAGTTTAGCTGTGCCTGTATTCCGAGTGGGTTACACAATTACTACTGATGGGCTAGATAAGCTTTACAAACAGATTAAATCTAAAGGGGTGACAATGACAGCGCTACTAGCAAAAGCTGTAGCGGTGACGTTGCAAAAACATCCACTGTTGAATGCTAGCTATTCAGAACAGGGTATTGTTTATCATTCTGCTATTAATATTTCTGTAGCCGTGGCGATGGATGGTGGAGGATTAATTACACCTGTCTTGCAAAATGCAGATATGGTAGATATTTATTCCCTATCGCGTACTTGGAAGTCTTTAGTAGATAAAGCTAGGGCAAAACAACTGCAACCAGAAGAATACAACAGCGGTACTTTTACTTTGTCCAACTTAGGCATGTTTGGCGTAGACAAATTTGATGCAATTTTGCCGCCAGGACAGGGTTCAATTTTAGCCATCGGTGCATCTCGTCCGCAAGTTGTAGCCACACCTGACGGTTTATTTGCTGTGCGGCAACAAATGCAGGTAAACATTACTTGCGATCACCGCATTATTTACGGTGCAGATGCTGCGGCTTTCCTGCAAGATTTAGCGAAGTCAATTGAAACAGACGCTCAATCCTTAACATTGTAAATCCAGGTGTAGGGGCGATCGCTCTAAACAGTAGCCACTGCCGCGCAAAGAAGAACGCAAAAAGAACGACTTTTGCAAGAAGTCTAATAAAAAATATCTGATTAATAAATAGCTTGACAAGGGGAACATAATTCCCCTTTTTTTAATTACGAATTACGCTGCGCTATCGTCACAAAGACCGCCAAGACGGGGGCTGGTCTCACCAATTCCCAATTCTCCATCATTTCGTCTCCATCCAATTTTCACCTGCACGTGCATCCACGACCAAAGGTACACTCAACTGTACTGCACCCTCCATCACAGACTTAATTTGCGGTTGTAATTCTTCCCACTCTTGCGGAGGAACTTCAAACACTAATTCATCATGAACTTGTAATAATAAACGTGCTTGATATTTTCGTAAAACCTCATGCAATCTCACCATGGCAATTTTGATAATATCAGCACTCGAACCTTGAATTGGCGCATTAGCAGCAGAACGGAGTAAACCCGCATCATAAGGGCCTAAATTCTTCAGTTTACTCAAATCAATATCTTCTAATTTGCGACCTTTCAAACTGCGTAAACTATTATTAGTAAACTCAACATAACGACGCCGTCCGAGAATAGTTTCTACATAACCTTGAGCGATCGCCTCTTTTTTCATGCGTTCCAAATATGTAAAAACTTTCGCATAGCGTTCGTTAAATCTCTTGATAAATTCATTAGCGATCGCTTTATCTATACCAGTTGAACGCGAGAATCTGAGAGAACCCATTCCATAAATCACGCCAAAATTGATAGTCTTTGCTATCCTGCGTTCATCTGATGTTATATCTTCTTTTTCAAACACCAAACGCGCCGTGACTGTATGAATATCTTCATTTTGCTGATATGCTTGCACCAATACAGGTTCTTGACTTAAATGTGCCAGAATTCGTAACTCAATTTGAGAATAATCAGCCGCCACCATCAACCAACCAGGTTCTGGTAAAAATGCTTTACGAATCTGACGACTAAAAGCAGTACGAATTGGGATATTTTGTAAATTGGGATTGGAAGAAGATAATCTGCCTGTTGACGTTGCAGTTTGATTAAAATTGGTATGCACCCGCTGAGTATCTGGACGTACCAATGCTGGCAGTGCATCAACATAAGTAGACTTTAATTTAGATAAAGTTCGATACTCAATAATCGCATCAACAAAGCCAGTTGTATCAATTTCTTGGAGTTTTTCTAGAGTTGCTGCATCTGTAGAATATCCTGTTTGAATTTTTCGAGAATATTTAGTACTTAATCCCAATTTTTCAAATAATATTTGGCTTAATTTCTTCGGAGAACCTAAGTTAAATGTTTCCCCAGCAATTTCAGTAGCTTGTTCTTGTAACTTTGCTAAATCTATTTCTAACTGCTGCGAAAGTTCATGCAAATAAGCTGAGTTAATACGTATACCTTGATATTCCATTGCCGCTAAAACTCTCTCTAGCGGTTGTTCCACATCTACCAATAGTTTATACAAAGCTGGAATTTTTTCTAGTTGCTCTCGTAACTTTGGTACAAGTTGAAACGTAGCATAAACTTGCAAACAGCAATAATCTGCTACAGTTGCGATATCAATATCAGCTATAGTTTTACCTTTGGGAACTAAATCTACATAATTTTTTGTAATCAACCCTAAATTCCGCTGCGCTAATTCACCCAAATTATGACTAGAATCTGGATTTATCAGATAGCTTGCTAGCATGGGATCAAAAACTACCCCTGCTAGATTAATTCCTTGACAACGGAAAACTAAGCGGTCAAATTTGGCGTTTTGAAATGTTTTCGGATAATCTGCACTTTCTAGCAGCGATCGCAGTGCCTCTAACACCACATTTTGATTGAGATTCTCACCACTTTTGTGATTAATAGGAATATAGGCTAATTCATCCGGTTCTGTTCCCCAGCAGCAACCAATTCCCACTAAATCAGCATCTCTTGGTTCTAAGTCAGTAGTTTCAGTGTCCCAAGCAACGGGTATCTCTGGGTTGGTAAAATGTTGTAATAAGCTCACTAACTCAGTTAGTTTAGCCTCGGTATTAATGATCCGTGGCTGAATTGGTGAAACAGCTTGTAGCGTAGCTGCTGCTGTTTCAGCAGCACTAAAAAACCACAAATCACTATCTTCATCGATCTCTTGGTTTGTAGAGACAGAATCAGTTGATTCTGTATTAATTGATGCGGCTAGCTGTTCTCCAACTGTGCCACCAAACTTTAGTTGAAGTTCGTTAACTTTACCTAAAAAAGTTTTAAATTCTAATTTTTCTAAAATTGGTATAAGGATGCTTGTCTCAAAACCTGTTAATTTACAATCTTCTAAATCAAGTTCTACAGGAACATCCACAACTATCTTTGCTAAATAGTGAGACCTTTGAGCATCTTCTTTACCTGCTGCCAGTTTTTTTTGAGTTGCTCCTTTAATGTCATCTAATGCAGCATAAATATGGTCAAGAGAACCGTAGGTATTTAGCAGCTGTACAGCTGTCTTTTCCCCAATTCCCTTGACTCCAGGAATATTATCTGATTTATCACCGCAAAGAGCTTTAAAATCAACAATTTGCGAAGGTAAAACACCGAGTTTTTCTTTTACTTGTTCTGGCCCAAATTCTGTAATACTATTAGTAGAACGCTTCAGAGCGTCAGGACTAAAATTGAGAACAGTAATTTGCTTGTCTAAATCAATTAATTGAAATAAATCGCGATCGCCAGTAAGAATCTTCACTCTATACCCAGCAGCAGTTGCTCTTTGTGCTAAGGTTCCCAAAATATCATCTGCCTCATAACCTGGGGCAGTTAAAACTGGCAGATTCAAGCCATTGAGCAACTCTTGTAAATTTTTTAAATCAGGAATAAAGTCTTCTGGTGTACCTGGACGATCAGCTTTATAGGTATCGTCTGCTTCGTGGCGGAAGGTTGGCAAGCCCAAATCAAAAGCTACTGCCATTGCTTGTGGCTGCTGTGTCGCCATTACCTCCAGCAAGGACTTGAGAAAGCCAAAGCATACACTGGTAGGAATTCCTGTTTTGGTATGCAGTCCGCCATCTCGCCCTTTGGCAAAAGCAAAGTATGAACGGAACGCTAGGGAGTGTCCATCTACCAAGATGAACGTTGGACGTGTGGCAGTTACAGAATTAGAAATTTCAGACATAAATATATTCTAACCAGAAGCCTTCGACACAAAACTGCTGTAATTTAAACTGCTTATTTGGAGTGTCAGCACAAATAAATCAGGCAATGTATGGATAATTTACTGTAGATCTACACATTTGCGGAATCTGGTACAGATGCTAAACAGCAAAAATTTTAGGTGCGTTTGTGTGTACCAACGAGCGGCTATCAGTACTAAAACAGCAGTTGTTAAGCTTAACAAAACTTTATACACTCTCCTCAAAGGCTGATTATATCGAACCTTTTTCGTCATCAAAGCTTTACACAAAGTTAGGTAGATTCAGCAAGCCTACAAACAAAAGTTCCAAGTTAGAAATAGGTTAGCAATCTCGCAGTTATCCAGTTTGAGAAAATAATTTCCTATGGCAACCAAACTTTTTAATACTCTAGCAGCTGCTACAACTTTAGCAGGTATCGTAGCCACCGCCAGCAGTGCAAACGCAGTATCTTTATCCTACAATGGTTCTACAAATTTCAAAGCTACAAATGTTGTCGATGAAGCTATCAGTGTTCAGAAGTTTGACTCTTCTCTGGGCACACTGAAAGGTGTAACATTGAAGTTTACTAGTGATATTAACGGAAATATCGGCTTTGAAAATACAGGGTCAACAGCCGCTAATATTACAGTTAAACTCGGTAGTAACGTTAACCTAAAACTGGGTAATACTTCTTTATTTAATATCAGCCCTCAAACATCTCAGACATTCCAAAATGTTTCTCCATTTGATGGTCAAATTGACTTTAATACACCCTCTGGAAGAAGTCTGCAAGGGTTGAATGCCACACAATCAGACCAGACAACTATCACCAATAGCCAAATGTTACAGAGTTTCATTGGTACTGGCAACCTCGACTTTTTATTCTCAGCTATAGCTACTTCAAATGTGACTGGTTCTGGAAATATTGTGAGCATGATCAGTACTTTTGCTAAGGGAACTGTCGCAGTCACTTATGACTACGAATCAGCTCAATCTGTACCTGAACCTTCTGCGGCAATTGGTATCGGTTTAGTAGCAGGACTTGGTTTGTTATCACAACGTAAAAAAAGCTGGCTCAAGGCTTCTAACTAATCGACATTTGTAACTGGGTGATAAAACTCACCCAATGACATCTACTACTACAAACTACTCACCAAAAGGCACATTAAATAATTTTTGAAAGGTAAGTGCCTGTTAAACTACTGTCAGAATCATCTTTTTATCTAAATGTAAAAAACCCAGATTTTTTGATAATCTGGGTTTTTATTTTGGCTGAAAATTAGACCTCTTGCAAAAGTCGGATACTCGCCAGAAAATAAATTTTCTGGCTGATAACTCAAGTCGGTTTCAACCGACTAATAACAGTATTTTTAGTCCGTTTCAACGGACTTTTGCTATTAGGCAGAGACTTGAGTCTCTGACGGTTCAAGTATTTTTGCAAAAAGTCTATTGTAGAAACGTTGCAACGCAACGTTTCTACAATAGACTTTTTGTTGTTAACCATTCGTATTGTCTCCAGCTCTGATAACCTCTTATTGAGTCAAATCCTTGGGAATTTATGCAACAAACCTCTGCCGCTAACTTAGCATCTATTAACGATCAAGCTACAGCTTTACAAGATATCAAATTACTGGTTTTAGATATAGATGGCACAATTTCTGGAGTCTCAAATACCATCAGCGCATCTGTCAAGGAAGCGATCGCCGCAGCGCAAACACGGGGAATTCAGGTAACAATTGCTACTGGTCGCATGTATCGCTCAGCTGTGCGCTTTCACCAAGAAATTGGCTCTATGCTGCCATTAGTAGCCTATCAGGGAGCCTGGATTCAAGATCCAGCCACCCAAAGAATTCATCGTCATTTACCTGTCTCTAGGGAAATTGCTCACCAACTAATCGATTATTTTGAACAGCCTCAGTTGCGATCGCTCTTATCTGTCCACCTCTATATTAATGACGAGCTATACGTGCGGGAGTTAACTAGAGAAAGCCAAATTTATGGGGAACGTAGTGGTGTAACGCCAATTCCAGTAGGTGATTTACGCCAAGTTTTAACTAGTGAACCAACTAAGATTCTGGCTTTGTGCGATGACACAGATGTCATCAACGAGCTATTAGGTAATTTACGTCGCCAGTACACACCAGCGGAACTTTATCTTACCACTTCTGTTGCAACTTTCTTTGAAGCTACTAATGCTGGTGTTAACAAAGGCGCTGCTGTATGTTACCTAGCTGAAGAATTGATGGGATTACAAAGAGCTAACGTTATGGCTATTGGTGATAACTTCAATGATTTAGAAATGCTTGAATATGCCGGGATTGGCATTGCCATGGGTAATGCACCAACACCTGTTCAGGCGATCGCTCAGTGGGTGGCTCCTGATGTAGAGGAAGACGGAGCTGCAATCGCAATTGAAAAATTTTTGCTATTGTAGGGGGCTGTCTCAAAATTACACTCTTGAGATCAGAAAGGACACCGACGACTGGCCGTGTTTCGTCTCGGTGTCCTTGCTGGTTCGCTCCTCACACACCTGATAATTTAGCCGAGAGGACTTGTTTAGTCAATAGCCTGTTATAAAAGTTTTTATTTGGTGAGAGGTGTGATCGATTCACAACTCCAAAGGCGCAAAAATACCTAATTTTTCTTCTAGCAAAAACCTCAATACAGATTGAGTAGCCATCAGTAATCCAAGTCTTGCTTGAGCTAGCTTTTGTGAAAAAATTTTGACTTCACCCCAAATGCGGCAACTACTCCAGAAATTTTCAAAAGCTTTGCTCAAATCTAGTGCCACTTTTTCCCAGTTTACATAACCTTTAAAGTCAGGGCACTCTGCGTTATCTATTACTTGTACTAATTCAGCAATTAGCTGATACTCATCTGGGTGAGTTAGACGCAGTGTTTGATCGCTGTTTAGCCAAGGTATGGGGTTAGAGGAGTTAACATTCCAGAACCTTAAACTAGTATCTGGAACTGGTTCTATAAGTTTAATTAATCCCTCTCGGTGAGCTAGTAATATTAGTGAGCAGCAACGTGCATGAGCGTGTTGAGCAGCAAATAAAGAATCAGAGACGGGGAATTTTTTCTTATCTCTTGTTCTCCCAATTTTTTCACGTACTTTTATACTACCGAACACGAGACTTTGCAACCAAGCTGCTAGTGTCTGGTCATTTACTTGTAAATGTATCAAACCAGGGGAAACTATTTTGACATCAAAAACGCCGCCAGCGATCGCTAATAAATGGAAGGCGATCGCACTGGCTGTCTCCATTGCTTTTTGATTCTGAGATTTGGACAGCCCTAAAGCCAGACTTGAGACATACACTAATTTACTATTATTTCTATCTTTATATAGAGGAATTTTTTTATTTCCTATGCTTACAGTTTTGTTGCTGCCAGTATAAATACTTAATACCGTAACTAATTGACTATTTATTAGCTGCTTCAATGATGTGTATTTGCTAACTAGTAGCTTATAATGCACGTAGTCTTGAGTCAATTATTCTACAGTGATATCTGTTGGTTTTCTGTCATCTGTCTTGAGATATAAGTATAATCTAAATAAAGAAAAATGAGAGTTGGATAAAATTTAATGAATAATCGATGAATAGTGAGTAAACTTTACTACCATCATTGTACAGTAGGATGTATAACAAAAGAAGTAACGAGCAAATTGCTTTTTACTCTTTTGGATGGCTGGCGCTGTTAGGCGTTAAGCCTACCTCATTAACACAAAGACACTCCTTGCACCTTTTTATGACGTCTTTGTCTTCAGCCGAACGCTCTTTGTTACCTATGCAATCTCCATCCTCCTTTTCAGAGGCTTCACGGCCTTTTTTAACTTGGCAACGGATTCTTGACTGGGCTCAAGAACACTACCGCTGCCGCACCTTTAGCAAAGATGAGCGCATTCCAGCTCGACCTGGATTGCTGTACTTGGTGCAAAGGGGTGCGATCCGCATGGTAGGAACTGCCCAAGTTAGTGCTACTGCTAGTCAGTTAACATCTCGACGAATCAACAGAACTCCAGAAGAGGCTTTCTTGGGTTTTGTTGGAGCAGGACAGCCGTTTGAAATTGTTGCTCAGTCTCCATTCACACTCCAGGCTTACGCCCATGTTGACCAAACTGCGGTGCTGTGGATGTACTGGCATGACTTAGACAATTGGCCTCACTTCCGGCGCGAAGTTATGGATGCCTTTAGGTATCAGCACCAGCGTAAGCTGCTGTGGCTGAGTGCTTTAGGGCAACGGCGCACAATTGACCGACTCTTAGGATTCCTGACATTGTTGATTGAGGAATATGGAGAGCCGGCAATGAGCGAAACTGATCCTGATGTGATTCGTGGTTATTGTCTGCCTTTTCCACTGACTCATGCCCAAATTGGTAGTGCAATTGGTTCGACTCGTGTCACTGTCACCCGCTTGATGGGCAAGTTACGTCAACGTGGCTTGATCCTCACTCAGGGAGACAATCTAATTTGCTTGCCAGCAGAGTCGATTAATAGAGTCAGCTAAAGCGCAGTTCAGCTCTGCGATGACCGCTACTCTGTCTACCATCGATAGCAGGTGTCAGCGAATTTTGACAAACCCTGTTTGGGCAATCAGTTCCTGTCCCTGCTCAGTTAGCAGTAAGTTGACGTAAGCATCACCTGCTTGCTGCTCAGTCTGACCGTTCTGTTTGACCACCACAAACAAATTGCGGGTAATTGGGTATTTTCCTGATTGAAAAGCCTCAATGTTCAATTTGTTCCGTTTACCAGGACATTCAGAAGGGAGAACTAATGGTTCTTGGTAAGGAGCAACATATTGTCCTTGCGTTCGCCCCAACGGCAAGGCTTTGATTGAACATTGAGGAATCACCTCTGGGGCAGAAGCGTAATATATGCCACCAGGGCTACCAGCTAATTTTTGCAAGGCTTGGGTGGTCGTGGAGACAAACTCCACATTGGAGCCAAAAGCTTGACCACCCAATACGTCTTGAACAAAAAGCTCAACTGTACCGCCATCAGTAATACGGCGGGAATAGGGCTTAATTGGAATATTGGGGCCGCCCACCAGGCTCCAATTGTTTATTTTGCCTGTGTAAATTGACTTCAACTGGTCTATAGTTAGTCCTTGAATATTGAGGCTAGGGTTAATTGCTACTGCCAACCCGTCAATTGCTACAGGAATTTGCTTCAACTCAAATCCACGCTGTTTGGCACGAGCTAGTTCGTCATCTCGTAATGGTCGTGAAGACTGAGCAAAAGCTATTTGACCATCAATGAGAGATTTGATACCTGTACTGGAACCAGGCTCGCCACTACTAGGCTCTACATAACGCAGGCGAAACTCTGGTCGTGCTGCTTGAATTGCTGCGTCAACTGCTAGTCGAATTGGTGCCCATGAAGTACTACCTCCATAATTGAATAGACCTGTGGGAACATTTTGTATGGAGGTAAAAGTCTTGCTTTTGGGTTGTCCTGGTGAAGTGAGAGGCGTTTTTGTGGTGTCTGAACTAATTTTATTAAGGTCAAAACCAGACTTTTTACTGAACCACCAGAAGCCGCCAGCTATCAGCCCAACTGTAATTAGGAGGGACAAGACAAGAATAGGTGTTTCGTTTCGTTGGGACATAGTAAATTACTCTGCTTGTCCTCTCTGTGTAGATGCTTGATGAGTGTTTGCTACTAGAGATTGTAGGGGAGAGTGGCTATTTTATGAATAAATTTCGACAAATTCGCCTTCAAGAGTAATTATTTACCTTGATTCGCTAATTTTTCCTAGTTTAATTATTTGATTTTGACAAATCCCGTTTTTTCGATGAGTTCTTGCCCTTGAGATGTTAACAGCCAATTTGCATAAGCTTCACCTGCTTGTTGGTCTGTTTGGTTATTTTGTTTAACAATTACAAATAAGTTACGGGTAATTGGATAGTCCCCACTACGGAATGCTTGAGTATTCAATTGATTGCGTTTGGCAGGACATTCAGATTGAGTTACTAAGGGTTTTTGGTAGGGAAGGACGAGTTGATTGCTTGTACGCCCTATTGGTAGGGATTTAATCATACATTGAGGTACAACTTCTGGAGCGGAAGCATAGTAAATGCCGCCAGGAGTCGCAGCGACTTTTCGTAATGCTTCAGTGGTTGTGCCAACGTAGTTAATATTAGTACTAAAGTTATCCTTCTTGAGAACATTTTCAATAAAGAAATCTACTGTACCTCCAGCTTCTTTGCTACGAGAGTAAACTGTAATGGGTAAATTAGAACCGTCTACCTCTTGCCAGTTAGTAATCTTACCAGTGTAGATGTCTTTAAGTTGGGCAACGGTTAAACCGGGTATATTAAGGCTGGGGTTGACAGCGATCGCAATGCCATCAATTGCTACTGGAATTTCTTTGAGACTAAATTTTTTTTGCTGTGCTTGTGTATGTTCTTCAGCCTTAACTGAACGAGAAGATTCTGAAAAAGCTAGTTGATTATCTATCAACATCTGAATGCCAGTTCCAGATCCTGGATTACCAGATGGTGGTTGAGTGTAGCGTAAACCAAACTGAGGACATAGATTTTTCAGTACTGGTTCTACTTCTTTACGAATGGGTGCCCAAGTGGTGCTACCACCATAGTTGAATATTCCTTGTGGGAAGTATGATGGACATTCGTTGGTTGGGTTATTTGTAGAAGTAGGGGAATTATTTGATTTCGTTTGATTAGAAGAATTTGACTGCTGGGAATTAGTTGGGTTTATTTGCGCCCATCGTTCCATGAGAAACCATAACCCACTAAAGACTAAGCCAACAGAGACAACAGCAGCCAAGAAAAGCCTGAGTGTTTCGTTTTTCTGAGACATAGGTAGCTATTAGCACCAGAAGTTTTTTTTAAAGTATTAAAGATAATAATTTGTAAATTAGGCGAAATAGGGATGTTAACGCAATAGCTACCAATCCAGCAGCTAATGCCAAAATAATTATTTCTTTAATGTTTAAACTGCCTTGTAAAAGGGGAACAAAAAAAATAATCCCAAATGTAATTCCTGGAATAATTAGTAAATCTAACTTTTCAATCCACCGCCTAGTTTGGGCAAATACGAGGAAACTGACAATCAAGGTAGAAATAGCTAAGGTAACTATTGGTGATTTTAATAAACTAAAAAGGGCGATCGCGATCAATGCAGCCTCAAATCCACTGAATGCTGCTCCACTCAATAGTTCTATTATAGAAAACGTGATTTGAGTTGGTGGGAAAGGAATGACAGGATGAGAAGCTTGTGGCGGGGGTGTGGGAAGTGGATTTATTGGTGCAGAGGCGACAGGCTTTGATCCCAAGGCATCTAGAACCTCTTGGGCTGACTGGAAGCGTTGATTAGCCGCAGATCGGAGCATTTTATCTAGAATATCCGCCAAGCGATCGCTAACAACTGCGTGCGATCGCCAATTCCATTGATTGGTATATGTATCAAATAGCTGTATTGCTTCTTGTCCTGTCAATAAATTGAGCGCAGTTACGGCCAAAGCATACAAATCGGTGGATGGAAATATTTGGCCGCCAGCCATCTGTTCAGGCGGTGCAAATCCCATTGAATAAATTCCTGTAGAAGCAGCAGAACTAGATGAGGTACTTGTTACTTGCTTGACTGCACCAAAATCTAGTAAGAAGAGTTTGCCGTCACGACGGCGCATGATATTGGATGGTTTGATGTCTCGGTGAATAATGTTTTTTTCATGGACAAACTTTAGTACCTTGAGAATTTCTTGTAGTACTTCTAAAACTTCCTGTTCTGAGAATTTACCTTTTAGAGCTAATTCTTCCTCTAAGTTTTGCCCATCAATATATTCTTGTACCAGGTAAAAAAACTGGTCTTGCTGTCCTGGCAATAAGCTATTAACTGTTACTGGAAAGAAGGCGAACAAATCTGGAATTTGTTCGTGTTCGTTGCCTATTTGTGCTAAGACTTCTGCTTCTCTTTCAAATAGCTGTTGTGCCATTTGTAGCTGAGTTGAAGTTAAATTGCCCCGTGGTTGAAATTGCTTAACTACACACTGGCGCATTCCGGGGATACGGCGATCGCGTGCCAAAAAAGCTGCTCCAAATCCGCCTCTTCCCAGCAGCTTCATTGGTACGTAGCGCCCATCTAATATTAGTCCCATACCACAAGTGGTACAGTATTTTTGCTGAGTTGTTTTTAGTGTCGTAATGTCATCTAAGTCCGCACAATAGTTTTGAGGGCGTGGACAGTGTGGACGAGTGCAGTAAACTTCCATTTTTGTGCTTTGTCATCAGTCACCCTTTCGACTTCACTCAGGGCAAGTAGTCATTAGTCACAAGTCATTAGCAAAAGGACAAAGGACTAATGACTAGATTTTAGCCTTCATCTGAGTTTGGTGTTGCTGCATCCAATGTGGTGACTGCTATGTTTTTTTGTGATAGCTTGAACAGGTCTTGATTCCAGCCTGGATTGGCAAATTGAGGTAAAATTTCTTGGCTAAAGGCTTCTGCTGCTTTGGATCGATAACGGTTGGGATTAAAAATCAACCACAGTGTCCGTTTGACAACGACACCTTCAATTGGGGCACAGTGTAGCACACCCATCTGTAATTCTTTGGCGATCGCGCTAGTGGAGACAAAAGCAGCTCCCAAACCTGACTGCACAGCATTTTTTATCGCTTCTATGGAATTCAGTTCCATTTCAACTTTAAAACGTCTTGTATCAATCTCGCAGCGTGCTAATACCTGATCAATGACTTTGCGAATAGTCGATTGAGAATCGAGAGCGATGAACTGTAACTTATATAGGTCTTCTTTTTGGATTGTTTCTAGTTTGGCAAAAGGGTGGAATACGGGCACAATCAACGCTAATTCATCTTCAGCGTAGGCAAGAATTTCCAAAGATTCTGCTAGTTCACCGGGAATTTCACCACCGATGATAGCCAAATCCACTTGTCCGTTGGCTACACTCCAGGCAGTTCGTCGGGTAGAGTGGACATGCAGTTGCACAGCTACATCGGGATATTTTTGACGGAACATGCCGATCATTCTGGGTAAAAGATAGGTGCCGGTGGTTTGAGAAGCACCAACAATTAAAGTACCGCCTTGAAGATTTTGTAAATCCTCAATAGCGCGACAGGTTTCTTGACACAGACTGAGGATTTTTTCACCGTAGCTTAAAAGTAGATGTCCAGCTTCGGTTAATTGGGCACGGCGTCCTCCACGATCAAATAAGGGGACATCCAGTTGCCGTTCTAGATTTTGGACTTGTAGACTCACGGCTGGTTGGGAGACATAGAGACTATCAGCGGCGCGCTTGAAGCTCCCTTCTTGTGCGATCGCTTTTAGAATACGTAACTGATCTAAAGTGAAAGGAAGGTCAGACATAAGGCTCAACCCACAAACTTTGAAAGGAGCGGCTTTGGCAACAAATTAGGTTTCACAGCAATTAGCCGAGTATGATCTGTTGCATCTTACAACTTGAAGGCTTTACTCGAAAAAGACAGTATTACAACATTTTGACTAAAGTCCCCTTTTGAATACTTTGTGGTATTGGTTGTACTGAATTAAGTTTTCTTTAAATTACTTCACTTGTGCCTACATTGCTTTGCTTTAATTGGCAAGCAGTTACTAGCCAGGATGCTCGCTGTGATTGGTTTTTTCCATTTTGAATGTTGAAGTTGGAATTTTGAATTGCTTATGATGCTGACTCCTTGGTTAACCCCCAGTCATTTTGTCATGCTTGGGTTACAAATAGCTTTTGCGATCGCTCACAGTGGGGGTGCTGCCTTGCGTCCTTGGGCAGAAAAATACATTGGGCCAAGGCTCTATCGGATTTTTTTTGCATTAGTCAGCCTACCGTTGGCTGTAATCCTAATTGTTTACTTTTTCAACCACCGCTATGATGGTTTATCACTTTGGCAGGTGCAAGGAGTACCGGGAGTGCGGGAAGTTGTTTGGGTGCTGTCAGCGATTTCGTTTTTGTTTTTATATCCTGCTACCTTCAATCTACTAGAAATTGCTGCTATTCAAAAGCCTCAAGTCCATCTCTATGAGACGGGAATTATGCGTATAACGCGTCATCCCCAGATGGTGGGACAAGTCATTTGGTGTATTGCTCATTCTCTTTGGCTTGGTACTAGCTTTACCCTTGTGACTTCTTTCGGATTGGTGCTACATCATTTGTTTGGAGTTTGGCATGGCGATCGCCGTTTGAGTTATCGCTATGGAGAAGCCTTTGAAATTGTCAAACAGCGAACTTCAACTATTCCCTTTGCAGCAATTATGGACGGACGTCAATCTATCAAATGGCAGGAATTTTTCCGCCCTGCCTATTTCGGAGTCGCCATTTTTGTGGCTGTACTTTGGTGGCTACACCCACTGTTGCTAGAAGTAACTAGTAGGATAAAATGGTAGCCTTAAGTGATCCCCAATGTCAGCAAAAAATACTCAGCAGGCAAAAATATTAGCTGATCAATTGCTACCGAATCAATGTAGGATTGATTCAAACATCTGTCATAGGGGTTGTACTGGGTTAGTTGAAGATTTTATATTAGTAGTCGCTGGTAAGTTTCCTCGTGTTAGGGAATAATCCAGCGGTTATGGCAATCAAGATTCAAAAAATCCACAAGAGCCATCGTTAATGTAGCACTGACTTTTTTATAAGACCTATGTTCACACACTTAATTTTTGTCTAGTTCTCTATGTCCTAAAAGCATTTATCAGCCTTCACTGGCTTGTTAATCATTAAATCTGTTGATAGCTAGTTTGATATAAGAACCTTATAATCCAAGAGGCGTCATGGTGTTGTCGGTTAGTGAGCGGACATTTACTCAAGAAGTTTTAGAATCCCCAATTCCTGTTTTAGTTAATTTTGAAGCACCTTGGTGTGGCTTGTGTCGTGTCATCCACCCACTGTTGATGCAATTTAAAACCCAATGTGGGGAAGAAATTAAATTAGTCAAGGTCAACGCCGACCAAAATTTCAAATTGTCTACTACATATAGATTAAAGTCATTACCAACTTTACTTTTGATTGAAAATGGTATAGTCCGCGATCGCTTAGAAGGTTTTCGCGGCAGAGACGATTTACGTCTAGCTTTAGAGGAAATTAAAGTTAGCTATGGCAATTCTTCTCAAGCCTACACTAGGTCAACAGTAGACTTGGGATGCCGTTTGGCGTAATTGGGGAATAGGGAATTGGGAATTGTCCTTTGTCTTTTGTCATTGGTTATTCTCCGCGTCCCCGCGTCCCCCAGTCCCCAATCCCCAATCCCCAGTCCCCAGTCCCCAGTCCCCAGTCCCCAGTCCCCAAATATAAAACCATGCTTAACACCCCACCCAAAGCTCATTGGGTGGGGTATTTTATCCTCAAGGGTGTGTGTCACAATTATTAACAGTTCCAACCTGGGCAGTTTGCGACGAATACCGTTAGCATTACTGTCGAAATTTAGTCAAGAATTCTAATAGTAGGCGTCAGTGATGGAAGTAATCTATCAGTATGCCTGGCTGATTCCGGTATTTCCTCTTCTTGGGGCAATGCTGGTCGGTCTAGGGTTAATCTCGTTGAATCAGGTGACAAATCGCCTGCGGCAGCTCAACGCTGTAGCGATTATCTCCCTCATGGGAGCAGCTATGGGGCTTTCGTTTGCCTTGTTGTGGAGTCAAATTCAAGGACATGCGCCTTATATCCGCACTTTAGAATGGGCGGCAGCAGGCAATTTTCACCTGAGCATGGGCTACACTATTGACCACCTGACAGCCCTGATGCTGGTGATTGTGACAACAGTAGCTTTCTTAGTCATGGTTTATACCGATGGCTACATGGCTCATGATCCAGGTTACGTGCGGTTTTACGCCTATCTCAGCTTATTTGGCTCTTCAATGTTGGGTCTGGTGGTTAGCCCCAACCTAGTACAGATTTATATTTTCTGGGAACTGGTCGGGATGTGTTCGTACTTGCTAGTCGGCTTTTGGTATGATCGCAAGTCAGCAGCCGACGCAGCTCAAAAAGCATTTGTGACCAACCGTGTTGGTGACTTTGGTTTGTTACTTGGCATTTTGGGGCTGTTCTGGGCGACAGGAAGCTTTGAATTTGATGTGATGGGCGATCGCCTCACACAACTAGTGCAATCAGGCTCGATCAGCAATTTTCTGGCTGTTCTGTTTGCAATTTTAGTGTTCTTGGGCCCGGTAGCTAAGTCAGCTCAATTCCCCCTCCATGTCTGGCTACCAGATGCGATGGAAGGCCCTACACCCATTTCTGCCTTGATCCACGCAGCAACTATGGTGGCAGCGGGTGTTTTCTTGATTGCCCGGATGTATCCAGTATTTGAACACGTTCCAGCCGCAATGAACGTGATTGCCTATACTGGGGCATTTACAGCGTTTTTGGGGGCAAGTATCGCCATTACCCAAAATGACATTAAAAAGGGCTTAGCTTACTCCACCATTTCCCAGCTTGGTTATATGGTGATGGCCATGGGGATAGGCGCTTACTCTGCGGGACTATTCCACCTGATGACGCACGCTTATTTCAAGGCGATGCTGTTTTTGGGTTCCGGTTCTGTAATTCACGGCATGGAGGGAGTCGTTGGTCATGACCCCGCCTTAGCGCAAGATATGCGCTTAATGGGGGGACTACGGAAGTATATGCCATTTACAGCCATTACTTTCTTAATTGGTTGTCTAGCGATTTCTGGGATGCCACCCTTTGCCGGTTTCTGGTCAAAAGACGAAATTCTCGGTAAAGCTTTTGAGGCTAACCCCTTTCTCTGGTTGATTGGCTGGTTAACTGCTGGTATCACTGCTTTCTACATGTTCAGAATGTATTTCTCGACATTTGAAGGTAAATTCCGGGGTAATGACCAGAAAATTAAGCAAAAGCTTAAGGAAGCAGCAGCAACAATCGTTTTGGAATTGGAAGCAGAAGAACCTGCGCCTACTTTTGGCCCTGGGGCAATGAAAAAGGGCGAACTAGCAGCAACTGGCAGCCACCATGATTCTCATGGGCATCACAGTGATTCACCTCATGAATCACCGTGGACAATGACCCTACCTTTGGTGGTTTTGGCTGTACCTTCGATTTTGATTGGTTTAGCAGGAACTCCTTATGCTAACTACTTTGAGGAGTTTATCTTTTCTCCAACTCAAAGCCTCTCTGAGGTGATAGAAAAAGCCGCAGAGTTCAACCCGACAGAATTTTATGTTTTGGCGGGGGGTTCAGTGGGAATTTCCTTGATTGGCATCACCTTGGCTTCGCTGATGTACTTGTACGGTAAGATTGACCCGGCAGCGATCGCCGCTAAAATCAAACCACTTTATGAGCTATCTCTCAACAAATGGTATTTTGATGACATTTACCATCGTGTCTTTGTTCTTGGCTTGCGTCGCCTTGCCAGACAAGTCATGGAAGTTGACTTCCGCGTTGTTGATGGTGCTGTAAATCTTACAGGCTTTTTCACTCTTGTCAGTGGCGAAGGTCTGAAATACCTAGAAAACGGTCGCGCTCAGTTCTATGCCTTAATTGTGTTTGGGGCTGTTTTGGGTTTAGTGATTGTCTTTGGTATTACTTGATTTCTGTATCGGTTTCAAACCCCAAAGTTTTTTAGGAGCCTAAATTAGGCTCCTTCCCCAAATTTTTTTTGAGCCTAAATTTAGGCTCTTTTTTTGGCTGATAGTCAACAATTAAATATTCGTAGGGTACTCTCTTCGAGAGAGTAATGCACTACTGTTATTACTGAACAGTATTGTTTGAATTGTCAAAAAGGGTAAATCAATTGGAAAAGACAACATTAGAGATTTTGACAAGTTCCCAAGTACTGCCCCATCCAACTGCTACAGTTAAGTCTACTTCGTTAACTTCAGTTGGAACACCTGCAAAGTCAATAATCATTTTCAATCGACCACCACGAATAATGGTATCTGAAATTCGGTCACTGCCTTTAACAGCGCCCAGTTCAGCCCTAGTAGCAGTATATGGCGTACCAGAAGAATCAATGAGCCTAGTTCGATTTGTCCATGTCGAATCTACACCCAAATCCAAATCCGCTCCTTGGTTGGTGATTAAAAAGTAGCATCTGATTGTTTGACCCGATCTTTGACATCGTTGTAAATCAAAAGTAATATCGTTAACTTGATACCTTTGATTTGATAAAGATGGAGACGAACTCGGTCTTGGTGAAATACTTGGTTGCTGTGTTAAGTCGGAAAAGACAACATTAGGGATTTTGACAAGTTCCCAAGTACTGCCCCATCCAACTGCTACAGTTAAGTCTACTTTGTTAACTTCAATTGGAACACCTGCAAAGTCAATAATCATTTTCAATCGACCACCACGAATAATGGTATCTGAAATTCGGTCACTGCCTTTAACAGCGCCCAGTTCAGCCCTAGTAGCAGTATATGGCGTACCAGAAGAATCAATGAGCCTAGTTCGATTTGTCCATGTCGAATCTACACCCAAATCCAAATCTGCTCCTTGGTTGGTAACTAAAAAGTAGCATCTGATTGTTTGACCCGATCTTTGACATCGTTGTAAATCAAAAGTAATATCGTTAACTTGATACCTTTGATTTGATTTTGATAAAGATAGGGGCGAACTCGGTCTTGGTGAAATACTTGGTTGCTGTGTTAATTTTGATCCTAAAAAAGTACCCAGTTTTAGTGCTGTTGTTGTCGTAAATGCAGGAATCGACGTTGATGTCAGTAAGGTATTCAACACTGGTGTTTGATAAATTGGTTTGAGAAAGAATTTGTACCAGTTGGTAATCACTGCATTACCTACTACACCGATTAATGCAATAACAATAATGATTATCTGAGTTTTAAGTATTTGATTTTCAGTACTCATACAGTATGTGTCATAAACAAATATACCCAAATACTACAGATATTTTAGTTGTGCAGCAACCACCTAATCGCACTTCTCATTAAACTCAACTTCCTCCAGTGCTAGTTTTGGATTGACGAACATAGCAAAATTAACTTTGTTCTTGGTGAGCGATCGCATCGATATAATGCTAGTCTAGCGGCTCCTTTTTGACTTGACGTGGAGTATCCTAACCCACATTTTGCACCCCCAACTGTCAAAAAAAGACTCTCAAGAGAAACAATGGGGGATTGTTAAGTTAATTAAATCAACCTAACGAGGAAGACCAAATCCCCAAAAAGCTGTTAGTTAATAACTAGTGACTTTTTGCCAAACATGATTTTGATTGCAGACGAATTGCGATGAATACAGCTAATTTTCCGTGGCTGACGACGATTATTCTGTTACCAATAGCGGCGTCACTACTAACCCCCTTCATCCCAGATAAAGACGGCAAAACAGTCCGCTGGTATGCCTTGATTGTGGGATTGATTGATTTTGCACTGATTGTTTACGCTTTTTACACTGGGTACGATTTCTCCAATCCAGATTTGCAGTTGGTAGAAAGTTATCCTTGGGTACCACAATTGGATTTGAAGTGGTCAGTAGGGGCAGATGGCTTGTCAATGCCCCTAATTATTTTGACCGGATTCATTACCACTTTGGCGACCTTAGCGGCGTGGCCTGTAACCCTCAAGCCCAGGCTCTTTTACTTTTTGCTTTTGGCGATGTATGGCGGTCAAATTGCCGTGTTCGCCGTCCAGGATATGTTGTTGTTTTTCCTGGTATGGGAATTGGAATTAATTCCGGTTTACCTGCTACTAGCAATTTGGGGAGGCAAAAAGCGGCAATACGCAGCGACCAAGTTTATTTTATACACTGCTGGTGGTTCGCTGTTTATTTTGGTGGGAGCTTTGACAATGGCCTTCTATGGCGATACCGTGACTTTTGACATGCGATCGCTCGGTCTCAAAGACTATGCCCTCAATTTTCAACTTTTACTGTATGCTGGCTTTTTGATCGCTTACGCCGTCAAGTTGCCGATCATTCCCTTACACACCTGGCTGCCAGATGCCCACGGTGAAGCTACAGCCCCTGTACACATGTTACTGGCAGGTATTCTGCTGAAAATGGGCGGTTACGCTCTCATTCGCATGAATGCCCAAATGCTACCCGATGCTCATGCCTATTTTGCGCCTGTGTTAGTGATTTTGGGGGTGGTAAACATCATCTACGCTGCCCTAACGTCCTTTGCCCAGCGGAACTTAAAGCGAAAAATTGCCTACTCCTCAATTTCTCACATGGGCTTTGTGACGATTGGTATTGCCTCCTTCACCGATTTGGGATTGAGCGGGGCAGTCTTGCAAATGGTTTCTCACGGGTTAATTGGGGCAAGTTTATTCTTCCTTGTCGGTGCGACTTATGACCGAACACACACTCTCATGTTGGATGAAATGGGTGGTGTCGGCAAGAGGATGCAGAAGATTTTTGCTATGTTCACCGCCTGTTCTATGGCTTCTTTAGCATTGCCAGGAATGAGCGGTTTTGTGGCAGAGTTGATGGTGTTTGTTGGTTTTGCAACTAGCGATGCTTATAGCTCTACTTTTAAAGTCATTGTGGTCTTTTTGATGGCAGTGGGGGTAATTTTAACTCCGATTTATCTGCTGTCGATGTTGCGAGAAATTTTCTATGGTCAAGAAAATGAGGAATTGGTTTCTCATCAAGCTTTAATAGATGCTGAACCTCGTGAAGTGTTTATCATCGCTTGTTTGTTAATACCAATTATTGGTATTGGTTTCTACCCCAAACTGTTGACTCAAATTTACGACTCAACAACTGTACAATTGACGGCAAGGTTGCGTGATTCTGTCCCAACATTGGTACAACAAAAAGAATCGCCAACGGTTTCTTTAACTGCACCGACAATTGGTAATTAGGTAGCGATTGATAGTTTAAGTTTGTATTGCTTTAAAAGCGGGTTTTATGCCCGCTTTTTTTGGTGATTTTATCTAAAAAAGCCTGCCAAAGCAGGCTTTTGTATTTACTAGTTTTCCCATCAGAGAAATTAATTCGTCTTTACTGATTTGAATCAGCTGTACCATTAGTACTGGTACTATCTGACGTACTATTAGGTGTTTGACTCGATTCTGGGGGGGTAGTGCGATCGCTTTGGGTATCAGCCTTACTAGGAGTAGTCTCAGTTTGCTTTGGTAAAGGATTTGGAACAGAAATGTTAATGTCTTGCTTTGCAGCTGGTGTTGGGGCTGGTTGTTGAGGAACTAAAACTGGTACTGGGACATCCCTGGTTTTTTCAATGATGGTAATTTCCTTTTGGGGTGGTGTTTGCTTGGCTTCAGGAGAAGGAGTCAATACTGGTGCTGGTGTAGCAGTATCTTGTACAGTTTCTTGACGTCCTGCAAAATACCAGAAAGCACCAGCACTAACCGCTGCAAGCGCTAGCAAAAAGCCAATGATTAAGCCGCTTATAGAATTATCTTCACGCTTTGCTAAATTCTCTTGCTGGTAACGACGTTCTGAAACTACACCACTGGCGTAGCCATTCCGGTATGATTCAGAGTTAGGAACAGTTGTATTATTGCTAATTGTTTTTTCTGTTTGGGTGATATTGGTGTGAGTATGCCCATTAGGATCAGTGTAAGAACCCTGTTGAACTTCTTTGTTATAGTTTTGATTGCTGTTAGTCATAGATGTTGATAAAGTTCACTAAAAGATGTGGCTAAATTAATCTTTCCAAAATCTGTGAGTGTGTTAGCTTGCTAACACCTTGCTATTGCTAATTGGGTTTCTATGTATTTCAAAATAACTTTTTTAAACACACTCAGACTTCTATCTCTAGAACAGATTATTGCTTCTATCAAAAGGTAGAACAGTGAGTTTTTATTTACTTATTCTTTAATATTAAATTAATCAGCTTCACTGAATATTTACAGCAGATTGTAGGTAAATGAGGTATTGATTTTAAGAACAAAGTTACATAACAAAAAACTTTCAACCCTATTCCTTTGCAGTCGCTCCACTTGGGGAGACCCCAAAACCACGCTGCTCTCTGTTCCCTAAAAGTTTTTAGCACTCACCTTCTTGCGGTAGCCAATCTTCATTTAAAACTAGCTCTAACAAATATGGACACTCTTCTGGAAACACGGAAATTAGTATTCCTGTTTGCTTAGCTGCTTGACGGCGTGCCCTTTGATAACTCTCTTTTACTTGCTCTGTTGGATAACTCTTAAGACTTGGACTATCTTGAATTGCTAGCTCAATTTGAGTGCGAGCGTCAGTGATAGAATCTAACCAACTATCTGAGCGACGTTGAGGTTGGTATTGCCACTTGAGCAGATGTAATAGCAGGCGAGTTAATTGACTAACAATCGCTCGCCTTTCACTTTTACCCAAGCCTTCAACCTCTTCAATAAGATTTTCCCAATCAATTTCTTGCCAGCGATGTTCTCGCAATAATTGGGCTGTTTTTTGAATCCATAAATTAAAATCTGCTGTATGAGTTGCACTCATATTTTGACTGTTAACTCTAGTTGGGCTTGATTAAGTAGTATTTTGAAGATAACGCGATCGCCTTTTATCATTTGTTTATAAATCTTCGTCATCAACAAAAAATTCAGCGTCGTCTTCTAAGCGAGAATTATTTCGCCCAGAACCTGCAAGACTCCAGAGGGGTTGCAGTAGTGCCATGCCAATTACTCCTGCACCAGCACTAAAAGCTAAGACTAAACCCACTGGTATCTGGACTGATTGAAATGTTAAGAATTTTAAAGATACTGGTGTGGCGTTTTGAACTGAGATAATAGCGATCGCTACTACCCAGATGGCTAAAACTACAGATATCAGCAGATTGGCAATAGTCTTCATAATTATTAACTGCAACACTCCTTGCGTTTACAAAGAGAGTCAATTCTTTTAAACTGCTACTGGCTCTAGCTTAGCAATCACAGTCTCCATAATTCTTATAACTTCTTTAGGTTCTTACCAAAAGATTCAATTGCAGAGCAATTAAATTTTGAATTTCCTGAAGAACTTGACAGCCAATTTGTTGCAAAACTTCATCTAAATAGCCGCCACAGATAGAATACAGAGCATCGTCTTTTACTTTTTAGTAAGATTCTTGAGCATTTCTACATCAAGTAAGGTGTAGATAAATTGCAACTAGCTTGCTTTTAGATCGAAAATGGAAATTAATTTTGATTGGCTGTTGCTAGTCAACTCATCCGATGTACTTTTTATATTTGCCACAATAGTATCAGTAATTTCTGGAGTGGCAGGACTAGCGTATTCAGGGATATATTTAATCCCACAGTAGGGTGTCAGATTATAGCTAGCAGTAGACATCAACGTCTTAGCTCAAATTTTTAAGGCTAGGACTGAGTTATGAGCAAGCCGTTCAGTTAAAAACCGAGTATCTTAGGCAATAAGTATCGGTCTAGTTTGGCTATAGTCTGTTTCTCAATAATTGGCGATCGCTTTTGTTACTTTTCATACATTAGGGAAAGTAAAGTCATAGGCAATAATTCCCCGCCATCCATCGATACCAAATTTTATTTTGCTGGAGTTGCTACTGGCGCTCATTTTCGCCATTTTTGTCACTGAATCATCTTTACTGCCAAGAGGTTCTTAGCCAGCGTTTGTAGCAACAAGCACCCAACGTATTTTCTCTCACTGTTTGTTAGCAATGTCAACCCTTGATCGACCTTTTGCCAGTTATCATCTTTGGTCTTTAGTTGCCCCAGCTATAGGACAAGAACGTTGGCATTGCCAAATGAGACGTGGGTTTATTAAAGCGCGGCAACATGAACCACAAGTAAAAGCGCTTTTAACAACAGCTACTGCACCTCAAAGAATTGGCATACTCGCGCAAAAAGGGGTTTATGAGTTTCATCACCATAGGCATTTATTAAACCAATCAGATGGTGTAGCAAAAGTTGCACAAATCTTGAAGCTCGCTAATTCTAGCAATCAAGTCCAGCAGCGCGTTCTGCAAATTTTGAAAAAATATCATGATGCTCCGTTGCTTTTAAATAAACGCATTGTGCAATTAACTCCGGGTGATGAGGGTTTTCCCAAACCGATTGTCATTGAAAAAGAGGATTATTGCTTTCGTTTATATGCAGCAATGGACTGTGTTTTTATAGACTCTGATCGCACTTTGCATATCTTAGATTTTAAAACAGGTAAATCGGCTTTTGATCGACGACAAGCATTAGTTTACTTGTTAGCTGCTCGTTACCTTTACCCAGGACAGCAGGCAGTTGCATCATTTTACAATCTAGAGTTAGCGAAAAAATCTGATTTAATTAGTATTAATAAAAATGAACTAAAAACCTTAGAATTTGAGTTAGCAAATATTGCTCACAGGCATCAATATGACTTGCAAAAATATCAAGAAGCATCTGATAGTTTTAGCAAGATTTTCCCACCAAATCCAGGATACCACTGCCGTTTCTGCCCATTTAACTCCATCTGCGAGTTTACCGATTTTAAACCGTCTCAATCGCATCCATTGCCGATTTCAAGGGCTAATGAGGGATGAGGGTGTGGTTCGCGCTCACCAACCAGGGGATGTGGGTGACGCGGGGAAGCAAACAGAGATGACATCATTCTCCATTTCCCCGCACACCACAACTTATGCAATAATATGGCGGTTGCAGCCATTAATACACTACCACTGTGCAATCGACTGACAATATCAATGATCTTGCTGAAGCCTTACAACAGCCAGCCGACTTGACTTTTGAATTACCTGATCCGGAAGATGAGGGGATTCCAGAGCAAGAATTTCAGCAGCAACTGGATATAGCCTGGCAAGTATGCGATCGCTTCGATTTACAAACTGAAATTTGGCGGGGACGTATTTTACGGGCGGTACGCGATAGAGAAAAAAAAGGTGGCGATGGACGAGGTACGGGGTTTCTCAAATGGTTGAAGGAGCGAGAAATCAGCAAAAGTCAAGCTTATGCTTGGATTCAACTGGCTAACAGTGCTGATACGCTTTTAGAAGAGGGCAGACTTGACCCTGGAGCTGTGAATAACTTTAGTAAACGAGCATTTGTAGAAACTGCTAAAGCATCGCCAGAGGTGCAACAGATGGTGAGTGAAGCCGCGCAAAAAGGCGATCGCATTACTAGGCGCGAAGTTCGGCAACTCACTGATGAATGGACAGCGATGTCCTCAGATTTACTACCTGAACCAGTCAAGCTAAAAGCCGCAGATAATACCCTGCCACCACGCTACATCGCCCCGCTAGTGAAAGAAATGGAAAAACTGCCAGAATCACATCAAAAGTCCTTACAAAGGGAAATAGCTGCCAATCCTGATGTGGATACTCTCAAGCAGGTAACTACAGAAGCCCGGAATTTAGCCAAATATCTCAAATCTGCGGCGCAAGTCCAAGCGCTAACACAGGATGATATAGACATCGAAACGGCTTTAGAAGAAGCTCAGAGAGTTGGCTGTTTAAACATAGCCGCTGATTTGGTCAATCAAGCCTCCCAAATCGAACAAACGATCGCCAAATTGTATATGACTTGGAAACGCATTGGCAATTTAGCTGATCGGCTGTATGTTGATACTGGTGCGAGTACTCCTAACTTGCGATCGCTTCTCAATTGCTTAGAACCTTTGGGTGGTGAAGTCATGGAACTGCAACTGAGTGGTGCAACTGAACACACCGTCCGTCTGCAAATTCAGGAGACGAATTAGAGCATGAGTTTATCTTTTAGGTTTGGGAATTGCTGAGAGTAAGGCACGGAGAGCGTTATTAACAGCTTCTGATGTTTGAAAGACTTCAGCAACATCAGAATCTAATGTAACTGTTACAGGAGCTTTTTTTTCTTGAGAGGCGAAACGGTTTGGCTTGGCCTTGCTATAGTTAAACTCATACTCTGGGAGCAAGTCACCATCTGTATTGTTGGTGGACTTAAAAGCCTGTTGATTGTTCATAATCTCTTTAAATGAAATACAACACTAATTAGCAGCACAAGATACAGATGATGTGAGTGCTGAGTTGTGGGGTGTAACAGTAGGCGCTTGAGCAACCAGGACTACATTACCATTAGCATCTATAATCCAACCTTGGGCTTCGACAATTTGCGTAGGTTGATTTACAGAATTGACTGTTTGTAGTTGATCTTTTGTGCGATTCTGGATACCATCAACACGATTCTCGGCTTTTGGCTCAACTGTAATCCAATCTGCTAGTACTGCATCACCCGTTAATGGTTCTGTAGGATTGGGTGCTATTCCTCCACGTCCACTGACTATGAATGAACCCCTTGCGATTTTACTTGTGGGATTGCAGTTAGAAACAATTTGCCCAGCAGTTTCAACCACATTTACAGGTAGCTGTGCTAATCCTCTACTGGGGTCAACATCGGGAGTATTAATTTGTACTATGCCATTTAATGAAGGGTTTTGTTGAGAAAACGCTGTGATATCGCTGGTTGGTTGGTTAATGGGGTTAAGTTGATTTGGGTCTTCTGTGTTTAACAATTTAACTAAGTCTGCTCGCGTGCGAGGCACAAACCCAAATATATTTTTAGCGTTGACGGTGATTTTACCACCACTGCCAGAGAAGGCATTCGCAGTAATATCGTTATTTTCTAAGGGAGCAGTAACGACAAAACCATTAGGTGTATCGATGGTGATGTTACCGCCATCCCCCCCAGTTCCCGTTTTACCTGCATTGGTGGATATTTGACTGTTGCGGCGCATTAGTAATAAGTCTTGCACCTGTAATGAAATATTGCCACCTTTACCTGAGTCAGTTTCAGATGTAAGTTTTCCTTTGTTGTCCAGAAGTATTGAGCGAGCAGTAATATTGAGTTCGCCTGCTAAGCCTAACTTACTTGCATCTCCCAGGTAGGTAAATCGCTTTGGGTCTGGAACTCCACTACTCACGCTTATTATCGCTCCGTCACGTACAACCAATTGCCCTGTAGTTAGTTTTAAATTTCCAGCAGTTCCGGGGCCTTGAGTTGAAGTAAACATGCCACTGGGCAAACCGTTAACTGAGGTTCCTGTGATTTCTACAAACTCAGAAGCGTTTACAGTTAAATTCCCTCCTTGCCCTGTAGCTGGTAAAAATTGTTTAAAGTTTGGTGGCAAGAAAGTTCCTGCTGAGTCTGTTGATACCCTTGCCCCACCCTGTATATATAACCTCTTAGTATTGATAGTTATATCACCAGCATTTCCATTACTGGAAGTTACGCTAAATAATCCGCTAGGTATCAATCTATTACCTATAGGAAAGCCACCAAGCAATTCCACGGAATCTGAGGCATTTACAGTTAATTTTCCTGCCGAACTTAAACCAAAACTATTGGAAGATACTTGTGCTTCACTGCGAACCTGTGCGCCGTCTCGGATAATTAACTTACTTGTTGTGATGGTTAAGTCTCCGGCGTTTCCGCTACCAAAAGTCCCAGTCGTCAATGGCACACCAGGATCAATCAATTCTACTAACTCAGAGGCAGTCACAATTAAATTACCTCCTTGTTGAGAACCCAAAGTATTAGCCAAAATCTGTGATGAACCACTTAGCAGTATGCGCTTACCTTGCACTTGGATGCTACCACTACCCTTGTCACTTAAATCCACGTAAGACGGAATTTCGTTTCGTTGTATTATTTGAATATTTAGAAAATTCTGAACATTTGCGTAACTTAAAATCCAGCCTTGGTTTGTTGAATTCAGACCAACAAAGCTATTTTCTGCTACACTTCCTAGCTCAATTCGTCCTCCTTTTGCTGTTAAATTCCCACCTTGTAGCACAAGCTCACCGCCAACTAGTGCTAAAGTTTTACCAGGTTGTACTTGTAGACCAACGGGTTGCTCGTAGAAATTAGTTGCATTATTTGGACTTGCTTGAGATTGATTATGGATAGAACCTACCTTTGAGCCAAATTGTAAGCCAATAGGTATACTGATGCTAAGTAAATTTGTCGTTTTAAGATTTGTAGAGCTAAACTTACTACCATCGGCAAAGTTTAAACTACTCGCTGTACTAGCTAAAAATGAACCGCCGATGTTTAAAGAAGCTTTAGAACCAAAAATAATCCCGTTAGGATTAATTAAAAATAAATTGGCTGTGCCATGAGCTTTTAAAACGCCATCAATCTGAGAAATTGAATTTCCTGTTACCCTACTAATAATATTTTGAATATTTTCAGCATTTTTAAATTCAACTGTTCTTCCTTCCAGTATCGAAAACTCTTGAAAACTGTGGAACAGATTGCCTCCAGATTGAGTTCCATCTTCAATAGTTGTAATGTTACCTTGTGTTAAAACTTTAGAATTAGTAGGTAAAGTTTCATCTTGACTAACCTGGGCAATAGCCGAGTTTACAGAAAAAGCTACTGTAAGAATTATTACAATTCCTAGTCCTTGACTTAGTTCCCGAATATTAGTCATAACGGCTGCACCTTTTCAAATAGATATATTAGATGCTTAGCATGTCAAGCTGTATTTAATAACGATGAAGAACTAATAGTTTTTCTCATTTTCAAACTTCTCATGATAAAGGCACAACAATGTTGTGCCTCTACTGAAAAAAAGTAAAAGTTACGAAACATAGCTCAACGTAACTTTTACTAGTATTATTTAGATGGCAGTTTAGCCTGCCCAGCAACCTTGAGGATAGCCAGGTACTGGACACGGCTTGAGCAAGCCTATTCCACCTTCTAAGAATCGCACAATTTTGGTGTCATCACTAAGCTTGAGTTTATCAAAGTCGATCGCATAATTAACTCTGATGACTTCTGATTCTGATATACCGTAGCTTTCGAGAATTCTGCTCAAGTTAGAGTTATTTAAGATACAAATCAGTTCCTGCTTAATTTCATCCTCTAATTGAATTAAAGTTTCAGTATCAAAAACTACTTGTTGTGATGATTGACAATCCATTATTTTTGCTGTCCTTACCAATAGCAGAACTTATCTTCTGCTCTACTAATTAACTTGTGTTCTCAGAGTAGAGTGTGCCTATAAAGACATCGAAGATACAGAGTTTTTCAGAGTCAGAAACAATGGCTCTTGTGAACTCCCATAGTTAACACAGCTAAGTTTGTCAGAACTACGCAATCTGTAACAAAACTTCATATTTTTCAGTTAAAGATGATCGCAAAAGCGATCGCCCACACCATGATTTGGTAGAAGAGGCGATCGCTCGACTATGATCCAGTAACGGTACCTTGCTTACATCACGTTTAACGCTGGCGAATTTTGGTTAGCTTATCTATCAACACAAGCTCCTGCTTGCTGTCTTCCAAAGTTCGCGCCAGTATGATAGCCCTTTCATAAAAATTGCGAGCAGTTGCATAATTGCCCAGTCGCTCATACAGTTGAGCATAAGATGCAAAAGATTTTAACTCTTCTTGGATATTTCGTAATTCGCTTGCTATTACTAGGCGTTGTTCTAATAAATCAAAAGCACGTTCATAGCGTTTGACGGCACTGTGAGCTGTGACTAAACCATCAATTGCGCGTAATTGGTTTGTGCGATCGCGGTTAGTTTTAGCTATCCTTAAAGCAGCTCCGTATGTACCAATTGTCTCCTGATAATTTCCTGCTGCTAAGTAAGCATCGCCCAAATTATTCAAAGTATTTGCTTCACCAATAGTGTCGCCAGTTTGACGGCGGAAAATCAAAGCATTTTCATACAGCTTAATTGCCTTATTATAGTTTCCTAATCTAGCAGTTACTAACCCCAAGTTGCTGAGAGATAGCCCTTCCCCTTCTATATTTTTGACATTGCGGGCAATCGATAGGGCATCTTCGATAGTCTTGCCAGCAGCAACAGATTCATCTTTTTGGAGAAGAAAAGTACCGATATTATTCAATACAAAAATTTGAGATTGAAAGTCTTGAGTATCACGAGCGATCGCTAACCCTCGGCGTAAAGCGTCATCAGCTTCTTTAAATCGGTTTAGCTGAATATAAGACTTAGCAAGTAAATTATAAGTTAAACCTTGTGCTTTCAGATCGCCAATTGCATGATAGATTTCCAGCGCCTGCAAGCAAAAAGCAATTGTTTTCTCAGCATACCCTGAAGCATATTGTTGTTCACTGATACGCAATAAGCTATCTGCTGTATCTCTTGATTGTTTATCAATCAAATTATTTACAGGACGGTGTAGTTGTTGTGTAATATCAACCGCACCTACTGCTGTCGGAGTGAGTAAAAAAGCAAACAGTAAAATGCAAAACTGGAATTTTTGCAGAAAACGCGGGAACTCTCCGCGTCGCCGCGTCTCCCCTTCTCCGTGTCCTCTTTGTGAGAGACACCAGCTAAAACTGCTGACAGAATTTGAGAAAAGGGTTAGGGATAAAGGATAGAGAATTTCCTTTTTCCCCAACTTTCGTGAAAATACATCTCGTTGCTTCATAAAACTTACCCGTGAAATATTGGGTTTTAGTAAAAGTTTAGTCTCTAAATTTAAGACAAGCAACATACGTGTTTTTACTAATATAACTACTGATTAAAATCTTCACCCAAGTAGATAGCGCAGAGGTCGGCAGGTAATTTATCCTCTAGCATTCGGTAGCCTTCTTGGAGAAAATTAGCTACTTCGGTAGGAGCGATCGCTTCACCTTCAGCTTGCAGATAAGCAGCAATTCTAGTTTCGCTCCAATGGAAGGTTTGAGCCATCAACACAATCAATCGTAAAACTGGAGGCAGTTGGTCTAAAGCCTGTTCTACATAACACCATAGCGGTGGTGAAGTTGCTTGGAGAGAGTAATGAATTGCTTCTGTAGGTGGGAGTTCAATCTCGTTGATACAGAAAGCCGTCACATTAATCAACCAATTTTGTAAGGTTAAACTTTCCTGGACTGATTGAGTGTTAGCCAAATCTAGTCCGCCGAGTTCGTAGTAGATATGTCGCCAAGTCAAAGCAAATAGATAATCTGCCTGCACAGGCGATCGCGCCGAATGTCGAATCAAAGTGTACACTATCGGACTATAGCGGCAAAAAATTACTGTAAAGTACTTGCCAGCATCGGGGTAGCGCTGAAACAGATTCAGCAGTTCATGATCACTGTGATGGAACAGCGACTTGACTAACGGGTGATTAGCTTCAGGAAAATGAGGAATTTGCACAAGTTTCATTGCAGTCTTTTGATTAATCGCATAATATCTCGGTGTTGCACAGTTTGTAGCTCAGAATCAGACTAAGCTGCTCAAAATTTTGGTATTTTTGCTTATGTTACGCCGTACCAGTTGGGTCTTGATAAACTAGGAATAAGGACTTAATCTTTAGTCTTAAATCAACAATCATAAAAGCGGCCTCTATATACAATCCTTAATTTGTTCATGGTTATAGCAGTTAATGTGATATCTTTCCTGTTCAGTCCTGTTACTTTAGGCTCCTTTGTGCCTTCCTTGCCCTTGGATAGCTTATTCTCTACCCAAGGCATCATGGTGATGCTATTGGCAGCATATGCTGGTGCTATGTGGATGTTCCTCACCAGTGCCCCCAAAGTACACACCGTCATGGTGTCGGATTTGGAGGTTGCTCGACAATTATATGAAGGTCTGCTAGATTTGCCAGCAGCCGAGGTTCCCTTGCACTATTACTACAACTACGAACAAACTCTAGGCACAACGGGGATTGATCCGCTTTATATGTCTACCAGTCCCAGTTTGTCTGGCAAATCCATGAGTAATGCCAACGATGGACTTTGGTATCAATTGAAAAAGAACACTCAGTTACACGTGATTACTGGTGCTAGTTTAGGTAGCAAAAATCAGCAACGTCACGTTTGCTTTGACCACGACTGCTTAGAATTAGTTTTAATGCGAGTGGAAACGCGTGGTCTCAAGTTCAAAATTCGCAGCCAAAAACCCCTTAACTTTTTAATTAAAGACTATGAAGGGCGCGTCATTGAAATGGCTGAAGTAGCGAATTAGTTATTAGTGAAGAGATTCTATATTGGGTTGGGTGATCAATCACTCAACCCAATAATTTTTTTATTGTGTATCTTACCCCACTCCCTACTCCTTCACAGGTGTGAACCGACAAAGGTGCAACAAAGGGCTTTAGATTTGCTTGATGTTTCATTCGTTTGTAAGAATTGATTGGATTGAATATTAAAAGATACAACTACCTGAGCGATCGCTTGGGGAATTTATGTAGGGTGATAAAATTTAATCGCTTCCAACTCATGCCATCTCCAAATGACTCAACAACAAAACCCTCAGCCTTCTCAGCCAATTCCACAGCCTGGTCAGACTTCTGCCAAACAACATGAGCAGAAAATACAATTACTTCTAGCAGAGTATGGATTATTGCAGCAAAGAGCAGAATTTGCGCGTCAATCTCGTGACACGCGAGTGAGTTGGTATACAGCGATAATTGGTGGCACCGTAGCAGGTTTAAGTTTATTTTTTGGACAAAATTCTACAGGTAAGACGAATTCCTTAATTGAATTCAGGTTTTAAGCGTTGAACGAGTATAAAGGGTTGCTTATTCACACATAGCCGATTATTACCGCTAATGTACAATACAATAACCGCCCGATACGCTTTTGACCGTGACCGATTCCCTTTTTCCTGAACTGAGCAACTATGATGCTTTTCTAAGCACCCTTAAACAGCGCATTCGCACCGCGCAGGTGCGGGCGGCACTGGCTGTTAACCATGAATTGGTGCTGCTTTACTGGCAGATTGGCAGGGAGATTTTACAACGCCAGCAGGAGGAAGGCTGGGGAACTAAAGTGATTGAGCGCATAGCCAAAGATTTAAAACGGGAGTTCCCGGATATAAAGGGTTTTTCCCGCACAAACCTGCTCTATATGCGGGCTTTTGCGGAAGCTTACCCTGACGAGCAATTTGTCCAGCAGCTTGGTGGACAAATTCCGTGGCGGCATAACTGCGTTTTGCTGGATCGCGTAAAAGTGCCAGAGCAGCGAGTTTGGTACATCCAGCAAACCATCCAAAACGGTTGGAGCCGCGCCATCCTGGAGATACAGATTGAGAGCCGTCTTTATGAACGCCAGGGCATTGCAGTCACCAATTTCAGCCAGACCTTGCCTAAACCACAATCCGATCTGGCACAGCAGCTACTCAAAGACCCGTATAATTTTGACTTCCTGACTCTGGGTAAAGAAGCGCAGGAAAGGGATTTAGAGCGGGCGTTAGTGGAACGGATTCGTGACTTTCTTCTGGAACTAGGGGCAGGGTTCTCGTTTGTGGGAAGCCAGTATCCTCTTGAGGTCAGCGGACAGGAATACAGGCTTGATCTGCTGTTTTATCACCTCAAGCTGCGCTGCTTTGTCATTATCGACCTTAAAATGGTGGAGTTTCAGCCAGAATTTTCCGGAAAGATGAACTTTTATGTGTCGGCAGTAAATGCTACTTTGCGGCATCCTGATGATCAGCCTACTATCGGCATCATTCTTTGCAAATCTAAAAATAAGACTGTTGCCGAACTTGCATTGCAAGGAATGACACAACCTATCTGCGTTTCCACGCACAAGATAGGAAAAGACGTTCCAGAACAGCTTAAAAGCATCCTGCCTACGGTGGAACAACTGGAGATAGAACTGGATACGGCTGCTGCCGAACTTGAAAAGCAGAAGCAGGGAAGACTAGAGTAAAGACGCTTCAAAAGCGCGTCTCTACACCTTCTGTATTTGTATCAGGATTTTTGTGAAGTTTATTGAATTTGCAAAACAACTAATGTCATATCATCAGTATTTTGCTTATCAGGGCCGATAAACTGCTGAACTTGGTCGAATAAATAATCGACAATTTCCTGTGGCCCGTTGCAATATTTGCAAGCCGTATTGAAGGCAGTGATAAAGTTATCTTCGTCGAAGCGATCGCCACCTGCGGCAGCAGCATCAGTCAAGCCATCTGTATAATAAATAATTGTATCTCCAGATTCTAATTGCGCTTGGGCATCCTCGTACTGGCTATTAGCATCCAAACCAATTAGCATTCCTAAAGTATCTAATCGAGAGACAGTTTTTGTAGCTGCGTGCCACCATAAAGGTGGATTATGCGCTGCATTACTATAAGATAAAACTCTGTTTTTCGGATTATATTCTGAATAAAATAGCGTGACAAAGCGGTGAGAATTTTCTAAATCTGCGTACATGACTCGATTCAAGTTTTGCAAAATTCCAGCCGGAGAATTACCATGTAGCACTTCTCCTTTCAGCATTCCCCGCATCATCGTCATAATCAGCCCTGCGGGGACACCCTTACCCATCACATCCCCAATTACTAAACCCCAACGACCAGTTTCTAAACCGCTTTTAATACTTGACTGGAATTGTTTATGATTAGTGGGAATAAAGTCGTAGTAATCTCCGCCAACGCGATTTGCAGGTTTACAGCGTGCAGCCAGAATTGCGCCAGGAATACTAGGACATTGCCGTGGCAAGAGTCGCCGTTGAATTTCTGCCCCAATTTCTAATTCTTGATCAAGGCGTTCTTTTTTCCTCAGTTCTACAGCTAGTTCATCGTTTTCGATCGCTACTGCTGTTTGATCTGCCACTAACCTGACTAATTTTTGTCTAGTTTCTGTCCAACTATATTCTGGATCGCGGCTCAAGACATAGAGCCATCCCCGTTCTGTGTGCTTCACCAGAATTGCTGTACCAAATATTTGTACATCTGGCCCCAAATAACGATGCATTTGATCGTCCAAAATTCCTGTAGCAGTGACTACAGGCGCACTATTGGGTACTAACGAGATTTGACTGCTAGCTGTTTCTAAAGCTTTACGAATATTTTTCCGTTGACGGCTATCTTGCCAGTGTAATTGCTCTAACCTGATTTGACCGTTAGGTTTATGGAGAAAGAGGGCACTGCCATCTGCATCTGTGACTCTTGTTGCCATTAACGGAATTAACTCTAAGAACTGATTTAAGTTGTTGAAGCTTCTCAGAGCAAATCCCAAAGAACTAAGCAAATCTTGGATTTTATTCTGTTCCCGGTGCAACCGTGCAACGAGTTCTTTCAGCGCTACAACGGGTGTAACATCCGTTGCGGCACTGCTATTGTTGTCAGTAGGTTGAGAGGGCAGTTGAGACACAGGCACAGGTACTATTGCATTTGATATCAGCAGATTTTAGATTATTTGTAAATCCATTGGTTTTGCGATTGCTAAACCATATTGAGACAAGGTTTGCCATTTTAGCAAGAGTATAAAGACGTAAGATGTAAATTTTATAAGTATTGTATTTACTTCTTGTATTTTTTGCTCAATATTTAGGAATTGCCGACTATGTATTTTTATTTGAAACCAACCTCTACAAATCAGTAGTTTTCGTAACACCGTGGAAGAGGTTTCATTTTTTCATAACTTATAGCAGTTCTCAAGCATTTAGACCACTCCCTTCGTCCGTGGGGAAAACTAGTGGTTTCTGCTCCGGGAGGGGGTGAGAAGCGGTGTGGTTCAACAACTTAAAAAGCCCTGTAGTTGCTAGCTCATAATATCTACAAAATATTAAATTACTTTAATTAGATAAAAATATATCACGCTTGGATAGCAAATGTTTTGCTAGATCAATAAAACTCAGTATATGCTTAGTTAGAGCTATGAATGATTTTGGGAATATTTTTAGTTTTTAATGTGTCGCGGAAGTCCCCATCTTCAAGGTATTCCTAAAATGGGGATTGTGAGTCCAGTCGGCGGTGTCGGTTTGTGTCCCGTCGAACTAATGTCAGACTTTCTAGTACTACGGAGTCTTTGAGGCTATTCCTGTTGAATTGGGAAGCTCCGTCCGTCTATACAGTGGAGTAGTTCACCCACTTAATAACGCTTCAACAAATTCATAACTGGAAAAGGGGCGCAAGTCTTCAATTCCCTCGCCTGCGCCAATAAAGCGAATGGGTAAGCCTAACTGCTGAACAACAGCAAGGGCAACACCTCCCTTAGCTGTACCATCTAACTTGGTCAATACAACGCCGCTGAGTTGAGCAGCTTGGGAAAAGACTTCAGCTTGTCGCAACCCATTTTGGCCTAAAGTAGCATCTAGTACTAACAGTGATTCTACTTTAGCGTCTGGAGCTTTTTTATCGATAATTCGCCGGATTTTGCTGAGTTCATCCATCAAATTTTTCTTGTTTTGTAATCGCCCAGCGGTATCTACCAGCAGTAATTCTGTTTCACGTGCTTGAGCAGCTGCGATCGCATCAAACACCACTGCTGCGGGATCTGTATTTTTTCCAGGATTGGCAATTACTTCCACACCGCTGCGAGTACCCCAAACTTTCACCTGTTCTACAGCAGCAGCCCGGAAGGTATCTGCTGCCCCAATCAAGCATTTATACCCAGATTTTTGTGCGAGGTGAGAAATTTTGCCGATAGTGGTAGTTTTACCGGCACCATTGACTCCAGTGATTAACCAAATATTCAAGGTTTCTTTTTCTGGGGCAAAACTAGCTTTATAGGTTGTTTGGCTGGGTGTATCCAGCATATCGCGGAGGATTTGTTTTAAGTAAGCGATCGCCTGTTCTGGTGGGGTAATTTCTTCCCGTAATTTTTGCTGTAAAGCATTGATGATATGGTCTGTTGCCTCTACACCCACATCCGCTTGCAAAAGCAATGATTCAATTTCGGCTACAGCTGCTTGATTAAGCGGCCCTTGCCCAACAATTGATTTGAGTTGGTTGAGGATGCCACGACGAGTTTTGTCTAATCCTTGCCGCAGCTTTTTCAGCCAAGTAATTTCTTCAATAGAAACGTCTTGGGCACGCCTACCTTGAGCAGCTAAAACTTCTGCTGACCATACAAACCCCTCATCAAATACCAGTCCGGGAATTTCCTCTGTTGTCTGTTGTGTGGTAGTTGATGTAGTTGCCGCTACTGGCTGCATTACCTCTGGTTCGGAGACTTCAACAGCACTGGCTATCAATCGTTCTTGTTTTGCTTGCCGTTCTGCTTTAGCTCTTTCTAGAAAAGATAAACTTGCTGGAGTTACTTGTGTTGTCTGTGATGTTTCTGGTTCACTTACCGTTATTTCTGAGCTAGAAACATCTGACTCCTCAGCAATTACCGTTACTGCGGAATTTTGTGTATTTTCCTCATCTGCATCAGTACTTTTCTCAAGAACTGTCGCTTCCGACTCCACTGGTTCTGAAGTAGCAACAACTTCCTCAATTACCTCGGGTGCTATCTCAGTTATTGGTGCTTCTTGGATGATTTCTACTTCAGCGGTTTGTAATTCTGGTGTAGTTGCTGAATCAGGCGGAGTTTCTACTGTTTGGGATTGTTTTTGCTGAATATTTTTGTAGGCAGCTTTAGCAAATGCCAACAAATCTGCGCCTGTTTCTGGTGCTGTTTCTGCCGTTGGCACTGGCTCTGGTTGGGGTTCTTGTACCGGAGTTTCTTCCTGTTTCTGATCGGCTGGGGTATCAGAGGAATCGTTATGTTGACGACGGAACCAATTAAAAACCATTGCAGCAGTACTCAGTTGTTATGCAAATTATGAGAATAAAACACTATGCAGTTTTTTTCTGTTCTGTAACTCGACGCAGAACACCATTAATAAATCGATGACCTTCATCTCCACTGTAGCGTTTGGCGAGTTCCACTGCTTCGTTAATGGCGATGCTATCTGGAACACCTAAAAATTTCATTTCTGCTACAGCGATTTGCAGGATATCCCGGTCGATTTGGGCCAGACGAGTTACTTGCCAATCGACTAAGGCGGTGGAAATCAGTTCATCTATAACATGACGATTTTCATTAACTGTAATTACAATCTCTTTGGCGTAATTGCGAACTCCCTTGTCTTGATTAGCAAGCTGAATCAATTCTGGAAACTCAATTGCTGTACCTAGCTTATTGATTGCTGTTTGAGTGCATTCGATCGCTTCTTTGAGCATTGTTCTTGCACTATTGATATCGGAAGCACGAGTTTGGCTACTTAGGAGGCGATCGTTACTACGTTGCAGCTCACCTGCGGCATTATCTAGGGTGTCTTGGACTTCTGAGGTCAGAGTACGTACTGCTCCTAGTACTAGTTTGGATACTAGTTGATCATCTTGCAGTTGGTCTAATTTTTTGGGGTTGACTGGCAGTTGGCTCAGGCTTAAAAGCGCCAACTCGCGGGCAATTTGCTGGGGTTTACGGGGTTGCATAAAAGTGAGGGGGTGACTTAGAGAAAACTGATTAACTAACAGCAGCGGACTTAGAAGCTTATCAATTTTGACACAATCAAACAAGTAGATCATCTACTTGCTGCTGACTTTGCTCATTAGCTTTAAGTTTCTTCAACAGGGATGATATGCTGGCTTGTCTGGTCGTGTTTCACTTCCAGGTTGCACTCTTTAGGAAAAACCAGGGGTGTATTGGGGGCGACAATGCCACCAGAGACGATGATTTTAAAAGCGTCTTCAATCGACATTGAGAGGTTTACTACCTCATCCTCTGGAACTACCGCATACCATCCAGTAGCGGGGTTTGGGGTGGTGGGAATAAAAACACTCAGCATCGCGTGAGGTATCTGGGCTTGAATCTCAGTACTAATTGCACCAGTCACAAAAGCGATCGCCCAAATTCCTCTACGGGGGTACTCTACCAAAACTACACGGCGAAACCTACCATTAGAGTCTTTAAGTAATGTCTCTAAAAGCTGCTTGAGAGTTTTATATACTTGTCCTGCCAGAGGAATCGCCTGTAATAGCCGCTCACCCAAATCTAGTAACCACCGCCCAGCAATATTCCTAGCCATCAAGCCAATTACCAGAATACTTAGTAGTGGTACAGCTAGTCCTACTAATAAATTCAGTATATTTACTATAATGGGATGCATCCCATCAAAGGGATTCAGTTGTTTGGGAATTTGAGTCAGAAAATTAATTACCCAGTTAGCAATGGTAATCGTCAGCCAGATGGTAGTTGCTAGGGGAATAACTACCAACAAACCAGCAATCAGGTCATTTTTTAAGTCCTGTTTCAGGCGATCAATTACCAAGCTCTGATTCTCCTTTTTTAAGCTAGAGGAACTTTTACTATCAGTATTCATACCAGCCAATCCATCAAATCGGGAAAACACTACTTCAGGTAGAAGATGCCGTAAGTCATTTTTCAATAAAGTAAGCAACCTGGTTGTTGCCACCCAAATTATGTGCTTTTACTGGAAATCCAGCTATGTTTCCTTAGACGTACATATACGCATGTTACGACCAGCTAATAGCTGGTTAGTTTTCCAGGGCGTTACTTTTCTTTGTAAGACTTGTAAATGATTGTTGCAAGCCTCTTAGTTATTACTGATCCTACCGCGCTCAATCAACAGCTGCTCGTAATTGTGAAAGCACGACTAGTCAAACTGAGAAGTTGTTTTATTTGGTGAAGGGCTTAACATATCAGCAGAACTACTTTTATGAAAAAGCTCTGTTAAAAATATTAATTTATGGAAGGGGGAATAGGGAATTGGGAAGAAAAATTAAAAATTGAAGGGATAGGCAAGATGCCCATCCCCTAAATTCCATACAACAGCTAATTTTGCGATCGCCTAGCAGTGCCCAAATTTTTCTCAGCTAGACCCCTATAAACAAAACCCACAACCAGAGCATAAAAATTCCTCTTCCCCTACTCCCGATCACTGAGCAAAGTCGAAGTGCCACTCCCAACTCCCCATTTGAGTATAGGTTTGGGTAGATGCTGCATTTCCCAGACTTTCAGCAAAATTAGATACTCATAGAATGCCTGCAATGTACACCAAGCGAAACCGGCGCGTCCGTCCAAACAGCCACCCAAGAGAAAATACATATATAAAAAGCGAAGAAAGGGTCTAGCAGGTAAGCGCAAAGACAAATCTTTTAAAGCGCGTCGTTTTTCAACTTCCGACTTGCCAAAGAATAAATCTAGCCAATTAACTTTTCCTTGCTCTAACTGATATAATGTTTCTTTCGCTTCATCTGTAGAGTAACGGTTATGCTTATCAATCCAGCGGCTCAAGCCTTTACTGCAAGTGTAATGAGGATAAGTTTCTGTTAAAAAGCTGGTTGTACCGTTACAAACTTCTCGCTCAGTATGCCCGTAGTCGGTAAACCATACTTTACCATGGCGAAAAAGCCGCATTTGATAACGGGGATATTGAGTGCTGTAGCGAATCCAACTATTCATGAACATCACGCGTTCGGCGACGTAATAACCGATGTAGTCTGAGTTCTGCATCGCCTGTTGACATTCAGCAAATAGTTCTGGTGTCATGCGCTCATCGGCTTCAAGAATATATACCCATTCATGCTTTGGGGGGATAGATTCTAACATCCACGTGCGTTGGCGTCCGTGACTCTCAAAAGCATGTTGGACAACGCGGATGGGATATTGGTTAGCGATTTCTATAGTGCGATCGCTACTACATGAATCCACAACAATAATGTCATCTGATAGCATCGCCGATTCAATACAAGCAGCTATATCTAATTCTTCGTTATATGTCAGTATATAAATTGAAAACATTCTACTTCCTACTTCCTACTCCCCACTCCCCACTTTCTATGACAAAGTGTGGCAGTATGAGCCGTTAACAATTGTTAGATGCATCCTACTGCCTGATTAATATTGCATTAACGTGCGGTTGCTTTACGTGTACCACTTTGTAAAGCACCCATACCTCTCAATCCTATCCAACCGATGACGATGTAACCGATGGACAATAGCAAACTGCTAATACCAATTCGCAGTCCTGATTTCCAAGCACCATCTTTAGCTTGTTTTTCATCTGCTTCCTTTTGAGTGCGAATTAGATTCAATTGTTGATTTGCTTTTTGAGTCGCACGTCCTTGAGGATCTGTTACCTGCGCGATTAATTTGTCAAGTTCTTTGTCAAGTTCCTGGGGAGCTGCTTTCACTTTCTTGAGTAGTTCTTTCAACTCAGGAGCAACTTGAGGGTTATCAAGTGCTTGCTTATATTTCTTTTCATCTTTTAGCAGGTCATTAATCTGGGTTTTCAACTGAGGTCTGGCTTGGTTTCGGAACTGCTCTATCTGAGCTTTTCCTTGTTCAGTATTCAGTGTTGTCTGCAATTGAGTTAACACCTGGTTTAGTTCTGCTTTGAGTTGATTTTCTTGCAAATCTGCTCTTTGAGTAATTTGAGTTACTGTTTGAGTGCTAAATTGACGCACATTGTTTAAGTGCAACGGAAATATCAGCAAGAACATCAACCCTAAAACGCTTGATAGGATCAAAGCTGGAAATCTTAGATCTACTCCTTGTGGGCGATCGCTAACTGCATCTGCACTATCAATCCAATATGCAGCAAATAGCAATCCTAGTCCGATTAAAGGTACTATTCCTCGATCAACTAGTGCTGTTGCTAAAACAATTTGTGATTGTTTATTGGTGGGGCTGAAGTCCAACAGAAAAACCACAAAGTCAGCAAAAAACAACAAAATGCAGATTATTCCAACTACCTTGAGTGTGAAGGCAGCGCTTACAGAAGTGAAACGATTAACCATAGTTTTCCAATCTGGCTGTGAATCAGAGTGATTGTCATATTTAAAGTTACTTGAATATTGTTCCCATGACCGTAACTGTTATCTATGTGGAAACACAAAGCAGACTGTAAACTACTTAAGACTATCTACACTCTGGTTTTAAACTACACCACAGTAGCATCTATAATGTACGGTGTCCTCAGAAAAAACTTTGTATTTTAAGATACGTACTTAGGTTGGAACACAGGGGAAGAAGAATGAATTATTTTGCAAAAGGCTGCCAAATCGGTAGATCTTCAGGTCGATCAACATCAGCCAAAACAGGCAATTCCCAATGTAACAAATTAAGCTTCTCAGCAATGCCCATAGTTTGTTGGAATACTTGATTGGTTCCCCACTCGATGTTAGCGAATAACTCTGCGATTGGTTGTCGCAAACCAATTAAGTAATAACCACCGTCGATTGCAGGGCCAAGGATCAAATCATGAGTATGCAGTTGTTCAAAGGCTGTTGCGAGAATTTGAGCGTTCAACTCAGGGCAATCTGTGCCAATGATAATTACATATTCTGCACCAGATTTTAAGGCATCGGCTAGGGATTTGATCATGCGATCGCCTAAATCACCTCCACTTTGAGGCTGGTAAACCAAACCCAATCCCAACCAGTCTTGCATCAGCTGCACATTCCCACCAGCGAACCGCACTTCTGGGGATATGGCAGTTTCCTTCTGCAATTCCCTAGCCTGAAGTACCGTATGTTCCGTCATCTGCTGTTGCAGATTAGCAGCGCCAACATTACCCAAAACAGGTATCAATCGAGTTTTGGTTTTCCCTGGTTCTGGATAGCGAGTAAAAATAATTAAGTGCTGTTTCTGAATTGTTGGTGATTTCAGCACGTAATACCTTGCTTGAATAAACTAACAAATATATTAATAGCAATAATCTCCACTGCTGTTAGCTCTATTATGCTCCTTCTCCATTCTGATTGCCCCTAGAATTGTGGAAATATAAACGCAACGCTTAGCCTTACCAGTATATTTACTAGATAGTGTTACCCGTCCTAACGGTGGTTGCTTGACACTACCTCTGTAATCAAATTGAATTTGCCTAATGCCATCTGACTCTCGCAAGGTTGTTTCCTCATCTAAGCGCACATTAGTGTCTAGCTTATTCCAATGAGCAGCAGATGGGTTGACTGTAGCAGGGTGAACAGCCCATTGAACAATTCCATTATGTTCACGAAAGCTAGCTTGCCAAGTCAATTTTTCTTTCTTAGCTTGGCTTTGGGCTTGACGCATAGCATGGTAAATTTCACTTTGAGCAGTATTAAGGCGGCGCGTTTCCACAAAAGCTAGCCAATTAGGTAGCCCTAGACCAATTAGTATACCAATAGCTACAACAACAACCAAAGTCTCTACCAGCGTGAAACCACGATTAGAGCGATTATGAAAAATCTTTTTTACATTAAATAAACATAGTAAATACACTTTATATAATGTCCATTTTTATCAGAAATCTAAGAACTTAAAATTTTTATGTTTATATGTAAAATCATTTTCAGTCTGGATTTCAATTACCGTCTGTAGCTTGCTTACCGTAGGATAAATGCCTTTAATTATGAATTTTTAACTTATGTTCTGTTTTCAGCTACCCAGATTTTCAGCGATGTTTCAGTATGTTGACTTCTTTTTTCATGTTGATTATTGATACTGTAAAGCAGAGTAGGGAGGGTAAGAATTACAATAATTTTAAGTAACAATTTTAAAGTAAAAGTTGTACGCTCTAGCCTAGTAGAATCATAAAAAACATAATTCCATAAAAATTTAGCAGCAGTTAAACCTTTTTGTCGATTAACTGGTTTCTGCAATGCTTTACAAGTTAAATATTTATATAAATTAGCAAGACTTGTATTCCAGTTTTGTTTAAGCGCTGATGGTCTTTCTTGATACGCTCTTGCCAGCAACTGTAAGCAGGCTGTTTCCTGTCTAAGAAGATTAGAAGAAACTGAATTAGCACTTATTCTATATAGAATTTGTACAGATTGTACGCATACAAACTCGAACTTGCAGGCTAATCGCAACCACATATCCCAATCCTGAGCAGCAAGTAGAGATTCATCAAAGCCACCTAAATCTATTAAAGCTTCTCTACGAATTAAAGGGTTGGAACCATTCTCTAAAAAATTAGATATCAATAAATTTTCATAAACATCTCCACATGCATTAGTCCGTCTACCTGAAAATACGAAATGACCATTTTCATTAATATAATCAGTCCAGCTATATGCAACAGCTGCATGTGGATTTTCTCGTAGACTTTTTAGTTGGCTGGCAAGCTTATCATTTGTCCAGATATCATCTGCATCTAAAAAACTGACAAACTCTCCAATTGCATATTTTAATCCTCGATTACGGCTAACATTGCCACCTGCATTATCGAAGGAAAACACTTTTATTCTTGTGTCTTCAAATTGTGAGATGATATCTAATGTCAAGTCTTGCGAACCATCATTGATAATAATTAACTCAAAATTAGTAAAGGTTTGCTGAAGAACAGATTCAATGGTGGCTTTAATAGTTTTTTCACTATTATAAGCTGGGATAATTACAGAAATTGTTGGCACAGTCCTGTCTAATTTAATCATGATTTATATTAGTTGTTCTCACCTTACTCAAATAAGACTTTAAGTAATAGAAAGGGCTAATCATGCTACCCCAATAAAATTCTATTTCAAAAAGCGCTATAAGATCATTATCTAAATTATTTCGATATTTAATGGTATGTTCCAATATGCGGCGTAAATTACCTAAGATAGTTTTAACAAATATGATTGGTTTTTGCCAATTTTTAGATTGAATAAAGCGTAACTGGCAAGTACACAAGCCATAGCCACGAGCTAAGGTTAATAAATAATCTTTCTCTAATCTCCAATGGGGGATTTGATGGTAAGTATGCATGGTGGGATTATACCAAATTTGCCAACCAGCATTGTGTATGTGAAGTAATGCTTCATAGTCATCACCACCTTGTACCGAAATACCAGGTAATCTACCAATCAACGCAGGTCTTTGTGGGACATGATCACACCATGCTTGTTTACGAACTACTAGGGCTGCACCAGCGGGAAGTCTTAAATTATCTGCATCAAATATATATGGTTCTGGCCCATGTTCTCTAATTGCTAAAAAAGCTTGAATTCTTTTAAATTCTTCTGGCGGTTTTACTTCAAAATCACCATGAATTTGACCACCCCAACTCCCTGCTTGAGGATGTTCCTCGCCAAATTTATATGCTTCTGCTAACCAATCAGGAGCAGGTAAATTATCATCATCTAAAAATGCAATTAGCTGGCCTCTGGCTTCGCGTACTGCACGTAGTCTTGCGAAAGCAACTCCCTGTTCGGTTTCTAAAAAGTATCTGATTGAAAAATTGCGATCGCAATTTTTTTGATAACTCTCAACCACCTCTTTTGTATTATCAGAACTGTTGTTATCTACAATGACGATTTCCCACTTTAGATGCTCAACTCCCGTCTGAGCCAAAATTTTATCTAAAATTGTAGGTAAACGAGTCGCCCCATTATACGTGGGAATAGCTAAGGTAACATCTATATTTTGTTGATTCATAAGTTTATATGTTAATTACTTATTATTAGTTTCTAAATAGCCATTTTTCCACAAATAAAAAGGACTAATTAAGCTACTTAAGAATAATTGCATTTCACAAGCAGCAACTAAGTCGCTTTTTAGTTTATTCCTATATCTAAGTAAATGAAAAGTAATTTTACGTAAGTCATTAACGATGTAAGCTAAAAAGGCAACTGGTTTATAAAAAGGTTTAACATTTACCATTCTAGTAACATAACGGCTAAGTCCAATACCTCTAAAAAAGGGTATCAAATATTCTCTTTGTAAACGAGATTTTGGTATTCGGTGATAAATTTCCATCTCTGGGTTATACCAAACTTCCCATCCTGCTTTTTGGATGTAAGAAAGCATTTCTAAGTCTTCGCTTGTGAGCATATTACCATTAGCTCTACCAGTTAAAATAGGCTGTTTTGGTACACTTGCTAACCAAGCTTCTTGTCTAACAACAAGTCCGGCAGAAGGAGGTAATAACCTTTTTTTAGCTTCATATAGTAGCGGTAAATTGCCTCTTTCTGTGATTGCTAAAAATGGGGCGAGTCGCTGAAAATTTTCCGGCGGTTCTACTTCCCATTCAGGATGAATTTGGCTACCATAAGCTCCTGCATGAGGATACTTTTGACCAAAAGCATAAGCTGCGGCTACCCAATTGGATACTGGATAGTTATCATCATCTAGAAAACCTATTAATTTACCTGAAGCAACTCCAACAGCCTTTTTACGAGCGTAAGCTGCTCCTTGTTGTTCTTCAAAGCAATACCTTAAAGGATAAGGACATTGCCAATTTTGTTGATAAGCTTGGACAACTTGAGCAGTATTATCAGTACTGTTGTTATCTACAACTATAATTTCCCAGGAGAAATTTTCTGTATTAATCTGATTTTGCAATCGTTCTAATAGTTCAGGTAAACGACCCGCACCGTTATAAGTTGGTATAGCTACAGTAAAATCAAGGCTTTCAGTCATCTGTCAAAAGATATATTGTGTGAAGGCACTTTTTGAGGATGTTCAGTAATTGCTACAAATTTAACACAGTGTAATGTGTAGCTAATTGTTTAATAACAAACAACAAATATATAAAAGCAGAAAACTGCACCTAATGTTACAATTTTGCTCTTTCAGGTGCAGTTTAATGTACCGTATTTTTACGTAATTATTGACATAAATCTATCATTAACATAACTTATTTAGTTACAATCAGCGTCTCTTGCTGTTCGCATTGATCCCAGAAGAGTACTGACAATCACACATCGCTTAACATTAGTAGCAACGGTAGTTCCCGCTTGAGGTATAGCTACTAAAACTTTTAAACCCGTATCAGGAGCATTACCATTAGTCTTAGTTGCTAAGATACCCATGTAATCAAAAGTGATTGTTTGTGGTGCGCTGCTATCAAAACTGGAAGCGTATGTGTTAGAAGCACCAGTAGTGTTTATGTTAGTAAGATTAGTACCAAGTAATATTTGTCCTGGTTTAATTCCTAAATCTCCACCTAAATCACGCCAGAAATTATTAGGTGTAGAATCCTTTGGATGTATAGCAATTCGTGGAACTTTAGTACTACTATCGGTTGTAAAACTGGCACTATAACTAAGTTTTTTCTTTTTAGCTTCTTGCTGTGCTTCTTGTAGCGCACCTAAAACAACATCGTTAGCCTTATTGATTCGCTGTCTGTTCAAAAAAGTAAACCAACTAGGGGCGGCGATCGCTGCTAAAATTCCAATCATGAGAACTACTGCTATAACTTCTATTAAAGTAAATCCAGCATGTTGTTGATTGTAACCATTGGTATTGTGTTTATTGACTAAATATTGCTGCTTGAATTTTATTTTATGGCTGTGTAACTGGAAATAAACTAATAGTTTTGAATTAGGAACATTCGGCATATTATCTTACTTAATATTAAGCTTTACTAAAGATATAAGCTATTTACTAAAGATGAAGCTACGTCCTTGCACTTTGATGCTTCCGCTTGGGAAATAACTAGATTTGTTCTGAGCGTAACGTATCTTAGTGTCATCATTTTGTATTAGGCGAGCTTGCGCGTTCCCCCTTAAATAAACTTCAGCAGCACTTCTATCATCTGCACTAACTGAATCTACACAAGCATAAAAGCTTCTCCTGGTAAGAGTTGCTGCTGCCGGAACTTGTTTAAAGTTGGTGTTAGGGCAAGTTATTGTTGCTGTTGTTGTTGGGGTTTCCTGCGCTGTTGTTGTTTGATCTACAAAATCAACTAAAACTAAGGGATTTTGATTGTAAGTTTCCCCTGTTGTCAAACTATTTGTCCAACTATTCATTTTTTCTTCTAATGTTGTACCTTTTTGTGACAAGTTTAATGATTTAAAACCTTTATCTGGACATAGACTATATTTTTCGGTTGTAGGAAATCCAGTACAATTACTACCAGTGCTATTTGTCACGCCATCTCTAATTTGCCATCTAGCGATGCGGGCAGCTTGAGACCACGTAGAACTATTATCTTTAATTAGATAATAAGCTACTAAAGAGTACACAAAAGAATCGTCTTTAAATTGAACTACATCAGCACTATTTTTAATCTCAACAGCTTCTTTGGTAAATTCTCGTTTCCAAAATACTAAAACTGGAACCCCATTTGTTACCGCAGGAATTTGAGAGTTGATAGCTGCAATCCCTGTGTCATCGTATATATACAGAGCTTGTTGAAGATCACGAGCGATATAATCAAGCGCCGCTTTAATTTCTTGCTCAGAGTTTGCTTTGGCTTGTTCTTGGCGGTCAGTATTTAAAACGCCAATCATAAAGCCTAATAATGGGGTGATTACAAGGAATGCTAATACCATAGCTACAAGTAGTTCAATGAGGGTAAACCCACTATTTTTATTTTGCTTGTGAGAGGGTCTTAGCTGAGCAATTAACAGCCACCTCAATATCTTCATTTTGGTAGAGTTCTCCTGAGTGACGGGTACTGAGTCATAAAATCATTTACGTTTGCTGGGATAATTATGGTTAACAACCACCAAGGCGATCGCACAAAGCCCTATAGGAGGGTTGACCTCTGACAATTTCAGTAGTCATTTCCACTACTGGCGTCTTGCGATCGCCTAGTCCCCCGGTGAATGTTGCTGCTTTTTTTCCACTAGTCAAAGAGCCAGCACCAATGAAAGCATCTGAACGATATACCCGAATTCCCAAACGATAACCTTGACCTTTATCAGGGTCAGTACCTGTAACAGCAAGGCGCATAGCCTGAATGTAAAACAGATCGCTAGTACAGTCGGGGTTAGCAAGGCTACCATTTTTGTTAAAGCAATACAGACCAGTGCTAGCGGTAGGAACTGACCCACTACTGAGTAAATAGTCACTAGTTGAGCTAGATACAGTTCTAGTTGTACTAGCAGCTAGTGTGACGGTGATTGCCGGATCTGAAACTGTTTTAGCCTTAATAGCATCAATGAAGGCTTTAGCTGCTTCAGTTGCTAGTTCTACTCGTCTGGCTTGCACACGAGTTGCTGTTGATATGACCAACACAGGTGCGATCGCAGTTAGTAAAATAGCAGCTACTAGTATCGCCACCAATGACTCAACAATAGTAAAACCAGACTGGCTGGACTGGACAGATGATTTTTGCTGTTGGTATGAGTTCATAGTTAGTTCCTCTTGTGATTGGGTGTAGTACGAGTTGACTACACCCATTGCTTACTAGGAAAGGAGTGGAGGTTAAATCTGTTAACTTGGTCTATTTATCTATTCAGACACTTCAGGATGGTTGGAGCTTGCAGTTACTAGGACGTTCAGTTGTCGGTAGTGCAAATTTTAAACTACTGCCAAAGTAAGTACTATCTGCGGTATCAAACCCATCTGTAGTTTGAGTTTGCACAGCACATAAGAGAGTTTTCACCCAAAGGTCATCCCGACCTACTTCTCTGTAGTATTCATTAGGAGGATCTGATGCTGGAATGACAAAGCGCTGAGCAAACAAGTCTGGATTTTGGGACAATAAGGCTACATCAAAACCCCAGTTACGGTTAGGGGGCATATAATAAGGCGCTTCCCCAGCACCACTAGTACCTACAAAAGTACTATCTGATGTATAACCAGGTCTTGCAGAATTTAGAGCTCTAATAAAGATACTATTATTGGCAGTAGCGGAAAGAGCATTAGGGTCAGAAGAGGTTGCAGGAGCAGTTGCTGGCCCTGATCTGACAAGAGCTTGGAATGGTGCAGTGGCGTAGATGCTACGTTTAAATTGGATGAATGAACCGCTGATATTGGCATTTACTCCATCCCAGTTTTCTAAGAAGCGTGCAAAGTTATGCAAACCTCCATTGATTTCGTAAGTAGTCGGCGTTGTTGTACCCACGCGGGCAGGAGTATCACCAGCCGCAATTACTAGATTAAAAGTTGTTTCACTTGCCTTAGACAACCACCTGGTATTTTTTACAAGACTGGATAATGATGATCCTGCTAAACTCGCGTAATCTTGATCTTGAGGTGCTGCGCTCGTTACTTGTAATTGTAAAACAGGTTCTAATAACGGTTGGAAATACTCATCCCTTGTAAATGTCATCGTGCTTCCAGGAAAATCCCTCTGCGAAGAAACGGAAGCACCTGGTACTTGGGGATACCTGAAGAATAGACGACGAGTGTTATCGTATTTTATCTCACTGGTGTTGAATGCTGGCGAAGTAGTAGAAGTACTTGTTGTGGTTGCAAACCATAGCGCATTATCCGCTGTCTCAGGTATGGTGCTACCAGTAAAAGAGTCTACCACTTTATTTCCAGATACTGTTTTTATACCTAATACAACGGGAGTAGTTTGATTAAAAGCGGTAAACTCAGCATTAGAACTATTAACCAGTTTTCCAGAACTACTTCGTTTGAACGCAACCCGGCGGGCAAATCGTTCAAAACCAGCCCTTGGCGGTTGGGCGGTAGTACCAGCTAATAGTTTGGTTTTTGCAGCATTTATTACGTCACTATCACTAGATTTTTTTTTGATATCTGCTAGCTTCAAACCATTGGTTGGATCTTTATCATTGGTTTGGTCATTATCATTATCTAAACCAATATACCAATCAGTTGCTCCACATTCCGAAACTGGTATCTTGAAGCACATCTCCATGACATACTCTGGGAAAGTTCCTCGACGCTGAATGGGCGTGACGAAGTTATTTAAGTAAGAACTGTTATAAATTGCCGAATCAGTAGCAGTGGGAGTACCTCTATAGTAGGAATCATCATTAGATGCAGTGAAGAAATTAGATGAAGTGACGAAGTTGTTATTCCAGAAACCCTGCTTCAATCGTTTGAGTACTAGGTTAGGGTCACTGCCTTGGTTATTTCGCAGATCGTAATCACCCTCATTGCGGAAACCATAGCGGAAGTTATCAGATAACAAAGTGACAGCATCGGCAATCACTGATGCTGGTCGCCAGCTTTCGCCAGTTGTGCAATTGGGTAGTCTAGGGTCACTAGGACGACAGGCAAAGTTAGGATCGCGATCTGCCTCAGCACGAGTGTAAAATTTACTATCGTAAGTAGAATCACTTGGAAGAGGTAAAAGACCCGTACCTTTAAATTCTTGCTTGGTGTGCAGATTAAAATTGCCTTTGACATAAGCTGGCAGATCAGTTACAAAAATTAAGCCTTTTTCTTCTGCCCTGTAATCGTTCTGGCGACTCAAGTCACTGCCATTAATCAACATAATGGCGTTGGGTCGCCGCTCCGGATCGAGCCTATAGTCACTGGCGCTTATATTTTCACTGGTTAAGTCACTAGCATCTTTTTGAGCATCCTCACGAGAGGCATAGATGATGCCACTATTAGGCAACAGATATTCGTTAGACCAAATACCAGTGATTGAAGTTTTGCGTAGCCCACCCAGACTTGAATCACCTAAGTTTATGACAGTGGCACGAATTTCTAATGGTTGGCGCTGTTCAACTTCTAGATTGTAGTTTCCAGTTAATCCAGCACCTTTATCTATAGCCTTAATTTGTCTAGCATCAAGAAATGTAGTTTCCTTGATTGCACCATTAGGAATGTAAGTTTCACTCGGATCAAGAGTCCCATCAGCAATTTCTATTGCACAGATTGTGGAATCAATTGCTGATTGTTCAGATAGAGTGAGGTCTTTATCTGTTGCTTTTTCTAGTGCTTGCCGCAGTAGCGGATTTACAAAACGACCGTTGGGAAATTTCAAGTTGGCTTGATATTTTAGGCGATCAAGCAAATCTACAGCAGTGTTTGTTACATCATCAGCATTCGTCGCAGTAGTTGTAAATAGTCCACTGGTTAACGTCTGCCCTCTAGTTACTTCATCAGATGTTGTTTCGGAAATTTCATAAACGATCCCATTGTTGGAAGCTGCTGCTGTTGCGGGATCAAGGGGATCGTAGGTGTTTGTAGTTGCTGTCGTTTGATTAGTAGGGTTGTAGTAGCTACTGACGCAGGCTACGGGTGTTTGATAATTATCTGCTGTAGCTGCTTGAGGAGCATAAGAATCATGGTTGTAGTGATAAACTGCTGTGGCACGCATCACCAAATCACCACGCTTTTGTTTACTGGCATCCAGAGGATCGTCAGCATCGGGTACAAGCATAGGCATAGTGTCAGGCCAAACTACTAATGATGAAGCAGTAGCAGGTAGTCCTGAACCCGTCCTTCTATATGTTCCTGCACCTGTAATTACTCGCAGTCCCCCAACTACACTAAGAACATCAGCGCGGGGTGAAGCAGCCGAAATTTCCCAGAATCCGTCACGTCCAGTCACCCCCAAATCTGATAACTGTCTAACGCGAGTGGTACGAGTACGATCTTTGGTAGTGCTACCTGTCCATTTCACACCAGTGATGGTTTCGGGAACATCCTCTCCGACAAATTTTGTGCCGTCCCATTTGAGTTCAGGCAGATTGTTACCTACTACGATGCGATCGCCTAAGTCTGTTTCTATGACGGGAGTATTATCTACAATGTCTGGATCTCTAGTAGGTAGCTGTCCTGTTTCTAACGTCAGTGTTGTATTAGTATCCGTTGGATAGATCCAGCTATCCATTGGACGTAGTGTATTACCAGAACCTTTCATAAAGGTAGCTGCATCTGCTGTGGTGTAGTCCACACCAGCAGATTTTTGAATACCAGAAGTACCATAATTTACTTCTCTAAATGGTACACGCCGAGTACGTTTACGGAACCAACTTTCCAATTCTTCTTGACGTACTTTACTCGCGCTTAAGCTGGGATCGTTTGCAATTCGCTTAGTTATATTAGTTTGGATTTCGTCAGGATCAGTAGTACTGGCATTAACTAATTGTGCCTTCACTAATAAGTCTATGCGTTGAGCATAAGCTTGACTATTATAGGCAATTTCATTCGATTTATTTGAGGTGGATTTATTAGTAGATGCAAAAGATAAAGTTGTGTTAGGTGTATCATTTTCTTTAAATAAATGTACCTGAGTTCCACCTACATCACTTGTGCTGATTGGGTTACTAGTTCCAATATTCCCGCCAACAACTATTTTGCCATTTTCTCGTTCGTAATAACAAGAATATCTACTACTAACCTGAAATAAGGTTATATCCTGATTAGTTTTAGCAGTGAATAAATTACTGTTAGTGAAAATACGTCCATTCAAACGGAATCTAGGGCCGGGTGTAATATCTAAGTCATCCTCATAAACAACAGCATTATTGGTAATAGGAACTTGACTGCGGTCTTGTTGCATTTCTAAAGCAGAGAAGCCCTTATTACCTCGATACTCTTCATATTTGGTTGTATCAAGACCACCTAAACTACTAATGGGAACTGTTGCGGTATATACGAAGAAGCTTTTTTTCAATTCGCCAGTTGGTAGCTTATACCAACCAGAAGCGCCTACTAAGCTGGCACTAGTCTCACCTGCCGAATCACAAGCTCCGCCTGCTTTGGCTGGTAGCATAGGAGGGGTTCTGGCATCTAGTGGTATTCTCTTTCTGGTTTGGGTAATCCCAGTTTGGGGGGGAGTGCGTAAGTAGATGGAGTAGAGAATAAAGCTATCAAATTTGCCATTATTGTCTGTATCGGCAGGAAATTTCCAAGCTGTTTTCAGATTTTCTTGATTTTCTAAAGATGTACTTTCTTCAACTGTATTATCTTTGTCAATGTCATAAGTCAGGGTTATGGGAGTTTCATCACCCAATGTATAGGCTGGAAGTTTAGAAGTTAAAGTATTGTAGAATGTTGCGTTTGATGGGACAGCACGTGGCAAAGTGGGGTCAGCAAACAGTTCAGTGATTTTTGCTTTAGCTCTTTCTAAGGCAGGGACAGCAGCTTGCAGAGTAGCCTCATTCACTCGAACATTACTAGCATTTTTTGCTCGTTCAAAAGACCGAAATAAAATTGCAGTTGTCAACAAAACTACTACTAATGCCACCATTGCCACTGTAGGCAACACAAAACCAGCATTTGCTAGGCTGCGTCTTTTTTTAGTATTAAATAAGGTTCGCAGTAGCCAAAGAATCTGCTTTTTAATTGCAGAGATAGACTGCTGAAAAATTTGTGTGAATAACTTTTGAATCGCCTTGACTAGTTGACGTTTTCGAGTCATAGTTGCTTCCCTGTCAAGTATTTTGTATTGGTATATGAGATTTTTTGATGTTGTTAATCATGCCTGCAAAGTAATTTCGCAGTCAAAAAGATAAGAGGATTTTTGTGTTTAATGCATTTTTTACACTAAATAATTAATAATTTTGGTCACGGCAAAATGCGGTTTTTAAGGTTATATCATTGATCAATTGTTCAGTTGCATTAGGAAAATACTGATTTATATCAAATTGTTAAATTATTAAAATTGAGGGATGTTAATACCATGAAGTTACAGTAAATTTGCGGATCTAGATTTTTTTTTGAAAACAATTTTATGAAGATATTGTTAGCGGAGTAGGCTTATAATACCCATCTGTTAAAGAAAACATGTCAATTGAATGCAAAGTAGTAAGCTAATAATCATTCAAATTGCATCCCCGCGTCTCCCCTTCCCCGCGTCCCCGCGTCTTTCTGAGGCAAAGGATTATGCAAGTTAAAGGCAGATTAGCTTATTAAGTAATTAAAAACCTCCCTGTGATGGGGAGGTAAAAGGGAAAAATATATAGGATTTATAGCAATTGAATTTGCGATCGCAATGCAAATCTTTCGGTTAAAGACGCGCCATGGCGCGTCTGTGCAATGCTTGTTGTTTCTAGTAATGGTTTAGGTTGATACCAGCTTCTTTTGCCATTGCTTCTAACCCTCTGATTTCCAGGGTTTTGATTGCTTTGGTAGACAGCTTGAGTCTTACCCAGCGATTACCACTTGGCCACCAAACGCGCTTGCTTTGCAGGTTGACTTGCTGAAGGCGCTTTGTACGGCGGTGGGAGTGAGAAATTGCAAAGGCGTTATTTGCCTTTTTACCAGTGAGTTCACAGCGGCGAGACATTTCAACTATCTCCTGTTTTGACTTTAATACAACCTTTCTATTTTAGAGCTTGGGGAATGGGAATTGGGAACTTGTACTGAGCGGACTTGTGCTGAGCGTAGTCGAAGCAGTCGAAGTATGGGAGATGAGGGAGGCTCTTATGGGTAGGTTTTTTAGATTTCGCATTTTGGTTGACGCGGAGACGCGGGGACACGGGGACGCGGAGAAAGATTTCGGAACGGAAAAATAGGCTTTTTCAGACTGAATATGAAAAACCTACCCTTGAAAGGGGAGGTGGGGGAGGTGGGGGAGATGAGGGAGAAATTTTCTCCGTGTCTCCCCGTCCCCGCGTCCCCGCGTCTCCCCATCCCCGCGTCGCTTTTTTAAGAATGGGTTACTGTTTCTACCTACTGGCTTGTTCTGTCAGTTTGGTGAGTACTTCGTTGGAACGTTCGACAAAAGATTTCATTCCTTCAGCGTCAAACCCTTTCTGCGACATCAGCGCCAAATCATAAACGTGTTGGCAAATCAGGTTTACTAACGGGTTTGTTGATGATTGACCATCATCTTGAATGATACTACCTTGATTGAGATGTGTGAGATTTTGAATCAATGGGTGGGCGGTATTCACTAGCAAAATGTGGTCTTCGGGGAAATCTGCTGACTGCTGTTGCATCATGGCGTTCATTTCCCGCAGGCGGCGCAGTATCTCTGGTAGCAGGACGATCGCAGGTGGTGTACCTTGAGGATCATCGGATTTCAATGCTTCGGTGCGGATATTAAGTCTAGGTTTGTTGAGGGATTTCTCGAATAACTCTTTAATTGTCTCGCTGCGGGTTTTGTTGGTTTTGGGGTCAACTATTTCCCCGGCTTTATCTTTATCGAGCAGGGTATTATCAAGGTCTGAGTCTACCCGCGTAAATTTAACGTCTTGATATTCCCTCTCTAGGAAGTTAATAAAGTGGGTATCGATGAAGGAGTCCATAAACAGGACTTCCAAGCCTTGATTTTTATGTAGTTCTATGTATGTGGCTTGGGTTGCTTCATCGGTGCTGTAGAAAACGCGGTTTTCGTGGCGTTCTTTGTTACGTTCTAGGTATTCTTTGAGGGTGGTGTATGGGGAGGTGGAAGTTGGTTGAGAGTCGGGGGAAGGTGTGACATCTTGCCAAGCGTCATCTTCGCTAGTTTGAACCTGAACCGCAGCGGTTTCGCTATTCCCCACTTTTTCTGCTGTGGTGCGAAAGATGATGATGTCTTCGATTTGCTTTTTAAATTTCTCGTCGTTGAGAACACCAAATTTTACAAAGGTACCAAGGTCTTTCCAAGCACTGATGTATTGTTCACGGTTGTCGCGGTAGAGTTCTTTAAGGCGATCGCCTACCTTTTTAGCAATATAATCGCCTATTTTCCGCACGGTGCGATCGCCTTGCAATGCGCTGCGAGATACGTTCAAGGGAATATCGGTGCTATCAATCACACCGCGCATTGGCATCAAAAATTGTGGGATAATTTCTTCGCAGTTGTCGCTAACAAAGACTTGGTTGCAAAATAGTTTGATTTGCCCTTTGGTAACATCTACATCTGGCTTCATCTTAGGAAAATACAGAATGCCGTTGATGATGAAGGGATAATCTGTATTGAGATGCACCCACAGCAGCGGTTCTTCCTGAAAAGGATACAAGTAACGGTAAAACTCTAAATAATCTTCTTGACTCAAGCCACTAGGAGACTCCCGCCACGGTGCTTTTTGCCTATTTAATACTTCACCATCCATTTTGATTGGTACTGGCATGAAGTCGCAATAGGTCTTGACAAGATTTTTAATCCGTGCTGACTCTAAAAATTCTTCCTCTTCTCCTTGCAGGGTGAGGGTGATAGTAGTACCGCGAATTGTGCGGGGTGAATCTTCTAGGGTAAACTCTGGGGAACCATCACAAGTCCAGTGGACTGCTGATTCTCCTTCTTGGTATGAGAGAGTGTCAATTTCTACCTTTTGTGCCACCATGAAGGATGAGTAAAAGCCAAGACCAAAGTGACCAATAATCGGTTGATCTGATTTGCCTTGATACTTGTGAATAAATTCTTCGGCACTGGAGAAGGCAACCTGATTGATGTATTTCTTGACTTCTTCGGCTGTCATCCCGATACCGTTATCGGAGATAGACAGGGTTTTTTTGTCTTTATCTATGACAATTTCAATTTCTGGTTCGCCTATATCACCAGCATAATCTCCGGCGCGGGATACCATCTTCAGTTTTTGAATGGCGTCTACAGCGTTGGATACCAGTTCCCGCAAGAAGATTTGGTGATCTGAGTAAAGCGACTTCTTGATAATTGGGAAAATATTCTCAGTATGAATACTGATAGTACCTTGTTCTAGCATGGTTATCCGTCTATTACTTAGTTGCAGAAATAATTCTGAGAATTAATTTTCCGCGATTCTCAGTTATTACAGGTAAGGAATGCCTCTTAAATTTTATTCGGATTCCCCTACCACTGGCAGAAAATATTATAGACATTACTTATGTAGTTTGTCATAGACAGCAGCTAATCCCGCAGCTTGCATGTTAAAGGCTGCTGCAATCTGATAAATAGGGAACAGGGAACAGGGAACAGTTAACTGGCAACAGAGTGTTGTTTTAGGTGGGGATTTATACCCCACTTCAAAAAAGGGCGTTGCTGAATCATGGGATGAAATATGATGGGTTGAAATCTCAAACTCTTTATTCTCTGTGCGCGGCAGTCGCTACAACGCTTTGAACCCCAACGCGAGTTGTTCATGGGGGTTTCCCCCAAGACCACACTCGCTCCGCAACGCACTGCCTTGCCCCCGATAAATCATCCCGCAATTATGCAACGCCAAAAAAAGCTATTTGTAGAAGTAGGGGTCTCTAACTCCCACAGAGAAAAGCAAATAGGAAAAACGTTTAAGTATTGCTGGTATTTTTTTCTAACACCAAAAAGTAGTGATATGGATGACCGACATCTCTAAATTCTTCCTTAACTGTTAACCCAGCTTTAGCAACGGAGTTTAAAATCCGCTTTTTAGGATATCCTTTTATTCCCATTTCCCAGTAGTGTTGATCACATATAGGTTTTGTATCCCAGAATTTTGGTATGCTGAATAATAAATGTCTTGTTCTATCAGCTATGGAAACTCCAACCTCAAGTCCTAAATACAAAGTATTATAAGGAATTGAAATCACTAAAAATCTATTTGTTACTTCTGCAAGTTGTTTGAGAGCTTGTTCTGACTGCTCATAAGGAAAATGTTCTAATACCTGAAACAGCACGATCGCATCAAATTTACCTTTTAGGTGTGAAATATCTTTTGTCAAATCCAAAATGATATCTGGATTGAGGTTAGGGTCAATATCTGCGGTAGAAACGTTGTATTTATATCGCTTCAGTATATCCGCAAAAAAAGAATTAAAAATCCCAATTTCCAAAATGTTTTTGACTTGACTACCGAGTGAAAATATTAAACGTAACTGATGATGGTAACTGATCAGTCTTTTTTTTGATAGGTATCGTGAATTTTGAAGTTCTAAGGAAGTGATGAGTTGTTGCATAAAAATTGTCCTTATGAAGTTGAGTAAATTAGGCAATTTGACAAATCAACAATTTCAGTTGCAAATGCGGACTTTATGAGTACTTGAAGTCGGCACATGAGAGATTGTGATTATAATCACCTATTACTGTTCCGCTTGATATCAATTTTGACACTAAATTTGCGGTTGAGCTACTCTGTCTTAAAAATGCGGATTGGTGACTGGGGATTGGTAAAAAGATGTTTTCATGCCCTTGTTGTACTGAGTTACTACGTGGAAATCTAGTTAGAAAAAAGATAAATATCCATATATTAGTTGTGCCTAAATATATACCAAATTTGTGTATTTTCACGGTTCAGATGACGATTCAATTAGTTTAACTGGAGTTTGTGAAACTGATACTTTAACGGGTAGTTCTTTGCTGAAAGTTAAACCATTTTCACTCTTATCGATAAAAATCGTATCTCCAGAGATAAAAGTGTTTTCCAGTAATTTAGTGGCGATGGGGTTTTCGACTTCTCGCTGGATTGCACGCTTGAGGGGACGAGCGCCGTAAACTGGGTCATAGCCAGCTTCTACAAGGTAATCACAAGCAGGTGAAGAGATCTCAAAGGAGATTTTTTGCTCGCGGAGGAGATTTTCTACCCGCTTAAGTTGAATGCGGATGATATGCCGCATTTCTGAGCGACTGAGGGTATGGAAAAGAATGATGTCATCGACACGGTTGAGAAATTCGGGGCGGAAGTGCGATCGCAAGGCATCTGTCACTCGGTTCCGCATTGTTTCATACTTAGAATCATCGCCAGACACATCTAAAATGTGTTCGCTACCAATGTTACTAGTCATGACAATTACGGTGTTGCGAAAGTCCACTAACCTACCCTGAGAATCAGTAATTCTGCCATCATCTAATACTTGTAATAAAATATTAAACACATCAGGATGAGCTTTTTCTATCTCATCCAGTAGTACTACTGAGTAAGGATGGCGGCGAATTGCTTCAGAAAGTTGACCCCCTTCTTCGTAGCCAATATACCCCGGTGGCGCTCCTACAAGACGAGAAACTGAGTGTTTCTCCATATACTCAGACATATCTAGGCGCACTAGGGCATCGTCAGAATCGAAGAGAAATTGTGCCAAAGCACGGGCAAGTTCGGTTTTGCCTACACCTGTGGGGCCCATGAACAAAAATGAACCAATGGGACGCGAGGGGTCTTTCATTCCTGCACGGGCGCGACGGATTGCCGCTGCTACTGCGGCGACGGCTTCCTGCTGCCCAATAACTCGTTCATGTAAATGATGTTCTAATTGCAGTAACTTTTGTCGTTCCGATTCCAACAGACGATTAACGGGGATTCCTGTCCATTTGGCGACAATTTCGGCAATATCAGCTTCTGTGACTTGTTCTCGCAGTAAGGTGGAGCCTTGACTTTGAATTTCTAGGAGTTTCGCTTCTTTAACTTCGCGATCGCGTTGTACTCCCTCTAATTTACCGTACTTGAGTTGAGCAGCTTTATTCAAGTCATAAGCGCGTTCGGCTTGCTCAATTTGTACTTTGAGAGCATCTTCTTCTTTCTTTAAAGCGCTAATTGCTTCTAATAGCTGCTTTTCTCCTTGCCACTGCTCATTAAATTTGTGCTGCTTTTCTGTGAGAGTGGCGATTTCTCGCTCAATGCGTTCTAAACGCTCTCTAGTTGGAGCAATACTTTTATCTTCTCCCGCCAATGACAGTTTTTCCATTTCTAGCTGCATTAAGCGACGGTCGATAGTTTCCAATTCGGCAGGCTTGGAGGTAATCTCCATTTTCAGTTGTGCGGCTGCCTCATCTACTAAGTCAATAGCTTTATCGGGCAAAAAACGGTCTGATATATAACGTGCTGACAAAGTTGCCGCCGCCACTAGCGCTGAGTCAGAAATCTTAACATTGTGATGAACTTCGTAGCGTTCTTTTAAACCCCTGAGAATGGAAATAGTATTTTCTACGCTGGGCTGATCTACAAATACCTGCTGAAAACGGCGTTCTAGTGCTGCGTCTTTTTCAATGTGTTTACGGTATTCATCCAAGGTTGTTGCCCCGATGCAACGCAATTCTCCCCGTGCGAGCATTGGCTTGAGTAAATTCCCTGCATCCATTGCCCCTTGTTGGCTAGAACCAGTACCAACAACAGTGTGCAGTTCATCAATGAACAGGACAATTTGACCGTTAGATTCCATAACTTCCTTCAGAACTGCTTTCAAGCGTTCTTCAAATTCTCCCCGCAGTTTGGCTCCAGCAATCAAACTACCAATATCTAAAGAGATTAGCTGACGGTTTTTCAAAGATTCCGGTACATCACCATTCACCATTCGCTGTGCCAGTGCTTCTGCGATCGCTGTTTTTCCTACTCCAGGTTCACCAATCAGCACTGGGTTATTTTTGCTACGTCGAGACAATACCTGGATTACGCGCCGAATTTCGTCATCCCGCCCGATTACTGGGTCGAGCTTTCCAGATTTTGCTTGTTCTGTCAAGTCTCTACCAAACTTTTGTAAAGCTTCGTAACGTGATTCTGGACTTTGATCTGTCACTTTTTGGCTACCACGTACAGTTTTGATCGCCGCTTCTAGCTTAGCGGTATCCGCACTAAAGGCTTTGAGCATCCGCCTACCGATGCGTTCATCCTCAGCAAAGGCTAGGAGCATGTGTTCTATGGAGATGTAAGCATCTTTCATCCCAGTTCTAATATCCTCGGCTCGGTCTAATAAAACATCTAAACTACGACCGAGATAGAGTTGATCGCTTTTACCAACTTTGGGTTGACGTTGAGTATAGGCTTCTAGTTGCTGTTGTAAACGGATTGGATCAACTTCAGATCTGGCAAGGATACGTATTGCTAAACTAGTGGGTTCTTCTAACAGGGCAATAATTAAATGTTCAACATCTAATTGCTGTTGTTGATAAGCACGAACTATATCTTGGGATTTAACAATCGCTTCCCAGGCTTTATCAGTAAATTTATTAGGATCTGTAGGCTGCATCTTTACAATTTTACGATTTTTAGTTTTATATTTTTTGGGACTGGCGAACCCGAAGGGGAATCGGGAATTGTCATTTGTTATTCTCCGCGTCCTCTTCATCTCCCTGTTGGTGAGCGAAGTCGAACCACATCCCCTCTTTCCCCTACTCCCTAATCTAAAACGAAAACACGGTTCTGAGGGTACTTTGCCAGATGGTGTCATTGGAACTATCGTTATTAGCGTTACTGACCACAGATACTATGGGAGTAATACTAAAATTGTCGCTCAGGGTAACATTGTAGAATGTCTCGAAGTTCGTCTGAGTAGCATTACCAAAACTATCTGTAACGAAAGGCTGGGCGATCGCAATTCCCGCAATGCTACGAGGCAAGACTAAATTCCGCCAACTCAAACCAATTGCCCAACTCAAAGGATGTAAATCTAAATTTTGGCTGATCGCGGTGTTAAATCCTTGATAGTCACCAATTCCTAAGCGAGTAAAAATCCCTGCATTGCGGTTGAGGGCATATTCGGCGTTGATACCAAAAGCATTAATTTTTGTATTGTTAATTAAAGCATTGGTGTATTGCAGCCTGAAGACGAAGTGCTTGTTTGGTGAGTATTCTAGTTCTACACTTGCTTGACGACGATCGCCAAATAAACCACCATCTATAGTTGAGTTTGGTTGATTAGCATTGGCACCAATGTAAAGCGATCGCAAAATAAATTTACTAGACTGAGGTTGCCAAGCGATCGCTAATCCTGCACCACCATGACGATCAATTTGGTTTTGTACAATCAGGGGATTATTGATCAAAACGCTAGAACTAAAATCAATTGCCTCATTGTTAGCATACTGGTTACGGTCAATAAAATCCCGTGGTGACATTTTCGCCCCAACGGTAATAGCTACATCAGGGAAGGGGTGAAAAGAGTAATATAACTTTCTGAGATTTAACCCTGGCTCAATGGCAGTATAGTTAAGTCCGCCATGCTCACCAACCAAACCACTCTTGTTGAGAGGGTTTTCTTGATTAGCCAAAGTTATGGCATCACCGCCGTTGTTACCAGATTCTAACTGAGTGATCAGTAAATCTTGTGGATGGAAACTGGTGGTTAGAGTTAAACGTTCACGGTTAATTAGAGTATTGTTAACGTTACTACCATCATTTAAAGCAACAATGATTTGACCTTGGAGTTTGGTAGTAGGAGAAAATTGATCAGCTTGGAGTTGAGTAGTGCGATCGCTAATTGTGTTTAGTTGCTGTCGCAATTGTTCTAAAGCTAAACCATGTTCTCTTTGTAACCGCCGTAAAATCATGATGTCTTCTTGATCGCCAATAGCATCGATACTCAAGCTATCTACTTTATCTAAAGTTGCTGCTAAACCTGCGACAAATTCGTTACGGGTGACGGGGCGATTACCTTGAAATTTACCGTTGCCGTAGCCAGATAGGACTCCATAGCGTTCCATAAGTGATCGTAACGCTCGATAAGCCCAGTCTGTTGGCTTGACATCAGATAGTTCTGATACCGAAGTTTGCTGGGTTACTTGGGTACTAAGTATTGGGTATTGGGGATCGGGGGTCAGGAATTGGGTACTTGAAAAACTCCTCCCCCAGTCCCCAGTTCCTTCATCAGCCTGTGACGGTAAGCATATTTGGCTGAAAATACCGCAACTTGCTAGACCTCCTACTAAAAACTTCTGCCAACAGATTTTTTGCTGGCGGCATTGCTTGATGCTCAACTCGATCACCTAATATTCTTTTTGGAGAATTACTGACTCACAAGTTGTTGTGATTGCTGTTTTGTAGCAGATCCTTGAGTACCTAATTGAATCAGTTCAACTTTGTATCCGTCCGGATCTTCCACAAAAGCGATTACCGTCGAACCATGTTTCATGGGGCCTGGTTCCCGCACAACTTTACCGCCATGATTTCTAATTTCCTCACAGGTAGTATAAATATCATCAACGCCAAGGGCGATATGACCGTAAGCACTACCCAATTCGTACTTTTCTACTCCCCAGTTATAGGTTAATTCCAGTACTGTATTGTCGCTTTCTTCACCGTAGCCAACAAAAGCGAGGGTAAATTCTCCTCCTGGATAATCTTTTCGCCGCAGTAGTTTCATGCCCAGGACTTCGCAGTAGAACTTCAAAGACTCTTCAAGGTTGCCTACCCGCAGCATTGTGTGTAGTAATCGCATAGTCACCTTTTGTTTTTGTTAGGTAATGCTCTCTATCAATATTTTACAAAGCCTGGAGAATAAGAGGGATGAGGGAGAAGACGCCAAGAGAGGGAAACGCGGGAATGTACATGAAAGTTTCTTTGCGTCACCCTTCGGGTGACGCTCGCAAGCTCGCTAACGCAGTCGCCTGCGGAGGGAAACCCTCCTTTACTCGCTGTCTCACCGCGTCCCCGTGTCCCCGTGTCCTCTTGATTCCCCATTCCCCACTTTATCGCGATCGCAATTCCTGTAATGCCCCCTGCAAATATTTACCCCATTCTGCTGCTAAAGGAATTTCTGTAAACGGAACGCGTACTGAGTTAGCAGGTTCAAAAAAGAGAAATTCTAATTCTATAGAACGTCCTTTTTGTGGTAAATTCTCTAGATCTATTAATTTGTCATCTACTAATAGATAGACTTCTTGAGTATCTAATAAAGAAAACGTTTCTAATTTAATTGGGCCTTTTGGCGTGGGTTTACCCCAAGTTATATTGTTACCTTTTTGACCCAGTACAGCATAAATGTCGTACTTAGCCCGTTCAAATTGCTCCGCCCAAGCTCGATAGGTTTCAACTTTTTGATATTCCTGCGAGCCTTGCCAAGCTAACCAAAAAAACATTGCTAAGAGGGGCAACCACAAAAGACCGCGTTCCATTGTTCAAAAAAGTCCTAAGTCCTGAGTGAATATTGTAACTAATGTGCAAAATACACCAATAAACAACTGAGATAAGTTATCGTAGTGAACAAACTGACAAAAAGCGGTGAAGAGTTAATATGAGAAAACTTATATTATTGTGCTTGTTTGTCATGGGGTTAGTTGCTGCTGTGTTTGGTTTTCTGAATTATCAGGGAATAGCAGCTAAAGGAGAATTTGAGACGATTTTGCTTGATTTTCGGGAAGATATTCCGATTGAAGTCGTGCAACAAGATTTAAAAGCGATCGCTCAAAAATATAACGTTACACCCCAATTAGACAATAAGTTCTCAGCAAAAGACAATGTGTATATTGTGAAAGGCGATCGGCAACGATTGCAAGAGTTGAAAAAATCTGAATTTGCCAAAGCTACAGAATTCATCGAGCCAAATTACATTTATAAAATTCCTAAACCCGGTGAAACTGCTTGGCTAGGAGAATTTTTAAGACCTCAAGACGATGAAGTCAATACTTCATTAACTGGCCCTAACGACCAATATTACAGCAAACAGTGGAATTTGCACCAAATTGGCATAGAGGGCGCGTGGAGTCAAACCAAAGGTAGTGGCATCACAGTTGCTGTCATTGACACTGGCATTACCCGTGTGCGCGACTTATATGAGACCAAATTCGTCAAAGGCTACGATTTCGTCAACGACCGAGAAGAAGCCAAAGACGACCACGGACACGGTACTCATGTAGCAGGTACTATTGCTCAAGCCACCAATAACAAATATGGCGTAGCTGGCATTGCCTACGAAGCCAACCTCATGCCATTAAAAGTACTCAGTGCCTATGGCGGTGGTACAGTTGCTGATATTGCCGAAGCTATTAAATTTGCTGCCGATAAAGGCGCAGATGTGATTAATATGAGCTTGGGTGGTGGTGGTGAAAGCCAACTGATGAAGCAAGCGATCGAGTATGCCCATAGAAAAGGCGTAGTCATTATTGCCGCCGCTGGCAATGAAAACACCAGCGGAGTCAGCTATCCAGCCCGTTATCCTCACGTCATTGGGGTTTCAGCATACGGCCCTGATAGCGAAAAAGCCCCCTATTCTAACTTTGGTGCAGGAGTAGATATCTCCGCCCCTGGCGGCAGTGAAGCCGGTCAAATTCTCCAAGAAACCATAGACGAAAACGGTGAAGGTATTTTTCTGGGCTTACAGGGTACTAGCATGGCTTCCCCACACGTTGCAGGTGTGGCAGCATTAATTAGAGCTACTGGCGTTAAAGACCCAGAAGACATCTTTAAAGTCCTCCAGCAATCGGCACGAGTTATTCAAGATGATGGTTTGAACTACTACGGTGCTGGACAACTCAATGCCCAAGCAGCAGTTAAACTCGCCACCGAAGGGCAAATCAGTTTCCCCGATTTCTTCCGCTGGCTACGAGATAGCGGCTACCTCAACCCCGGCTTTTGGATTGATGGTGGTGCCATAGCACTATTACCCAAGATTTTGATGGTAGTTGGTTCTTATTTACTAGCTTGGTTTTTACGGGTTTATTTCCCCTTCTCTTGGAGCTGGCCATTATCTAGCGGCTTAATTGCTGGCAGTTCTGGATTATTCTTCCTTAAAGGAATCTATATCTTTGACCTACCCCAATGGCCTTTCCGGATTTTGGGCAGTTCAATTCCCGAACTAGGCAACACCATACAGGGGACAAATGCTTTTAATCCTCTGTTTGCTAGCGTCCTAATTCCTGTCGTGTTAATGGCGTTACTGCTAGGACATCCTAGTTGGAAGTGGTTTGCAATTGGTTCTACCCTTGGTATTGCAGCGTGCTTAACAGTCAGTGCGTTTTACGACCCAGCAGTTTGGGGATTAGGCAGCGGAAATGTTGCACGTATTTTCCTGATTGTCAATGCCCTACTTTGCTATGGACTTGCTCGTTTAGCCCTGAAAAACAACGGGCAAACTGCCTAAAAGGGGAATGGGGAATGGGGAATGGGGAATGGAGAATAGGAAATTATCTTTCTCCCCCAATTTCCTTAGCCTCCCTAGCTCCCCAGCTTTTTTACTCCCTCATCTCCCGGTTGGTGAGTTTCGGCTACGCTCAACTACCGCAGAGTCGAACCAAATCTTCCCCCACTCCCTACTCCCCACTCACCACTCCCTAATTAAGACTTTTATGAGTATTACAGTTACAGGTAAAATTGAACGCCGTGATCTAGGTATGGGTGCATGGGCGTTAGTTACAGACGATGGTGTCACCTACGAAATCCTTAAAGGGGCTGACAAAAACTTACTCAAAGCTGGACAAAAAGCAAAAATTAAAGGGCAGGTGCGTGAAGACATCATGACCACTGCCATGATTGGCCCTGTCCTAGAAGTAAAATCTTTTGAAGTAATTAGTTCTGACTAGCTGTGGAATTGAGAACTTCTTTTGACATACTCCCCCGTTTAAAAAACGGCGGATTCTGGGGTCAAACAATGATTGCAGGCGCAGCCCGTCTTATATCATCTAACCCAATGGACAAGGCCCTGTCCATTAGTTCAATCATACCACCGAATAAATTCGGTTATTCACTTATATCCCCCCCATGAATGACGCTTTCTTTACGCATCACGACTTGTAAACGACTTCTAAACTCTCCCTTGGGATGACCACCTTTTACCTCACCCACAATCTGAAATTCTCCTTCAGGAGAATCACAGATAATGTAAGTAGGCCATCCCATTTCTGATTTATCAGGATATTGAGTTAATAAAATCTTGCGATACTTACGATAAGCAGCAGTATCTTGCATTTTGACATCGATAAATTGCAAACCCAGTTCTTCTGACACCTTTTGGTCATAGAAGGACATTTTGTGGCAAATACCACACTCTTCTGAGGAAAACTTAATCACAGCTAAACTCATGGGCTAGCTACTCTCTGGTTATAAGCAATGTATCTTAGGAATAGGCTAAAAGATATTAACATATTGCTGGCATACTAACAATCACAATCAAATATCTTACATTACACCTCAAGATGAGTCAGCTTGAGGAGATGTGGTTTGACTTATCCTGTCGAACATGCTATGCGATCGCTCACCAATCGAAAGATGAGGGAAAAAAATAATTACCCAGTCCCCAATTCCAATCAAAATATAGAAAAATAATTAAGAATATGATTAAATATCACAGCGATCATTTTAGAGTGGGTCTTTAGCTCACAATAAGGAGAAAGCGATTCAGGGGATGAGTGTGCAGGTTTTGCTCTTTGCTAACATCAGAAGCACACCAAAAATCTATCAACAGTGGCAATAAAAGTAGTGGCTTGCCTGTCGTCAGAAACAATCGTCACTGTCAAAAAAACCCCCGGTAAGCGTTAGCCAACCAGGGGAGTGAGTTATCAGGGTGCATCTACCAATTAAATGTTCTGGGGTTTAAGACAATTATCCGGATCAATTTGTAGAAATTGAAGTTGTTTTTTCCTTAGAATAGAAAAATTCCTCAGTCGGTGCTAGCCTACTAAGAGAGCTAGTTATCAAGGTGCATCTACCAAGAATCTGTTTCAGGCTCAAACTACGCACTGAACAGAAACCAATCCGAGCAGGATTGCTAACCAAGGGAGTGGTTTATCAGGATCTGTGTACCAGTAACTTCTTCTACGAACACTAAGGTGTTCTGGATAAATTTATCACTATGTAAATTCATGGTGACTCTAAATAGAAAAAACCCCTAGACGGTGCCAACCAGCTAGGGGAGTGAGTTATTAGAGTGTATCTACTAATCATCTCTTCTAGGAAGAGGCAGTATATTCCGGATAAAAAGGTAACAATCTCCTAAAGAGTGATGTCGTTTAAAAAGAACAAAGGGTGCTTGCTATTCAGGGAAGTCAGTTGTCAGGGTGTACTTACCAATTAGAAATTCTCAGGCTGACTACTATCCACTAAATAAATTTGTGTAGTTTGAAGTTGTTGCTGTTTACTCACTTGAAAAACCTCCAGTGAATGTTAATCAGCCAAGGGAGCTAGTTATCGGGATATGCCTGCCAAATGCAACCTAGTATGCTCTATAAAAAAAGGTGATGTTGGCAGTTATTGCTGATTCAGAAACATATAAAAAACCCCCAGTGGGTGTTAGCCAACCGGGGGAGCTAGTTATCAGGGTGCATCTACCAATTAAATGTTCTAGGTTTAACCACTAAGCTCCGGATAAATTTAGAAAAAGGTTGATTGTCATTTGGTGCTAAAAAGCTATAGTGGATTGCTACCGACTGGGAGAGCTGAAGATCAAGGTCAGAACTTACGCACACTTGGTATTTGTTGATGCTGAGTGTGTGATTATGAGTGTATGAGAGTAGGGGTCTAGGGAAAAAACTTTTACCTACACCCTTAAACCCTCATACCTTTACTGTTCTAAATATCATTGATGTTGTGTGATCCTAATTTGATAAATAATTACGACATATGGATAGGTGAAAAGCTTATCCAGTAACTCTTTCACAATTTAAAAGCCAAAATGGTATAAGTTTTGAAGGTGGATAGATCAATAAAATATTTTAAGGTGAAGCACCATTGTTTCCTAAATGCTGTACCACGAGTTGCTACCGTTTACCAAAATTGAAAAAACCCCTAGTGGGTGTTAGCCAACCAGGGGAGTTGAAGATCAAGGTGCATCTACCAATAAAGTGTTCTTGGCAGTAGTAATCCAATCCGGTTAAAAATTGAAAATTGAAAATATTACGCTGCGGGATCTTGCTACAGACTCTTAATTTAAATCCTGATTGAAACCAAAGCTACGACAAAATGTAGGGATCTTAAACCCTTGAATTGGCGATAAAGTTGTAGAGGCAGAAAAATTAAAACAACACCAAGTCAGAAACATTCATTAGCGGGATGCATCTAAAGTATCAGAAGGAGCAAAAAATCGACTTGAAACTTTCGCGTTTCAAACCAGATTTAAAAAGCGCACAGGAGAAGCCGTGACCCAGGAATTTCACATTTCGGTAACTCCAGTAGGACAAAATGACTACTTGGTGCGGACGGAACAAGTCGCGCCTGGAGTACCATTGGCGGAAGAATTGGTGACTTGGCCTGTGGCTGATTGGCTGATGGCTGCTGGACATCTGATGAATGACCCTCTGCGGTCGGTGTTGCAGGGAGATACTTTGACGCAATCCGCCGCTGGGATCGCTAGAAATTCTGTGAATTTGGTGGCATTAGGTCAGCAATTTTATAATGCGCTATTTCAAGGTACTCTCAGGGATAGTTGGATTACTGCCCAAGGGATTGCTCAGAATCACCAACAGGTACTGCGCTTGCGTTTAGGACTCAAAGATACTAGATTGGCTCGTTTGCCTTGGGAAGTGATGCACGCAGGCGATCGCCCCCTCGCAACAGGGCCTTATGTCGCTTTTTCTCGCTTCCAAAGTGGAATTCTCCCAGCATCTCGCCTACCATCGCAAAATATCCCGATGCCACCAGAAGAAGGTGGGGTAAAAGTATTGATGGTAATTGCTTCCCCCACAGATCAAGTCCGTCTTGATCTATTAAAACAAGAAGTTATTAAACTACAAGCTGAACTGCATCGTCAAATACTCCGACCCACTGAAAATGGTTCTCATTTACCAGAAATTGAACTTGCTATTTTAGACCAACCAGGACGAGAAGAACTGACCCAAGCCTTAGAACAAGGAAGATATCATGTTCTGCACTATTCTGGTCATAGTAACTTAGGCCCCAATGGTGGAGAAATTTATCTTGTCAGTCACAGAACTGGCTTAACGGAAACTTTGAGTGGGGACGATTTAGCAGGCTTGCTCGTCAACAATAATATCCAAATGGCAGTATTTAATTCCTGTTTTGGGGCATACACTGCTACATCTGATACTGCTGGAGATACGGGTGAACGCAACCTTACAGAAAGTTTGGTAAAACGCGGAATTAGAAGCGTTTTGGCAATGTCAGAACGCATTCCTGATGAAGTAGCACTGACACTCACACAATTACTTTACCGTAACTTGAGTCAAGGATATCCTGTCGATTTGTGTGTCAGTCGGGTGCGCCAAGGTTTAATTTCTGCCTATGGTTCTCACCAAATGTACTGGGCACTACCAATTTTGTATCTGCAACGAGAATTTGATGGGTTTCTCAGCCAAGAAATTGAGCTAAACGAAAGTGCCGAACAGCTAAACCACTACAGTTCATCAACAATGGCAACTCCCAATTCTATTTATGCTGCTGTAGCTGATGATACTGATATACCACTAGCGCTCGAAGAAATGCTCCCTGCTGGTTTAGCACGGGACTCTTCAGAGTTAGACTGGTTGGGTGAAGATACTTGGGGTGATCTCGTTGATGAAATTGAGTATGATGACCCAAGTTATGCAGAAGATTCTGCGATTGTTTCAGATTTGTTTCGCCAGTTAGATCTGCAAAAAGCCGCGATTGAGCAAACTCCCATAACTGCGGAACTAGCATCAGAAACTCATGAAAATAGTCTTCAGGAAAAGCAAATTCCAGAGGAAACGACTTCTGGGGATCAAGAACCAGAGTTGTGGGGTGAAGAAGTAGCAAAGGTAACTCCAAATTCTGGAAACTTGAAAAAAGATTGGGATCATCTTCATCTGTCATCACCACAACCAGCCTTATCAAGGCGACGTCACCGACGCTATAAGCTGTGGCCGATTTTAGGTATTGTCAGCATGAGCGCGATCGCAGTTGTGATCGGTTTAAATTGGTGGCACAATCGACCTTGGTCAAAATTGCCACACATTCCCCTTGTTCCTCCCCAATCTCAAAATTTAGGCGATCGTTCAACTATTAACTCACAAAAAGTACCAACTGGGATTCTCACCGCCACTGCCACTGAAAAATTAAACCAAGGCGATTTACAAGCAGGACTTGCCGCCGTAGAAGAACTACTCAACCGAGGCGCACTTCTGTCGGCTGAAACTGCCCTCAATCTTGTTCCCCAAAAGCAAATTGATGATCCAGCTGTCAACTTTCTCAAAGGACGATTAGCATGGCAGTTTCTCCAAACTGGAGAGAATAAATACAGCATCGATGATGCTCGCCGCTACTGGGAAAATGCCGTGAAAGCTAAACCAGAATCGCTTTTGTATAATAACGCTTTAGGATTTGCTTATTACACAGAAGGCGATATAAATCGAGCTAATGATTCTTGGTTCAAAGCGCTAAATTTAGCTATCAAACAGCAGAATACAGCCTCTAATGCAGCAATATCTGCAAATACAGCAGCATCTGGAGATGCTTTAACTTCTTACGCTGGCTTAGCTCTTGGGTTGTATAAAACTGCACAAGGACAACCTGTTACTAAACAAACACAGTACATAAGTGAAGCAATCAAGTTACGCCAAATGGTTATTAAGTATGACCCACTTGGTTTTCAAATAGATAAATTAGCTACAAATTGGTTATGGACAGAGCAAGCGATTACTGATTGGCAATCTCTTCTCCAGCAAAAAGATGAACAACCATGAAATTTCTCCCCCTGCTTCATGCTCCTTTGCCAATAAAACCTGATTGTGAAGCGATATTACAAACCTTGGAAAAATATTTAGAAATTGTCTCTAAGCCAAACCTGGCTCTAACGTAGAACCTATAGGCAAGACATGAGGCAAATGTAATGAACATTAATAATATTCAAAACTATCGGTTTGTCTGTACCCTGACCTTTGGTGATATCTACGGTCAGATAATTGTTTGGTTAATCACAATTACCATTAGCTTGGCATCTGCATTGGCGCTGATGGGTGCTAAACGACCCGTTTATGCTTTAGCAACCGTAGGCCTTGTCGTTCTACTATCGCTGCCTTTCTTACTATTTGCCTTTGTGACTACATTGTTAAATCATATTGAATTAACTGCTATAGAACCAGGAACCAAAACCCAACCCATACCCGGTAATGTTTCTCAGCAAAAACCTGTACAAGCCGCTAGCTGACAGGCTGCCTACCAAAACTATATTTCTTCATTGGGAATTTTGAATTATCCCCTGCCTACAGGCAGGGAATTTTTTTGTAAATACGTTTATCACGCATCACTAATTGCTCACATTTCTACAATAGAACAGCAGTCTTTTGCAGTTGGAGGCTAATTATGCTGGAACACGATGTCATGATTATTGGAGGTGGATTAGCGGGATGCCGTGCGGCTGTGGAGATTGCTCGAACTGATCCCAGGTTAAATGTTGCTGTGGTTGCCAAAACCCATCCGATTCGTTCCCACTCCGTCGCTGCCCAAGGCGGTATCGCTGCAACTTTAAAAAATGTGGATTCTACTGATACTTGGGAAGCACATGCTTTTGATACTGTCAAGGGTTCTGATTATTTAGCAGACCAAGATGCAGTGGAAATTCTCGCCCAGGAAGCCCCAGATGTGGTGATTGACCTGGAACACATGGGTGTTTTGTTTTCTCGCTTGAGTGATGGTCGCATCGCCCAACGAGCTTTTGGTGGGCATTCTCATAACCGTACTTGCTACGCCGCCGACAAGACTGGTCACGCTATTTTGCACGAATTGGTCAACAATTTACGACGTTATGGTGTGCAAATTTACCAAGAGTGGTACGTAATACGCCTAATTTTGGAAGAAAACGAAGCGAAGGGTGTAGTAATGTACAGCCTTTTAAATGGCGATATTCAGGTAGTACGCGCTAAAGCAGTGATGTTTGCTACTGGTGGTTATGGTCGCGTTTATAATACTACATCTAATGATTACGCTTCTACAGGCGATGGTTTGGCAATGACCGCGATCGCCGGTTTGCCACTCGAAGATATGGAATTTGTGCAATTTCATCCCACTGGCTTGTATCCGGTAGGGGTATTAATTTCCGAAGCAGTGCGTGGGGAAGGGGCGTATCTGATTAATAGCCAGGGCGATCGCTTTATGGCCAACTATGCGCCTAGTCGCATGGAACTGGCTCCTCGTGATATTACCTCACGAGCGATCGCCTACGAAATTCGCGCTGGTCGTGGTATTCATCCTGATGGCAGTGCAGGCGGGCCTTTTGTTTATCTTGATTTGCGGCACATGGGCAAGGAAAAAATTATGAGCCGTGTCCCCTTCTGCTGGGAAGAAGCCCATCGACTTGTTGGTGTTGATGCCGTAACTCAGCCGATGCCAGTCCGCCCGACAATTCACTATTGTATGGGTGGCATTCCAGTTAACATTGATGGTCGAGTGCGTAGTAGTGGTGATAGCTTGGTAGAAGGCTTCTTTGCGGCTGGAGAAACTGCGTGTGTTTCTGTGCATGGGGCCAATCGCCTCGGTAGTAATTCTTTGTTGGAATGTGTAGTTTATGGCAAGCGGACTGGGGCTGCGATCGCTCAATACGTGCAAAAACGCAAGTTACCCTCTGTAGACGAGCAACATTATCGAAAAGAAGCTCAGCAACAAATCCAAGCTTTATTAGAACAGCCAGGACAATATCGTATTAACCAAGTTCGTCAAGCTTTCCAAGATTGCATGACTCAATATTGCGGCGTTTTTCGCACTGAAGGATTAATGCGTGAAGGTTGGCAAAAACTTGAAGAATTACAACAGCAATATCCACAAATTTATTTAGATGACAAGAGCGATTGCTGGAATACAGAAATTGTCGAAGCCTTAGAATTACGAAGTTTAATGATAGTGGGACAAACGATTTTATTATCGGCCTTAAATCGCCTAGAAAGTCGTGGCGCTCACTTCCGCGAAGATTATCCTCAACGAGATGATACTAACTTTCTCAAACATACAATGGCTTATTATTCACCAGCAGGTATTGATATCCAGTATCGCCCGGTGACGATTACTATGTTTGAACCACAGGAAAGAAAATATTAGCTAAAGCTGGAGTTTGGACTAAAAGCTCAGGCTCAGAAAAAAGTACTTAGAGAATCAGAGAGAAAAAATAGACAATAGTACTGAACTGAAGACTAAAGAATTTAAAGAAAAGCAATCAGTAGTAACACTGACT
>JAESGP010000088.1_pt1 | contig 83258 bp, 80 predicted proteins | sample 9269741 | NCBI WGS metagenome assembly JAESGP01 (sample SAMN15720684, study PRJNA650882) | algae metagenome | isolation source: Desmonostoc vinosum HA7617-LM4 and co-occurring heterotrophs from cave wall | place: USA: Waikapalae cave, Hawaii | collected 2011-05-27 | reverse complement strand
CTTGCCGCCGACCGCACCGTCGTTGTCCAACAAAATCCCGAGACGTCCGTAATCGCGCAGGACCGCGTTGAAATTTCCGCCGCCGGATTCGGTACCGTCCCGGGTCCTGATCCAGGTCGCGTCGGCTTCCGCGCCCATCGGCTGCCACAGGCGCGGCGTCAGGTATTCGCTCATCGTGGTGCCGGTCACCGCGCGCATCAAGAGCGTCAGGGCCACAGTCTGGTTGCTGGCGTAGTGGAAGCGCGTACCCTGCGCATCTTCCCGCGTCGTGAAGGCGCGAAACGCCGCGATGGTGTCCTGCGTGACGCGGATCCTGGTGAACTTCGCCAGATCGTCGTTACCGTCATAAACCTCCTTGAACGGCACGCCGGAAGCCATGCGCAGCATGTTGCGTATCGTGGTCTCGCCGTAGGGATTGCCCGCCAGTTCGGGCACGTATCTGGCGATGGTATCGTCGAGCGAGGCGATCTTCCTTTCAGCCAGCGCGATCCCGACCGCGAGGCTGACGATCGACTTCGCCATCGAATGCGAAACGAAACGGTTGTCGGCGTTGCGGTCGTATTGATACCGCTCCGCCAGCACCTCGCCGTCCTTGATCAGCAGGAAACCAGTGACGCGCTGATGCGCCAGGAAATCGTCGAGCGAATAATTCTGGTTCTCGAACCGGTACTCGATCTTCGGCGCCGCAGCCGCCTTCGGTAACCGCAGCGGCGTCGCCGATTTGGCCAGCGTGTAGTGCGGAAGTATCCTGTCGGCGTTGCTGAACGACCCGACGCGGACGCTTTCATCATAGAACCAGTTGGTGCGTGTGCCGACCGGATAGCCCACCGCCTTCCCCAGCAGGTCTTCGTCGGGCGCGGCGACGGCTGGAAGCGCCAGCGCGACAAGCAGCGCGCATGAGAGCAGGATATGCCGTGGCTGCATCAGTTCGCTCGCGCAAGTTTGTCTATTGGAGCTCGATGCGCGGCCCGCGTCGCGGACCGGCACTCCCGCGTAGTGGATTTCCTGACTTGACACTCAAATACCATCTGCGATCGCCCCTTCTCGTCCCTGGGCTCTCGTTCAGGCAACCAACACGACCCATCTATGCCGCCACGCGGGATATCTGCGCTGCTGACATGACGCGCTTGCGGTTGGTACGAGGGACTGAATGCCGCTTCCAAATGTTTTGACTATCCAGCTTTTCCCGTGGTTCATTCAACCAACAAATAAGGGAGGAAAGATATGTCAAGATCAATCAGCCGATTGACTCGGCGAAGCATGCTCAAAGCGTCTGTCGCGGCTGCCGCGGCACCCGCGATCATCAGCAGTGCGCACGCGCAGGAGAAGGTGACCTGGAAGGTGCAGGCACACTGGCCCAAGGCATCCGGATCTTTCAACGACAGCCTCGGGGTTCTCGCAAAGGAACTCGACGCACGCACCGGCGGCAGCTTCAAGTTGGAGATGTACGGCGCGGGCGAGATCGCCAAGGACCGCGAGATCTACAACATCGTCCGTCGCGGCGTCGTTCCGATGGGTACGATCTCACCCGCCTATATCCTCGGCGAAGCTCAGGCGATGGGCCTGCTTTACGGCGTGCCCGGAACGCTGCGCGAGTCCTGGGAAATGATGCACCTGACAAAGAATCTGGGCATCGAAAAAATGGTCAACGACGAACTGCGCCCCAAGGGCGTCATCATAATGGCCGAGAAGGCTTACCCGACCGAGGTGGTGCTGAAGAAGAAAATCTCCTCGGCTGCCGACCTTGGTTCGCTGAAGATCCGTTCCACCGGTACAATGCTGGAATACCTCGCCGCCGCCGGCTCATCGCCGCAGCAGATTGCCGGCCCCGAGATCTATCAGGCGATCTCGACCGGCGTCGTCGATGGTGCCCATTGGGGCGCAGCGATCGGCGCGCTATCGATGAAGTTCTGGGAAGTCGCAAAGTTTCACATGAAGCCGGCGCTCGGCTTCGCCAACGACGCCTATATCGTGAATGTCGCCGCACTGGAGAAGCTTCCAGCCGACTTGCGGCTGCAGTTTCTCTCTTTGATCGAAGAGCGCTATTTCCGCCGTTCGGTCGAGTACCTGCATCAGGAAGCCGTCGCCCTGACCACCGGCAAGGCCAAGATGGACGTCGAAGTCGTCCGCTTCCCGGACGATGTTCAACAAAAATTCGCCGCGGCCTCCAAGGAGATCCTCAAGAAGGAAACTGCGAAGGGCGAGGTCGCAAGCAAAGGTGGCGAGGTCCTTACGAAGCTGATGACCGATCTCGGCTACGTTTGAAGATGCCGCTTGCGCCGGCCGGGGGCGCCGGTCGGCGCAGCATTCCACATTTCGAGCGTTGCGCGCGGTGAGGAAGTCATTTGACCTCCCGTGTCTTTGATGGACGGAAAACCAGGATGCTGAATCTCGCCAGGACGATCACGCGGCTAAATGTGTGGATCGCCCATATCGCCGCGTGGCTGATCGCGCCGATATTCTTGCTGCTGATGGCTGACGTGATCATGCGGTACGTGGTTGGCAGCGCGGCCATCTGGACCGCCGAGTTCGCACAATTGATCTTCGGCGTCTATGCGGTGATCGCCGGCGGCTATCTCCTTGTGGAGCGCGCGCACGTCAACGTCGACATCATCTATGGGCGTTTCAGCAGACAGACGAAGGCAAGAGTTGATCTCGCGACCTCGTTCCTCTTCTTCATCTTCCTCGCCGTGCTGATATGGCAGGGCACAGACATGGCGTGGGAGTCCGCGGCCAAGCTCGAGACTTCTTCCAGCATCTGGAATCCGCATATCTGGCCGGTCAAGCTGGCGATCCCGATTGCCGGCGTATTGCTGCTCCTGCAGGGCTTGGTCCGGGTCGCCTCGGATGTTCGCACGGTCATGGGACTGCAGAACGATCCTGACACGTTCGGCAAACAGGCTGCCGACGAATCCTCTCATTGATTGGGCCATCTATCGTGTCTGTCGAAATCCTCACCATCCTGTTCTTCGGCTCGCTGCTCTTCTTTCTATTCATCGGCACTCCGCTCGTCTTCACACTCGGCGGCATCTCGGTTGTCTTTCTCTACTTCACGATGGGTCCCGTGGGATTCTATCTCGTCGCGTCCAAATTCTGGGACTCGATGACGAGTTTCACGCTGATCGCCATCCCGATGTATGTCTATATGGCGATGCTGCTCGAGAAATCCGGCGTCGCGCAAGACCTGTACCGGATGATGCACGTATGGTTTGGCGCCATTCGCGGCGGGCTCGCGATCGGAACCGTCGCGATCTGCGCAATTTTCGCGGCGATGAGCGGAATTAGCGGCGCCGCAGTCGTGACGATGGGCACGATCGCCTTGCCACGAATGCTCGAGCGCGGCTACGACAAGCGGCTCGCTGTTGGCGCGATCAACTGCGGCGGCGGTTGGGGCATCCTGATCCCGCCGTCGATCCTGATGGTTCTGTATGCGCTGCTGACGGAAGTTTCGGTTGGAAGACTGTTCGCATCGGGCATCGGCCCCGGCATCCTGCTGTTCGTCCTGGTTTCGATCTATATCGCCGTGCGTGCGTGGCTGCAGCCGTCGCTTGCGCCGGCACTGCCCGTCGAAGAACGGGGCGACTGGGCCCTGAAGTTGAGTTCTCTGAAGGCGGTTTTCCTGCCGCTCTTCATCGTCTTTCTGGTGCTGGGTGCGATCTTTGGCGGCTTCGCGACGCCGACGGAGGCGGCCGCACTGGGCGTGTTTGGCGCGCTTGTCGCTTCGGCGATCCATCGCAAGCTTTCGATGGCCGTGCTTTCAGACGCGGCGATGCAGACCTTGCGACTGACCGCCTTGATCATGTGGATCCTGTTCGCAGCTCACGCCTTCTCCACCGCCTACACCACGCTCGGCGCGAACGAACTGATGAACCACTTGATGTCGTTGATTCCCGGCGGTCAGTGGGGTGCGCTCGCATTCATGCTCTTCGTGCTGCTGCTGCTCGGCATGGTCCTCGACCCCGTCGGCATTATGTTGATTACTTTGCCCGTGTTCCTGCCCGTGGTGCAGACTTATGGATGGGATCCAATATGGTTCGGGGTAATCTTCATCATCATGATGGAGATCGGCTACATGACGCCACCGTTCGGATTCAACCTTTTCTACTTGAAGGCTGTGGCGCCGCCCGAAGTGACGATGAGCGATATCTACTGGTCGGTGATACCCTACGTGCTCGTGACATTCCTCGGCGTATTGATCTTGATCATCTTCCCCGAAATTGCGCTGTACTTCCCCGACCTTTTCTTTGGAAAAGCGAAATAGTGCAGCACTGTCCGAATGAGACGCTGAGGGACGTCAGAAATGTTCGGGAGGTCCGGGCTATCGCGCAAGCGGGTCGTAGGCCCTGCCTACTGGTTCGTCGCCGGATCGAACATGCACTGCAGGGTAGGTTTGGCGATCTTGGTGAAGGTCGGACCGATCTCGGATTGCTTCGACGCCGGCACCCAGGCCGACTCGATCGTCGGCACGCCGGTCTCGCTGATGCCGCGCAACAAAGCTTCGCGCAGATCGGCATCTTCGACTGTCGCCGCCGCGTAATCATGCAGACAACTGCAGACGCTCTCCGGGTGCGCCCAGCGGCCGATCATATGGGGCGCGCACTGCCGCACAAACTCGCCGCGTGGATCTGGAGCCTTGAACAGGGAGCGGAACGACGTCTGCGGCGGCTGCACCTGAACCTGTGCCTGCGCCGAATTACCGACAAGCATGGCCGCCAGGATGGCTGCGGAACCAGTGCGTGCAAACATGCAGAGTCCTCTTCGGCAATTTCCCGAGAACGATCCGCTACGCTTACTTTGCCGCCACCAGCACCGGCTGCTCTGCCGGACCCGGGAGCGGCGAACCATTATAGGCGAAAGTACCGGCGCCCGGCAGGCCCTTGTCCGACGAACCGGCCAATGAGGGACCAGCCAGAATGAAGGCGAAGGCGAGGATGAAGCTGGTCGTCCGCATCGGCAGTCTCCGGTTCCGTGCCGGCGTCGCCGCCGTTTCGTTGGTAGCCTGATAGCCGTCGGCTGTTTCCGGACATCTACGCCAAATGCGGAAAATGGTTTCGTGAAACAAGGCAATTGTTTCGTCGGAACTGCTCGACGAAACATTGGCGCGAAAAAGCCAATGAATTCAGCCCGCGAGCCATCGCAGACAGAACGGCGACCTTCGAGCCCGGCGTCAGCTTCTTAACCGTTTGCGGCGTATCAAGGCGCCCGAAAATGAATGGCGGCAGGGTGAACCGAAGCAGCACCCGGACCGACTCACCGTGCAACCTTCCGCGTGCTTGCGCGTTCTGGAAGTCCCTCAACAAAGGATCGCAGTCGTGGGCAATGGCAACATCGATGTTGGCAATGAATCCCCGACCCGCAAACCCGGCAAGCCGACGGCATCTGGAAGCATCGGCTCTTCCGAACTGCGGATCGACTCGTCCCTGAAGACAGGCCGAGAAGGCACATCCTCAGGCCTTTGTGGCGCCATGTCGCAGCAAGGCGGCGAATTTCGCGGCAACATATCAGCGCCGCAGAAATTCCTGCACCTGGTCGGATGCCGTGACCGCAACGTCTCGCAAGTTCCGGAGACCAGCCAATACTCCAATCGGGTCAAACGGTAAGGCCCGGACCCTGATGCTGGTCAGGACGGACTTTACTGGATGAACTCACCGCATTTCTGAACCGCGGTATCGGCCGTGCCCCAAGGCATGATCGGAACCGATGAGGTCGAGTTTTTCGGTGAACCCTCGATCAGCCTGTCCGAATAGACCATGTAGACCAGCACGTTGCGCTTGGCGTCGCAGCCGCGAACGATCTGCATCTTCTTGAAGAACAGCGAGCGGCGCTGACGGAACATGTCGTCGCCCTGTTCCATCTTGTGCTTGAAGCGGATCGGCGCGATCTGGCGGCAGGCCAGCGAAATATCCGAGACCTCCTCGGCCAGGCCCAGCCAGCCCTTGAAGCCACCCTTCTCCGGAACCGTGAAGTGACAGGCCACGCCCTCCACTTCGGGATCATCGACGGCGTAAGTGGCGAGCTTGTCGTTCGGGCTCAGCCACTTGAATACGGTCGAGCGGCGCAAAATCAGGTCAGGCTCATCGGCAGCCGAAGCCGGACCCACCTGCCACAGCGTCACCGCCAACATCACCAAGGCCAACATTCCCCACTTCTTCTCACACTTCACGATGGCCTTGGATGTCATTGATTTCTCCGCTGAAGGACTCCCCGCCTATGTAGTGAAGGAAAACGCCGCAGGAAGGCCAGCGAAGACCGCAGTACCGCCACATGGATGGCGTCAGATTGAGCAGGCGGCATTTAACGGAATGTGAGGCTTTTTTGCTACGATCAGGGCGAAAAGCGCTGAAATTATAAGGCCTACGCTGGTGAACGCGCTTCTCGTCTGCGACAACGAACGAGTATCTGGAATTAGGAATATGCGCGTGAGCGGGCAGCGATTTTTCAGTGCGGGTATCGCGGGCGCAAACCTTTCAGGCCTGCGATTCTGGCAGGTCGCTATCCTGACGGGCGCCTGCACCATCGCCTTCGCGCCGCAGGCGGATGCCGCGCTGTTCTACTGGCAGGATAACGATCCCGGCTATTACCGGCCGATGCTTGCGCCGCAGCCGCGTAAGCCAAAGGCCCGCAAGCCGGCCGCCAAGAACGAGAGCGCGCGCAAGGAGACCAGCGCCAAGCCGCATGGCCCGCTGATCATTGCCATCTCGATCGAGCAGCAGAGAATGCGCGTCTACGACAGCAACGGGTTGTTCGCCGAAAGCCCGGTCTCGACCGGCATGAAGGGGCATTCGACCCCGATGGGCGTGTTCAGCGTCATTCAGAAGAACAAGATGCACCGCTCCAACATCTATAGCGGCGCGCCGATGCCCTACATGCAGCGCCTCACCTGGTCGGGCATCGCGCTGCATGCCGGCGTGTTGCCGGGCTATCCGGCGTCGCACGGCTGCATCCGCATGCCGACGGCGTTTGCCGTGAAGATGTGGAGCTGGACCAGGATGGGCGCGCGCGTCATCATCACGCCCGGCGCGATCACGCCCACCAACTTCTCGCATCCCGTGCTGGTGGCGCAAAAGGTGGTGCCGCAGCCGCTGATCGCCGACGATCCCATGACGGATGCGCCGGCCATCAAGGGCGACAAGGGCGCGGACGCAGGCGCCGATGCCAGAACCATGAATGCACAGGCGAGCCTCGATCTTCGCTCGACCATCGGGCACGCGCGCGCACAAGCCCACACCGCGGATGCGACCAGCGCGATGCCGGCGGCCGGCGGCCAGGTGACGATGTCCGACGCGAGGCCATCCAACGCAGACATGAGCGCGCAAGCACCGGCATCCGAACCGGTCAAGGCGGAGGCCGACAAAGGCGGGAACGCAAAGACCGATGATGCCGCCGGGGTGAAGGCCGAAGCTCCCGCAACTGAGGCTGCCAAGGCCGAGGAGACCAAGGCGCTTGAGACAAAGGCCCCCGAAGTCGCCCCTGCCGCAAAATCCCAAACCGCCACCACCACACCGGCAGTGGCGCCCGTCTTCAAAAAGGACCCCGCGCGCCTGCCCGGCGCCGAGAAGGCGGTCGCCGTCAAGCCCGAGCCGCCGCGCCGTCCGGGCCAGATCGCGGTGTTCGTCAGCCGCAAGGATTCAAAGCTCTACGTTCGCGAGAACTTCAAGCCGCAGTTCAGCGTACCCGTGACGATCGCACCTGGCGACCGGCCGCTGGGCACGCATGTGTTCACCGCCGAAACCGACAAGAGCGATCCCAACCTCTTGCGCTGGTCCGTGGTCTCGCTGCCGGCCCGCCACGTCGCACGGGCCGACGAAGACCAACGCGTTGCGCGCCGCAAAATCGCCGGCGGCGTGCTCACCGAGACCAGGCCGCTGTCGCAACCGAACAGCCCGGCCGAGGCACTGGACCGCATCAGCATCCCGCAGGATGCGATGACGCGCATTGCCGAGTTGCTGATCACCGGCAGTTCGATCGTGGTGTCGGATCTCGGCATCGCCCAGGGCGGCGAAACCGGCGAAGGCACCGATTTCATCGTCCCGCTGCGTTAGTCACCATAACGCCTTGTTGAGCAGCGGTTGGTGACGCATTGCGGTATGCTTCGGCGAACAATTTAGCTGAGGCTTTCATGATCGACCGCAGGACCATGATGATGGCGTTGCTCGCCGCCGTGCCAGGCGTGATCGCGAGCAGGCAGGCCGTGGCGCAGGGCGGCATGAGCCGCATCACCGCCTACGCGTTTTCGTTTCCCGGACTGGCCGGCGGCGACATCAGGCTCGCCGAATTCGCCGGCCGTCCGATCCTGATCGTCAACACCGCCTCGCTCTGTGGCTTCACGCCGCAATATGGCGGCCTGCAGCAATTATGGACCGAGTTCAACGGCCGCGGCCTGATGATCGTCGGCATCCCCTCCAACGATTTCGGCGGTCAGGAGCCCGGCGGCGCAACAGAAATCACTGCCACCGCTCAGAATCACCACGTCACCTTTCCGATCGCAGCCAAGGCGGTCGTGAAAGGGCCGAACGCGCATCCGTTCTACAAATGGGCGGCCGAGGCGCGGCCGAAGGATGTTCCGCGGTGGAACTTCCACAAGTACCTGATCGGGCGGGACGGCTACATCGCGGACGTATTCCCGGAATCGGTCGCACCCGAGGATACCAGGATCAAGACAGCCGTTGCGCGGGCGCTGGCACAGAACGTCTCCGAGCGCAGCGGATAGCGCGGACCGCGCAGCGGAAGCGCGTCATAAACGACACAACTGCCGATTAACCGGCTCGCCAGCAAATCCGCCGGGGTGCGACGGCAGCCGTTGCCTTGGCGCACGCGCTCCAAATAGAGTACTGTAAATCAGGGGCTTGGAGGCAGACCGGACGATGGTGCGGCCACGACCGGGAGAGCGGGATCAGAATTCGGGGAAAACAAGATGCGTATTGCGGCAGGGATGATCTTTGCAGGCGCGGTTTCGCTGTTGGCATCGGGTGCTGCGTGGTCGCAGTCACCACCCATCAAGGGCGTCACGGCGGCGCCACAGGCCGCTCCGGCCGCTGTCCCCGCCCCGGCCCCGCCGGCGGCGCCCGCGCGGAGCCGCCCGCCCTGCAACAATCCCGACGCGCTTGGCATCGGCCGCACCGTCGAGATCGACACCACCGGCGGCCCCGGTTTCGGCTTCGAGCATTTCAAGGAACTCGACTTCCTGCGCGACAAGGAAGTGGTGTTGACGTTCGACGACGGTCCGTGGCCGGTGAACACGCCCGCCGTGCTGAAGACGCTCGCGGACGAATGCACCACCGGCATCTTCTTCCCGATCGGCAAGCACGCCACCTACTATCCCGAAATTCTCAGGCAGGTGATGGCGGCCGGTCATTCGGTCGGATCGCACACCTGGTCGCACGCGGCGCTCGTCAACAAGAAGCTCAACGAGCAGCAGCGCAAGGATGAAATTGAAAAAGGCTTCAGCGCGGTGAAGTGGGCCCTCGGCGGCAAGGCGCCGGCGCCGTTCTTCCGATTCCCGGCGCTGCAGCATCCGCCCGAGATGGTGACCTATCTCGGCACGCGTAACATCGGGATATTCTCCTGCGACCTCGACTCGTTCGACTTCAAGTCGCGCAACGCGCAGACCATCGTCGATACCGTGATGCGCAAGGTCGAAAAGAACGGCAAGGGCATCATCCTGATGCACGACTTCCAGAAGCATACCGCGGAAGCGCTTCCCGATCTTCTGAGGAAGCTGAAGGCCGGCGGCTACAAGGTGGTCGCGATGCGCGCCAAGGCACCGGTGGAGACCATCGCGCAATACGACGAAGACATCGTCAAGGACCTGAAGCTGCCGACCGTAAGCTCGCGTCCGGTGTCCAGCGTCGTGCAGACGATCTCGGAATAGCACTGGCGCGACGCGAGTCCCGTGATGGCGTTGCGCATCGAAGGCTACGTCATCGTTTCCGCGGACGGCATGCTGGCCGATGCGCGCAACGTCATGCCGGACGAATTGAAGTTCGAGGGCGACAAGGCATTCTTCACCGCCGCCCTCGACGGCGCCGACCTGATCCTGCACGGCCGCAACTCCTACGAGGACCAGCCGAACTCGCCGCGACGCAAACGGATCATTCTGACGCGGAAGGTCGAGGCGATCGCACCCGATCCGGCCAATCCGAAATCAACCCTGTGGAATCCTGCCGGCGCGTCCTTTGAAGCCGCCTGTCATCATGCCGGCGTCGATGGCGGCACGGTCGCCGTGATCGGCGGCCCAGGCGTCTTCGACATGTTCATGGATCGCTACGACGTGTTCTGGCTCTCGGTTGCACCGCACGTCTGGCTGCCCGATGGCGAGGCATGCTTTCCCGGCGTCCCGGCCCGTTCGCCGCAGGAAATTCTTGCCGGACACGGCCTGAGCGCCGGAGAGTTGCAGATACTTGATGCCGCGCATGACGTCACGGTGACGCCATGGCGCCGCAACGCTTAGGTACCCTTTGACGTCGATCCGGAGGTGCCTTTTCACCCTACGGCTCCTCCCGTTGCGGTTGCGGTGTCGCTGACGAAGATGATGTCGACCAGAGCTCGGTGGTGCGAGAACGCACTGCGTGCGGCCCGTCTTCGCCGGAAGTTGGAGATACCCTCCCTTGACAAACCCGGGTTCTTAAGCGGGAATGTCGGAGCAGCTAGGGGACGTCAGACTCACAGCGCAAGAAAACGCAACGAAGAAACCCAAGAACCCCACGAAGAAAACACAACGCTCAAAAAGTGTCGGCTTCCCAGATCGGAACGACCCGGTAGCGACGACTCAACGTCCTCCGGGTTTGTAAGGCGGGGGTCGTTACAGGTCGAACACGACCAACCTCGCCGTGATTTTAACCGGGGAGGGAATGATGCGGACAATCTTGAAATTTGCTGGATTGGCGATTGCTTCGGCGATGGCGTTGGGTATCCCGACGGCCTCCGCCCAGGACAAAAAAGTGCGCATTCAGATGCAGTCGAACTTCGCATCGACGCTTGCGCTGCTCGGGCCGAACGCGAAGTTTACGGTCGATCAGATCAACAAGGTCTCGGGCGGCTCGATCGACATGAAGTTCTTCGAGCCGGGCGCGCTGGTGCCGCCGGCGCAGGCATTCGACGCCGTCTCGTCCGGAGCGCTCGACGCGGCATGGGCAACGCCCGGTTTCTGGACCGGCAAGGACATCGCCTTTGCGGTTTACTCGACCGTGCCGTTCGGCCCGGGCATGGGGGAATATCTCGCCTGGATGAAGGAAGGCGGCGGCGAGAAGATGCTGCAGGAGCTGTACAGCAAATACAACATCCACTCCGTGATCTGCCACCTGATCCCGCCTGAAGCGTCGGGTTGGTTCCGCAAGGAGATCAGCACGCTCGCCGATCTGAAGGGGCTCAAGATGCGCTTCTTCGGGCTGGGTGCGAACGTGATGCAGAATCTCGGCGTGTCGACCCAGCTGCTTCAAGCCGGCGAGATATTCCAGGCGCTTCAGCTCGGCACCATCGACGCCACCGAGTTTTCGATGCCGGTGATGGACCTCAGTCTCGGTTTCCACCAGGTCGCAAAGTTCTACTACTTCCCGGGCTGGCACCAGCAGGCGACGTTCGGTGACCTCATCATCAACAAGGCAAAGTGGGATTCGCTGTCGGCGACCCAGAAGGCGCAGGTCGAAGCGGCCTGCGACCAGGCCGTGCTGAAAGGCATCAGCGTAGGTGAATCGGTGCAGCCGAAGGCGATGAAGGATATCGAGGGCAAGGGCGTCAAGCTGATGACCTGGTCGCCCGAATTCCTGGCAGCTTTCGAAAAGGAGTGGAAGGTGGTTGCCGCGGAGCAGGCCACCAAGAGCCCTGAGTTCAAAAAGGCCTGGGACTCGCTCAGCGCATTTCGCGAAGAGTACAAGATCTGGCGCGAACGCGGCTACCTGAAATAGCCGCATCGACGGAGCGCGGTCGCTGGCTGCCGCGCTCCTGTGAGTCTTGCGGGCCTGAGCCTTCAGGCGGCGACAACCGCGCCTGCGGCTTTCGGCAGCAAATTCCGGCCGCGCACGATTGGCGAACAGGACGATTCAATGGAAACAATGCTTGCCGTCTCCCAGGGCATCGACCGGACTTTGCAGCGGATCGCCAGTCTTTTCGGCTGGCTGTTCATCGCGCTCGTTGTCGTGATTTGCTGGGACGTGATCACCCGGAAGATGGGATTCCAGCTACCCGGGTTTGGCTCGACGCCGATCCAGGAACTCGAATGGCACCTGCACGGCATGCTGTTCCTGTTCTGGCTGGGTTACGCCTATGTGCGCAACGTGCATGTGCGCATCGATGTCTTCACCGGCCACCTGCCCTGGCGCCGGCAGGCTTGGCTGGAAGTCGTCGGCATCGGCATCTTTGCAATCCCCTACAGCGCGCTCGCGACCTATTACTCGTGGTCGTTCGTCGCGGTGTCGTATCTGCAGAACGAAAGTTCCGACGCGCCGAACGGGCTAACCCACCGCTGGATCATCAAAGGTTGCCTGTTCCTCGGCCTGGTCCTGCTCGACTTTGCAATCCTTTCGGTACTGCTGCGCAAACTCGTCGGCCTCTTCGGACCGCCGCGTCTCGCAGAGGCCGCCGGCGCGCCGGCTGCAAGTCAGTCCAGCCGCTAGGGGGCGATCATGGATTGGGTTGGCGATCACCTCGCGGTCCTGATGTTTCTCGTGCTCACGGTGATCATGTTCGTGGGCTATCCGGTTGCGTTTGTTTTGGGCGGCGTTGCCCTGGCGTTCGGCGCCCTCGGTATCGTATTCGAGGTGTTTCGGCCGGCTCAGTTCGGCAGCCTGATGCCGCGCATCTTCGGTCAGGCGGTGCAGAACCCGGTGCTGATCGCAGTGCCCATGTTCGTCTTCATGGGGACGATCCTGGAGAAATCGGGCGTCGCCGACGAGCTCTTGAAGGCACTACAGGTGCTCACGCGCCGAATCCCGGGCGGTCTTGCGATGTCGGTTACCCTGATGGGTACGATCATGGCGGCGACCACCGGCATCGTAGGCGCTTCGGTCATCATGCTGACGCTGATCGCCCTGCCGACCATGCTGGCTGCCGGTTACTCCAAGGAGCTTTCCGTCGGCACCATCGCCTCGGCCGGCACGTTGGGCATCCTGATCCCGCCCAGCATCATGCTGGTGATCATGGGCGACCTGCTGACGATCTCGGTCGGCACCCTGTTCACCGCCGCGATCATTCCTGGACTTGCGCTCTCGATGCTGTATCTTGTTTACCAGGGCATCCTGGCGTTCGCAAAACCGCATCTGGCGCCGCCGCTCCATGTCGATATCGGCCCAAAGTCGAGCGGCGAGATGTTGCGCATGGTGCTGCGCAGCTTCCTGCCGCCGGCCGCGCTGATTTTCGTCGTACTCGGCTCGATCTTCGGCGGCTTCGCGACGCCGACCGAAGCGGGCGGCACCGGCTCGGCAGGCGCGCTGGCGCTGGCGGTCTGGAACAAACGTCTCAACATGAAGATGCTCAGGGAGGTCATCGAAAGCTCGGCACTCACCAACGCGCTGGTGTTCTTCATCATCTTCGGCGCAACGCTGTTCTCCTTCGTGTTCCGTGCGCTGGGCGGCGACGATCTGGTGGTGGAAATCCTCCATGGGCTCGGCATCAACACCGGCTGGGAGATCATGATCTTCGTGATGGCGCTGGTGTTCATCATGGGATTCTTCTTCGACTGGCTCGAAATCTGCCTGATCGTCTTGCCGATCTTCGCACCGATCCTGACCAAGCTCAGCTTCGAGCCGCACCTGGCGACGAATAAGGACTTCATGCTGTGGTTCACCATTCTGGTGGCAGTCAACCTGCAGTCGGCGTTCCTCACCCCGCCCTTCGGCTTTGCCTTGTTCTACATGAAAGGCACGGTCCCGCCGTCGGTGACGATGCAGCACATCTATCGCGGCATCATCCCGTTCGTCATGCTGCAGCTGCTGGCAGTGGCGTTGTGCCTGATCTTTCCGGAGATCGTGCTCTGGCTGCCCCGGCGCTTCGGATTCCTCGACTGAGGGGGCAATAGGCAGTGCCGGTAGTTGCCGCAAGCAACGGCATGCGGATGGATTGGTGGATTACATGTCCGCGTAGGACGGCTCATTGGGCCGCGGCCCGCGGCCGTAGCCTACGATCATGAACAGCGCTCCGACGATGGACAGGTTCTTCAGGGCCTCAATCAGCGTCTTGGCGTTCTCGGGCGCCGCCTGGTTCCAGAAATCGTGGAAATAGAAAGTGGCGGCCAGCACGAAGAAGATCAACAGGATCGCGAAGAAGCGCGCGCCGAAATTCACCGCGATCATCAGGCCCGCCAGAATCTCGAAGCCGCCGACCGCCAGCGCCAGAATCTGCGGCATCGGCATGCCGGCCATGGTCTCGAGCTGCGACGTATAGGGCGCCAGCATCGCCGGGATCGTCACCTTGGTCGCAATGAAGTCCGCCGTCTGCTGAACCGCGAAGAGCTTGGTCGCTCCCGTGTACATAAACAGCACGGCGAACAGGATTCGCCCGAATGTAACAAACGCTGGCATGGGATCGGCCTCACTGAATGGCAATACAAGGTATCGCGGGGGCGAAACGATTATGGTCGTTTCGCCTCCGCATTTCAAACGCTCAAATCGAAACCACCCGCGCGGGGCTCCTGCGCGGTCCCAACCAGACCTTCTGATAGAAGCAGAACCAAGGCCCTTTTTTGGCCATCGCGCCTGCGAACGAGGTCGCAGGAGCGCGCAAAAACAAACGAGCGCAGCCGGGTTGTCCGATTAGAAGGAATCTATCCGAACAGGCTCGGTTGCTGACGCCCCCGCTCCTGCGCCTCGACGGCGGCGACCGCGGTCATGTTGAGCACGCCGCGGGCGGTAACCCCCGGGGTGAGGATGTGCGCCGGACGCGCCGGACCGATCAGGATCGGCCCCACGGGCAGCGCGTCCGCCAACGTCTTGATCATCTGGTAGGCGACGTTGGCGGTATCGAGGTTCGGCATGATCAGGATGTTGGCGTCGCCCTCCAGCTTCGAATGCGGCAGCACCAGCTTGCGCGCGGCCGAGGACAGCGCGGTATCGCCCTGCATCTCCCCATCGGCTTCGATCTCGGGATGCTTTTGCTGCAGCAGCGCGGTGGCATGGCGCATCTTGCGCGAGGAGTCGGTATCGTAGCCGCCGAAATCGGAATGCGACACGAATGCGACGCGCGGCTTCATGTTGAACCGCTGCACATGTATCGCCGCCAGCGACGCCACCTCCGCCAATTCCTCCGCGCTCGGGTTCGGCCGCACCTGGGTGTCGGCGATAAAATAAGTGCCCTTGCTGGTGATCATCATCGACAGCGCAGCGAAGTCCCGGACGCCTGGCAGAAAGCCGACGATTTCCCGGACATGGCGCAGATGGCTCATGTAGCGGCCCTCGACCCCGCAGATCATCGCATCCGCTTCGCCCCGCACCACCGCGAGCGCGGCAATGACCGTGGCGGTGGTGCGAACGACGGTCCGTGCCGCCTCGGGCGTGACGCCACGCCGGCCGGCGACGTCGATATAGGTTTGCACATAGGAGCGGTAGCGCGGATCATCCTCGGGATTGACGAGGTCGAAATCCTTGCCGGCCTTGATCGACAGGCCGAACCGCTTGATCCTCGCTTCGACCACGGAGGGCCGCCCGACCAGGATCGGCCGTGCCAGCTTCTCCTCCAGCACCACCTGCGTGGCGCGCAGCACGCGCTCGTCCTCGCCCTCGGCGTAGATCACGCGAACCGGCTGGGTCTTGGCCTTGGCGAAGATCGGCTTCATGGTCAGGCCGGAGCGGAACGCGAAGCGCTCCAGCAACGCGGTATACTCTTCAAAATTCTTGATCGGCCGCGTCGCGACGCCGGATTCCATCGCCGCTCTCGCAACCGCCGGCGCGATGCGAAGGATCAGCCGCGGATCGAACGGGCTCGGGATCAGCGAGCCCGTTCCAAAGCCCTGGGCCTCCCCGCTGTCGAACCCCTGCGCCACCGCGTCCGACGGCGGATCGCGCGCGAGCTGCGCGATCGCGTCGACGGCCGCATGCTTCATTTCCTCGTTGATTCCGGTAGCCCCCACATCGAGCGCTCCGCGGAAGATGAACGGAAAGCAAAGCACGTTGTTGACCTGGTTCGGGAAGTCGGAGCGTCCCGTGCAGATCATCGCATCGGGGCGCGCCTTGCGTGCCTCGTCGGGCATGATTTCCGGATTGGGATTGGCCAGCGCCATCACCAGCGGATGATCCGCCATCGCCTTGACCATCTCCGGCTTCAATACGTCGGGTGCAGACAGGCCCAGGAAGATATCCGCGCCGCCGATCACATCCGCCAGTACCCGCGCGCTGGTCTTCTGCGCGTACACTGCCTTCCAGCGGTCCATCAGCGTGTTGCGGCCCTCATGGACCACGCCGTCGATGTCGCAGACCCAGATGTTCTTGCGCTGCGCGCCGAGCGAAACCAGGAGATTGAGGCACGCGATCGCGGCGGCGCCTGCGCCGGAGCAGACGATCTTCACCTCGGACAGCTTCTTGCCGTTCAGCAGCAGCGCGTTGGTGATGGCGGCGCCGACGATGATGGCGGTGCCATGCTGGTCGTCGTGGAACACCGGGATCTTCATCCGCTCCTTGAGCTGCGCCTCGATCTCGAAGCATTCCGGCCCCTTGATGTCCTCGAGGTTGATGCCGCCGAAGGTCGGCTCCAGCGCCGCCACCGTCTCGACCACGCGCTCGATGGTGTCGGCGGCAATCTCGATATCGAACACGTCGATGCCGGCGAATTTCTTGAACAGGACCGCCTTGCCCTCCATCACGGGCTTCGACGCCAATGGGCCGATGTTGCCAAGCCCGAGCACGGCGGTGCCGTTGGAGACCACGGCCACGAGATTCGCGCGCGAGGTCAGCGACGCCGCCTCGGCCGGATTGTTGGCGATTTCGGTACAGGCTGCGGCCACGCCGGGCGAATAGGCCAGTGCGAGGTCGCGCTGGTTGGCGAGCGGCTTGGTCGCCTGGATCTCGAGTTTACCCGGGCGCGGCAGCCGGTGATAGGCCAGCGCCGCGGAGCGGAGATCTTCGGAATAGGACGACATGCACTCCCCCAACGGGCTTCCACGGCCGCGGGTTGGCTCCGGCGGCCGGTCTTCCTTCGAACTCAATCCTCAGTTCTGCGGCAGATTGAGCCGGATGTGAAGCTCGCGCAACTGCTTGGTCGTGACCTCCGACGGCGCGCCCATCAAGAGGTCCACGGCCTGCTGGTTCATCGGGAATAGCGATATCTCGCGCAGGTTCGTCGTACCGCAGAGCAGCATCACGATACGGTCGACGCCGGCCGCCATGCCGCCATGCGGCGGGGCACCGTACTGGAACGCGCGGTACATGCCGCCGAACCGCTCGACGACATCTTTCTCGCCATAGCCCGCGATCTCGAACGCCTTCACCATCGCTTCCGGCTTGTGGTTGCGAATGCCGCCGGATGCAATTTCGTAGCCGTTGCAGACGATGTCGTACTGAAACGCCTTGATGGCGAGGGGGTCCTTCGTCTGCAGCGCTTCGAGGCCGCCCTGCGGCATCGAGAACGGGTTGTGCGAGAAGTCGATCTTCTTCTCGGTTTCGTCATACTCGTACATCGGGAAGTCGACGATCCAGGCGAGTTCGAACCGGTCCTTGTCGACCTGGTTCAGGTCCTCGCCGACCTTCGTTCGCGCCAGCCCTGAGAACTTCCAGAACTTGTCCGGGTCTCCGGCAACGAAGAACGCGGCGTCGCCGTCCTTCAGCCCGAGTTGGCTGCGGATCGCCGCGGTCCGTTCCGCGCCGATGTTGTTGGCGAGCGGGCCCGCGCCCTCGCCGCCCTCGCGCCACATGATGTAGCCGAGGCCGGGCTGGCCTTCGCCTTGCGCCCAGGAGTTCATGCGGTCGCAGAATGCGCGCGATCCGCCGCCCGGGCCGGGGATCGCCCAGACCTGGTTCTTCGGATCTTCCAGCATCCGCGCGAACACCTTGAAGCCGGAGCCGCGGAAATGCTCGGAGACGTCCTGCATCTCGAGCGGGTTGCGCAGGTCGGGCTTGTCGCTGCCGTATTTCTTCAAGGCTTCCGCAAACGGAATCCGCCGCCAGCCCTTTGTCACGGGCTTGCCGTTGGCAAACTTCTCGAACACGCCGGTGACGACCGGCTCCATTGCCGTGAACACGTCCTCCTGTTCGACAAAACTCATCTCGACGTCGAGCTGGTAGAACTCGCCCGGCAGGCGGTCGGCGCGCGGGTCCTCGTCGCGAAAGCACGGCGCGATCTGGAAGTAGCGGTCGAAGCCCGACATCATCAGCAACTGCTTGTATTGCTGCGGCGCCTGCGGCAGCGCATAGAACTTGCCGGGATGAATGCGTGAGGGCACGAGGAAGTCGCGCGCGCCCTCCGGCGAGGACGCCGTCAGGATCGGGGTCTGGAATTCGAAGAAGCCCTGCTCCTTCATCCGCTTGCGCATGGAATCGACGATGGCGCCGCGGGTCATGATGTTCTGGTGCAGCTTCTCGCGACGCAGGTCGAGGAAGCGGTACTTGAGCCTTATGTCTTCAGGATATTCCTGCTCGCCAAACACCGGCAGCGGCAGCTCGGCCGCAGGCCCCAGCACCTCGATCTCGCTGACATAGACCTCCACCGCACCGGTCGGCAGTTCCGGATTGTCGGTGCCCTCGGGGCGCTTGCGGACCTTGCCGTCGATCCGCACCACCCATTCCGAGCGGAACTTCTCGACTTCCTTGAACGCCGGCGAGTCCGGATCGGCCACGCACTGGGTGATGCCGTAGTGGTCGCGCAAATCGATGAACAGCACGCCGCCGTGGTCGCGGATACGATGGCACCAGCCGGAAAGACGGGCGGTTTGCCCGATGTCGCTCGCACGGAGCGCGCCGCATGTATGTGACCGGTAGCGATGCATGGAAATCCCAAAAAACTGATGTCGGAGGGCAGAATCGGGGGCCAAAACCCGCGCGAAGTGCGGGAGGGTTTACCCGACGCGGGCGTGAGCGGCAACCAATGGCGTGGCCTGTTTTGCGCGCCGGGCGCGACATTTCCGGCCCGGGAGACCGAACCGTTTGCCTATTCCGGAGCCGCGCCTATCTTTGGGTCATGACCGTCCATTTCCCGTTCCAGAACACCTATGCGGCGCTGCCGGCGAGCTTTTTCGCCCGCGTCGCCCCCACCCCGGTGGCAAGCCCCCGACTGATCAAGCTGAACCGGGCGCTCGCGGTCCATCTCGGCCTCGATCCGGACCTGCTGGAGAGCCCGGAAGGGGCTGAAATCCTTGCCGGAAAACGCCTCCCCGACGGGGCCGACCCGATCGCGATGGCCTATGCCGGCCACCAGTTCGGCCATTTCGTCCCGCAACTCGGCGACGGCCGGGCCATCCTGCTCGGCGAGGTCATCGACAGAGACGGCGTCCGCCGCGACATCCAGCTCAAGGGGTCAGGCCCTACGCCATTTTCGCGCCGGGGCGATGGCCGCGCCGCGCTCGGTCCGGTATTGAGGGAATATATTGTCAGCGAGGCGATGTTCGCGCTTGGCATCCCGACCACGCGCTCGCTGGCCGCGGTGACCTCAGGCGAGCGCGTGCAGCGCGAGACCATGCTGCCGGGCGCGGTGCTCACCCGCGTGGCGTCGAGCCATATCCGCGTCGGCACCTTCCAGTTCTTTGCCGCGCGCGGCGACACCGATGGCGTGCGCGCGCTCGCCGACCACGTCATCGCCAGGCACTACCCCGATATTGGCATAGCCGAGCGCCCCTACCACGCGCTGCTCGAACGCGTCGTCGTCCGCCAGGCCGATCTGGTCGCGCGCTGGCTCTTGGTCGGCTTCATCCATGGCGTGATGAACACCGACAATTGCTCGATCTCGGGCGAGACCATCGACTACGGCCCGTGCGCGTTCATGGACGAATACAATCCCGCCCAGGTGTTCTCGTCGATCGACGAGATGGGCCGCTATGCCTACGCCAATCAGCCGCGGATCGCGCTGTGGAATGTGACGCGGCTGGCCGAATGCCTGCTGCCGCTGTTCTCCGACGACAAGGACAACGCGATCGAACAGGCGCAGTTTATCCTCGGCGAGTTCGCCGAGAAGTTCACCACCGCGTATCAGTCGGGCCTGCGCAGAAAGATCGGCCTGTTCACCGAACGCGACGGCGACGAGGCATTGGTGCAGGACCTGCTCGACGCCATGGCGAAGCACCAGGCCGACTTCACCCTCACCTTCCGCCACCTCAGCGATGCCGCGGGCGATGAAACCGCCGACAAGGTGCGCGATCAGTTCACCGATCCCGCCGCGTATGAAGAATGGGCCACGCGCTGGCGCCAGCGCCTCGCCGAAGAACCACAGTCCGCCGCCGAACGGCAGGCCGCAATGCGATCAGTCAACCCGGCCTTCATCCCGCGCAACCACCGCATCGAAGCCGCGATCGCGGCAGCCGTGAACGACGACTACAAGCCGTTCGAGGAATTGCTGACGATGCTGTCGAAACCGTTCGAGGATCAGCCGCAGTACGCGACGTATGCGGAGCCGCCGCTACCGGACCAGCGCGTGCTCCAGACGTTCTGCGGGACGTAAGACTGCCGAAGATCGTAGGATGGGTAGAGCGCAGCGAAACCCATCGGCCGCTTGCGAGTGTCGATGGGTTTCGCTTCGCTCTACCCATCCTACATACTGTGCTTCAAGCAATCAGCCGCAGGGTGGATATCGAAAATAGAAATTGTCGTCGACCTTTCGTATGCTCGCCCGGCCATCCTCCGATTGAGATACGAGACGAAGATCGCTGCTGTTGTCGTAAACGATCTCGACGGAGCACAAATAGCCACCTGGCATTGATGGAATATATGTCCCGTGACTATAGAGCACGATCGAGAGACGACCGTCGGGCTTCGGTTGCGCGGCTGAAACGCGGGCAAGATAGTCGCGCTTGTGCAGCCGGAAATGCAGCTCCATCGGATCTGGCGAGATCAATTCCAAACCGACGACAAGCAAAGCTGCGCAGACAAGACTGCCTAGCTGGCGCGGCATGCGACGAAAGAGACATGCAATGGCGCACCAGAAGAAGCCGACGACATGAACTGTGACCAGCCCAGCTCCAATACCAAAGCGCTGAGTACTCATCGACGTAGGAAAATTGAAACAGCGCCTTGTAGGCGAGAAACAAGCATATCCCGTAAGCGACCATGCCGATCGAAAAGTAATCTTGGTCCTTCTTCATACGCCGGGCCAGTTCGGAAATGCTCAACCATCGGAGAGGTCAGCTAGATCGTAGGATAGGTAGAACGCAGCGAAACCCAACCTAGACGGACTGCCTCCCCGTTAACCGCAATCCTTAAGCTCGCGTGCACCATCCGCCAACGCACTTGGCTCACGGCAGCAAAATTTAAGAAATGGTCAACGCGCTCCCCACAAATCTAACGGCTTATTGGGGAGATATTGCCGTGGACGCATTTGCTTTCGAATTCCTGGGAATGGCGATGATCGGACTGTGCCTGATCGTGCTGGCGATGCCGTCGGGCCGGCGCCGGTCGCGGCGCGTCCATTACGAGTAAGAACGCTAGCCATACGACCGCACCAAGAGCCAGTTACCATTTTGGCCCGGCGTGATATCTTCGGCGCGTATTTTCGCAAAGAGATGTTCGCCATGCTCCGAACCACCTCCCTTGAATTCCTGCGCAAGTTCGCGGAAGTCCAGCGTCAGGCTCGGCGCACCCCGGTGGAGATCACCCGGAATGGCCGGCGCGAGTTCGTGCTGATGTCGGCCGAACAATATGATTGGCTCACCACCGCCGCCAAGCGCACCCATCGAACGGCCGACGCAGCGTCTGTGGTCATCGGTGCGGCGCAGAGGGCCGAGATGGACCTCGAACATGCGAAGCTCGATGACATGCTAAAGTGAACTCAGTGGCTTGGCGCTGCCGATCCGAGCGCGGGGCTCATCGTCCGCTGCGATCATCTCTGGTCGCGTGGGGCCTCCGTATGCCGGCTAAGCGCACTGTTCTTGGTCCCCGCCCCCGCGTCGACGCAAAAAAGCCGTGATCAGGCGCAATTTCGCGCCGCAAATCCCGCTCAACACCCTTGACATACCAGCGCTTTCGGCAGAACGCCTCTGGTACGCGTCATGGATTGTTCATGGATCTGATTACCACCACTTCCGACCTCGCTGCCGCCTGCACCCGGCTCGCCCAACACAAGGTCATCACCGTCGATACCGAGTTTCTGCGGGAGACGACGTATTACCCCCTGCTCTGCGTCGTGCAGATGGCGAGCGCGGAGGAAGCCGTCGTGATCGACACGCTGGCGCCCGGAATCGACCTCAAGCCGTTCTTCGAACTGATGGGGAACGAGGCCGTACTGAAGGTGTTCCACGCCGCCCGCCAGGACATCGAGATCGTCTGGCACCTGTCGAACACCATTCCGCACCCGATCTTCGACACGCAAGTTGCCGCGATGGTGCTGGGTTATGGCGACAGCATCGCCTATGACCAACTGGTCGAGCGTGTCACCGGTCACCGGCCGGACAAGACCCACCGCTTCACCGACTGGTCGCGGCGCCCGCTGACGTCGGAACAGATGCATTACGCGGTCTCCGACGTCACGCATCTGCGCGACGTGTTCGCAGCGCTCGACGCCGACCTGAAGAAGCGCGGCCGCAACGACTGGGTCAGCGAGGAGATGGAAGTCCTGACCTCCCCGAAAACCTATGATTTCCATCCCGAACGCGCCTGGGAGCGGCTCAAGACGCGGGTGCGCAAGCCGAAGGAACTCGCGGTGCTGATGGAAGTGGCTGCATGGCGCGAGCAGGAGGCGCAGAGCCGCGACGTGCCGCGCTCGCGCGTACTGAAGGACGATGCCGTCGGCGACATCGCCACCCACGCGCCGACCTCGCTGGAGCGCCTTGCCAATCTGCGCTCGCTGCCGAAGGGTTTTGACCGCTCGAAATGGGGCAGCGATATCGTCGCCGCCGTGCAGCGCGGCCTCGCCCGTGATCCGCATACGCTGCCGAAACTCGAAAAGCCGCGCGGCAATTCCAACGGCGCCGCGACTGTCGAGCTCCTGAAGGTACTGCTGCGGATGACGTCGGAGCGCCATGCGGTCGCCAGCAAGGTGATCGCCACCGTCGACGACCTCGACCAGATCGCCGCCGACGACCAGGCCGACGTCGCCGCTTTGCACGGCTGGCGCCGCGAGTTGTTCGGCGAAGCCGCCCTCGCGCTGAAGCACGGCAGGCTGGCACTGGCGATCGAAAAAGGCCGCGTCGTCAGGGTCGACCGGGCTTAGCGATCTTCTCCTTCTCCCCTTGTGGGAGAAGGTGGCATAGGCGGCCATCGGCCGCCGTCGCTTTAGAACGCCGATGCTTGCATCGGCTATGGCGCCGGATGAGGGGTTCTTTCCGCACGACAGACAGGTGTATGTGGAGACAGACCCCTCACCCGTCTCGAATGAGCTTCCGCTCATTCGATCCACCCTCTCCCACAAGGGGAGAGGGAAACAGCGCAGTGAAACTGGCTAGATGGCTGACCACGTCCCGGGACTCAGCGCATCCACTACCACCGCAATTCCACGCCCACCGTACCCTGGTGCGACTGCATCGCGTTGCGGAACTTGGCGTCGTAATTGGCGTAGAGGCGCGCCGTGTTGGTCAGGCTCAGCGACGCCGACGCGCCGGCATCCATGCCGTACTGGCTTTCGCCGATGCCCTGGAACGTGATGCTCTGGGGACCGAGGCTGACGGTGATGTCGGAGAAGTTCTGCACGAGATTGTCGACGAACTTGCCGTAGGCTGACAGGTCGAGAATCTTCCGGTCGAAGATCCAGTAATGCCCGACCTCCGCGCCGATCAGCAGGCGGGCGCGCTGCACGGTCGCGCTGGTCGCCGCGATCGGGTCGAGGCCGCCGATCTCCTGCAACGAACCGGTCCGTGCCCGGACATATTCGAACGCGCCCTTGGGCACGATGCGGCCCTGGTCCCTGGTCCAGTAATAGCTGATCTCGCTCAGCACGCCGTCGAGCCGCGCGTTGTAGCCGGCGGTCGCAATCCCCAATCCGGTGTCGCGACGCGAGTCGACGTTGCCGAACCCGTGTACGACGGCGGTTGCCCAGGTCCACGGCCCGCTGTCGACGGAGGCGGTGAAACCGAGTTGGGTGAGATCGATCGTCGCCGATTGCAGCGCCAGCGGAACGTCGATCGCCGAGCGGCTCTGGTCGACGGAGAAGCCGAGGTTGATGCCCGGCGCCACCCGCGCGCCGATGCCGGCGACGCCTCCCCAGGTCTTGCGGCTGTCGCCGACGAAACCATCGACCGCGCCGTTCTTCGTGGAATTCCCGTAGCCTTCGAACCAGGTCCGGTAGCGCGGCGGCTCCGTGCTCTCGGAGGCGCCGCCGCCGCCCGGGTTGGTCCGCTGCAACCGATTGAAGCCGTTGCTCGACTGGTTGCCGAGTCGCTCCAGAAAGTTGCTGCCGAGATTGGCCAGCGCCGCATTCGACGACACCATTGAGTTGACCGCAATCGCCGTCGGCTCGGGCGCGACCGGCGGCGTTGGCGGCGTTTGCGCCTGTGCGGCGGGCATGATGCCGATGAGGACGAACGCAATCGCAACCAGCCGCGCCAACGCGCGACTCGTCCCGATCTTCCTTGCTCGCGAAGGCCGCAATGAGCCGCGCATGCAATCCATTCCCAAGAGCAAAACTGTCGGCTCGAAAAACGCGCAAATCCGATCAAGCGGACCGATTTGTCCTCAGTTCGCCGGGAGCGTCAATTGGTTGGTCCCCGGACCGACAGCCGAATACCGGCCATTGTGGTTCCGTGGCCACAGCGCGGCGGTGAATCCGGACGATAGGGAAATTGTCAGATCGCCGTCGGCGAAATCAGCGTGCCGTTGCGGTCGGCTGAACCGTTGGTCTTGCACAGATCGCCTTCGAGCCGAATCCTGCCGCTGGCGAGCAATCGCAGCGCTTCCGGATAGATGCGATGCTCGATGCCGAGAATGCGCTGCGACAGCGTCGCTGCCGTGTCGTCATCGGCCACCTGCACCGCGCCCTGCATGACGATTGGGCCGGCATCGGTTTCCGGAATCACGAAATGCACGGTCGCGCCCGAGATCTTCACCCCGGCCGCAAGCGCCTGGCCGTGCGGATCGAGGCCCGGAAAGGAAGGCAGCAGCGATGGATGAATGTTGAGCATCTTGCCATACCAGTGCTGCACGAATTCGGCCGTGAACAGCCGCATGAACCCGCCAAGGCAGATCAGCTCGATATTTTTCTCCTCCAGCGCCCGCTGCAGCATCGCCTCGAAGCCAGCGCGGTCCTTGCCGAACGGCTTGCTCTCGATGACGATGGTGGGCACGCCGCTCGCAGCCGCCCGCGCGAGCCCCGGCGCATCGGCACGGTTGGAAATCACCGCGACGATCTCGGCAGGAAAATCCGCAGCCTTCGCCGCATCGATCAGCGCGGCCATGTTGGACCCGCGTCCGGAAATCAGGATGGCGGTGCGGCGCTTCATTGCGCGAGGTCGAGATGGCCGTTGTAGATCACGCGGTGCTCGCCCTCTGCCGGAATCACCTCGCCGAGCAGGGCGACGGTCTCGCCGCCCTCGGTCAGGACTTCGGTCACCTGTTCGATCGCATCGGCCTTCACGATGGCGATCATGCCGATACCGCAGTTGAAGGTGCGCAGCAGTTCGAACTCGGCGATGCCGCCCTCGGCGGCCAGCCACTTGAACACCGGCAGCACCGGCAGCCGCGCCAGATCGATACCGACCCCGAGATGTTTTGGCAGCACCCGCGGAATGTTGTCGGTGAAGCCGCCGCCGGTGATATGCGCCAGCCCCTTGATCGCGCCGGTTTCGCGAATCGCCCGCAGGCAGGATTTCACGTAGAGCCGCGTCGGCGCCAGCAGCGCACCGCCGAGCGTCATGACGGGTGAGAACGGCGCCGGTGCATCGAAGCCTAGTCCGGATTGCTCCACGATCTTGCGGACCAGCGAGAAACCGTTGGAATGGACGCCCGACGACGCGAGCCCGATCACGGCATCGCCCGCGGCGATGTCCGGGCTCGGCAGGAGCGTGCCGCGCTCGGCCGCGCCCACCGCAAAGCCCGCAAGGTCGTAATCGCCGTCCTTGTAGAGCCCGGGCATTTCGGCGGTCTCGCCGCCGATCAGGGCGCAGCCCGATTCGCGGCAGCCCTCGGCGACGCCGGCCACGATGGCTGCGGTAGCCTCCGGATCGAGCTTGCCGCAGGCAAAATAGTCGAGGAAGAACAGCGGCTCGGCGCCCTGGACCACGAGATCGTTGACCGACATCGCCACCAGGTCGATGCCGATGCCGCCATGCAGCCCGGTCTCGATCGCGATCTTGACCTTGGTGCCGACGCCGTCGGTCGCGGCCACCAGGACGGGATCCTTGAAGCCGGCTGCCTTGAGGTCGAACAGCCCGCCGAAACCGCCGATTTCGGCGTCGGCGCCGGCCCGGGCTGTAGCCCTGACCATCGGCTTGATGAGATCGACGAGGCGGTTCCCCGCATCGATATCGACCCCCGAATCAGCGTATGTGAGCCCGTTTTTGCGGTCGACCATGCCAAATTCCAGTATGATGACGGCTGGTTACGAGGATTTCGGCGTTCCTGCAATGGCTCGCCGACGCTTCACACATATACTATGTAGACAATAACCGGCCGATCCCGCCATGGGCCGGATCCGGGACCGGGAGCCGGGAAGCGACCGAGTTGAGCATTCCGAATATCATTACGCTGGGGCGCATCATTCTGGTGCCCGTCATCGTCTGGGCGATCGTCTCGAGCCAGATGGAAATCGCGTTCGCGATCTTCGTCATCGCGGGCGTCAGCGACGCCGTCGACGGTTTTCTGGCCAAGCGCTTCAACATGCAGAGCGAACTGGGCGCCCTGCTCGATCCGCTCGCCGACAAGGCGCTTCTGGTCTCGATCTATGTCGCGCTCGGGATCTGGGGCGCGGTGCCGCGCTGGATCGTCATCCTCGTGGTGTCCCGCGACATCATGATCGTCACGGCGGTGATCGTGTCGTGGCTGTTCGACAAGCCGATTCCGATGAAGCCCCTGATGGTGTCGAAACTCAACACGGTGGCGCAGGTGGCGTTCGCGGCGCTGGTGCTGGCTTCGCTCGGCTTCAACTTCAAGCCGGCGCCCTATGACGTGATCCTGATGGGTTTCGTTACGGTATTTACTTTGGTTTCCGTCTCGCTCTATCTCGTCGAGTGGGTGCGGCACATGAGTACGATCGAAGCGAGCTAGACGCTGTTGTATTGACGCGTTTTCGCCACTCCGCCCGAAAACGCCGTGATCCCCGGCCTGGAGACTTGCGTGGCAGTTCGCGTTCAACCTCGTCAGCTTGCCTTTGCGTTGCCGCATGCGGAGAGCCTGACGCGCGACAATTTTCTCGAAGGCCCCGCGAACGAAGCCGCGCTCTCGCTGATCGAAAGCTGGCCCGACTGGCCGAACCGAATCATGCTTCTGGTTGGGCCGGAGGGCTCGGGCAAAAGCCACCTCGCCGCTATCTGGGCCGAACTGGCCGGCGCCCGCGCGACATCGGCTCACGGTCTGACCGCGGCCGCCGTTCCCGGCGCGCTGGCGACGGGCGCGCTGGTGGTCGAGGACCTGAACCCTTCCGGGTTCGACGAACGCGCGATGTTCCATCTGTTGAATCTCGCGCGCGAGGACAACGCCTCCGTTCTGATCACGGCGCGCGTACTGCCATCGGCATTCGAGGTTGAATTGCGCGACCTCAGGTCGCGGCTGCGCGCGGTGCCGGTGGTGTCGTTGCAGCAGCCCGACGATCTCCTGTTCCGTGGACTGATCGTCAAGTTTTGCGCCGACCGGCAGTTGAGCATCGACGAGGCGGTCGTGAGCTATCTGACCAACCGGATCGAGCGGTCCTATGCCGCGGCCCGCCACGCGGTCGATCTCCTGGACACGGAGGCGCTGCGGCTGGGCCGGCCGGTGACCCGGGCGCTGGCCGCGGAACTGCTCCGCGAGGGCTGACTGGCCGGACGCCTTGTCGCCTTGACGGCAGGGTGAACCGGAACATCAATGTCATTGAAACGTCATCGGCGTATCACATGCTCCACGCCGCGCTGCGCCTAGAATCGCCCGCATCACGCCCGAGATGGATCGTAGCTTTATGGAATCGGCACAAGTCATTGAAATCAAGGAAAAAGAACCGGTCGCCGAGGCTGCTCCCGCGATCGCGACGAGCCCTGAGCGATTCATTAACCGTGAGCTTTCCTGGCTGCATTTCAACCGCCGGGTGCTCGAGGAATCGGTCAATCCCCGCCATCCCGCGCTGGAGCGGGTGCGGTTCCTGTCGATTTCCGCCAATAACCTTGACGAGTTCTTCATGGTCCGCGTCGCCGGTATCAAGGCACAGGTTCGCGAAGGCATCGCCGAACGCAGCCCGGACGGCCTGACGCCATCCGAGCAACTCGTCCTGATCAACAAGAGCGTTTCCGAACTCGCCTCCGACCAGCAGGCGATCTGGCGCGATCTGCGTACCATCCTGTCGGATGCCGGCATCAAGCTGGTCGACGGCCACGACTTCACCAAGGCGGAGCGGACCTGGCTCGAGGATCATTTCCTCCACAGCATCTTCCCGCTGCTGACGCCGCTTGCGATCGATCCCGCGCACCCCTTCCCGTTCATCCCGAGCCTCGGCTTCACCATTGCCCTGCAGCTGGTGCGGGTGTCGGACGGCAAGCCGATGAACGCGCTGATCCGCATGCCCGGCAAGATCGACCGCTTCATCCGCCTGCCCCACAAGGACGGCGCGGTGCACCTGATCCCGCTGGAACAGGCGACCGCCCTGTTCATCGGACGGCTGTTTCCCGGTTACACGGTCAAGGGCCAGGGTGCGTTCCGCATTATCCGCGACTCCGAACTCGAAATCGAGGAAGAGGCGGAAGACCTGGTTCGCGTGTTCGAGACCGCGCTGAAACGGCGCCGCCGCGGATCGGTGATCCGGCTCGAGATGGATGCCAAGATGCCGGAGGAACTGCGCGGCTTCGTGCAGCAGGCGCTTTCGGCCGCCGACGACGAGGTGTTTCTGGTCGATGGCGTGCTGGCGATGAACGAGCTCTCGCAGCTCACGCGCCTTGATCGCCCCGACCTCGAATTCACGCCTTACGTGCCGCGCCATCCCGAACGCGTGCGCGACCATGGCGGCGACATCTTCGCGGCGATCCGCCAGAAGGACCTGATCGTCCATCACCCTTACGAATCCTTCGACGTCGTCGTGCAATTCCTGCAGCAGGCGGCGCGCGATCCCGACGTGGTCGCGATCAAGCAGACGCTCTACCGCACCTCGAACAATTCGCCGATCGTGCGCGCGCTCGCGGAAGCGGCCGAGGCCGGCAAGTCGGTGACGGCGCTGATCGAGTTGAAGGCGCGCTTCGACGAGGAAGCCAACATCCGCTGGGCGCGCGACCTCGAACGCGCCGGCGTGCAGGTGGTGTATGGATTCATCGAACTGAAGACCCACGCCAAGCTGTCGATGGTGGTGCGGCGCGAGGGCGGCAATCTCACGACCTACGTCCACACCGGCACCGGCAACTATCATCCGGTGACGGCGCGTATCTACACTGACCTTTCCTACTTCACCTCGGACCCGATCATCGGGCGAGACGCTGCACGCGTGTTCAACTACATCACCGGCTATGCCGAGCCGAGCGACATCGAGCGGATGGCGGTGTCCCCGCTGACGCTGCGCAAGCGCATCATCGAACACATCAGGGGCGAGGCCAATCACGCCCGGCACGGCAAGCCGGCCGCGATCTGGATGAAGATGAATTCGCTGGTCGACCCTGACGTCATCGACGCGCTCTACGAAGCGTCACAGGCCGGCGTGTCGATCGAACTGGTGGTGCGCGGCATCTGCTGCCTGCGGCCGGGAATCGCAGGGCTTTCGGAAAATATCCGGGTCAAGTCGATCATCGGCCGTTTCCTCGAACATGGCCGAATCTACTGCTTCGGTATGGGTCAGGGCCTGCCCAGCGCGAAAGCGGCTGTGTATATCTCGTCCGCCGACATGATGCCGCGGAACCTCGACCGGCGCGTCGAAATCCTCTGCCCATTGCAAAATCCGACGGTACATCAGCAGGTTCTCGAACAGATCATGGTCGCGAACCTGAAGGATACGGAGCAGAGCTGGCAATTGTTGCCCGATGGGTCCTCAACGCGTATGAAGGCCGCGAAAGGCGAAGAGCCCTTCAACCTGCATAACTATTTCATGACGAATCCGAGTCTGTCAGGCCGTGGAAAGTCTCTCAAGGAATCTTCGCCGCGCCGCCTCACGCGCCGTAACGAGCGCCAGCAACCGCAATAGCAGGGGATCGCGACGGTGAAGCGACCGCGCAAGCGCGCTTCCAGCGTCGCCGTCATCGATATCGGTTCGAACTCGGTTCGTCTCGTCGTCTACGAGACGATGACGCGCAGCCTCGTTACCGTCTTCAACGAAAAGGCGCTGTGCGGACTGGGCCGCGAGGTCCAGAGCACCGGGCTGCTCTCGGCCGACGCCGTTACCAAGGCGCTGACGTCGCTGCGGCGCTTTCGCGCGCTGTGCCGCATCCAGCAGGTCGGCCGCGTCTATGCGATCGCCACCGCCGCCTGCCGCGACGCTTCCAACGGCCCCGACTTCATCGCGCAGGCCGAACGCATGTGCGGCGTTCCCATTGAAATCCTTTCAGGCCCACGCGAGGCCAAGTTGTCCGCGCTCGGCGTCGTCTCCGGCATTCACAATCCCGACGGCATCGTCGGCGATCTCGGCGGCGGATCGCTCGAACTGATCGACGTGCATCGCGGCCGCGTCAGCAGCGGCGTCACGCTGCCGCTGGGAAGCCTGGCGCTGCAGGATCTTTCGCACAAATCGCTGAAGCGCGCCGAACGCATCGTCAGCGACGACCTGTCCGGCCTGGCCCAACTCAAGGCGGGGCACGGCCGCACCTTCTACGCGGTCGGCGGCACGTGGCGCGCGCTGGCGCGCATCCACATCGTGCAGAGCGGCTATCCGCTGCGGGTGATGCACGGCTACGAGATACCTGCCGCCGACGCGCTGGATTTCGCGCGGCGCCTGCGCCGGCTCGTGGCGGCCAACATGCTCGCCGATATCGAAGTCGTCGCCGACGCGCGGCGTCCGCTGCTGACCTACGCGGCGCTGGTGCTCGAATACATCATCCGCGTCGGCAGGCCGAAGACGATCGTCTTTTCGACGTTCGGCGTGCGCGAGGGCCTGCTCTACGAGATGCTGCCGCAACAGGAGCGCGCCAAGGACGGCTTCATCTGCGCGGCGCAAACGCTGAACGGGCTGTTGTCGCGTTCCGCGCGCCATGCCGAAGAACTGGTCGAGTGGACCGATCGCCTGGTCAGGGTCGTCAAGCTGCGGGAAACGCCGGAGGACCGCCGCCTGCGCCATGCCGCCTGTCTCCTGTCCGATATCGGGTGGCGAGTGCATCCCGACCATCGCGGCGAGGAGACGCTGAGCCTGATCACCAACGGCAATTTCGGCTCGATCAGCCATCAGGGCCGCGCCTTTGTCGCGCTGTCGGTGTTCTATCGTTACGCAGGTTTGAGCGAGGAAAACGAACCGCCGACCCGCATCCGCGAGCTGGTGCCGCCGGCGATGGACGATCGCGCCCGTCTGCTCGGCGCGGCGTTCCGCGTCGCCCACCTGATTTCGGCGGCGCGAACCGGCGTGCTGCCCGCGACGCATTTCCGTACCCGCGGCCGCAAGCTGATGCTCGTGTTCGAGCATCGCATGGTCGACCTCGTCGCCGACCGCGTCGGCAGCCGCTTCAAGCAACTGGCGCGGCTGGTCGGGCGCATCGGCTCGATCGTGCGGAACTGAGACATTCACCGTAGAAAACGATGCTGCCGCGTGCGCCAGCGCCTGTGCGCTACAGTCCCCGCACGAACGCTTCGAGTGCCGCGTTGGTCTCGTTCGGCGCTTCCTGCTGCACCCAGTGCCCGATCCCCGGGATGATGGTGGCGCCACGGAAATCGGAACAGGCGATTCCGGGTTCGGCGTACAGGTCCATGCCTGGAACAAAGGCGCGCACGGGGTCGCGCTCGCCGGCGATGAAGGCCGATGGCTGCGCAATGCCGCGTCCGCTCAATTCGGCGAGATCGGCAAAGTCCAGCGTCTGCGCGCGGTACCGGTTGAGCGGGCCGCGAAAGCCGCCGGCCCTGAAGGCATCGACATAGACCGCCAGATCGCGCTCATTCATCCAGCCCGGAAACGGCTGCGGATCGACGAGCCCATCCAGCAGCCTTGCGTTCTCCGGCTTCGGCTCGAGCCATCCGTTGCGCGGCGCCTCCCCGGACAGTGCGAAATACATCTTGCGCAGGGCCCCGGCGATATCAGCCTCCAGCTCCGCCTCCGCCACGCCCTCCTGCTGGAAGTAGATCTGATAGAAGAAGCGTCCCTTGTAGATGGATCGAACGAGTTCAATGAACGGCGCAGGTCCGCGCGGACGGAACGGCACGCTGAGACCGGCCACCGCCCTGATCCTGTCGGGATGAAGCAGCGCCGTGTGCCACACGATGGGCGCGCCCCAGTCGTGGCCGAACAGAATGGCCGGACCGTCTCCCAATTGATCGATCACCGCAACGACATCGGACGCGAGATGACGCAGCGTATAGGCCGGGATTTCCTTTGGCTTCGAACTTCGTCCGTAGCCGCGCACGTCGAGCGCGGCCACCCGAAAGCCGCGTGCCGCGAAGTACGTCATCTGGTGCCGCCAGGAGTACCAGAGCTCCGGGAAGCCATGGACGCAGACGATCAGCGGGCCCGAGCCGCTGACCGCCACATTGAGCTCGATCGCTCCGTTCTTCACGGTGACAAAGTCCATCACAATCCCCATCCTGCCCGTTACAGCAGCGACTTCACGCGCGCCGCGAGCGCAGGTTCGCGCAGCGCGGCCTGCGGCTTGAGCAGCTGGGTGACTTCCACGCTCAGCCGATGCACCTCGGGATCCTGCGCGGCGAGCCGGGTCAAGGCTGCTCCATATTGCAGGCGCTGCGCGAGGTCGACGGGGCGAACGCCGCGCGTGGCAGGGTAGACGAAATCATTGACGGCAACGCCCCACGGCGTCGCGATCGTGTCCTGGATGGCGGCAAAGAACTCACGCGCCAGCCGCTCCATGGGAACGCCTGCCGCCAGCAGCCCGTCCAGGATCACGGCTTCCTGCGCCGCCACGCTCATGCCCTGGCCGAACACCGGGTTGAAGCGACAAAGCGCATCACCCGTCACCAGCAGGCCTGCCGGGAAAGACTCCAGACGCTCGAAATGTCGCCGCGTGCTGCACGGCAGCTTGAAGCGGACGATATCGGTCAGCGGCCGCGCGTCCCTGACGGCGTCATAAATCGTCGGAGTGCGCAGGCTCCTGACGAAATCCATGAATCCGGCGCGGTCGCCCGGAGGCGCATCGCCGTGAATGCCCCCGACGGAAAGCACCCATCGCTGCTTCTCGATCGGAAACAGGAACGCGCCACGGCTGGTGGCGGGCGCAGACGGCAGGACGACATTGCCCAGCCAGTCGGCGTTGTGATCGCGCCGCTCGATAATGGTGCTTGCATATGCCTGATCCATCCCGATCTCGGTTTCCTCGGGCTTCTGCAAGGAAAGCGCTTCGAGCAGCTGCAGCGTCAGGCCGCAGCGGCCGGAAGCTTCGACGACGAGGTCGACTTCCAGCATCACAGCACCGCCATCTTCCGTTTCGTAATGGACCGCCTCGATACGCGTGGCATCGCGCGATGCGGCGAGCCTGGTCACGCGGGAGCGCATGCAAATGTCGATGTTCGGGGATTGCCGAACGCGCCCTCGCACAACTGCTTCGAGCAGTGGGCGCGACATGCTGAAAACATCGATGCCGAGGTCGCGAGCGGGGAACGGGTCGAACCCGGGGCGCTCGAACCGAAGGTCCTTCCCCATACCGACCTTCACCGCGCCGGCTTCCGCCAGATCCTTCTCGAACCCCGGAAACAATGTCTGCAGCGCCTTCAGCCCGCCCGCGAGAAGGATATGGGCGTGCTGGCATTGCGGCGTGCCGATCCGCGGCGCCGCCTCCGCGGGAAGCGCGTCTCGCTCGATCAGCGTGACTTTGCCGAAATGGCGGGAGATCGCCTGGGCGGCCGCAAGGCCGGCCATGCCGGCGCCAATAACCACAGCATGATTTCGTGCTGGATCCGGCATGTCTTTGTCCTGGAAGGGGATACGTCAAACAGGATCGGGAACCCAACTTAGCCGATCTTCTTTCGGACGATAGTGAAACGCGTCACAAATTTTGGAGCGGGACCCGTCACGAAGCCCCCACGGAGCCCGTGCCGCGCCAGCGACGAGAATACCTGCCGCAAGAACATTTTCGATCGCCGGGGCTTGAGCTAGTCTGCAACCGTTCCAGCCAAGGAGCCCGCCATGCACGTCCGCGAAATGATCGGCACCCACCCGGCCGCTCAGGGCCAGGTCAACGACGCCCTGATCCGCTGCATCGAGGAATGCTACTCCTGCGCCCAGATCTGCACCTCCTGCGCCGACGCGTGCCTGTCGGAGCGCATGGTGCAGGATCTCACCCAGTGCATCCGCCTCGACCTCGATTGCGCCGACATCTGCAATATCACCGGCCGCATCATGACCCGCCGCACCGGCTCCGATGACGAAGTCATGCGCCGGATGCTCAGCGTGTGCGCCGCCGCCTGCCGGCTGTGCGCCGACGAGTGCCAGAAGCACGCCGGCATGCACCAGCACTGCCGCATTTGCGCCGAGAGCTGCCGCCGCTGCATGGAGGCCTGCCAGGAGGTCTCGCGCGGCATGGCGCATTAGCGCCTACGCCTCGCGGCGAAACACGCTGAACTGGAACATCTGCCTGGAGCCCCACGGCGTTGCATGCTCGTGCCGCCTTGTGTCGACGAGCCGGAATCCGGCGCCAAGGACCTGTGCGAGGCTCGCGCTGTCATAACGCGCGACCGGCAAGCCGCTGCATTTTTCAGGTCCATCCAGCGCGAACGTGCCGATGATGGCGTGTCCCCCCGCATTCACGCCCCGCGTGAGGCGCGCGATATAGGCGGCGCGATCGCTTTCGTCGGTGAGAAAGTGGAACGCCGCGCGATCGTGCCAGATGTCGTAGGCTCTGACCGGCTCCCAGGCGGTCGCATCCGCCACGATCCACTGAACGCGATCAGCCCGGCTCTCCAGCCGCCGCCGGGCGGCCTCCAGCGCCGCAGCCGACAGATCGAGCACGGTGATATCCTGAAACCCCTGCTCGACCAGATGATCGACCAGACGCGAAGCGCCGCCGCCGATGTCGATGATGGCGGATCTATGCGTTGCGCCTGCCTGCACGATGAGCTCGAATGAAGGCGCCGGGCTTTCCTGGAACCAGCTGACTTCGCTCTCGCCCTTCGAGGTATAGACGTTCTCCCAGTGGGCCTGACGGTTCGCGCTCTCCATGACGCCCTCCTCGAGGAGGCCCACGGCGCTGATCGCCAGCCTCTCAAGGCATTAATTGGCTACCGCGGCGTGATCTGCAACTCCAGCAGCGCGAGCCGCTCCAGGGCGACCGGGTCGCGCTCGCCCTTGTCGGCCGCGCGCAGGATTGCCTCGGCGAGGAATTGAACCTGGGTCGAACTCACCGGCTCGGGAAGGGAGGCGACCGCCGCGTCAAGCGCATCCTTCATCACCGAGATGACCTCGGGCGGAAACGCAGCGTTGGCGAAATCCTTCATGGCGGAGGCGACTGAGCGGGGGCGACTGAAAGGTAGCGGCTGCCGATGCACCTTGGGGGCAGGACTGCGATCGGCAGCCGCTGGAGTACGATGTGTCTATCCCTAGGACACAGATTGCATAATTTTCCCGCGCGCGAATCGTTCCGGCAAAATCCGGCTGGAGTTAAAAAAATCGCGCCCCACGTGATCGCGGGCTGGCGCCCGCGACGCGGCCTGAAGCCAAGCCGCTCGCGCTACGCCGCGGTAGCCGAGTGCTCGGCACCCTGCAGCCTGCGCTTGCGCCAGATCGATCCGGCGACCAGCACCACGGCGATTCCGAGCAGCCCCAGCACGACCTCGCCGCCATGGCCGCCATTGGCGAACTTCGGTCCCAGGCCGATCGACGTGAGGATGCCATCGAGGCCAACACCGACCGGGCCGTCGAAGAAGGCGTGCAGCGACGGTTGCAGCGCCGGGTCGGTCGCCATGACCTCGCCCGCGATCCAGCCCAGCAGGCCGGCGCCGGCCCATACCAGCGCAGGCAGGCGGGTGAGCAGTGCCATGATCAGCGCAGCGCCCGCGACGATCAGGGGAACGCTGATCGCAAGTCCGATGACCAGCAGCGGAATGCTGCCATTGGCGGCTGCCGCGACGGCAATGACGTTGTCGAGGCTCATCACGATATCGGCGATCGCCACGATCTGGACGGCCGCCCACAGATGCGCCGCCGCATCCACGTCGCCCTCGCCCTCGTGTTCAGGCACCAGCAGCTTTGCCGCGATCACGAGCAGCGCCAGTCCGCCGACCAGCTTGAGGAACGGCAGCCCCATCAGCGTCACGACGATGCCGGTGAAGATGATGCGCAGGAGGACCGCGACGCCGGCGCCGAGGACCATGCCCCAGAACCGCTGACGCGCCGGCAGGCCCCGGCACGCCATCGCGATGACCAGCGCATTGTCGCCCGACAGCAGGATGTTGATCCACATGATCTTGCCGAGCGCCACCCAGAACGCGGGCTGCTGCATCTCGGCCTGGAACTGGGTGAAGAAGGCCGAGATCGTCGCCGGATCGAAAAATTGCCACAGCCAGTTCACAGCATCACTCCCCCGGCGTTCTCAGCCGTTGCGCGCGGCGATCGTGCCGCCGTTCGAATAAATCAGCCGACGATCTCGTTGCCCGAAAAGAACTGCGCGATTTCGATCGCGGCAGTCTCCGGCGCATCCGATCCATGGACCGAGTTCTCGCCGATCGACTTGGCGTGAGCCTTGCGGATCGTGCCGTCCGCGGCCTTCGACGGATCGGTGGCGCCCATCACGTCGCGATACTTCAGGACCGCGCCCTCGCCTTCCAGCACCTGCACCACGACCGGGCCCGATGTCATGAAGTCGACCAGTTCGCCGAAGAACGGACGCGCCTTGTGAACGGCGTAGAAGGTTTCAGCCTGTTCCCGGGTCATGCGAATGCGCTTCTGGGCCACGATGCGCAGCCCGGCCTTCTCGATCAGCGCGTTGACGGCGCCGGTCAGATTGCGCTCGGTCGCGTCCGGCTTGATGATCGAGAAAGTGCGTTCAATCGCCATTGGTTCGTCCTTACAAAACACTGGTGGGAGGGTTGCGGGGCTTATATCGGCGCCATCCCGCCACGGCAAGCGGCCCGGTGGCGTGCCGCCCAGCTATCCGCTTTTGAGGGGGTCCTCCCCGGCGCGTCCGCCTCCGGACACGCCCCGGCGCGCAGATTACCGCGATTTCATCCAGGTGAACCCTCTGTGAGACCTGCGTCACGTACCGGTTCAGCCTCACCGCCATACACTTCGAACAATCGGACATCTGGCAGGCTCGCCAGGCGTCACGGGATGATTTCACCGAAGGCGCTTTCCGCGCCAGAATCCTGAGGAGACGATCATGTTACGCAAACTCTTGCTCGTTGCGGCGGCTGCAGCTTCGCTGGGGGCGGCCGCACTGGCGCCAACCTCCGCATCCGCCCACGGCTGGCGCCACCACCACCATCATCATCATGCCTTTGGACCCCGCATCATCATCGGCGGTCCGGCGTATTATGCAGGCGGATATGGCGGCTGCTACGTGCGGCGCCTGGTCCCCACCCCCTTCGGACTGCGCTGGCGGCTGGTAAATCGCTGCTTCTGATCCGATTGGACTTCCCCGACGCCCCGGCCACCGCGCCGGGGCGTATTTTTTCCGGAACAGATTTGCCGATCATGATTCGCTACCTGCGGACGAATGCATGCGGCCATGCGCGGGAAACCAAATTCATCGCAATGACTTGACTTACGAAAGATCACTCACCGCCAGCCACGCTGCGAAGTGGAACTCGTCAAGCGGACAACCCAAGAGAATTGCCATGGACACTCAAATGGACACGCAAAGCGAAAGCGATTTCGAACAACTCGATCACAGGACCTGCCAGTCGATCTGCGATGCGGTGGGCGAACGCTTGCAGCAGAGTTTCCGTCCGGAAAACGAATTGTCGCCCCGGTTGCGGGAGTTGATGGACGAACTGCGGCGGCACGACAACGACCGCTATTGACGCTGCCCGGACTGGCAATCATCGATCTATTTCATCAATATCCTGATAGAATTTGCCAATAACGGATTGCGTTTGGGGTTGCGTTTGCGGGCTCCTCCGGTGACAACCCGGGATGCTTTCAATAACGGATATTTCGGTCCGCATCGCCGGACGGCTTCTGATCGACAGCAGCACCGTGCAGATCGTGCCGGGCGCGCGCGTCGGATTCGTCGGCCGTAACGGCGTCGGCAAGTCGACGCTGTTCCACGCGATCCGCGGCGACCTGCCGATCGAATCCGGCAGCATTACGCTGCCGCCGCGCTGGCGCATCGGCAGCCTGGCGCAGGAAGCGCCCGACGGACCGGAAAGCCTCGTCAATGTCGTGCTCAAGGCCGACCTGGAGCGCGACGCGTTGCTGCGCGAAGCAGAGACCGCCGACGACCCGCATCGAATTGCCGAAATCCAGACCCGGCTGGTCGACATCGACGCGCACTCCGCGCCGGCGCGTGCGGCCGCGATCCTGAGCGGGCTCGGGTTCTCGACCGCGGACCAGGCCCGGCCATGCTCGGAATTCTCCGGCGGCTGGCGCATGCGCGTGGCGCTCGCCGCGACGCTGTTCTCGGCGCCGGACCTGCTGCTGCTCGACGAACCGACCAACTACCTCGACCTCGAAGGCACGCTGTGGCTGGAAGACCATCTGGCGAACTACCCGCGCACCGTCATCGTGATCAGCCATGACCGCGACCTGCTCGATACCTCCGTCGACCAGATCCTGCATCTCGATCACGGCAAGCTGACGCTCTACAAGGGCACCTATTCCTCGTTCGAGGAACAGCGCGCCACCCGCGAAATGCTGGACGCCAAGCACGCCAAGCGCCAGGCCGACGAACGCAAGCGGCTGCAGGCCTTCGTCGATCGCTTCAAGGCCAAGGCCTCCAAGGCGCGCCAGGCGCAATCCCGCGTGAAAATGCTGGAGCGGATGAAGCCGGTGACCGCGCTGGTGACGCAGGACGTGCGCGAGATTTCGTTCCCCACGCCGGAGAAGATGCTGTCGCCACCGATCATCGCGGTCGATGACGTCTCGGTCGGCTACGATCCGAAGAAGCCGGTGCTCAACCGCGTGACGCTGCGGATCGACACCGACGACCGCATCGCCCTGCTCGGCTCGAACGGCAACGGCAAATCGACGCTGGTCAAGCTTCTCGCCAACAAGCTGCAGCCGTTCTCGGGCCGGGTCACGCGCGCCGAAAAACTGTCGGTCGGCTATTTCGCGCAGCATCAGGTCGACGAACTCAATCTCGACGGCTCGCCCTACGACCACGTGCGCAAGCTGATGCCGGATGCGATGGAAACCAAGGTGCGCGGGCGCGTCGGGGCGATCGGCTTTTCCGGCAAGGCCGGCGACACGCTGGTGCGCAGCCTCTCGGGCGGCGAGAAGGCGCGGCTGCTGCTCGGGCTCGCCACCTTCTACGGCCCCAACATGATCATCCTCGACGAACCGACCAACCATCTCGACATCGACAGCCGCGCGGCGCTGGCCGAAGCGATCAACGATTTTCCCGGTGCGGTGATCATGGTCTCGCACGACCGCTATCTGATCGAGGCCTGCGCCGATCAATTGTGGGTCGTCGCCAACCAGACCGTCAAAGCCTATGACGGCGATCTCGACGAATACCGGCGGATGGTGCTGTCGATCGGGGACACGCGCAACGGTTCGCGTGAGCGCGGCAGGGAAAACGCGAAGGAAAGCGCGAAGCCGGAGCGCGGCAGGAGCGAAAAGCGGACGCCGCTGAAGCAGCGGATCGCCGAGGCCGAAGCGGAGATCGAACGCATCAACGGCATCATTGCCAAGATCGACACCGCGCTGGCGCTGCCGGACCTGTTCACGCGCGATCCGAAGCAGGCCGCCCAACTCAGCAAGGCGCGTGCCGGCGCCGAAGCCGCGCTGCAGCGCGCCGAGGAGGATTGGCTCGAAGCCAGTTCGGAGTTCGACGAAGCGGCGAGTTAATCTAGAAATGAACCGGAACGGCGAAACTAAGCCGCCGGCTTCTTCTTTGCCTTGGCGCCCTTCGGCTGCGCCACCGGCTCCGGCGCACGCTCGATCGATGTCAGCCGTCCCGCCGTGAACGTATAGATGCCGGCGCGCTGCCCGCGCGAATAGTTGACGACGGCGACGCGATCGCCGCGCGGGTTGTTGGACAGGCTGACGTTGTCGGGCGCGCCGATGCCGCGCACGACGTCGCATTCGGTATGCCCCAGCGCCACCGTTCCCGATGTCGAGGGGGTCGGCGCGCCGGCGGCACCGTCAGCCAGCGCGTTCGCGCCTCCTCCCATCCCGGGACAGGCGCCATCAGCACTGACGAGTTGGTCGGGCGCAACCGGCTTGTCCGAGCTGAGCGGCGGCGTTTCGATCGAGACGTTCCGGATGAAGGTGCGGCCGGAGCGTGAAAACCAGTCCGCATCCTTCGACAGAAGGTCGGAAGCGCTATTGCAGCCGGCCAGCACGGGACCGAGCAGCAGAAGCGTCAGCAATGGCTTTCGATAGGTAGTTCCGCGCACGCTAGATCAAGCTCCCGCCCTCGTACCAAGCACTTGTCCGAACACCACTTTGCGGCATGACCATGACACCCCAGGCGTCCGGCACAGAAACCGCAGGATATCATTAATTCCGACGGATTCGCTATTGCCGGCGCTGCCACCGTCCCCGCTCGTCGGCCTGCCAGTACGTCACCTCGAATCCCCGTGCCTTGCAATCGGTCCAGACCCCGCGCGCCGCGGCCAGCGCCTCGTCGTCGTCGCCGTTGAACACCAGCACCAGGCGCTCGTAGCTGGCGGAGTCGGCCGGCAGCGCCGCGTTGTCGATCAGGAACCTGACATTGGCCCGGTTCGGGTTCCCCTCCTCGATCGAAAGGATAATGGGCTGGTCCGGCGCATCGCCGGCGCGCCAGGTGGCGTGCGGCAGGAACGAATCGTCGGTATAGGTCCACAAATGCGCGTCGAGCGCGTCGGTGCGCTCCTGCGAGGTCGATTGCACGACCACACGCCAGCCGCGCTCGAGCGATTTCTCGAGCAAGGGCGGCAGAACATTCTCGATCGACATGTTCTGCAGATGGTAGAACAGGACTTCCGTCATCCGGCTTCCGCCATAACGGTATGAATCATTTCTTCGCTTCGTAGTGCGCTGCGACCAGCCGGTCGAGCAGCCGGACGCCGTAGCCCGAACCCCAGCTCTGGTTGATGTCGGTCTTCGGCGCGCCCATCGCGGTGCCGGCGATGTCGAGATGCGCCCACGGCGTGTTGTCGACGAATCGCTGCAGGAACTGCGCCGCCGTGATCGAACCGCCATTGCGAACGCCGGTGTTCTTCATGTCGGCAAACTGCGAGTCGATCATCTTGTCGTATTCGGGACCGAGCGGCATGCGCCAGACGCGCTCGCCGGTCTCGTTGCCGATCTTGCTCAGCCGCTCGGACAATTCGTCGTTGTTGGAGAACATGCCTGCATATTCGGTACCGAGCGCCACCATGATGGCGCCGGTCAGCGTCGCCAGATCGACCATGAATTTGGGCTTGTACTTTTTCGCCACGTACCAGAGCACGTCGGCCAGCACGAGCCGGCCTTCGGCGTCGGTGTTGATGATCTCGATGGTCTGTCCCGACATCGAGGTGACGATGTCGCCGGGGCGCTGGGCGTTGCCGTCGGGCATGTTCTCGACCAGGCCGATGGCGCCCACCACGTTGGCCTTCGCCTTGCGGGCTGCGAGCGCGTGCATCAACCCGACCACGCAGGCCGCGCCGCCCATGTCACCCTTCATTTCCTCCATGCCGCCGGCGCCCTTGATCGAAATGCCGCCGGTATCGAAGCAGACGCCCTTGCCGATGAATGCGACGGGCTGATCGCCCTTCTTGCCGCCGTTCCAGCGCATGATCACCATGCGGCCGGGCTGCGTTGAACCCTGCGCCACACCGAGCAGGGCACCCATGCCGAGCTTGGTCATCGCCTTGACATCGAGCACCTCGACCTGGACTCCGAGCTTCCTGAGCTGGCTGGCGCGACGGGCGAACTCCACGGGATAGAGCACGTTCGGCGGCTCGTTGACGAGTTCGCGCGCGATGATCACGCCGTCCACGACATGAGACGCCGGTGCGAACGCCTTTCGCGCCGCCGGAACATCGTCGACGGCAATGGCAATGTCGGCCTTCAGCGCGCCGTTCTCGCCTTCCTTCTTCCTGGTCTTGTAGCGGTCGAACTTGTAGGCGCGCAGCAGGATGCCCGAGGCGACTGCCGCGGCGGCATCGGGCGCCATGCCTCCATCGGACAGTTCGGCCACTACGGTGACATCAGCGCTGGCGGCGTTGAGTTTGCCCGCCGTCACCCCGCCGAATTTGAGATAATCCTTCTCCTTGATGTCAGCGGCCTTGCCGGTGCCGACCACGATCAGACGCTCCGCCTTGATTCCCGCCGGTGCCGGAATATCGAGCGTCGCCCCGCTCTTGCCCTTGAACTGATTGGCCGCAGCCGCTCGTTTGACGGTGTCGGCCGCCGACCCCAGCGTTTTTCGCGTATGGGAACCGAACTTCAATTCATCGTTGCAAAACACCACCAGAACGCCGCGCGGCGCGGCGGAAAAAGGCACAAAACCGACCTTTACGGCGTCGGACATGGATAAATCCTCCAGAATCAGGGCTGTTCGGCGGAGCCGGAATCGGGCGCCCGCGGTCCATTGTTCGGGCAGCGGCCCGGATGGCCCGGGACCTCCAGTTTGCAACACTATGACCTGCAAGCCACAGCCCTGCCAAGCGCCGCCGTGGCCCGAAGGCCACATGAAGTGAATTATTAACCACATTGAGGGGGTGCCACGGCCCAGCCATTTTGTTGACGGATCAAAGGGATGGTAGTGAGAATGTAGACGGCTGAAAGATGGCGGCCCGACCAAAGGGGAACCCGTAACAGGGATTGGTCGAAAGCTGCCCTTCCGGCGCGCAATGGTGGGATTGTGCGGTAACGCATGGGGTCGATCGACAGGTATATCTTCCGCACGACGCTGGCGTCGTTTGCGCTTGTCCTGATCAGCCTGACCGGCGTGATCTGGATTACGCAGGCGTTGCGCGGCATCGACCTGATGACGAGCCAGGGCCAGACCATCATCACTTTTCTCGGCATCACCAGCCTCGTGATTCCGGCATTGGTGCTGATCATCGCGCCGATCGCGCTGATGATCGCGATCTCCCACACGCTCAACAAGCTCGCCACCGATTCCGAAATCATCGTGATGAACGCCGCCGGCTTCTCGCCATTCCGGCTGTTCCGCCCGTTCTTCTACGCCACCTGCGTGGTCGCCGCCGGCGTTGCCTTCATCGGCGCCTATCTCGCTCCCGACGGCATGCGCCGGATCAAGCAATGGGACGCCGAGATCACCGCCGACGTCCTCACCAACATTCTTCAGCCGGGGCGATTCGCCCAGCTCGACCAGAACCTGACGATACGCATCCGCGAGCGCCTGCCGGGCGGCGTGCTCGCCGGCATCTTCGTTGACGATCGCCGCGATCCGAAGGAGCGCATCACCATCATCGCCGATCACGGCACGGTGCTGAAGAACGAGAACGGCTCCTATCTGGTGCTCGAGGACGGCAATCTGGAGCGCTTCGAGACGGGAAAGCGCGATCCGGCGCTGGTGGCGTTCGGCCGCTATGCCTTCGACATGTCGAAGTTCTCCAATCGCGGCCGCGACGTCGCGCTGGGAATTCGCGAACGCTATCTCTGGGAGCTGTTTTCGCCGGCGGAGAACGATCCGGTTTACAAGCAATTGTCCGGGCAGTTCTTTGCGGAACGGCATGACCGGTTGATGTCGCCGCTCTATCCCTTTGCCTTCGCGGTCCTGACGTTTGCCTTTCTCGGCACGCCGCGCACCACGCGGCAGAGCCGCAATTTTTCGATCGGCGGATCGATCCTGGCGGTGTTCGGCCTGCGGATGGCGGGGTTCGCCTGCTCCGTGATGACCGTGAAGACGCCTTCGATGGCGCTCGTCCAGTATGCGATGCTGTTTGGCGCGATCGGCGGCGGGCTGTGGATGATTCTGGCCGGCGTCGTGGTCGAACCGCCGGCGGCGCTGATGGAAGCCATCAACAGGTCCAATGCCCGCCTTGCGCGGCTGTTCGGGCGGCCGGCCACAGCATGAGCATGATGACCAACACTCTCGGGAGATACTTTGCCGGCCGTTTCCTGGTCTCGGCGGTGGGGGTGTTTGCGAGCATCTTCGTGCTGCTGGTGCTGGTCGACTACATCGAGATGGTGCGCAAGACGTCGGGACTGGCGTCGGCGTCGGCGATCACGGTGGCGCAGACCTCGCTGTACCGTGTGCCGCAATTGCTCGAAAAACTGATGCCGTTCTGCGTCCTGATCGGTGCGATGACCTGCTACCTCGCGCTGTCGCGGCGGCTCGAACTGGTGGTCGCACGCGCCGCCGGCGTCTCCGCCTGGCAGTTCATCTCGCCTGCGCTGGGGAGCGCGATCATCCTCGGTGCGCTGGCGACGACCGCCTACAATCCGATGTCGGCGAACCTGCGCGAGCTCTCCAAGCGGATGGAGGCCGAACTGTTCGGCTCGGCGCCCGGCGGCGGCATCCAGGACGCGTCCGGCTTCTGGCTCAACCAGATCAACAGCGACGGCCAGTCGATCATCAATGCCGCCCGCAGCGAGCAGCAGGGTGCGCGGCTGACCGGGCTGACCATCTTCCGGTTCGACACCGACCTCCAGTTCAAGGAGCGAATCGAAGCGCGCGAGGCCACCCTCGAGGAAGGCCGCTGGGCGTTCAAATCGGTACGCAGATACTCCCTGGACAAGCCTCCGATCGACCAGGAGAGCTACTACCTGGCCACCACCCTCACCCCGGCCCAGGTTCGCAACAGCTTCTCGACCCCCGAAACCGTGTCCTTTTGGCAACTGCCCGGCTATATCCGTTCGTCCGAGAGCTCCGGCTTCGCCACCGCCGGATATCGTTTGCAGTACCATAAGCTCATCGCACAGCCGTTTTTGCTGGCTGCGATGGTCATGTTGGCGGCTTCCGTCAGCCTTCGGTTCTTCCGGATGGGCGGCGTGCAGAAGATGGTTTTAAGTGGCGTGGGCGCAGGGTTTCTGCTCTACGTTCTATCGAAAGTTACTGAGGATTTGAGCAAGGCTGAGTTGATGCATCCCATCGCTGCGGCGTGGTTGCCCGTCTGTGTGGGTGGCCTCACCGGATTTTTGGCCTTGCTGTACCAGGAGGACGGGTAGTGGCCGTTGTCGCCGCCCGCCAGATGAGCACGCCTGCGCTCAGGCGGCGCACCTCCGTGCGCCGCTATCGAGACCGCTTGGCCGCCTTCGGGGCACCCTTGATCGCCCTGCTTGCCGGCCTCGTTTTCGCCGGGACCATCGAGCTCGCCCTCACGGTTCCCGCCTCGGCGCAGGGCTTCGTCTACAATCCGCGCCCGCCCAAGCCGCCGCCGCGTCCCGCCAACAATGACGGCAAGATGCTCGTGCAAGCGGTCGAGGTGGATTACGACTACAACAACCAGCGCGTGTCGGCGGTCGGCAACGTGCAGATGTTCTACAACGGCACCAGCGTGGAGGCCGACAAGGTCATCTACGACCAGAAGACCAAGCGGCTGCATGCGGAAGGCAACATCCGCCTGACCGACGCGGAAGGCAAAGTCACCTACGCCAACATCATGGACCTGAGCGACGACTACCGTGACGGTTTCGTCGATTCGCTGCGCGTCGATACCGCGGATGCGACGCGCATGGCTGCAACGCGCGCCGATCGCTCGGCCGGCAATTACACCGTGTTCGAGAACGGCGTGTACACCGCCTGCGCGCCCTGCAAGGACAATCCGAAGAAGCCGCCGCTGTGGCAGGTCAAGGGTGCGCGCATCATCCACGACCAGACCGAAAAGATGCTGTACTTCGAGAACGCGCAGCTCGAGTTCTTCGGCGTGCCGATGGCGTATCTGCCGTATTTCTCGACGCCCGATCCGACCGTCAAGCGCAAGACCGGATTCCTGATGCCGGGCTTCACGCAGGCCTCGACCTTTGGCTACGCCGTGGAGACCCCGTTCTACTGGGCCATTGCTCCGGACTACGACGCGACCTTCAGCCCGCGCTTCACCAGCCGGCAAGGCGTGCTGTTCCAGAGCGAATTCCGCCAGCGCCTGATCAACGGATCGTACCAGATCCGCGCCTACGGCATCGACCAGCTGGATCAGGGCGCATTCGCCGGGCAGCCGGGCGACCGCCCGTTCCGCGGCGGCGTCGACACCAAGGGCCAGTTCGCGATCAACGACAAATGGGTCTGGGGCTGGGACGGCGTCCTGCTGACCGACTACTACTTCTTCTCGGATTACCGGCTGGCCCAGTACAAGGATCCGCTGGGCTCGTTCCTGAGCCTGCCGACGGAAGCGATTTCGCAGCTCTATCTGACCGGCGTCGGCAATCGCAGCTTCTTCGATGCGCGGACGATCTATTATCTGAGCTACTCCGGTTTCCAGGACAAGGTTCCGGTCATTCACCCGGTCATCGACTACTCCAACGTGATCAACCATCCGATCCTGGGTGGAGAGGTCAGCTACAAGACGAACTTCACCAGCCTGTCGCGGGAAACCGCGGCGTTCGATCCGATCACGACGTTGGCGAACACCAACGGCCTGTGCACCACGGCATCGGCCGATCCGCTCGCGCGGTTGCCGTCGCAATGCCTGTTGCGCGGCTTCCCCGGAACCTACACCCGCCTGACGGCCGAAGCGCAGTGGCGCAAGTCGTTCACCGATCCGATTGGTCAGATCTGGACGCCGTTCGCGATCCTGCGCGCCGACGCCATCAATTCTTCGGTTTCGAACCAGCCCGGCGTTTCGAATTTCCTGCCCGTCGGCGACACCCAGGCGGTGCGCCTGATGCCGACGGTCGGCCTCGAATATCGCTACCCGTTCATCAACGTCCAGCCGTGGGGCACCACCACCCTCGAGCCGATCGCGCAGGTCATCGTTCGTCCGAACGAAACCTACGCCGGAAGGCTCCCCAACGAAGACGCGCAGAGCCTGGTGTTCGACGCCAGCAACCTGTTCGCCGTCGACAAGTTCTCCGGCTATGATCGCGTCGAGGGCGGCGGACGCGCCAATGTCGGCGTGCAGGCGACCACGCAATTTGACCGTGGCGGCAGCGTCAACGTGCTGTTCGGACAATCCTACCAGCTCTACGGCCTGAATTCGTTCGCGGTGCAGGATCCGACCAACACCGGACTGGATTCCGGCCTGCAGAACACGCGCTCCGACTATGTCGCCCGCGTCAATTATTCGCCGAACCGGACCTATACGTTCAGCATGCGCTCACGCATGGACGAGGCGACGCTGAACATCAACCGCTTCGAGGCCGAGGGACGGGCAGCGTTCGACCGCTGGTCGGTGAGCATGCTGTACGGCAATTATGCCGCCCAGCCGCAACTCGGATACCTGACCCGGCGGGAAGGCCTGCTCGGCAGCGCATCGGTCAAGGTGGCGTCGAACTGGGTGGTGTCGGGAGCGGCACGCTGGGATCTTGAAGCCAACAAGTTGAACCAATACATCGTTGGTGCCGGCTATGTGGACGACTGTTTCGTGCTCGCCGCCAACTACGTCACGTCCTACACCTATTCGGCCGGAGCGACGCCGCCGGTTCTCAGTCACGGATTCATGCTGCAGATCGGCCTGCGGACCATCGCGAATTCGTCGACGTCGTCATCCAGCGCCGGCCTCCAGTAGTACAAGGCCGGCCTTGCCGAAGGTCACCCACAGCATTGCGGTTCGAATTGGTTGATACGGCCCACATGACCATGACGATCATCAAGCGCCTCCCCTTTAATCGCTGCGTCGGGTTTCCGATCGCCGGCGTCCGTCTTCTGACCGCCAGCATCAGGTTCCTGATCGCCGGTTCCGCGGCGATGTCGCTGCTGGCCGCCGGCGTGTTGCCGCTGCAGGCGCAGTCCGTGGCCTGCATGGTCAACGGCGAACCCATCACCAACCTGGACATCGAGCAGCGCACCAAGCTCAATTTCCTGACCACCCGCAAGCAGATGCCGCGGAAGGAGGCGATCGAAGAACTGACGAGCGAAAAACTGAAGATCAAGGAAGCCAAGAAATTCGGCGTCGATCCGTCGGGAAGCGATATCGATCAGGCCTATGCGAGCATGGCCTCGCGCATGCGGCTCTCCCCCGACCAGCTGACCAAATCACTGGAGAGCCAGGGTGTCCGCCCGGAAACCATGAAGGCGCGCCTGAAAGCGGACATGGTCTGGACCAGCCTGGTGCGCGGCCGCTACAAGGAAAGCCTTCAGGTCGGCGAGAAGGACGTCGCCGCCGCCGCACTTGAAAGCGGCGACGCAGGCCAGGCGGAAGCGTTCGAATACAAGATGCGGCCGGTCGTGCTGATCGTGCCGCGCGGCTCGGCGTCCACTTCGGTCGAAGCCCGCCGCAAGGAAGCGGAAGCCTTGCGCGAACGCGTGCAGAGCTGCGAGCAGGCCAACACCTACTTCAAGTCGATGGCGAATGCCGCGATCCGCGAGCCCGTCGTCAAGACTTCGGCCGATATCCCGGCCCCGCTTCGCGAATTGCTGGACAAGACGCCGATCGGCCGTCTGACCCCGCCCGAGATCACCAAGCAGGGCGTCGAGATGGTAGCCCTCTGCGAGCGGAAGCCGACCAAGGTCGATACGCCGAAGAAGCGCGAAATCCGGGAAAAGATGTTCGTTCAGAAATACGAGGCGAAGTCGAAGGCCTACCTGGCCGACATCCGGAAAGCCGCCATGATCGAATGTCGCTGATCGATGGCAAAGCCCCTCGCGCTGACCTCCGGCGAGCCTGCGGGCATAGGTCCCGACATCGCCATCGCAGCGTGGCTTCGGCGCAGGGAGCTTGATCTCCCGCCGTTCTATCTGCTCGGCGACCGCGCGTTCTTCAGCGAGCGCGCAAAGCTCTTGGGATTGAAGGTCGAACTCACCGACGCCGCACCGGAAGACGCGAGTGCGGCATTTGCGAAAGCGTTGCCCGTGGTCGCAACCGGCGAAATCGCCACCGCGCGTCCGGCACAGCCAGACGAAACCAGCGCCAGCGCCGCCCTCGCCTCGATCCGCCATGCAGTCGACCATGTCAGGGTGGGCAGAGCGAGTGCCGTCGTCACCAATCCGATCGCCAAGAGCGTGCTCTACCGCGCCGGTTTCCGTCATCCGGGCCATACCGAGTTCCTCGCCGAGTTGGCGGCCAATGGCGGCCGGCCGCCCCAGCCGGTGATGATGCTGTGGTCGCCGGAGCTCGCCGTCGTTCCCGTCACCATCCATCTTTCGCTCCGCCAGGCGCTCGCCGAACTCTCGACCGACCTGATCGTGTCCACGGCCCGGATTGCCGTTGCGGACCTCGCGACCCGTTTCGGCCTCGCCCGTCCACGTCTTGCCGTGTCGGGCCTCAATCCGCATGCCGGCGAAGACGGTTCGCTCGGCCGCGAAGATATCGAAATCGTGGCGCCGGCGATCGAAGCCCTGCGCGCGGAAGGCATCGATGCCCGCGGACCGTTGCCGGCAGACACCATGTTCCACGCCGCGGCGCGCAGGACCTATGACTGCGCCATCTGCATGTATCACGACCAGGCGCTGATCCCGATCAAGACGATCGCGTTCGAGGACGCCGTCAACGTCACGCTGGGATTGCCGTTCATCCGCACCTCGCCGGATCACGGCACGGCCTTCGACATTGCCGGCACCGGCAAGGCCAATCCGTCGAGCCTCGTCGCGGCGTTGCGGCTCGCCGCGCGCATGGCGGCGACCATGCCTTCATGAGCGCGATCGACGACCTGCCGCCGCTGCGCGACGTCATTCGCGAACATTCATTGTCGGCACGGAAATCTCTCGGCCAGAATTTCCTGCTCGACCTCAACCTCACCGCACGCATCGCGCGCGCCGCGGGCCCGCTGGAAGGCTCAACCGTGATCGAGGTCGGCCCCGGCCCCGGCGGGCTGACGCGCGCATTGCTGGCGCTGGGCGCGAAGCGCGTCATCGCCGTCGAACGCGACGAGCGCGCGCTGGCGCCGCTCGACTACATTGCGAAACGATATCCCGGCCGGCTGGAAATCGTGCATGCCGACGCGCAGCGCTTCGATCCGCGCCCGATGCTCGGCGGCGAGCGTGCCAAAATCGTCGCCAACCTGCCCTACAACATCGCCACGCAATTGCTGGTGGACTGGCTCTCGATCGAGCCGTGGCCGCCCTGGTACGACATGATGGTGCTGATGTTTCAGCGCGAGGTCGCCGAGCGCATCGTCGCGAAGGAGAACGAAGAGGCCTATGGCCGGCTCGCGGTGCTCGCCAACTGGCGGGCGGAGACCAAAATCCTGTTCGACATTTCACCGGCCGCCTTCGTACCGCAGCCCAAGGTCACCTCGTCCGTGGTACGGCTGGTTCCGCGCGCGGCCCCCGAGCCTTGCGACCGCCGCGCCCTGGAGCAGGTGGCGGCCGCCGCCTTCGGCCAGCGCCGGAAAATGCTGCGGCAGAGCCTCAAATCGCTGTCGGTCGATCCGGCCCGGCTCGCCGCCGCCGCCGATGTCGACCCGACCCGCCGGGCCGAGACCGTCCCGGTATCCGGCTTTGTTGCCATGGCCCGTGAATTGACCGATATACGGAACACAAAATCAAACGCTGTTTAAGGAGTAGACGCCATGGCGCGAATGGTCCGCCAATCCCTCGTCAAGTTCGATGCGCCGTTGTGCGAAACCATCATCGACACGCCGAAGCCGCAAGGCCGCGAAGTCCTGGTCCGCATCGAGCGCTGCGGGCTGTGCCACTCCGACCTGCACATCCAGGACGGCTATGCCGATCTCGGCGGCGGCAAGAAGCTCGACACCACGCGCGGCATGACGCTGCCGTTCACGCTCGGACATGAGATTGCCGGCATCGTCGACGAGGTCGGTCCCGATGCGCCGAAGGACCTGATCGGGAAGAAGCAGGCGGTATTTCCCTGGATCGGCTGCGGCCAGTGCCGCGACTGCGCCAATGGCGACGAGAACCTCTGTACCAAGCAGCGCTTCCTCGGCGTCTCGATCGACGGCGGCTTTGCCACCCACGTGCTGGTGCCGGACGCGAAATACCTGCTCGATTACGATCCCCTCCCCGTCAATCAGGCAGCGACGTTGATGTGCTCGGGCGTGACAGCCTACGGCGCGCTGAAGCGACTGGTGGACCGTCCGCGGCAGCGCAACCTGCTGCTGATCGGCCTTGGCGGCGTCGGTATGATGGGGCTTGCGTTCGCGCAGGCGATGTTCACGCAGAAGATCACGGTCGCCGACCTCAGCCCCGCCGCGCGCGAGACCGCGCTCAAGAACGGCGCGGCTGTCGCCTACGATCCGGCCGAGCCGGAAATCGTCAGGCGCATCCTCAAGGAGACCGAGGGCGGCTTTGACGAGGTCGTCGATTTCGCCGGCAACGAGAAATCCATGGCCTTCGCCGTGTCGGTGCTGGCGCGCGGCGGCAAGATCGTGGTCTCCGGACTGATGGGCGGCAATTTCAGCCTGCCGATGGTGCAGTGGGTCTACAAGCGCATGACCATCGAGGGCTTCATGGTCGGCACGCTCGCCGAGGCCAAGGAATTGATGGCGCTGGCCCGCGCCGGCAAGATCAAGCCGACGCCCATGAAGGAAGAGCCGATGGCCGACGTCCAGAAATGGATCGACGAACTGCGCGCCGGAAAAGTCGTGGGGCGTATCGTTCTCAAGAATTGAGGGGCGCACGCGAACCGGGGCGACGGCTGCGCTGTCGCCCCTCTTGGAAGCACCGCAGCCGCGCATCGACGGCGTCACAGCCGGAAATGCCACTGACAGATGTCGTTTTCCGTGTTTTGGTGTGGCTGAAAGTATTCAAACTGTTCGTCCAGGATCGGCAGGCGTCGGACCCATTCGGGAGACAGAATTCCCCGTGATTCGATGAAGCGGTTGGAGGCCATGTGGTCCCCCTCGCCGCCCGTCAAACCGATATCTCTCAGTTCCCAATCGCTCAGGTGCTCGACGGCGGCCACCAACTTCCGCCGTGTTCGCTGCACCTGTAACGCATCGCGGCATTTTCCGAAAAAGCCGGCGACAGCCCGCTTCGAAACGACGGCCTGGCCCAACACTTGCGCTCCATAGGTCGTGCTCATCGCAACATCTCCCTGCACATGGTCCCATCACTGGGGTGAAGGTGTCACCGCAAGACCTGGTACGCTTGACGTTCGGCTTACATTTCTCCTACCGGCGGCTTATTCTTTGCTGGGAAGTGTGCTCAATCGCCTGTCATCGAGGGGATTGGAATGCGCTATCTTTTTGAGAAATACGTGTTCGACATTGGCCGGCGCGAGCTTCATCGCGGCACAGAGCCCGTGCCCATCGCGCCGCAGGTATTTGATCTGCTCGACTACATGATCCGCAACAGGGATCGTGTGGTCAGCAAGGACGAGTTGATTGCTGCGATATGGGGTGGCCGCGCTATCTCGGATGCTGCTCTGACTACGCGCATCAACTCGGTGCGTGTCGCAGTCGGCGATACCGGCGATGAGCAGCGCCTGATCAAGACGCTGCCACGGAAGGGATTTCGTTTTGTCGCACCGGTACTTGAAATTACCGGATCGGATCATGCTGCAATCCCGAACGACCAGATTCAAGCTTCGACACAAGCTCCCCGATCATCCGACAAGTCCGCTATCGCCATCATGCCTTTCGAGAACATGTCGGCGGATCCGGACCAGGCGTACTTCGCCGATGGCCTCGTCGACGACATCACTACTGCCCTGTCGCGCTTCAGGGCCTTCTTTGTCATCGACCGCAATTCCTCGTTCACCTACAGGGGTAAAGCAGTCGATATCAAGCAGATTGGACACGAACTCGGCGTGCAATATGTCCTTGAGGGAAGTGTGCGAAAGGTAGGCAAGCAGCTAAGGATCAACGCACAGCTGATCGATGTAGCAACCGGCGTGCACCTATGGGCTGATCGGTTCGACGGCTCGCTCGGAGATATTTTTGATCTGCAGGACAGGCTCGCGCGTCAGGTAGTGGGCGCCATTGCACCGGAGGTCGATCGCGCCGAGATCGAACGCGCCAGCCGAAGACGCACCGGCAGCATAGACGCCGTTACGGCCTACTATCGCGGCTTGCCCTACATCCAGTTTCCGACCACGCCAGAAAACAACGACGCCGCTGCAGGATATTTTGAACGGGCAATTGCGCTCGATCCAGGCTTTGCGCCCGCGTATGGCGGCGCCGCGGGTTGCATCGCCTGTCGTCGCGCCAACCGTTGGCCTGGAGACATCTTTGAAGACAACGCCCGCCTAATAGGATTTGCCGCGCGTTTAAAGGAACTCGGAACTGATGACGCCTTTGCACTGGGTGTTGTGGGATTTCTCCTGTTCTGGTTCGCACTCGACTTTGACGGCGGCATCGAATTGGTAGAGCACGCCATTCGAGCCAATCCAAACTATGCGCGCGCGCTTCACTATAGGGGTCTCATTCGAGGTTGGCAGGGTGGTTCCGATGCAGCAATTGCCGACCTAGAACTGGCCTTGCGCCTTAGTCCGCGCGAGCCTGCCAATTATGCCGCGATGTTGGGGGTTGCTCTGGCTCATCATAATGCCGGTCGACATGCAGACGCAGGTGAGTGGGCGGACAAGGCTGTTCGGGCGTTTCCGCCTGCGTTTTACGTCGGCGTGTCCCAGGCCATTCTGTGCTATGTCGGTGCGAAACGACTCGAAGACGCTAGAAGACTAATGGCAGAAGGGCTGCGTATGTCGCCGGGATCACGACGGTCAACCTTCGCCGCCCCCCATTTTTCGCCTGAGCTCAGAGCTGAACTGCTGGAAGCCATGATTGCTGCGGGGCTCCCCGAATAGGGTCGCAACTGAACCATGCCTCACCCGGATCAGTCCCGTAGAATCGAGGAGAGACGCGGTTGCCTCGGCCATGCAGCAACCCTGCGCCACCTTGACGAGTGGCGATGGATCGTTGGACCACACAGAAAAGACCCCGCTCTCAGGGAGAGCGGGGTCAAGTGCGGTTACAGACACTTTCCTGCGCAAAGCGGAAAGTAGCAGACGCAATCGTATTGCTGCGACGCGCGCCGTCAAAGGGAATCAATCTCGAATTCGGCGGGACTTTTTCCCGAATTGACGCGATAGAAGGCCTTTCCAGACGCAGCGCTCGCCGTGGTATCCCCCGCCTACTCGCCCGGCACCTTTACGATCTTGATCTCGATTGCCGAATAATAGGCCGCCAGATCCTCGATATCGGCGTCGGACAATGGCGGCATCACGACCGACATCGCGTCGTTCTTTCGCACGCCGGTCTTGAACGCCTGCATCTGGATGGTCAGGTAGGGCTCGGTCTGGCCCGCGATGTTCGGCGCATCGGGCGTTATGGCAAGGCCGTCGAGGCCGTGACAGGCCTGGCACATCATGGCCTTGGCGCGGCCGGCCATCACGTCGCCGGCATGGCTCGCGCCGCCGCTGGCTGCCAGCAGAAGGACTGCCGGTACGAGCAATTCAGCGACCGCCGTTGCCGTCCGTGAAAGCGTGGACTTCATCCTCGACCTTTGCATGTTCGGATGGCATGGAGCGGGATGGCCCTCGCGGGCCATCCCGAACGTCAAGCTTACTTGCCCTCGTACGAGATGCGATACAGCGCGCCGACGAGATCATCCGAGACCAGCAACGATCCATCCGCGAGTTGCGCGACGTCCACGGGACGGCCGAGGTAATAGCCGTTCTCATTCCAGCCTTCCGCGAACGGTTCGGATTTTCCCGCCACGTTGCCGTCATCCTTGAGGAACGTGACCATCAGCCTCGCGCCGACGGGCACGGTCCGATTCCACGAGCCATGCTGCGTCGAGAAGATGGCGCCGCGGTACTTCGCCGGGAACATGGTGCCGGTGTAGAAGACCAGGCCGAGATCAGCGGCATGGGCCGCCTGCTCCACCTGCGGGAAAACCGCGTTGGCGGGAGGCGTATCGTTCTTGTACTCGTTGGTGCGGACCTTGCCGCCGCCATACCACGGGAAGCCGAAGTCGAGCCCCGCGCTGGCGATGCGGTTCAGTTCGCCGGGCGGCTGATCGTCGCCCATGCCGTCCACCTGGTTGTCGTTGGTCCAGAGCGACCTGTCCTTCGGGTTGAAATCCATGCCGACCGGATTGCGCAAGCCAGTCGCGTAGACCTCGCGGTTCTTGCCGTCGCGGTCCATGCGGATGATCCCGCCGATGCCGAGCTTGCGGTACAGATCGTTCTTCTCCTTGGTCGGCACGTTGTAGGGCTGGCCGAGCTGGATATAGAGCTTGTTGTCCGGACCGACCCGACAGACGCGGGCGGTGTGGTTGTAGCTCTCTTCGGCTTTCGGAATCAGCTGGCCTTCGGCAACGACGACGCTGGCGACGACATCCGGGCTCTCGTAGAAGAACTCCGCCGCCGGATATTCCAGCACCCGATTTTGCTCTGCAATGTAGAGGAAGCCGTCTTTCGAGAAGCACGGCCCGTTGGGGATCTTCTTCGGTAACGTCGGCGCAAATTCCTTCACTTCGTCGCCGACGCCGCCGCGCGCGCGGTCGGTCACCACCCAGACCTTGGATTTGCGCGTGCCGACAAATGTTGCGACGCCCTGAGGGCCTACCGAAATATGGCGTGCATCCGGCACCAGCGCATAGAGCGAGATCTGGAAGCCTTCCGGCAGTTTGATCTTCTTCAGGTTCTCCCTGACCTTGTCCGCTTTCGCGCCGGTCTGCGGGATTTCGGGCCAGTCGGCGGTACTGCCCGTTGGTCGCATCGCGCCGAGCGTCTCGAGCGCGCTCGGTGCGGGTGACGGGGGTTGCTGCTGTGCAGCAGCCGGCAATGCGGCCAGCGACAGGAATGCCGCCGCCGTCTTCAAGCGAAGATTCATTGATACCTCCCTGCGATGCCCCCCAGTTCTGACGGGTACCCACCCGCTGCCGGAGGATGCGCGTATCAATGCGCCGCGCCCAATGATTGTCAAATTAATCCAGCGGCGGCGATGATGGCGGCCGATGCGACATATTGCTTGGCTCCGCCTTCGTCACACCGCTCATTGACGAGCTTCAGTTTTGGCAGCCCGACATCTTCGCCCATGTTTGACATATATCAACGGTCCGCAACCTGACGCGAGAATGCTGGCGGTGCTCACGCGCCGCAGCTCCAGCGCATCCGCGGAGGGGCGACGAATGGTCATGATATCACCGCTCGGAGAGGCACCATGAAGGGAAGCGCAGTGCTAAGGCAGGAAGCCGGTTCGGGCGATTTCTGGAACGCTTTTCGCCCCGGCGACTGGACCACTTCCATCAACGTTCGCGATTTCATCGTCCGCAACGCCAGGCCCTACACGGGAAACGAGGACTTTCTCGCCGGCCCATCGCAGCGCACAAAAGCCGTCTGGGCAAAGCTGCAGCCCTACTTCGCCGAAGAGCGAAAGAAGGGCGTGCTCGCGGTAGATGCCAAAACCCCGTCGACGCTGCTCGCCCACGAGGCCGGCTATATCGATCGCGACAACGAGGTCATCGTTGGCCTGCAGACCGACCAGCCGTTCAAGCGGGCGATCTTCCCCTTCGGGGGCTTGCGGATGGTCGAGGCCGGCATCAAGGCGGCGGGCTTCGAACCCGACCCGCTGGTGCACGACGCCTTCACAAAATACCGCAAGTCGCACAATGACGGCGTGTTCGATGCGTATACGCCCGAGATCATGAACTGCCGGCGCTCCGGGATCATCACCGGACTCCCCGATGCCTACGGCCGCGGCCGCATCATCGGCGACTATCGCCGCGTCGCGCTCTACGGCGTGGACCGGCTGCTGGAGGCCAAGCGCGAGGAACGCGCACAGATCGACGACATGTGGCCGACCGACGAGATCATCCGGCAGCGCGAGGAGTTGTCCGAGCAGATGCGCGCGCTCGCCGACCTCGCCGCGATGGCGAAGCTCTACGGTCACGACATATCGAAGCCGGCCGCGAATGCGCAGGAAGCGTTCCAGTGGACGTACTTTGCTTACCTCGGCGCCATCAAGGAAGCCAACGGCGCGGCGATGTCGATCGGGCGCATCTCCACCTTCCTCGACATCTATATCGAACGCGACCTCAAGGCCGGCATTCTCGACGAGGCGCGGGCGCAGGAGCTCTGGGACCAGCTGGTGCAGAAGCTGCGCATCGTCCGCTTCCTCCGCACGCCCGACTACGATGCGCTGTTCAGCGGCGATCCCTACTGGGCGACCGAATGCGTCGGCGGCATGGATCTCGACGGCCGCGCGCTGGTGACCAAGAGCAGCTACCGGATGCTGCACACGCTCTACAATCTCGGCCCCGCCCCCGAGCCGAACATCACCGTGCTGTGGTCGAGCCACATGCCCGCCGCCTTCAAGCGCTACTGCGTCAAGGTCAGCAAGGATACGTCTTCGCTGCAATACGAGAACGACGATTTGATGCGGCCGTTCTGGGGCGACGACTATGGCATCGCCTGCTGCGTCTCGGCGATGCGGCTCGGCAAGCAGATGCAGTTCTTCGGCGCCCGCGTCAACCTCGCCAAGGCGCTGCTCTATGCGATCAACGGTGGCCGCGACGAGGTAACGGGCGACCAGGTCGCGCCACCCTCGCTGCCGGTGTCGGGCGATTTCCTCGACTACGACGACGTCATGGCCAAATTCGACGCCACGATGGAGTGGCTGGCAAGGACCTACGTCCACGCCATGAACTGCATCCACTACATGCACGACAAGTACTTCTACGAGCGCCTGGAAATGGCGCTGCACGATCGCGACATCCTGCGCACGATGGCGTTCGGCATCGCCGGCCTTTCGGTGGTCGCCGACAGCCTGAGCGCGATCAAGTACGGGAAAATGCGAGTCGTGCGCGACGCGACGGGATTGATCGTCGACTATCAGAACGAGGGCAACAAGGCCACGCCGCAGTTCGGCAACAACGACGACCGCGTCGACCAGATCGCCTCCGGGATCGTCACCAGCTTCATGGAGAAGATCCGCAAGCACCCGACCTACCGCAACGCGACGCATACGCAGAGCGTCCTCACCATCACCTCGAACGTCGTGTACGGCAAGGCCACCGGCAATACCCCCGACGGCCGCCGCAAGGGCGAGCCGTTCGGGCCCGGCGCAAACCCGATGCACGGCCGCGACAGCCACGGCTGGCTCGCGTCGTGTTTGTCGGTCGCGAAACTCCCTTACAAGGACGCGCAGGACGGCATCAGCTACACCGTCTCCATCGCGCCGCAGAAAGCGCATCTGTCCGATACCCAGCTCATCGACGAGGCGGTCAAGGCGTTTGACGCCTATTTCGAGCGCGGCGGCTTTCACATGAACCTCAATGTGATCGACAAGGCGACGCTCGAAGACGCGATGAAGAATCCGGACAAATATCCGCAACTCACCATCCGCGTGTCGGGCTATGCGGTGAATTTCGTCCGCCTGACACCGGAACAGCAGAGAGACGTGATCAGCCGCACCTTCCACGGCCAAATCTGACTGGTGTCGCCATGTCGACCGTCAAACCGCTCGAACCCGGAAGTCGTTACGACCTCCGGGTCGGCATTTCGCCCGACGCCCCCGATGAAGACAAGCTCAAGGACGAAGAGGGCTCGTTCGGCTACTGCCATTCCTATGAGACCTCGTCGCGCTACGACGGGCCGGGGCTTCGCCTCGTCCTGTTCGTGTCGGGATGCCTGCTGCGCTGTAGCTACTGCCACAACCCCGACACCTGGCATCTCAAGGACGGCACCTACGTGTCGCTCGATCACGTCCTGCGCCGCATCGGCGACTTCGCGCCAACCATCCGCAGCCTCGGCGGCGGCCTGACGATATCGGGCGGCGAGCCCATGGTGCAGCTCGCCTTCACCCGACGAATCTTCGCCGGCGCGAAGGAAATGGGGCTGCACACCGCGATCGAGACGTCAGGCTTCATGGGCGATCGTGCCGACGATCGTTATCTATCGGTCATCGACCACGTCCTGCTCGACATCAAGAGCTCGGATCCCGACACCTATCGCCGCGTCACCGGCCGCGACCTCGCCCCCACCCTGCGGTTTGCGGAACGCCTTGCCGCGATATCGAAACCGGTCTGGGTCCGCTTCACGCTCGTGCCCGGCGCGACCGATGATCCCGCGAATGTCGAGGGCATCGCCCGCTTCGTCGCGCCGATGAAAAACGTGGAATGGGTCGAGGTGCAGCCGTTCCACCAGATGGGCCTGTTCAAGTGGAAGGCGATCGGCCTCGACTACAAGCACGCCGACACGCAGCCGCCGAGCCGGGAGCTGATCGACCGCGTCATCGGGCAATTCCAGGCCGCGGGCTGCCACGCGCGCTGACGGCAAAGCAATTGGGGGACGGACATGCTGGACTTTGCGCGCGAGATCATCGGAAGCCAGCCCATCCTGACGGCCTTCCTCGCGATCGGCGTCGGCTATCTGGTGGGCCAGATCAACATCTTCGGCTTCTCGCTCGGCGTCGGTGCGGTCCTCTTCGTCGGCCTCGCCCTCGGCGCCTTTGCCCCAAAAGCCCAGATCATCGGCCCGATCGGACTGATCGGCCTGATCATGTTCCTCTACGGGATCGGCATTCTCTACGGCCGCCAGTTCTTCGAGGGCATGGTGGGCGCCGGCCAGAAATATAACCTGCTGGCGCTGGTGGCTTGCCTGGCCGGCCTCGCCGTGGCGCTGGGTCTCGGGCATATCTTCGGCATCAAGATCGGGCACACGCTCGGCCTCTATGCGGGATCGATGACGAGCACCGCGACGCTACAGGCCGCCCTCGAGGTGATGAAGAACAAGGATCCCTCGATCGGCTATTCCATCGCCTACCCGTTCGGGGTCATCGGCCCGATCCTGTGCATCTATTTCATGACCCGGCTCGTCAAGCCGAAATTCCCCACAAAATCGCTGCGCTTCCACATGGGCGAGATTTCGGTCGGCGAACGCTTCGCCGGTCACCGCCTTGGCGATCTCTTGGCAAAGGCGCCGCGCGGTCTGCAGGTGACGATGGTGCGCAAGGGCGGGCACAATATCGTCCCGACCGACGACACGATCCTGGCCAACGGCGACGCCGTCCTGGTCGTGGCCGACGACAGCGAGGCGATTGCCATCGCCGCGTCCAAGCTCGGAGAACTCGCGCCGGGCCGGCTGGCCAGCGACCGTGCCGACCTCGACTACATCAGGGTTTTCGTCGGCAAGGCCAGCGCGGTGGGGATCCCATTGGCCGACCTTCCGATGCCCGCCGGCTCCCATCTGCTGCACGTGCGCCGCTATGACGTCGACCTGGTCCCTGCCTCTGACCTGATGCTCGAATTCGGCGACCGCGTCGGCGTGCTGGCGCCGCCGGAACGCAAGGAGGAGATCCGCCGTCACTTCGGCGACAGCGTCAAGGCCGCCGCGGAATTCAGCTATGTCTCGCTCGGGCTCGGCATGGTGATGGGCGTGCTCCTTGGCCTGATCCCCATTCCTATTCCCGGCATCGGCATCGTGACGCTCGGCATCGGCGGCGGGCCTCTGATCGTGGCCCTCATCCTCGGCAAGCTGCGCCGCACCGGTCCGATGCTCTGGACCATGCCCCTGCCCGCCAACATCGTGCTGCGCAATTTCGGTCTGGCGATCTTTCTTGCCACCGTCGGCGTCAATGCCGGACAGCCTTTCGTCCGCACCGTGGCCGAGTCCGGACTGACGATGCTGTTCATCGGCGCCGCAGTCCTGCTGACGACCATGGCCATCGTCCTGCTCGTCGGCCATTACCTCATGAAGATCCCCTACGACGACCTCGTCGGCGTCGCGTCAGGCGCGACCGGCAATCCGGCCATTCTCGTCTACTCGACCAAGATGGCGCCGACCGAACGCCCCGACATCGGCTACGCCATGATCTTTCCTTCGATGACCCTGGTGAAGGTCATCGCCGCACAGATCGTCGGCCTCCTGGCGGTGGGAAGCGCCGGCTAGTCGCTGCGGTGGCCGACGCAGGTACAGAGGAATTTGCAGGATGGAAGACCGAGCCCCCGCGCCGCCGCAGCCTTCCGTCTTCAATCTGAATGCCTACAGTCCCGCCGAGATCAAGGAAGCCGTCGAGCGAGTGGGCGTGAAGAAGGCGAGATTGCCGGCTCTCGCGTCGTTCATGCTCGCGATCGTGGCGGGCGGCAGCATCGGGTTCGGCGCGCTCTATTACACCATCGTCGCCAGCGACGCGGAACTGAGTTTTGCCGTAGCGCGCGTGCTCGGCGGCTTCGTGTTTTCGCTCGGACTGACGCTCGTCATCGTCGGAGGCGCCGAGCTGTTTACCGGAAACAACCTGATCGTGATGGCGTGGGCCAGCGGCAACGTCTCTACCGGGGAGATGCTGCGCAATTGGGTCATCGTCTATCTCGGCAACATGGTCGGCGCGGTGGGGCTTGCTGTCCTGGTGCTGCTTTCGCATCACCTCGACATGAACGGCGGCCGCATCGGTCTTTCCGTACTGAACACAGCGGTTGCGAAGATTCAGCCTGATTTCTTCACACTCTTCATCAAAGGCATCCTTTGCAACGTGCTCGTTTGCCTCGCGGTCTGGCTCGCTCATGCGGGACGGTCCGTCACTGACAAGATTGTCGCGCTGGTCTTGCCGATCTCGGCTTTCGTCGCGGCCGGCTTCGAGCACTGCGTCGCCAACATGTATTTCCTGCCGCTGGCCTGGCTGTTGACCAGCACGGGCAACATTCCCAACGGTTTCGACGCCTCCGCGATCACCTTGTCCGGGATCTTACACAACCTCGTTCCGGTCACTCTCGGCAACATCGTCGGCGGTTCTGTCCTTGTCGGCGCCGTATACTGGACGATCTATCGGGCCACGTTCGGCGCCGCCTCGACCACCGACAAGCGGTAAGTCGGCGCTCGCATTACATCCCCGCCCTCTTGCCGTGCAGGTAACGCGGGTCGAATTCGCCGATCCGGACCAGCCTTTCCCAGTTCTTGATCGTGAGCACACCATCGCGAAAGTCCACGCTGCCGCTGCTGCGCAGTTGGTTGAGCGTGCGATTGACCGTCGCAATCGCCATGCCGAGCGTCTCGCCCAGCTGAACCAGGTTGAGCGGCAGCGGGTACTCACGCTGCCCGGCCACGCCGGAGACCCGGCCGCGATAGAACAGTTCGCAAAACAGATGCGCCATTCGCGTGTGCACCGGCCGCGCGCTGTTGTTGGTGATGGCTTGACGAAAGATCGCCGCATCGATCAGGGTTTCACGCCAGATGGCGAAGCCGAGCTGCGGGCGGACCTTGAACGCCTTCACGATGTCCTCGTGCGGAATGAAGGCGACGACGGCGCGGCCCATCGCGCATAGGGCGTGGTCCATCTGTTCGAGGAACAGGCCCTGCGCGTCGGGCATATCGCCGATGATGTGAAACGACAGATACTGGCGGCGTCCATTGCCAAGCAGGTGGTATCGCCCGACCATCCCTGACAGCACGAGAACGGCGGCCTTGGGGCGGTCGCCCTGCCGTATCAAATCCTCGCTCGGCTCATAGGGCCGCACGACGAACGACAGCCTGGTGATCTGCTCGATATCCTCCTGGGCCAGCCTGGAGTGCTCTCGCAGGTTTCGGGCCAAAATCCGGTGCGTAAGCTCCACGATAAAACTCGCTGTTTCGTATCAAATGATCCGACGCGGGGTTCCGCCACGGAATACAACGGCAAACTGCCTGCCGGGTTTCCATCGCCTGCAAGGTGGCGGGCCGGCTCTGACTGGAAGCAGGCGGAAGGGAGACCAATGGGCGATCAGCAGACCAAGAAGAGAAATCGCGCCAAGCAGGTCCTGAGCCTCGAAGAACGCTTGCTGGAGGCTTCGAGGACCGCGCGGGACTCGGCCCGTAAGCTGCCTCCCGGCAAAGAACGGGCAACGCTGCTTCGATCGGCACGCGAGAGCGAAGCGGCAGCGCAGATCAATGCCTGGATCTCGTCGCCCCGACCGAGGCCAGCGAGATAGCCGCCGCAGCAGCAGCCTGGGCAGATCGGCGGGGCGCCAGATGGAAGAGTACCGGGCTTACGTTATCGGGCCTGACGGCCGCATCATCAGCCGGGTCGATATCAGCTGTTCCGATGAAGACGAGGCGCGACGGATCGCGAGAACCGCGGTTGATGGCCACGCGATCGAACTCTGGCAAGCCGATCGATTCATAGAACGTTTCGAACCGAAGCATTGAAGCGGGCTGGCCGCGTCCCCCACGGATGGCCCGCCATTGACCCAGATCAACTCCCCTTTCCGACAGACATGAAATCTGGGCAGCCGCTCGACCCTGGCCGGGTCCCACGGTGGTTCCGGGGAGTCCGGCCGGCTGCCAATCTTCGTGGGAGGACCGCAATCATGGCCGAAATCAGGAAACTGTCGGTGGAGGAGACGCTCAACAAGATCCGCCGCGACGATGCGGCCAAATCCGGGACCGAGCGTCGCGACGAGCAGAACGACGCGCTCGACGAGGAGATCAAGCGGATGCGGGAACAGCGGCTTCGCCTCGAGCGGCGCCAGCGCAAGCACGACTGACGCAGGATGAGCACCCTGCTTCTCGCAACGCCGTCCATCGACCAGCTTGCCCGCATCATTGGTACCATCGCCGCTCCTGCATTCCTGCTGGGCGCCGTGGCGTCATTCATCTCGGTACTGGTTTCGCGGACAAATCACATCATCGAGCGATCGCACTTCCTGCACGGCATTACCGACGGCGACGTCTCGAAGGCCGATCTCAAGGCTGACATACCGCGCCTCAGGCGCCGGGCTACCCTTCTCAAACGCGCGATGTTCTGTTCCATTCTGTCTGCAATACTCACCGCACTCATCATCATCGTCGCATTCATCAGCGCATTCTATCAATTGGCGCACGAATTTGGCGTTGCGCTGCTGTTCGTCGCCGCGCTGGTCGCGTTCTGCGTCTCACTGATCGATCTGGCACGCGAGGTGCGAATTTCGCTGCACGATAACGATCTGCGAAAATAGGCGCGTTGCGCGCAGGGCGGATCAGCCGAAGGCGTCATCCGCCATTTTGACCACGGAAGCACATTGCAATCAGGCGGCGGATACGTTTCCCTAATTCGCCCTACGTCCAAGTCGCCGGCCACGCTTGAGCGGCTTGAGTAATTCCCAAAAGGTTCCTGGGCCAATGTAAAATAAACCGCTGGCGCCGCGTCCTGATTTGGGTGAAACCTCGGTCCATCACCGCGCGGAACATTGGCAGTTATCGGTGATGAGATCGCCTGTTGCGCTCCCGCCTTCCTCTAATCGGCAAGGAGCAGCGCATGGCAGAGCGCCGCCGCATAAAGCACGAGAAGACCTTTGAAGAACGACTCGCGGAAGAAGCCGTGCGCTTCAGAGACGCGGCGCAAGACCTGCCGCCAGGCATGCAGCGGGAGTTGCTGCTGCGTCGCGCAAGGCAGGCGGAAACCGCTTCGCGCATGAGCGATTGGTTGCGATCGCCCGGACTGCAGCGGCCGAGGTAGGGTTCCATGCTCGAAACCGCGCTGACAGGTCTGATCGGCCTGGTGTTGCTGATCGCCGTTGCGATCGTACTGATCCATCTCGATTTGCGCTCGCGGTTGAGGCGGCAGAGATAGCAGCATCCGGTCCGCCTCCAGGAAAACGACTCCACGACCACCCTGCCCCACAGCTGAACGCGGACTGACTTTCGCACGACACTGCAGCCCCCTTTGCCGCCAACGGCGGTGACTGAGGCGATTGATCCGCCGCACTGCCCGGCAGCGACGAAGCTTACCCGTGTCTTCGCACGTAGAGCGCGATAAACCGGTCGATCATCGGATTGATCTGCTCCGGCACTTCCAGCGACAGGAAATGTCCGGAGCCGACAGCCTTGGCCGTGACCAGGTGCGGGCAGAGCACCGCAAAACGATCCAGATCCGCGAGCCGATGGGCCGCTTCGATGTACAGCACCGGGGCCCGGCACGCCCGCACTCACGCGCCCGATGCACATCCCAGGGGAACAGACTTGTAAACGTAGACACCAGCACGTGCTGTGGCGTCGCCAGAAAGGTCTGTTCAACAAGAGCGCGGCATTTGTCGGTCGGCAGACAGGAGTCCGCCACGATTTTCCGTACCTCGCTCGAAAAATTCGCGCCCCGCAAGCCTTCCAGATATCCGGCGAACACCGTCCCTGCCGAGGCAGGGAAGAGAATCCCTGAATCGAGCAACACCAGGCCTGCAGGAAAGTCGGGATAGCGGGCGGCGATCTCGAGCGCCATGTTGCCACCCATGCTTTGACCCACGATGATCGGATTTGTGATCTGCTGTCGGTTGCACAGCCAGACGAGATCATCGGCGAAGCCTTCAATCGAATACGCCTGTTGCGGCTTGTCGCTCTCACCGTGCCCCCGCAGTTCGGCATTCAGCGCCCGACCTTGACGGGCGAAATACTCCATCTGCGGCGCAAAATGCGTGCGATCCCCGCCCAGACCATGGACGAACAGGAACTGAAGTGGTCCCGCCCCGGCGATGTCAAAGGACAGCTGCACGCCGTCGCGCGCGAGTTTCATGGGTCATCTCCAAAAATCACTATTCCATGGAACGGCACCTCGCCAATCTCTACCGCTAGCCGCAGCACCGGATACCCAGGACGAGGAGTGGCAGAACCAGCAATCGACGTATTTTATCTTCTTCAATATGAGAGGCCATGGCATTCGCGCCGAGCGCCGGATCGATCGAACGGCCATGGTGACAACCGGGCACCTTCGCCGCTTCCGTACTACGGCGAAAAGCTGGCGCTGATATCGGCAAAGGTAGTAGGGGTTGATCCATGTCAGACCTTGGGCAATCTCGACGTTCCACGCTTCTCGATGCTGCCTGGCGGACCGCATACCGCGTCGGTTTCCCGCTTGCCCGCATCTGGTGGCGACTGCGGCACCAGCAGCATGAAGGGGCACTTGTGGCTGTCTACGTCGGTCAAGCGCTGCTGCTGCTGCGCTCGTCGTACAGGATCGAGTGGAACTTCCCCGGCGGCACTGTCCGGCAGGGCGAGACGCCTGAAGCAGCGGCTCGCCGCGAATTGGCAGAAGAGATCGGCCTCGCCGGCGCATTCCCGCTGGTCGCCGCGGGCGACGCCCAAGGCCTCTGGGAAGGACGAAAAGATAAAGTGCATTTCTTTGAATTGCGACTGGATCGGGTGCCAGAGTTACAGCTCGACAACCGCGAGATCATCGGCGCACGGCTGATATCGCCGAGCGAGTTGCGCGGCATGGCGCTGACCGGGCCGGTCGCCGTCTATCTTGGCAGGACGATTGCCGCCGGCTGCCATTCAGAGTGACCGCGCAACGCCAATGCAATTTCACGATCGCTACTCAAGTCCCCGAATCCAAGAGTGAAGTCGATTTCATCACGTCACGCATCGGCCGGGCTGCAGGAGCCTTGCGACTTCCGTGAGCACGCTGACCACGGGCTCGCAGGCCAGCGTCGGCTTACGGCTCCGATTCTGCGGCGGCATCGGCGGCTTGGTGGTGCGAACTTGCTCAGACGGAATGCGCAGTAAGACCGAGGTATCGGCGAGATCGTTCAGACGCCAGGAAACCGTTTTCATCGGCGCTGCAAGAGGCTTGCGGTCGGCAAGGCGATCTGCCTTGCCGGGGTGGCGAACGATCTGGCTTGGCTGTCCGGCGACCGCCTGCCAGCGGCTTACGAGGTCGTGACCTGAAGCGAACTGCACGGCACCGAGCGTCGAAGCGATCGCGATAGCACCTAAAACGGCTTTGTTGATCTTTGACATGGCTCTCCGTCCCCTGCGTCTCGGCGACCGTCGCCCTTTATGTAAATCCCCTTCCCATCCCAACACCCCTTACCCAATAGCCCGCCGGTTTCACCATCGTTTCGTGAGACCCGGAAAATGGTTTCATCTGTGTTTCGTCGCAGTGAGGGAGGTGCCGGATCCGGTCCGTATGTCTGTGCGTGCACAGGTCGACGCAGGCGCGCGCCTGCGCCGATTGGCCTTTTGTCGTTTCCTTTCCAGCACGACCTGCGCGAGGGTAGAGCCTGTCTGAAGCAGACTCAGCATCCCACGCGGTCGAACCTCAATCAGGCGAGAGGGTTGACGTCCCGACGTGGACGCTTCGCTGGGGATTGGGCTGCGTGTCCGCAAAGGGTCAAAAGCCGACGTTCGGCTAAGGTCAACGCCATGTCAGCTTTGGGCCAGAAGCGGCAATCGAGTTTAGCCCGCTCGGACTGGCGGTCCGTCTGGATCAATCAGCGCCAAGGTGATCCAGTGCGCTTCGATAGCTGGCTTGATCAGACCTTCAACCTCTACCACCGTGTCCCATGCTGATTGGATTGACACCGCGCGCTCGGTTAATCCAATGAGACGGAATTTACCCCGCACTCGGGCTCCAGATTTCACCGGGCTGAGGAAACGAACCCGCTCGAACCCGTAGTTGACGCCCATTCGTGTCCCCTCGACGCCCGGCATCGCATCGAAAGCGAGTGCTGACAGGAGCGATAGCGTGAGAAATCCATGTGCAATTGTTCCTCCAAAGGGCGTCTCGCTTTCAGCTCGTTGACGGTCGGTATGAATAAACTGATGATCATTAGTGGCGTCAGCGAAAGTGTCGATCATCGACTGATCGACCGCCAACCAACCCGACACGTGTTCGGGGCCGTTCAGAAGCCGACGGTACGATGTCAGCGGAATGAGCTTTCGGCGGATAGCTTCGAGTTCGGCGGCACGCTTGACGTTTGACACCTTCAGCCTCGGCAACGTTGGTTTGGTCCTTAACTCGTTTAAGCGACGCTGCCGCATCGCACCAGTAGGAAAGCGTTCCCCGCTCGAAACAAGGTCGGCTATGGGTCATTGCCCGACATTGAGGCCGAGGGATGACACGTCCGCTTTACTCCCGAAAGCGGACATCACCCGACGTGACTTTTATGAGGGCCCAGACATGGACGACGGGTGAAGCCAAGTTAGCCGAGCGCTCGCTTTGCAGCGACAAGCGCGACAGTCGCACTGCTATCAACTTTGGCGCGGCCGCTTTCTACCGACTGATTTGCCCGACGTGGCAAGCAACATATTTCGCTATCGGCGCAGACTTTCCCCTTAACCCGTCGGGCAAATCAAAAGTAAAATACCGCCATCCTGTTCCTGCAGAGGGGCGTCGGCCGTCGTCACGTACGTTGGGACAGGTTGCGGTGGACGCAGCAGCGTCGGGCGCGCGATGTGTTCGCAGGGTGGGTTGAACCTCATGAGCGAATACGCGGCGACAGACGAACGGCGCTTAAACGCCCTCGCGGAAAATTTCGACCGGCGGCACATGAGCCCGGTCGGGACGCTCGCGCGAGGGAAGCTGCGGACGGCAAAAGCGTGTGGTCCCGGCACCCGTGGCTGGTGTCAAGCCGATGGAGAACGTCGAGCCCAACCGGGTCTCGATCGATCGTCAATCCGTCGGCGATGGAGGCAAGACGAATTCGTCTCCAGGGAGAGCGCGCCATAAGCCGTTAAAACCACTGCGCAGGGAAGGCCGGGTGTTCCGGCGCACCTGCGGTCCGTCATGTGCGTCTTCGCGCATGACTGCGGGTGCCGAGGGCACCCGGCTTTCCCTGCACCCTCCGCTTTAGAGGGTCACCGGAATGAACAGCTTCGGGCGCCAACGCGCCGCGAGATCGCAATGTCATGTCCAAGCCAGACCACGCGCGATGGAGATCGGATAACGCCCCTGCCCGCGGCTGCCTGTCGGCGCCGGAGCGCTTTTCGCTGAGCGCACGGACTGATATCCTGCTGTCATTTGATTATGGGATTTGGTCAGAGATGCGTGCGGTTTTTGACGGCATAGGATATTCGGCGCTGGCGTTCCTGATTGCGCTGATTTTCGCGACACCGGCCGCCGCTGAGAAGCGCGTCGCGCTGGTAATCGGCAACTCCAGCTATCAGAACGTGCCCCGGCTCGACAATCCCCGCAACGACGCGGCGCTGATGGCCGAGACGCTCTCCGCCCTCGGCTTCACGCTGATCGGCAGCCGCGCCCAGCTCGATCTCGACAAGCCCGCGATGGATATGGCGGTGCAGACGTTCGGCCGGCAGGTGCAGGGCGCCGACGTCGCGCTGTTCTATTACGCCGGCCATGGCGTCCAGGTCTCCGGCTCGAACTATCTGGTGCCGGTCACGGCCAATCCCACGCGAGAGGCCGACGTCGATTTTCAGATGATGGACGTCAACCTGGTGCTGCGCCAGATGCAGGGTTCGGGCACCCGGCTCAACATGGTGATCCTCGATGCCTGCCGGAACAATCCGTTCGGCGCGCGCGGCCTGCGTGCTGCTGACGGCGGCCTCGCCCAGATGCGCGCCCCTGAAGGCACGCTGATCTCCTACGCGACGCAACCCGGCAATGTCGCGCTCGACGGCACCGACGGCCACAGTCCCTACACGCGGGCGCTGGCCTCGACCATCAAGCAGGCCGGCGTCGACATCTTCCAGACCTTCAACCAGGTCGGGCTTGCGGTGAAACGGCAGACCAGCGGATCGCAACAGCCCTGGGTGTCGTCCTCGCCGATCGACGGCAATTTCTACTTTGTGCCCCCTGCTCCCTCGGCGCAGGTCGCGGTCGCGTCTCCGCCTGAAGAGCGGCTGGCCTCAACGCTGCGGCCGGATCCCGACCGTATCCCGATCAAGGATCCGATCCTGCTGCGCGAACTCAGCGACCGTCTGTTCGAGCTCAATTACGATCCGGAGCCGCTCGACAGCAAGAACGGCATGCGTCAGGCGATCGCAAAGTTTCAGGAGAAGGCGAAGATGACGCCGACCGGCGAAGCCACCGAGGGCGTGCTGACGCGGCTGCGCAAGATGGAAGACCTGAAGCCGTGGGGCTCGATCGTCTACGGCCCGGACAGCGCCAAATGGGGGATGTCCTGGAATCACGTATCGAGGCGCGCGGCGATCGACGACGCGCTCAAGAATTGCGGCGGAAGCAAATGTCCGCTCGAATTGAGTTTCTATGGATCGCGATGCGGCGCGTTTGCGATCTCGGATAAATCGTGGTCGCTGGTCCAGCGCGATACCGTTGCGCGCGCCAGGGATGCCGCGCTTGGCGAGTGCGGCAAGTCCGGCAAATCCTGTCGCATCATCGGCGCGGTATGTGCCGACGGGTCCGGCCGGTAATTTTCATTCGGGGCATTAGCAGCACTCATGCGTGTCGTTCGACATTCCCCACTCATTGCGCTGCTCGCGCTTTTCGTCCCGGTCGCAACAGGTGCTGCGCTGGCGCAATCCGGCAGCGTCGGCGGCAGCATCGGCAATGACGAGAAATCGCTGTCCGGCTCGCGCGAACCGCCACCCGCGCCCGACGCCCCCGCACGCCGCAGCAAATCGGAGGCGGAAGAGCCGCGCGGCGTGGCGCGCAGAAGCGGTGGCGGCGGCAACAGTTTCGATGGCGCGTGGATCGTGAGCTCCGTGGGCGTCACGTGTCCGGGCACCAGCAGCAATGCGGTCGTCGTGACCAGCGGCAAGATTATCGGCCAGACCGCCAGAGGTACCGTCAGTCCGGACGGCAGGGTGTATGGCACCTCCACTGGCAACGGCATCAGGGTCATCACGGTCGGCCGTCTTTCCGGCCGCACCGGGGGCGGCACGTTCCGGCAATCGGATGGCTGCACCGGAAGGTGGACCGCGGCCAAGCAGTAACGCGCTGCGCATCAATTTGGATTCGCGCTCATTTGGATATTGGATAATTCGTGATGGAAATTTCAGTTCGACGTACGATGAGAACGACACTCGCCTCGTTGCTGATTTCCGCCGTCATGTCGGGCGCTGCGCTGGGACAATCCGGCAGTGTCGGTGGCAGCATCGGCAACGACGAAAAATCGCTGTCAGGTTCACACGAAGCGCCGCGCGCGGTGGAACCTTCCAAGCCGGCACGCCGCGCCAAACCCGAAGCCGAAGAGCCGCGCCGCGCATCGCGGAAGAGCGGAGGTGGTGGCGAAAGCAGCAGCGGCGGCGGCAATTTCGACGGAACGTGGGTTGCCGTTTCCGTCGGCACACCTTGCGGCAGCGCCAGAGAAAGATTTGTCATTTCCGGAGGCAGGATCTCGGGCGAACTGAGCTCCGGATCGGTCAGCGCCAATGGCGCCACGCGGAGCGGCGGATCCGTCCAGGGTCTGAGCTGGACCAGCACCGGCCGTTTCTCGGGCCGCTCCGGCTCCGGCTCGTTCGTACGATCCGATGGATGCACCGGACGTTGGACCGCTTCTAAACAGTAGGAAAACACCTGCGGTCGGAAGAAAGCCTGCAATTTCAGCCGTCTCTGCGCACCTCAATTATGGCTATCCACAGGCCTCAATTTCACCCCATCCGCTCCGGAATTGCGGCTAATTGCGACCCCACTCTCTCGCCAGATTTAGTGCACGTAGCGTTGCGTAGCAGTACCGGGGATGTAGATGTCAAAGCGTTCCGCGCAGTTCGTCGCGGCTCTCACCGTCAGCGTTCTGGCTGGAGCCAACCTCGCCACCGTGACGGATCTCCGGGCGCAAGCCGCTACCGCCGACGATTGTCTGACCGCGCCAAAGGGCGCTACCACGCCGGGCAGCCATTGGTATTACCGCATCGATCGCGCGACCAAGCGTCAGTGCTGGTATCTTCGCGAAGAGACCGACAAGGCCGGCGACAAGTCGACCCGCGCCACGCCGCCGGCTTCCCCGCCGGCGAGTTCGGCCGCAGCCACAGAGCCGGCGGCGCAGCCGCCGCGCACGATCACACAGAAAGCGATTTCAGACGCGCGCGCGGAATGGGTCTCCCAGCAGTCACGCGCCGAACAGGCTGCTCCCGCCAATCCTGCGCCGCAGACGACGGGCGCCGCGCCTTCAAGGCCAGCCATTCAGGATGCCGGGCGCCCCATCGGCACGAACGTGCTCGCGCCGGCTCCCGTAGCCACGAACCGGTGGACCGATACCAATCAAAGTGCAAACGCCGCGGATGTGCAGACCACGGCCGCTGTTGCCGAACCAGTCGTCGATCAACAGCAGGAATCCGAGCCCGCGCTGCAGCCGACGCTGCAGCCCCAGCCCGCGCCGGGGATCACATTCGCCGCTGCGGATTCGTCTTCGGCAAAACCAACGGCATCGCTGCAGATGCTGCTTGGGGTGATGATTGCCGCGCTGGCGCTGGCCGGCATCACGGTCAGCCTCCTGTTCAGGCTTGGCCGCATCCGCGCACGGCGCGCCATGCGACGTCAGCGGATGGCAAGGTGGGATGCGGTGAAAACCAAAGGCAAGCGTTCCGCATCACCCGCCCGTTCAGCGCCGCCGAAGCGTGCAGCGCCGCCGATACGTACGGCACCACAGATGCGTCCAGCGCCGCAGATGCGTCCGGCACCGCAGGCACGTCCGGTGCAACAGACACGTCCGGTCCAACCGGTCCAGCGCGAGCGCGAGGAAGCCGTGATGGGGCGTCCCGAAACGATCTACGCTCCACGCCAGCAGGACCCGCGTCCGCGCCAGCAGGACTCGCGCGAGCGGCAGGTCACCGACATGCTGGCCCGGCTGGCCCGCAGCGCGCAGCGCTGACGGAAACTGCGGCCAAATCCATTCGACAGGGCTATTTTTCGAGCTGGCGCTGCAGGTTGCGAACGAACTCGGTCAGGCCGGTGCGGCGCTCGCGCTTGAGCCGCTCGGCCTTGAGGATCGACTGCACCTCGGCGAACGCATCGTCGACGCTCTGGTTGACGACAATGTAGTCGTATTCCGCCCAGTGGCTGAGTTCATGGGTGGCGCGGCTCATGCGCCCGCGAATCACCTCGTCGGAATCCTGCGCGCGGGTATGAAGGCGTTTCTCGAGATCCGCAGCCGAAGGCGGCAGGATGAACACCCGCACGACATCGACGCTCGCCTTCTGGTGCAGTTGCTGGGTGCCCTGCCAGTCGATGTCGAACAGCACATCCTGTCCCGCCGAGAGCGCCGCCTCGACCGGCGCGCGCGGCGTGCCGTAGAGATTGTCGAAGACGGTGGCCCATTCGAGCAGTTCGCCCTGCTTCACCATCGTCTCGAATTTCGGCTTGTCGACGAAGAAGTAGTCGCGGCCCTCGACCTCGCCCGGCCGCATCGCGCGCGTCGTCGCCGAGACCGACATCTTCAGGCCGGGCTCGCGCTCGAGCAGCATGCGCGACAGCGTCGTCTTGCCGGCGCCCGAAGGCGACGACAGCACGAACATCAGCCCGCGCCGTTCAACTCCGTCGAAACACGCAGCCGTCATCGCGTCACTCCAGATTCTGGACCTGCTCGCGGAACTGCTCGACCACGTTTTTCATCTCGAGCCCGGTCTGCGTCAGTTCCAGGTCGTTCGATTTGGAGCAGCAGGTATTGACCTCGCGATTGAATTCCTGAGCAAGGAAATCGAGGCGACGGCCGACCGGCCCGCCCTTTCCGATCATCTCGCGGGCCTGGGCGACATGCGAGGCGATACGGTCGAGCTCCTCGCGGATGTCGGCCTTGGTCGCGATCAGGATCGCCTCCTGATTGAGCCTGTCCGGGTCGAAGCGCTCGGAGGTTTCCAACAGCGCCGCGACCTGCTCGGCCAGCCGCGCCCGGATCGCTTCCGGCTTGCGGCCAGGTGCGGCCTCGGCCTTGCTGGCCAGTCGCTCGATTTCGTCCATGCGCTGGATGAGAACCTGCCCGAGTGTCACGCCCTCGCGGCGCCGCATCTCGACGAGATGCGCCAGCGCCTGCTCGAAGGCGGCCCCTGCCGCATCGCGCGCCGCCTTGTCCTCGGCCTCGTCGCATTCGGGTTCGACCACCTCGATGACCCCCTTGATGCCGAGCAGGCCATCAATGCTTGGCGCCACCGCATCGATCTTGCCGGCGAGCACGCCCGCGACCTTCACGATCGAGGCCAGCACGTCCTCATTGATGCGCACGGCGGACACCGCGTTGGCGCGCTTGACGTTGAGGTTGGCGTAGACCGTGCCGCGCGACAGCACCTCGCCGGCGCGCTTCTTGGCAAAGGCCTCGAGTTCGTCCCAGCCCGGCGGCAGCCGCAGCCGCAGATCGAAGCCCTTGGCGTTGACCGACTTCAGTTCCCACTCGAACGTATAGGGGCCGCTGGCACCGTGGCTCCGGGCAAAACCGGTCATGCTCGATAGCGCCATCGCGTAAAACTCTCCGAAAGACAGGGGATTCGAGACTCGACAGAGACCGCCGGACCTTAAACGATTTCCGCGAAAGTGGAATTGCGTTCCGGGAGACCCTGACCAGCACCAGGCCGGAATCAGGGCCCAGACTAGCGTCAGCGCTGGGCCACCGAAGGCGGCGCAGCGTTGGTTTGCGCGGCGCCCTGGCGGCCCGGCGACGCCGCAGGTGCTGCCGGTCGCGCCGCCGGCGGCTTCTTCGCTGCCCCCGGCCGCGTTGTCGCGGTCGGATTGGTATCCGCCGGCACCCCTGCAGCGGTCGGCGGCGGCGCGTCCTCGCTCGGCTCGACGGTGTCGTTCTGAATTTGTTTTTCCAACGCCCGCAGCTTGACCACGTTTTTCTGGTGCTGGTCGTAGGTTTCGGTAAAGGCGTGCCCGCCGGTTCCGTCGGCGACGAAGAACAGGTCGCGGGTGCGTGCCGGATTGGCGGCGGCTTCGAGCGAGGCGCGGCCCGGATTGGCGATCGGCCCCGGCGGCAGGCCTTCGATCACATAGGTATTGTAGGGCGACGGCTGGGTGATCTCGCTACGCCTGATCGGCCGGCCGAGCGTTCCCTTGCCGCCGACCAGACCGTAGATGATGGTCGGGTCGGATTGCAGCTTGATCTTCTGCCGCAGCCGGTTGGTGAACACCGCCGCCACGCGGCTGCGCTCGTCGGCGCGACCGGTTTCCTTCTCGATAATGGAGGCCAGCGTGATCAGTTGCTCCGGCGACTTGACCAGAACGTCGGGATTGCGGCGCTCCCAGATCTCGGCGAGTACGCGCTTCTGGGTCTGCTGCATGCGCTGGATCACCTGCTCGCGCGAGGTGCCGCGCGGAAACTTGTAGGTCTCAGGCAGCAGCGTACCTTCGCGCGGCAATTCCCGCACCGTGCCCGAGAAGATGTCGTTGTCGATCAGCCGCGCCACGATCTGCTCGGAGGTCAGGCCTTCGGGAATGGTGACGGAGTGCTGCACCACCTTGCCTTCGACGATGGTGGCGATGACGTCGCGCAGGCTGGCGTTCTTCTGGAACGAATACTCGCCGGGCTTGAGATCGGAACTCGCCTTCAGCGCAAACACGCCGCCGATGAAGGCCCATGGATTGACGTTGATGACGCCCTCGCGCAGCAGAACGTCGGCGATGTCGCGTTTGCCGGCGCGCGAGGGAATGTTGACTACCTTGTCTTCCTGCAGCGGCCCCGGCGTTTCCAGCATTTGCCGGCCGTAATAATACGTGGTTCCGACCGCGATCATCAGGATGATCAGGATCGTGAAGATGGCATTGCCAACCACCACAAACGGATTGCGGGCGCGGTCCGACCGCCGCGGGGGCGGCGGCACCTGCTCGGGCTCCAACGCCGCGCGCGGGCTCCGTGGCGAAATGGGCGGCCTCTCACTCATCGATGCAACCTGAATCCTGTCGGTTCAATCGTGGCCCGGCAATCCCAGCCAACAGCAAACGCCCAGATGTAGAAATCGTCGCCGAATACGGCGAAACGGTGGAGTCGTCCCGAACACTTGCTAGTCGGTCACACGACGAACGATCACGGAGGCATTGGTACCTCCGAAACCAAACGAATTCGACAGCGCCACGTTGATCTCGCGTTTGCGAGCCGTCTGCGGCACCAGATCGATCGCGGTTTCCACCGACGGATTTTCCAGATTGATCGTCGGTGGAACGATGTTATCGCGAATCGCAAGGATACTAAAGATCGCCTCGATCGCGCCAGCGGCACCCAGCAGATGGCCGGTCGACGACTTGGTCGACGACATCGACACCTTCGAGGTGTCGTTGCCGAGCAACCGCTCAACCGCGCCGAGTTCGATCTCGTCGCCGATCTGCGTCGAGGTCCCGTGCGCGTTGATGTAGTCGAGATCGGAAGCGGAGATTCCCGCGCGCTTCAGCGCGGCGGTCATGCTGCGGAAACCGCCGTCGCCATCCGGCGCCGGCGAGGTGATATGGTACGCGTCGCCCGACAGGCCGTAGCCCACGACTTCAGCGTAGATCTTCGCGCCGCGCTTTTTCGCGTGCTCATATTCCTCAAGCACCACGACGCCGGCGCCCTCGCCCATGACGAAACCATCGCGATCCTTGTCATAGGGACGCGATGCCTTCTCCGGCGTCTCGTTGAATCCGGTCGACAGCGCGCGCGCCGCGCAGAACCCCGCCATCGCCAGCCGGCAGATCGGAGATTCCGTTCCGCCCGCCACCATCACGTCGGCATCGCCCAGCGCAATCAGCCGGGCACCATCGCCGATCGCATGCGCACCGGTCGAACATGCGGTCACGACGGAGTGGTTGGGGCCCTTGAGGCCGTGCTCGATCGAGACGTAGCCGGAAGCGAGATTGATCAGCCGCCCCGGAATGAAGAACGGCGAGACCCGGCGCGGCCCGCGCTCCTTCAGCACCAGCGACGTTTCGGCGATCCCGGACAGGCCGCCGATACCGGAGCCGATCAGGGTGCCGGTGGCGCATTTGTCTTCTTCGGTCGAGGGATGCCAGTTGGCGTCGTCGAGCGCCTGGCGCGCCGCAGCCATTGCAAAGATGATGAAGTCGTCGACCTTGCGCTGCTCCTTCGGCTCCATCCACTGGTCTGGATTGAAGGTGCCATTGCTGCCGTCGCCGCGCGGAATCACGCAGGCAATCTGGCTGGCAAGATCAGCGACTTCGAACGTGTCGATCTTTTTGGCGCCGCTCTCGCCGTTGAGGATTCGCTTCCACGTTGTGTCAACGCCGCAGCCGAGCGGTGTAACCATGCCCAGCCCCGTGACGACAACCCGTCTCATGTCAAACTCCAACCGAGGCTTGCGCACCAAAACAAGAAACCGGGGGACCGCTAGAAAACGGCCCGTCCGGTTCTGTCTCTACCCGCTCGGGACGTCAGCTTTTAGCGTTCTTCTCGAGAAACTTCGTCGCATCGCCGACGGTCAAAATCGTCTCAGCGGCGTCGTCGGGAATTTCGCAACCGAACTCTTCTTCAAATGCCATCACAAGCTCGACGGTGTCGAGGCTGTCGGCGCCGAGGTCGTCGATGAAACTTGCGTTGTCGACAACCTTTTCGGGTTCAACACCGAGGTGCTCGACCACAATCTTCTTAACCCGCTCGCCAATCTCACTCATCGTTTGACCTCGTACTTTGTTCCGTTGGACCCGACCCCAAGACGCTATAGAGAGACGCTACGAGCTATCGTGGTCGTTAAACTTCCTTCGCTGTCGCGCATAGTCTTGATTCGGCCGGTGGTAGCCGACAAAGCCCGGCGAACGGCAGGCGTCGCCACGCCAATATACAGGGTTTCAAATTCCTGCAATGGCCTTGTTTGCCCATCCGTCGGGGGTTCGGTTATCATACTTCCCCAGCCTTGACTATAAGCCTCCTCCCCCTCTCGAAACGGCCTTTGGCCGCATCGACGGGGACCGCAAATGGCTCAAATCATGGCCATTCCGCCGTTGACGTGAATCGTCTGGCCGGTGACGTAGGCGGCCTCGTTGGAGCTGAGATAGACCGCCGCGGCAGCGATGTCCTCCGGCGTTCCCAGCCGCGCCGCAGGAACCTTTGCCAGGATGGCCTCGCGCTGCTTGTCGTTGAGCGCGTCCGTCATCGGCGTCTTGATGAACCCCGGTGCGATGCAGTTGGCGGTGACGTTCCGCTTGGCATATTCCGCCCCGAGCGTCTTGATCAGGCCGATGATTCCAGCCTTGGACGCGGTGTAGTTGGCCTGCCCGGGATTGCCGGTCACGCCGACGATCGAGGTGATCGCGATGATCCGGCCAAAGCGCTTGCGCATCATCAGCTTGGTCGCGGCGCGGGCGAGACGGAAGGTCGCGGTCAGGTTGACCTTGATGACGTCGTCCCAGTCCTCATCACGCAACTGCACAAACAGGTTGTCGCGCGTGATGCCGGCATTGGCGATCAGGATATCCACCTGGCCCATCGCGGCCTCCGCCGCGGGCACCAGCGCCTCGACTTCCGCGCTGTCCGACAGGTTGCACGGCAGCACGTGAACGCGTTCGCCAAGCTTGCCGGCGAAGGTGTCCAGCACCTCGCGGCGCGTGCCTGATATGGCCACTGTCGCGCCCTGCGCATGCAGCGCTTGCGCGATCGCGTTGCCGATACCGCCGGTCGCGCCGGTCACCAGCGCCGTCCTGCCCGTCAAGTCAAACATCAATATCTCCTTCCCGGAGCTTCAAGCCGACGCTGCCAATGCTTCCTTGGCAGCCGCGATATCGCTGGGTCCCCCGACCGATACGCCGACGGCGCCGTCCGCGATGCGCTTGACCAGCCCGCTCAGCACCTTGCCGGCGCCGATCTCGAAGAAACGCGTGACGCCATGGGCCGCCATATAGGCCACCGACTCGCGCCAGCGCACGGTGCCAGTGACCTGCTCGATCAAACGGCGGCGGATCTCGTCGGGGTCGGTGATCGGTGCCGCCAGCACGTTCGACACCAGCGGCGCGGCCGGAGCCTTGATGGTCACCCCGGCCAGCGCGTCCGCCATCGCGTCGGCAGCGGGCTGCATCAGCTTGCAATGGAACGGCGCGGACACCGGCAACAGCATCGCGCGCTTGGCGCCTTTGGTCTTGGCGATTTCGAGCGCGCGTTCGACGGCGGCCTTGTCGCCGGAAACGACCACCTGCCCGCCGCCATTGTCATTGGCGGCCTGGCACACCTGCCCTTGCGCCGCTTCGCTCGCAACCGCCACCGCAGCCTCATAATCGAGCCCGAGCAGAGCAGCCATCGCACCAGCACCTACCGGCACCGCCTTTTGCATTGCAAGGCCACGGGTTCGCAGCAGGCGTGCGGTATCGCTGATGCTGAGGCTGCCGGCAGCGGCAAGCGCCGAGTATTCGCCGAGCGAATGCCCGGCGACGAAGGCGGCATCCCGCCCCACGGAAAAGCCTGCTTCGGTCTCCAGCACGCGCAGCGTCGCGATCGAGACTGCCATCAGCGCCGGCTGGGCATTTTCGGTGAGCTGAAGCGTCTCCGCCGGGCCATCCCAGATGATGGCCGTAAGCTTCTCGCCAAGGGCCGAATCGACCTCCTCGAAGACCGCCTGCGCGGCCGGAAAGGCCTCCGCCAGGGCTTTGCCCATACCGACCGCCTGGGAACCCTGGCCCGGAAAAGTGAATGCAGCCGTCATCGGCGCTCCCTCATGAGAATGGGGCCGTAAGACACTGTCCGGGGCCGGGATGTCAAGCCGCGCCGCGGAACCGCACGACCCGGTTCATGCCCGAAGGGGTCTAGAAGCCGCCTGCCGCCTGATCGCCGCCCACCTCGGCGCCAGCCCGCGCACGGCGGACGCTGCTGACCAGCTTGCCCGGCCGATCCTCGTGGTCCGGCTTGGCGGTGGCGATCCGAAGCACCGTGGCGTAGCTCGGCTGCACCTCCATCCGCGCCGCGTACCGGCTCTCGGCGAGGATGCGGTGCACACGCGGCAGGTTGTAGCAGGGCACGTAGAACAGCAAATGATGCTCGAGGTGATAGTTGACGTAGTACGGCGCGATGAACAGCCGCTCCAGGAAGTTTGCGTGCGTGGTGCGGGTGTTGCGCAGCGGGTCGCTGGAGTCGGGGACCACTGCATGTTCGGCGATGTTGCGGATGCGGGTGATGACCATCTGCCAGGTTAGCAGCGGCAACAGCCACAAGAGCGGATAGGCCCACCACACGCCGGCGGCGGCAAGGCCGGCAAACAGCAGCGCATTGACCGCAAGCTGCGGACCGAGCTTTTCCCAGAAATGCGCGGCGCGCCGTGCGAGCGGCCATTCCCTCGGCCCGAGCGCGTTCAACAACTGCGCCTTGCGCTGCTGGTAGCCGGTCTGCCCGGTGATGTCGCGGATGAACTTGCGGCGATAGCTCACCCCCGTGATCGGAAACGGCGCCGACAGCACCAGGTCGGGATCGTCTTCCTGCTGCGTCCGCGCGTGGTGCTGCAGGTGATAGCGGCGATAGGCGCGGGTCTCGGCGAAGATCGGATAGGCGCAGAACCACTGGCTCAGCGCGAGATTGACCTTCTCGTCGGCCGACAGGCACCCATGAGCGCCGTCATGCATCAGGATTGCAAGCCCAAGCTGGCGCGAGCCGATGACGCCCACCGCCAGCAGAAAGGTCAGCGGATTGGGCCACCACGCCACCAGCGCGATCGACCCCAGAATCAGCGCCCACGCGTGCGCGATCAGGGCGACGCCCTTCCACGTCACGCGCTTCCGTACCGCGACCAACTGGTCCTCGTTCAGGAAGTCGCGGGCACGCATGCGAAGTGCGGTCATGACGAACTCTCCCCGTCGGATTTTTCTGAATCGGAAGCATCGCGGTCGCCGACGAGACGCAGTCGGGTGCCGTCGGCGGCACTTGTTGTCGTCGCCTGATCGCCCAGGACGCGCAACATCTCGTTGCACATGTCTTCGGCCGATCGGCCCATGGCATGGCCTTCGACCATCACGCCGACCGCCACCGCCCAGAACCGCCGCGAACTTACATCGGGATCGCGCAAGGTTTTCCAGCCGTGCCGTTCGATCTGGCCGGCATAGGCGCGCATCCCCTCGCCGTGCAGCCGCTCGACGGTGCGCTCCACCAGGGGCGCAAGGTCCTGGCGGCGGCGCGTCAGCGTCAGCGCCTCGGTGAAGAAGGCGACGGAATCCGTTGCCGTGACCGTCTCGACCAGGGCGCGGGTGTATTCACGCGGTGTCCGCGCCTGCAGAGCAGCCTGTTCGGCCGCGCGCGCGACATACAGCATGTCGCGGCAGGCGGCTTCGACGAACAGCGCTTCCTTGGTACGGAAGTAATAGGTGATCTGGCTCGGAAACGCGTCGGCGGCCGCCGCGATCTCGGAGATCGAGGTGCCGGCCAGGCCGCGTTCCTTGAACAGGCCGCTGGCGACGTCGAGCAGGCGCGACCGCATCTGGCGCCCGGCCGAGCGGGTCGCGCGGACGGCATGTTTGGGGTCGCCGGTCGCTGTCTGGACGGACTTGGGGGCCATTTTTCCCTCTCGCCGGATGTTTGTATGATATACAAACAAATAAATCAAGGGCGGTCATAAATGGACCGCCAAGTCTTGCCAGCGCGCTCAAAATCCTTATAACCCGCGCATCCGTGGATCCCGGCCGGGAGCTGAACGGACGGTCTCAGCAAACTCTCCTTTCTGGCGTTTTTGATGTGGCAGGGCCAGTCGGCCCGTCGTCCCGTGCTTCCGCCTTCTGAGCATTCTCGAGTCCTTTCCGAAGGCCTCGAAGGGCTTGCCGCCGGGAACCGCGCCAACACTAGGAAAGGACACCCATGCCTCTTTACGAGCATGTTTTTCTCGCGCGCCAGGATGCGAGCGCCCAGCAGGTCGAAGAGCTGACCACCCAGATGACGGGCATCGTCGAAGGGCTCGGCGGCAAGGTCACCAAGACCGAGAACTGGGGCGTGCGCTCCCTCACCTACCGCATGAACAAGAATCGCAAGGCACACTTCGTGCTGATGAACATCGATGCGCCGTCTGCTGCGGTCACCGAGATCGAGCGGCAGGAGCGGATCTCCGAAGACGTCATCCGCTACCTCACCGTCCGCGTCGAAGAGCACGAGGAAGGCCCGTCTGCGATGATGCGCAAGGCCGATCGTGACCGCGAGCGCGACGATCGTGGCGGCGGTTTCCGCGGTGATCGCGAAGGCGGTTTCCGTGGCGATCGTGAAGGCGGTGGCTTCCGCGGCGACCGTGGCCCGCGCCGTCCGCGCGAAGAAGACGCAGCAGCGGTAGAGGAGTAAGAATCATGGCTGAAGCTGGTGCACGCCGTCCGTTTTTCCGTCGCCGCAAGACCTGCCCGTTCACGGGTGCGAACGCGCCGAAGATCGACTACAAGGATTCCAAGCTGCTGATGCGTTACGTCTCCGAGCGCGGCAAGATCGTGCCGAGCCGCATCACGGCCGTTTCCGCCAAGAAGCAGCGTGAGCTCGCGCGCGCCATCAAGCGCTCGCGCTTCCTCGGCCTGCTGCCCTACGTCATTCGCTAAGACATCGGCGATCGGCGGCGTCCGCGCCGCCGATCCTTATTCGACATAAGGCTTCCGGGTCGTCCGGTCGCCGATGGTTGGGGTCGAACGACCTCTAACCGCTCAAAGGGGGCGGGACAGCTGATGATCGCGATCATACTCATTGCTGTTGCGGCCGGCTCTGCGTCGGCGCTGATGTTCGCCTCGATCATCTCGGGCGCGCTGATCTCATTGCTGTTGTTCTACCTGGCGCCGCTGCCGCTGATGGTGGCGGCACTGGGCTGGGGACCGATCGCCGCGACGATCGGCGGCATCCTGGCCGCGTCCGGCCTCGGCGTCATCTTCGGCCTGCCCTACTGCATCGCTTTTGCCATCACCGTTGCGCTGCCGGCCTGGTGGCTCGGCCACCTCGCGCTGCTCGGACGTCAACTGCCCGGTGCAGTTTCCGGCAATGGTTCGGCCGAGCCCGCGCCGCCGCAAATGGAATGGTATCCGGTCGGCCGCATCGTGCTCTGGATCGCGGGCTTTGCCGCATTGACCACGATCGCGGCCATGATGACGCTCGGCACCGACGCCGAAACGATCACCAGCTCGCTGCGCCGCGGCCTCTCGCGCATTCTGGGCTCCCGCGATCCGGCATCGTCAGGCGACATCGAACGCGTGGTCACCGCGCTCTCCATCATCGCGCCGGCCGCCGCGACGATCGTCGCCATGATGACGTTGACGCTGAACCTCTGGCTCGCCGCCAAGATCACGGCAACGTCCGGCCGCCTGCACCGGTCATGGCCTGACCTCAAGAGCACGGAATTGCCACCGATGACGCTGGTCGCTCTCTGTGTCGCGTTGGCCTTCTGCTTCACCAGCGGGCTCCTCGCCATGTTCGCGCAGATCGCGACCACCGCCATGCTGATGGCGTA
>JAESGP010000086.1_pt1 | contig 84642 bp, 73 predicted proteins | sample 9269741 | NCBI WGS metagenome assembly JAESGP01 (sample SAMN15720684, study PRJNA650882) | algae metagenome | isolation source: Desmonostoc vinosum HA7617-LM4 and co-occurring heterotrophs from cave wall | place: USA: Waikapalae cave, Hawaii | collected 2011-05-27 | reverse complement strand
TCGGTGTCCCTCCAGCGTCGCTCTTTCGCGCTCCGCTCTCAGGCACTTATTCAATATAGCGAACCCACTTATCTCTGTCAACCCCTTTTTCCAATTTTATTTGGAACACTTTTCGCAGCCGCTAAAAGCCTTATATATGAAGGGTTTTAAGTTACAGTATTCCTGGAAGTTATTGAGGAAGCCATGGAATCGTGAATAAGTTTGGTGTTTTGCCGCCTTGGCTGGTGTTAGATCCGCTTTTGCATGACTGGCTCCTGGAAGATATTGGTCGGGGCGATCGCACCACAAATGGTCTATTAGTTGAAGATGTAAGCTTAGGAAAAGCCACATGGATAGCAAAAGCCCCAGGAATAATTGCAGGCTTACCTATTGCAGCTAGGGTATTTCAGCATTTAAATGAGAAAGTAAAGTTTGTAGCTATCACATCTGATGGAACATGGTGTGAATCAGGAAAGATAGTTGCCGAAGTTCATGGCTTGTTAGACGCACTGCTGATGGGAGAGCGCGTCGCACTTAATTTGGCCATGCGTTTAAGTGGAATTGCAACTCTAACTAATAAATATGTAGAGCAAATTGCAGATTTACCTGCTCAGTTGGTGGATACCCGCAAAACTACTCCAGGACTGAGGCTATTAGAAAAGTATGCAACTGCTGTGGGAGGAGCGATTAATCATCGCATGGGGTTAGATGATGCAGTGATGATTAAGGACAATCACATCGCAGCTGCTGGGGGAATTGGGTTAGCAATTACGCGTATCCGTTCCCAAATACCTTATCCCCTAACAATAGAAGTAGAAACAGAAACTCTCAAACAGGTGCAAGAAGCTTTGGAATACAAAGCCGACATCATTATGCTGGATAATATGGCATTGGATATAATGCGTCAGGCTGTGCAGTTGATCCGTCAACAAGATAGCCGTGTAAAAATAGAGGCCTCTGGGAATATAACTTTGGAGACGATTCGCGCTGTAGCAGAGACAGGTGTGGAGTATATTTCTAGTAGTGCGCCGATTACTCAGTCGAAATGGTTGGATTTGAGTATGAGAATTTTACTGTAAAAGAAAGGAACTGGGAACAGGTGATTAGCTACTGGGGATTGGGTTGAAAATAGAGAATGCGTGCGATTACTGGAAATTTATGTAAATTTATTACCAATAAAGCAGTGATTTTGCTAGTTCGACTCGTATATTAAGTCTATGCGATGTGAAGTAGATAATTACTAGAGTTTTTATTAAGAAAAGCAAATATTAACAAACAAATTTTTTTGGCTTCGATAAGCTAAAGACAGTTTGTTATTCATAACATATCAGTTACTAAACATAAAAATTTGTAGCTGGTTTTGGTAAGATAGATAAACCTTTTTAGGGCATCTATAATGTTAGCTGTCAGAATCGGCAAAAAATATACAGCTAATTATTAAAGATGCAGTTGTAGCGGAATTATCGCTACTGATGGCGAAAAATCCTTGCACCTTCTGCTTAATTAGAATTTGGGAAAGAATGCAAAGCTATGTGAAAAAAAGCTGAGCATTCTGGCATTTTTACAAATAAAAAAGGCAATAGAGAACCATACCGCCAAAATAAACAAAAATCAAGATTACCACAGGAGGCTGAGATGGAAATCTTCGATTATGTGATTTTAGGATCTGGACTGGGTGGACTTGCGGCTGCGGCTTGTTTAACCCAACAAGGCTACCGAGTAGCTGTTCTAGAACAGCATTATTTGCCTGGTGGATGTTGTCATACTTTTGATTATGGTGAATATAGCTTTTGTGCTGATGTACATTACATATCTCAATGTGGTTCAGGTCAAACAATAAACCAATTTCTCAACTATATTCAGCGGAGTGTAGCTTTTAATAGTCTTGATTCTGACTGTATTGATAGAGTCATCACGCCAGAGGTAGATTTTAAAATTCCTCTAGGATGGGAGAATTTGCGATCGCGTTTACTATCTACATTCCCAGAAGAAGAGGATGCCATCAACCGCTATTGCAATGAAATTAAACAATTACATCAAGAAATTCGTGATTTAGTGCAAGAAATACGTTGGTATGATCAAAAATTGTCTGATTGGTTAAAGTTGCCAAAATACTTAAATCTATTTTGGAAGCGGTCTTGGACTTTACAAGATTTGTATAATTATGTTGGATTATCGCCGCGACTACAAGCACTGCTAGCTGGGCAAAGTGGAGATTATGCACTACCACCAAAGGAAATTGCCCTGCTTACGCACACTTCCTTAGTTTGGGACTATTCAGAAGGGGCTTACTATCCCAAACATCACTTCAGACATTTTGTTGAGACTATTACTGAGGCAATTACATCAGGTGGAGGCGTAATTAAGTACTCAACCTTAGTTAACCACATTCAAGTTAGCAAACATAGCATTCACAGTGTACTTGCCGATGGTAAAGTTTATCGTGCCACAAAAGCTTATATCAGTGACCTTGATCCTAAGCTAACAGTAGAGTTAATGCACGATTCTGAAGCCTTAAGCTACAGGGAACGTCAACGCCTCACCAGTTATGAGTATTCAGCCAGTGCTTTCAATATTTACTTGGGTTTAGATGGCCGTTTTGAACCACAACATTACGGTATTGGTAATTGGAATATCTGGTACTATCCCACAGGTGATCTCAATCAAGAATATCAACAACAATTAGAAGGAAACCTTAACCATCCGTGGATCTTTTTATCTTGTCCAACGATGAAATCTAGCGAACTGGGGATGGGGCCCAAAGGGCATCATGTTCTGGAAATTGCTACTGTCTGTTCTTACGATCCTTTTGAATATCTGCATAAAAATGATCCTAAGGCATATAAAGCTAAAAAGCGGGAAGTTTATCAACAAATTATGAGCAGTGTACGAGACTTGATCTCAGATGTTGATAAATACGCTCGGATGAAAGTTTATGGTACACCTACCACCAGCAAATTTTATTTGGGACAACCACAAGGCAATATTTACGGTGCAAAGTTAGTGCCTAAACAAGTTGGCTTAAATCGTTTGGGATACATAACTGAATTGGCTAACCTCTTTTTTGTAGGAGCGAGTGCTGGGTATCCCAGCGTACCTGGTGTAATTGCTAATGGTATGGATGTAGCAGAATTGCTAACTGGAAAATTAATCCGGCGCAAAACAAAACTAGAATATCTAATCAGGTAGATATTATAAATACAATACCCAAATTAAATGATTTTCTGTAAAATTAGTAAAAATTATGAAAATAAAGTCTGAAATTCAATATTGAACAAATTTACGTCAGCTAATCTGCAATGGGTAATTAAGTACATAAAGCAATAGGGGTTACACCCCCTTTTTTATTTACTAAATCGGGGTAATTTCTTGAGGCAACAGATGATCAATCCTCAATATGACAATAAAATAAGTTTAACCTCTGCAAAATTTCATCAAATTCTAATATTAGGTAATAATTAGAGCTATAGTCTCAACAAACCATTTTCTCAATGTTGACATGATGGATGATATTTATCAATAAACTCAATAAAAACTCTCTAATAGGTCAATAGCCACTGATTTACAAGATTTTTCTTTCTGTATCTTTTGCTATAGCGTTTTGATGTCAGTAAGATAATTGGAATTGACGAATTAGCTATGCGATTCAAAAATCAACTGATTGATTTGCTTACCTTAGATAATTTGATTGATCGTTCTCCCTTAACGATTAGCTCTGACAGTTGTGTAGTCAAAGCTATTGTCTTAATGAGTCAGGAACGAAGTATTAAATATGCACAAAATAACTTAGATTCGTCTTTCACCTCAAGCATTAAGAATCATCAAACTACCAGATGTGTCTTGGTTCTTGAAGAAGAAAGGCCAATAAGCATATTTACTGAGCAAGATGTAGTTAAGCTGGTAGCTTCTGGAAGAGATTTATCCAAAACGAAAATGAGTGAGGTGGTGAGGGAGCCATTTGTTACTTTAATACGATCAGATTCTCAAGATATTTTCACGACTTTGTCGTTGTTGCGCCAGCATCAAATTAGTCAACTACCAATTGTAGATAACGAGGGAAAATTGTTAGGAGTAGTTACTGAGACTACCTTGCTGCAAGCTTTGGATTTAGAAAAAATGGTGGAGATCATCGAAGGCTTACAGCAATTTTTACAAAAACCTCAAAGCGGATGCAGCCGTTCCAATCAGCAAATAGAAGAAGTATGTTGCTATTGCAATCATTTCAAGGAATGGTTAGAAAAAGAATTGATTGGAGTTGTTCAGGTTAGCCAGAAACTTGAGCAAACTCTAGAAAATCTCCCATTAGTGGGGGATGAACAGTGTAAACAAAAGTTGATTGGCAAAGTTAGCGATCGCCAACAAACACAAGAAGCACTCTGCCATGCTTACAATGAGCTAGAAAAGCGAGTTACAGAACGTACAGCAGAACTAGTAATGTCTAATGTACTTCTACAACAGGAAATAAGCGATCGCCAACGCGCTGAAGAAGCATTAAAGCAGAGTGAGAATCTCTATCGTCATCTAGTAGAAAGCCAAACCGACGTGGTGATCCGAATTGATCTCCAAGGAAGACTGACTTTTGCTAACCTCGCAGCTTGTCAAACATTTGGTTGGAACCAAGACGAGATTCACGGACAATCTTTCTTTCAATTTTTCCGTCCGCATGACTTATCGTTAGTCAGAGAAAAAATTGCAGATTTAGCATCACCACCCCACACTTTGCTGACTGGTGAAGTGCGTACAATTACAGTTAATGGCGTCCGGTGGTTTCAATGGAATGTGACTGCCATCAAAAATGAACACCAAGAAGTTGTGGAAGCTCAAGGTGTTGGCAGAGACATTACTGAACGCAAACAAATAGCGGAAGCACTACGAAAGAGTGAAGAAAGATTTCGCCATTTTGCGAAGAATACCCATGCAGTGATTTGGTTTGCCAATCTGGAAGGAGAAAACTTATACGTTAACCCAGCTTATGAAAAAATTTATGGGCGTTCTTGTCAAAGTCTGCGTGACGATCCCAAATCTTGGATGTATACAGTTCATCCAGAAGATTGCGATCGCCTCATGCTCAAACTAGAGCAACAATCTTTGGGTAAACCTTCAGATACAGAATATCGAATTTTGCGACCCGACGGAGTGATTCGTTGGATTTGGGATCGCGGTTTTGCTATTCAAGATGAACAAGGAAATCTTTATTCCTATGGAGGCATTGCCGAAGATATCACCGAACGCAAGCAAGTAGAACAATCACTGCGAGAAAGTGAGGCAAGACTGACTTTGGCTTTAGAAACTGCTCATATGGGTATATGGGATTGGAACCTCCTCACCAAAGAGGTTGTCTGGTCTCCCAACACCGGGCCATTATTTGGCCTACCGATTGGTGCGTGTGCCACCTATGAAGAATATCTCAGTTTAATTCATCCAGAAGACCGCGAAACTGTCGCTCAAGCTGTGGCCCACAGTATTCAACAAGGAACTCCAACCGCCTTGGATTACCGAGTTGTTTGGGGCGACGGCAGCATCCACTGGTTGAACGGTAGAGGTCAGGTATACTATAACGAAATTGGCCAGGCTGTGCGGATGATTGGTACAACTAGGGATATCTGCGATCGCAAACAGGCTGAACAAAAAATTAAAGAACAAGCTGCTTTGCTAGATATTGCTACCGATGCAATTTTGGTTCGAGATTTTGCATCCCAAATCTTATTCTGGAATCAAAGCGCAGAGAAGATGTATGGTTGGCAGGTAGAGAAAGTTTTAGGACAGAAGATTGAAACATTCTTGTATAAAAAAGAAAATTTGCCGCAACTAGAAGTGGCTCTAAAAAGCGTCACCGAACGTGGCTCATGGCAAGGTGAATTACGTAAAGTTACCAAATCCGGGAAAGAGATTATTGTAGAAAGCCGTTGGACGTTAATGTATGATGCTACAGGGCAGCCAAAATCTATCCTTAGTGTTGATACTGATATTACAGAAAAAAAACAGCTGGAAGCTCAGTTTTTACGCGCTCAACGCTTAGAAAGCCTTGGCACCCTTGCAGGAGGCATTGCTCACGATTTAAACAACATACTGACACCCATCTTGGCAGCGTCTCAAGTACTACAGGGAAGATTCATCTACCACGAAGAGCGTTCTCAGCAACTACTAACGATCATTGAAAACAACGCCAAACGAGGAGCTGGGTTAGTAAAGCAAGTTTTATCCTTTGCACGAGGATTAAAAGGAGAACGCGTTATTGTCCAAGTCAAGCACCTAATTACAGAAATTACCCAGATTGCCAAGCAAACATTTCCCAAATCTATTGAATTTATTTCAGAAATACCAGAACATCTTGCTGCTGTGTCTGGAGACGTTACCCAACTGCATCAAGTGCTGATGAATCTAGTGGTAAACGCTCGTGATGCCATGCCAGATGGCGGTTCTATCAAAATTTCCGCAGAAAATAAGTTCATTGATGAAGCTTACGCCAGAATGAATCTTGATGCCAAAGTAGGTGACTATACTGTGATTACTGTTACAGATACCGGAATTGGAATGCCACCAGAAATTGTGGATCGGATATTCGAGCCATTTTTTACTACCAAAGAGGTTGGTACAGGTACAGGACTCGGCCTTTCAACTGTACTGGGCATTGTTAAAAGTCACAACGGTTTCATCAAAGTATCTAGCCAAGTTGGTAGAGGCAGCAAATTTAAGTTATTTTTACCAGCAGTCGCAGCATCCCAAATATGTAGCGTGGAAGAGCGGGATCTGCCTCTAGGAAATGGAGAATTAATTTTAGTGGTGGATGATGAAACCCAAATTCGTGAAATTACCACAATCATTCTGGACAACCATAATTATAAAATTCTCACCGCTAGTAATGGTATCGAGGCGCTTGCACTTTATGCTCAACACAAACATCAAATAAACGCCGTTTTGATGGATATAATGATGCCAGAAATGGATGGGATTACAGCCATTCGTACTTTGCAAAGAATGAATCCCCAGATTCGGATTATTGCTTCTAGCGGTATGAACTCTACAGAAGTATTTACTCAAGCTGCTGGTGGTGATGTGCAAGCAGTTTTATCGAAACCCTATACAGCAAAGGAACTTTTGAAGAGTTTACACCAGTTATTTAGAAGCTGGAACTAGATTTTGCTGTCGATGTCTCGTTGCCAGGGAACGCAGCTTTTGCTGCGTTCAAAAACCACTTGTAGGCGATCGCCTACAATTTTTCTCTAAAGGTAAGAAAAGTGAGAAAAGTAGGAGATTTGCAATTTTCTATTGACAAACGAAAAAAAAATTTTATTTAATACTCTAAGTCAATCAAAAAAATAAGATTGTGAATCCAAAATTGCAAAGCCTACTAGGATACATCATATTCCACAATAAATGTGTTGTTTATCATACATTTATATAAATATTCATACAGCACTTTGCATTTAAATGGAGTACAGCCTTTCTAGACATTCCTCTTTTCCAGAGGAAGAGTTTTCGTGCGGGATTTATCCGCTTTCAGAGAAGCATGATCAAAATTGGCTGTGTATATTAGTCGCGTAAATTATCAAGCTGCTTTCTCAGAGTAAAACGATAGTTTTTTCAAGCAAGGAATATCCTAAATAAACTGATTTCTTAAAATGAGTTTTATTTATTAGCATACATTTACTATCGGTGTTGTAAAAAACAGTTGTACATAAAGAATTCATACCGATTTTCGGCTGCGGAATTCTTTCTAGATATAATTCGCTCAAATCTTGTTTTCCATCTTTAATTGCCAGTCAAATTCACAAGTATATTGACTAGTTTTCTAGATCAATAAATTTCCACATGTAAACTGCTACAAATACAAATTTCTAGTCAAACTCTCGTCTACCTAAGCAAATAACCTCGGTGATCATCAATGTCCATATTTAGCGTTACTAACACCAACGACAGCGGCATCGGTTCTCTACGGCAGGCAATTAGCAATGCTAATTCCAAAGCTGGCAAAGATATCATCAAATTTGACGGAATATTTACTGACAAAATCTCTGATACCATTACTCTTGGCGGTAGTAGTCTCATTATTGAAGATGACCTTAGCATTGATGGCACAGATGCGAAATTGCTCACAATTAATGGTAACGATGCCAGTCGTGTTTTGGAAATTAAAGATGCGATCGCTGTTGAAATTGCAAATTTAACTATTACTGGTGGTTACTCTGATGTCGATACCATTGGTGGCGGTGGCATCATCAATTTTGGTACTTTGAATTTGAGCGACAGCATCATCAATGGCAACTTTGGCTATCTTGGTAGCGGTATATACAATTCTGGCGAATTAACACTTAGCAATAGCACCATCAGTAAGAACTTAGCAGATCAAGGCGGTGGTATTTATAATACAGGCACCCTTACAATTAGCAATAGTAGTATCAGCGAAAATGGTACTATATATAATGGAACTGGCGGTGGTGTCTACAACACTGGCATTCTTAAAATTAGTAGCAGCACTATCAGTGATAACGGCGGAGGAGCTAATTTAGGAGGTGGGATCTATAATTCCAGCTCAGGAACTCTGACAGTCAACAGTACTACTATCAGTGATAATAATGCCTTCTATTACGGCGGTGGTATTTATAATGCTGGTAAATCTACTGTAATTAATAGCACCATCAGTGGCAACCAGATAACTATTGATAATGGTGGTGGTGGTATTTATAACTTTGGTGTTCTCACACTCAGCAACAGCACCATCAGCGGCAACCAAGCAGAATCAGGTGGTGGCATCTATAATGAAGGTACAACAACGGTAAGTAATAGTACCATTACACTCAACACTGCCTATAACTTTTATAATATAGGTAGACCTGGAGGTATTTACAACTTAGGCTCTGGTACTGTAACAGTAAAAAACAGTATTATCGCTGGTAACTTTGATAACTTTGAAAACGATTCCACTACTAGTATCAACCCCGATGTGGGAGGTAAATTTATCAGTAATGGCTTTAACCTCATCGGTAAACTCGGTAGTAGCAAAGGTTTTAAAGCTAGCGAACAGCTAAATGTTGACATTACAAAAGTTCTCGATATTAAATTGCAAATCAACGGTGGTTCTGTAAAAACCCATGCCCTTGTAACTAGTAGCCGTGCCATCAATGGCGGGAATAATGCAGATATACCTGTGGATATTACTGACTTAGATGGTGATGGCAATACTACCGAAAAAATACCTTTTGATCAGCGCGGTTCTGGTTTCAAACGCCTCTCTGGCGACAAAGTTGATATTGGTGCTTTTGAGGTGGCAATGAATGTAATTAATGGTACTGCTGGCCGCAATAAGATTACTGGTACTGTTGGCGATGATATTATTACTGGTTTTCAAGGAAAGGATATTCTCACAGGTGGTCATGGTGCAGACAAGTTTGTTTATAGAAACATTCGAGATGCAGGAGATATCATCACTGATTTTAAGGCAGGGATAGATAAAATTGTTCTAAAACCACTTTTTCAGAGTTTGAGTTTAGGTAATCTCAACTTTGTGATGGCGACTTCAGGCGGTTACTTACGCTTTGAAAAGACAGGAACTGATACCATGATTTTAATTGACCCGGATGGTTCATCTGGTCATGGACGAGGAATGAAGATGATAACTGTGAAAAATTTATCTGTAAGTGCTGTGAATCAAGCCAAAAATTTCGTGTTTTAATTGGCTTAAACTCCTAAGAAAGACATTTTATAAACCTTACCCAGTTTTAAAGATTAAAGTGTTCACCCATCGGAACTTATGGGAAAGATTTCCTTGGGGTTAAATTTTTTCTTCAGTAACTAGGGTGAGGTTAACCCATTCGCCTTTATCGTTATAGCTACGAATCATTCGCTGGCGTAAGTTTGGTTGAATTAGCCAACCCATTTCCAAAAATAAAGGTTGATGTAACTGTGCTTTGAGTGGAGAAGTTGCAGAAGCGCCATCAGGTAGCAACAAAACTTGCACTTGCTTGTGTGGATCTTGATCGAAGAGGATGATAGAGTCCTTGATGGTGGCTGTTGAAGTAATTGTGCGATCGCCAAAACAAGTACTTTGAATTAATCGCCCAGTTTGATCGATTTGTACTTGCAATGTTGTAGGATAAACATCAGGCGATCGCCAATCTCGATAAATCGTCACTGCTTGACCTTGCCATTTTCCCAACAAGTCCTCTATCTGCAAGGCTGAACGTTCTGCTGGTGGAGTTCCGGCTAAATGTTCTCGAATTAGCGTTAGTTTGTTTAATTGACCATTTTGATCAAACATCTGCACCAGACGTAAGCGGCGATTTTCATGAATGAGACTAAATTCTGCGCCAAATTCGACAAATGGTGCTAACTGAATTGAACCTTGAGAAAAAGCGCCATTTTCAAAAAACAGCAGACTCCCGCCTACAGAAGTGAACTCTAAGACCATATCGTTTAGTTCTGAACGACACAGAGTTAGGCGTACTTTTTGGTTATCGTTCAAACCTTCCAAAGTCAGACGGCTAGGAATATCTTTAAGAAATGCGCCTTGGGGAGAAAAATTCGTAAATGAACCTTCCCAAACACCGAGATTTTGCAGAAAAGATTCCCATTGAGATTTCATAGTCATTTGTCCTTTGTTCTTCGTCATTGGTCATTTGTTCAAAACCAATGACCAATGACCAATGACTAACTTTTAGCAAAATGTCGTACAGCAAACAAGCTCCCTATTAATCCTACAGTTGCCCCAAAGCTTAAGAGAATTAAAGGTAATAATAAAATTTGTGCAGTCGTGAGTTGTAAGCCATTGGTAATAAACTGAATAAACTCAGGTTGATTGGTTAGTAGTTTAGCAATAAACTGTTGAATCACAGAAATAAAACTCCAAGCGATCGCACCACCGACTAAACCAAAAGTAATTCCTTGTAAAATGAATGGTAGATAAATCCACGCAGAAGTTGCTCCTACTAGCTGCATAATTTCAATTTCGCGGCGACGTGCCATGACAATGAGGCGAGTTGTGGTGCTGGTGACAGCGATCGCAGTTGTCGTTAGGATAATTGTAATTGTTAAAGTGATCCAATTGAGGCCCCGATGTAACTGGGCGATGCGTTTGACTGCTTCATCTACATACTGCACCGTATCGACTCCTGGCAACTTTGCCAATTGCGTGGCCAAAGCTGGAACAACTTGAGAATTACGTGCTTTTACCTTAATCTCATCAACTAAAGGATTTTCTTCAAGCTGCTGAGTAGCGCCTTCAATATCAGAAATACCCAGTTCCTTAACTAACTTAGTCCAAGCTTGTTCTTTAGTAATTGTTTGCATCGCCACCACATCCGGAATTTTTGCCACATATGGCTCAATACTTGCGGCTGGTGTACTTGACTCAAGATAAACTGATATCTCTAGCTGGCTACCAAATTGGTTGAGAAGTTTCTCGACTTGCCAAGAAGTTTGCAAACTCAAGCCAAATAAAAACAGTAACACCGTGACAGTACTTACCGCTGCCCAATTCATCCAACCGCCCCGCAATAAACCGAGGACAGTTTCTTTGAGTAGGTAGTCTAGTTTCGTAAAAAATTTCAACACAAATCACTCCAAAAGCTGTATTTAACCAGTTCCGTGGGTTTAAGTCCCCCGGTTCTATAACTGGCAAGTTTTGTGTTAGGATTTAACCCCCAATACAAAACTTAATTACGTTAGCGCAGCGGTAGCGAGGTACGAGCGTCAGCGTAAAGCCTACGGCATAGCTTCGCTTAGAGCGACACAGGAGCGTCGCGTCATTACGAATTACGAATTATTTAACGCCAAGGCGCTAAGTACAGCTTTGCGTCTACTCTTCAAGAAGCCACTTCGGTTGTATGCATCTTGGCGTGAGATAATACCACCATTTATACTCGACAGTGCAAAGTTTACCAACACCATCTTTTACGCGTTGCTAATTCCTTGTTTAAGAAAACTATAGATAGCTGAAAAATCTTGTTGACTCAGCCCTTGCTGCATCGCTAAACGATATACTTCTTTAACAGTACTGGTAACTGGGATTGCTACACCTGCCTCATTAGCTGCGATCGCTACCATATGTAAGTCTTTCTGCATCCATTGCAAAGGAAATTCCGCATCATAATTTTCCGATTCCAACATTGCTTTCTTAGTTGTTTGTTGATATAGAGTGAATGCTGCTGCTGAATTCATAAAAAATTAGATTGTTGACATTCTAAAATCTAAGTACACTACTTACTTCCTCATCCCCAGTTGGCAAGTTTCGGCTACGCTAATTTACCGCGTACCCCTACGCGGTAGCAAGCTATGTGTAGCATCTGCGATCATATAAGTCGAACCACATTCCTCTCTACTCCCACTCAACTAGGACTAACTGACGATTGATAGAATTAAAGTAGTAGGAATTTTCACCATCTAGCCATTGAGACTCATGCCCTCCGAAATTGCTGTTGAGAAAAAAAAGTTAAAAAATCCGCCTTTGGAGCTTCATTATTTAGGCGATCGCGTCCTGCGTCAAGCCGCAAAGCGGATTGCAAAAGTAGATGACGAAATTCGTCAATTGGTGCGCGAAATGCTGCAAACTATGTACAGCAAAGATGGTATTGGTTTGGCTGCGCCCCAAGTAGGAGTTCATAAACAACTAATCGTCATTGATTTGGAACCAGAGAACGCCGCTAATCAACCTTTAATTTTGATTAACCCCACGATTAAACAAGTCAGCCGTGACATCGGCGTCGCCCAAGAAGGGTGTTTGAGTATCCCCAATGTATACCTAGACGTGAAGCGTCCCAATGTCGTAGAAATAGCCTATAAAGATGAGTATGGGCGTCCCCAAACATTAAAAGCAAACGACCTCCTAGGACGCTGCATTCAGCACGAGATGGATCACCTCAATGGTGTAGTATTTGTAGACCGTGTAGAGAACTCCTTGACTTTGGCCCAAGAGTTATCTAAGAATGGCTTTTCGTATCAAGCCGTGAAACCAGTAGTATAGGGTGATCTAGTAGTGTATTTAACTCCAAAAAGCGGTATATTTTTAGCTGGTTCTTGTGTAACAGCGATCGCAGCTGTCGGTTCCATTTTTGAACTCAGTTCTGGACAACCAGATTTGGGCGTCCAAATCACTGCAATTATTTTAGGATTAAGTATTCCTCTAACAGGATTATTTTTTGTTGTTGCAGTGAGGGACGCAAGGGCTAACATTAAATAAGCATCAGGTATATGAAAAGGTAAAAGGATGAAGATAAATGTCAGTCTATCCTTTTGCCTTTTATTTTTCTCTTCGTCTTCATAACTAAGCTAAAAAACATCTAAATTACATAATCAAATTAAATAAAACTCTTGTGGGGTGGGCATCTTGCCCGCCCTAATTATGCAAGTTATATGTGGAACAGCTTATGCCGCCAGCTTTCAGGGTTACTTCCTGCCCTGCTGTTAAATCTGTCACATAGAAGCATGTTGTCAACTCCCACCCAACTATTACGGCTGTCTCAAGGACAACTAAACTTGCTAGCAGCTTGTCCCCGCAAATTTCAACACACATATTTAGAAAAACTCAACTCACCCTCAGATCCCGAACACGAGGAAAAGCAAACTTTAGGTAGTCGCTTTCACCTATTGATGCAACAGCGAGAAATGGGCTTACCAATAGAAAGTTTTTTGCAAACAGATACTCAACTGCAAAGCTGGATGATAGGTTTTACCAATGCTGCACCAGAAATTTTAACGCCTGCAACCAATAATCAAACTTTTCGTGAAAGCGAACACTATCGGACTTTGCAAGTTCAAGATTATTTACTCATCGTTGTTTATGATTTATTGATTGCAGATAACCACCAAGCCCAAATTCTCGACTGGAAAACTTATCCCCAACCGCCTAACAGACGCAAGTTAGAACAAAATTGGCAAACGCGCCTTTATCTGTATGTGTTGGCTGAAACTAGCAAATATTCACCAGAAAATATTTCGATGGCTTATTGGTTTGTCCAGTCTGAAGGCAAACCGCAAAATATTACATTTAGCTATAATACTACTCATCATCAACAAACAGGCAAGAAACTTAATCAACTATTGAGTCAGTTAACCAACTGGCTAAAAGACTACCAAAAAAACGTACCATTTCCCCAAGTATCAGAGGGTAATAAAACCTGCAATTTTTGTCAGTTTGCTAACCGATGTGAACGTACACAAGCCACACCAGAAGAGCCATCTCATGATGCACCGCTTGGTGGAGACTATACCAAAAACTCATGGACAAATCTCGATACCATTGAAGAAATATCGCTTTGATATTTTGTTTTGTAAACAGGGATTGGGTACTGGGTACTGGGGACTGGGTACTAGGAAAGAATTTTTGTAATCCTCATTTCCCATTCCCTACTCCCAACGACACTTGACGGCAGTGGCTCCTCCCTACTCCCTAAATTTATGAAAAACTTTGATAACACTGAAGCGACTTATGTTCGCGAATTAGGTATTGATGATATCGTCCCGCCATTCGCGCCCGTAAACCCGATAGCGCCGTCAATGAAGTACTCCTCAACCCCCTAGTTACGGAATCTGATGAGTAGGGAGTGGGGAGACGCGGAGACGCGGAGACGCGGAGAATAATTAATAACAAATGACAATTCCCAATTCCCAATTCCCAATTCCCAGTCCCCAATCCCCAATCCCCAGTCCCCAATCCCCAATCCCCAGTCCCCAGTCCCCAATCCCCAATCCCCAGTCCCCAAAACAATGCAGTGGATTTTGACAGCAACCGAACAACCTCCAGAGTGGTTTATCCAGGCGGTAAAACACCATACACCTGCATCAAAAGGACTTTTTGCTGCCCAATTATTGTGGCAACGAGGAATTAAAGATCATAAACAATTAGCTACTTTTATTAACTATCAAGCTTATCAATCAGCGAGTCCCTTTGCGTTTGGGCAAGAAATGCATCTAGCGATAGCGCGGTTACAACAAGTGCGAAACACTCAAGAAAAAGTTGCTATTTGGGGAGACTTCGACGCTGATGGCATCACCTCTACTGCTGTACTTTGGGATGGCTTGGGACAGTTTTTGATCCAAAATCAGCAATTAACCTATCATATTCCCAATCGTTTAACAGAATCTCACGGACTCAATCATCCAGGGATTGATAATTTAGCAAAACAAGGTTGCAAGCTAATAGTTACTTGCGACACAGGTAGTACAAATATCGATGAAATTATCTATGCAAAACAGTTAGGCATAGATGTGATTGTTACAGACCACCATACCTTACCCGTAGAACGTCCACCAGTCGCAGCGATTATCAACCCCCGCTATTTACCAAACGAACATCCCTTATTTCATCTTTCTGGGGTGGCGGTGGCATACAAATTAGTGGAAGCGCTTTATCAAACACTGCCTGATGTTCCCCAACATCCATTGGGTGATTTATTAGATTTAGTGGCTGTAGGATTAATTGCCGATTTGGTGCGCTTAAGTGGAGATTGTCGCTATTTAGCCCAATTGGGCATTCAAAGATTGCAAGAAGATTTTAAACAACTAGCCACAGCCAGACGACGGCCGGGTGTGGGGCGATTATTAGAATTATGTCAGAAAAATGGCGATCGCCCCACAGATATCTCCTTCGGTTTAGGGCCGCGAATCAATGCCGTTAGTCGCATTCAAGGTGATGCTAGCTTTTGCGTAGAATTATTGACAAGCCGCAACACCAAACGTTGTAATGAACTTGCCGAAGTTACAGAACTAGCAAACGCCCGCCGCAAATCTCTTCAAAAAGATGTACAAGCGCAAGTAGCGCAAAAGCTTACCCAGCTAGACCTATCAACCACTAGCGTCATTGTTTTAGCAGATCCCCAATGGCCTGTAGGTGTATTAGGCTTAGTCGCCGGACAAGTAGCACAAGAGACAGGACGCCCCACAATTTTATTGAGTACAGAAGGCACTTTCTCAGCAGACACGGAGATGCGAGGACGCGGGGACACGGAGAATAAAATTATCCCTGCGTCCCCGTCTTATAGCACTAATACCCTCGCGCGTGGTTCTGCCCGTTCTGTAAATTCTGTCGATTTATACCAATTAGTGAAAGACCAAGCACATTTGTTGCATCGTTTTGGGGGACATCCCTTTGCAGCGGGGTTGAGTTTGTTGGCGGAGAATATTCCTTTATTTACAGCGGCGATAAATCAGCAGTTGCGGCAAACTCTTGGCAGCACCACCTTAACCCCAACAGTGCAAGCAGATTTAGTGGTGACAGTTGCAGACTTGGGAAAAGAGTTATTTTTGGAACTAAAACTACTAGAACCTTGTGGAATGGGCAACCCCGTCCCAAAATTACTAATTCAAAACTGCTGGTTTGAAAACGCTTGGCATCGTAATCAACAAGATTGGCAAGGTAAAAAAGTACAGTACATTAAAACAGAGTTTGATATTCGCGATGACTCTATTAGAAGCGGTTTTCCGGGGATTTGGTGGGGACACTATAAAGATGAATTGCCAATAGGTAGATGTGATTGCATAGCAGAACTAGATTACAACACCTTTAAAAAACGCTACGAAATCAGATTAATAGCTCTACGTTCCAGTGCCAACTCAACATTGGCAACTCAACAATCAGCACACATTTTAGATTGGCGCAACCAGGAAAATTTATCGGTTATTAATCATCCATCAACACTAATTATCGAAGAATGCCCTGCCAGCTGGGATGATTTACGTGCTTGGTGGAAACGCTCATTATATAATCAACAACAATTAGCGATCGCCTGGTCTAAACCCAACCTACAACCACCTCAAGAAATTTGGTTGACGCTGATAGGTATTGCTAAATACCTGAGTCGGACAAAGCAACTAGTTACCCGCGTGCAACTTTTAGAGAAACTTGGCATCAGCGATCAAACTCTAATTTGGGGGTTAAAAGCTTTAAGATGCTTAGGGTTCACAATCAAATTACAAGACCGTTATTTGCAGTTTGATAACATACAAAATCTTGCCGAAGGAAATAGCCCCTCTTCCTTAACAGCTGTTGGACAATTTTTAGCAGCTATCCGAGAAGAACAATTTCAGCGAAAGTATTTTGCTGAAGTACCCTTATCTACTATTGTGGCGATGATTAAGATGGGGACTGGGGATTAGGGACTAAGCTAAAAAACATCTAAATTACATAATCAAATTAAATAAAACTCTTGTGGGGTGGGCATCTTGCCCGCTCTAATTATGTAAGTTATATATGGAACAGCTTAGTAGCTTGCTTAAGTGTGGGGGCACGACTCCGTTCCGGACAAGTTCAGTACAAGTTCGCTCAAAGCAAGTTACTCAGTAACCAGAGGAGAAGTAACCAACACCCCCAATACACGTTTGATGTAAATTAGTCATTATTGGGTCAACCAGTAGGTGTTTTTCAAACAAAACAAAATTTTGTACTTGAAAAGCCTATCCTCTCTAGCTTTGAACCCTCTTGGAGGAGTTTAGAGGTTGACACCAACCCCGCAAATCCTTACCAGAATCGCTTTTGAGGTCATTTATCATTCTTACGATCTTGACAACCAAACGTCTGAAAAGGTATCTTAGCTACAGGTTGCCACTATTGAACCTTGAAAACCAAATATATCAAGCCTTACAGACCCCAGCGGTTTTAATCAACTAAAATCCCTATTAGGGATTGAAACCGTGTATGGTCGGAATATGGTTGAACCATATCGACGTTTTAATCAACTAAAATCCCTATTAGGGATTGAAACAGGTAAGCAGGAAGACAAAGCTTACTACATATGTTTTAATCAACTAAAATCCCTATTAGGGATTGAAACAGGAAGGTCGTATTTTAGCAGTAGGCGATCCAAGTTTTAATCAACTAAAATCCCTATTAGGGATTGAAACCCAGACCGATACCGCCCGGCGCGCGAATCGATGCTAGTTTTAATCAACTAAAATCCCTATTAGGGATTGAAACAAGGGAGTGCGTGAAGAAATTGAGCGCCTGGCGATGTTTTAATCAACTAAAATCCCTATTAGGGATTGAAACACCTAGTGATGATTTGTTCACTAGAAAATCTGCAATTAAGTTTTAATCAACTAAAATCCCTATTAGGGATTGAAACGTATTTATAACAAATTCAGAAGGTAACCCTGATGCAGTTTTAATCAACTAAAATCCCTATTAGGGATTGAAACAATGTACTGATATATTCATCTAGTAAACCTTTAATTTGTTTTAATCAACTAAAATCCCTATTAGGGATTGAAACATTTGATAATAAGTCTGTGTTTGTAGATGGTGTTTGTTTTAATCAACTAAAATCCCTATTAGGGATTGAAACGCAAGTATTATATATAACAATACTCTAAGACGAGTTTTAATCAACTAAAATCCCTATTAGGGATTGAAACCATACACCATTTACTTTACTCATTTTTCCATTACGTTTTAATCAACTAAAATCCCTATTAGGGATTGAAACGTGAAGGGATTATCCCCTGTGCAGGCGGGGAATATTGTTTTAATCAACTAAAATCCCTATTAGGGATTGAAACCGCCGAAGCTACACTCGCAAATTTATGCGGCAAAGCGAAGAGTTTTAATCAACTAAAATCCCTATTAGGGATTGAAACAAGAGGCTGAATTACTTTGCCAGTACGAACTAACTCGTTTTAATCAACTAAAATCCCTATCAGGGATTGAAACTACTTCCCAATTTCTTATTTTTAATTCACATTAGGCGTAATCCCAATCCCCAATTCCCTTTAAAAAGGCGGTAATTCTTTAAGAATCTTAAATTGAATATGATTAATTGCCAAATCACCGATGGGAATATCTTCTTTAGTCAACCTTGCACCTTGACTTGTGAGAGTTTCAAAAGAGATACCTTTACCAATTTCAATGTGATACCAACATAAACCCATAAAAAAGCGCGTAGGATAAGGCCCATTATTCCCGACATCATCAGGATTTGATTCCATTGGCAACCAACCATAATTTGGTACGTAAAACTCTAGCCACACATGATTAAAATCAGGTTGCAAAGGAACACCTTGTAATTCGCCATGAGCAGGACACTTATATCTACCTACAGTACGACAAGGAATACCATTGAGACGACACAAAGCGAGCAAAACACCGACATATTCACCACAGGAACCTACACCACGTTCTAAGACTATATCTGGGGTATCAATGTATGGTTTGATACCATAAGACAACTCATCATAAACATAATTGCGGATACTATACATTTTCCGCAACAAGTTTGTTTCAGAACCAATTGCTTCTCTAGCAGAACGGCGAACTATCACAGTATCCATTGCTAAATCGTCATCATCGACTAAGTAACGAGCTTGCAATTCTAGTGAAAGTTCGGGAATATCTTCTACATCTCTAGGTGTCAACCGATACTTAATGCCTCGAACTTCTAAAAGTGCTTTCCAACCAAATATGTGTCGTTCGCCAGGGGTAAGGGAATCAAATTTAAATACTGCAACACGTTGCCCATCTACTACTTCTTCAGTAAAAGGCAGACCAATCGGTTCGACTTGTTTTACCTTTTGTCGCTCGGTTTCTGAGGGAAGGGCGATTCGCCACTCTACATCTGGTAGATAAACTTCATCTAAAGGAGCAATTTCTTCTGCATAGGACATTTCAATCAAATAGCCGTTAGAAAGAGCGTAACGCTTATCTGATTCGTAATGATAATGCAGCGGGTGAATAAAAGTGCGATCGCGATAAGTTAACTCGTGATTTGGGTCAGCATTTGGGTTATCGCGGATATAAGGCTCCTCAAAAGCATAAGCAACATAAAGACTATCTGGAGCAGAATCGCCATTTTGATAAATTGCAATGCCTGTAGGCGATTCAAAGGGCGTGAGAACGCTAAAATTCACTTCTCCCGTTGCCCGATCCATCGAGTAAACTGTTTGTTCTATGCGATCGCAAATCCACAAAGTCTCTTGGTTGACTGCCAAATTTTCTATTCCTACCCCAGGAGCATAAAATCTGGTAATTTCTTTGCGCGTATCACGGTCGAAAACCAGGATATAACCTAGTTTTTGGCAACTTACATAGATAGTTGATTCCCAAACAGCAACACCATCAGCCGGATAAGGCAAAGTGACAAAATGTTCCAAACCCCAAGAATTGAGCTTGCTCAAATAAACATGATGATCACGAGTTACCCAGAGGGTATCCTCCCACACAGCTAAGCCAGTTACGTCAGTAAATTCCTTAGCTTGATGAGGATTGAGAATTTTGCTGTTGTCAGAATCAGGATCAATCTCTAGTAGATGCCCCTTAATGCTATCAATAGCGATCAGCTTATCTTGGATAAACGCAATGCCACATAGGGTAGCAGCCGTAAGCGGTCGAATTGTCTTTTGCCCAAACATCTGGCTAACGGTCAAACTGGGGAGTGCAAAACTCTTATTAAGCATATCAATTTAACGGTTTAGCACACTGAAACAATTTAAAATTCCCGAAAGAATAGGGAGTAGGGAGTGGGGAACGAACAACCCATGTTTGAAAACTTGGATGTATCATTTTTTCGATACTTCACCGAAATAGTGGGGAGTAAAAAGTAAATAATTGTGGAATGTTCTTAGTAACGAGACTTCAACTCAAAAATTAATGTAATAAACTATACAATTAATGTATAAAAATCTCTCTTCCCCCATTCCCCACTCCCAACTTTCTACTCCCTCATTATCTGTAGAATGTATTCCGAAAAACTCCTTCGCCAGAGATAATACACACATCTCGAAAGAGGAAAAATTTACAAATGCTAAAAAGCATAATCTAGATTCATACAGTTTACAAAAAGCTGAATGTAACTTTAGTTGATGGTTTTCCGGCCATCACTAAATTATGATCAAAGTCTGTAACCATTTCTCGTAACCTACACGATGTCTGCTAATTCCCTGCCTGAAGGTGCCGCTGTTTGGCATAGTTTAGAAGTTAATCAAGCGCTAGACCTGCTCGATAGTAATGCAGACAGTGGCTTAACACCCCAAGAAGTTCAACAGAGATTACAAAAATACGGCCCCAATGAACTTGAAGAAAACGAAGGTCGCGGTGCTTGGGAGATTTTACTAGATCAGTTCAAAAACATTATGTTGTTGATGCTGATTGGTGTAGCTCTCATTTCTGGCTTTTTAGATCTCATGGCTTTGCAAAACGACCAACTAAAGCCTGGTGAAGTGCCATTTAAAGACACGATCGCCATCCTTGCGATTGTCATCCTCAATGGTATCCTGGGCTATGTCCAAGAAAGTCGAGCGGAAAAAGCCCTAGCAGCTCTCAAAAAACTTTCCTCTCCTTTAGTACGAGTCCTGCGCGATCGCAGATTATTGGATGTCGAAGCCAAGGAATTAGTGCCTGGGGATGTCATGCTGCTGGAAGCTGGGGTGCAAATAGCTGCGGATGGACGCTTGATAGAACAGGCTAATTTACAAGTACGTGAGTCAGCGCTAACGGGTGAAGCTGAAGCTGTTAACAAACAAGCAAAACTAAATTTATCCGAGGAAACAGATCTCGGAGATCGCCTCAATTTAGTGTTTCAAGGAACTGAAGTTGTCCAAGGACGCGGCAAGGTTCTGGTGACAAACACCGGAATGCGAACAGAACTAGGTAAAATTGCTGCGATGTTGCAGGCGGTAGAAAGTGAACCTACCCCCTTGCAGCAACGGATGACGCAACTAGGCAATGTCCTAGTAACAGGTTCCTTGATTTTGGTAGCGATCGTTGTTCTTGGCGGTGTAATTCAGGCAAGAGGTTTTAGTAACATCCAAGAACTCTTGGAAGTTTCCTTAAGTATGGCTGTAGCAGTAGTACCAGAAGGTTTACCCGCTGTCATCACCGTCACTTTGGCACTGGGAACCCAACGGATGGTGCGCCAGAAAGCTTTGATTCGGAAACTGCCAGCTGTGGAAACGTTAGGTTCTGTGACTACAATTTGTTCTGATAAAACTGGCACCTTAACTCAGAACAAAATGGTGGTGCAAGCAGTTTATACAAATAGCAAAACTTTTCGCGTTACAGGACAAGGTTATACTCCCACGGGAGATTTTATCTTAGATAGTCAAAAAGTCTCTGTAGAAGAATATCCAGAAATTCCGGCTTTGCTAGTCGCCTGCACTGTTTGTAATGACTCAGTATTACAAAAAGAAAAAGGGGAATGGGCAATTTTGGGCGACCCTACAGAAGGTGCTTTAATGACACTGGCAGGGAAAGCTGGTATTGAAAAAGATCAATGGGAAAGTAAATTACCCCGCGTTGCTGAGTTTCCTTTTTCTTCAGAACGCAAGCGGATGAGTGTGATTTCTCAAGTCAAGGAAGTAGCCACTGGTGACGCATCTTTGGGTGGGGTTGATCCGGCGATCGCTGGCTTTGTGCAATCTGAACCTTACATTATGTTTACCAAAGGTTCCCCTGAGTTAATCTTGGCACGTTGCACTCAGATTTATCAGGGTAATCACGCAAATTTTATAACCGATGAACAACGCCAAAGCATTTTGGCAGAAAACGACCAAATGGCCAGTCAAGGTCTACGAGTACTAGGTTTTGCTTATAAACCTCTGGGCGAAATCCCCCCTGAAGGCTCAGATGAAACATCAGAGCAAGGCTTGGTATGGTTGGGATTGGTAGGCATGTTAGACGCACCACGCCCAGAAGTGAAGGCAGCCGTCCAAGAATGTCGAGAAGCAGGCATTCGCCCAATTATGATCACTGGCGACCATCAATTAACAGCACGCGCGATCGCCACCGAGTTAGGAATTGCTCAACAAGGCGACCGCGTTCTCACAGGTCAAGAATTGCAACGGATTAGTGACCAAGAACTAGAGCAAAATGTTGATTTAGTTAGCATTTACGCCCGTGTTGCCCCAGAACACAAACTGCGAATTGTCCAGGCACTACAACGCCGGGGTAGATTTGTAGCGATGACAGGCGATGGTGTTAATGATGCCCCAGCCATCAAACAAGCTGATATTGGTATTGCCATGGGTATCACTGGCACAGACGTCAGCAAAGAAGCTAGTGACATGGTGCTACTAGATGACAACTTTGCCACCATTGTTGCCGCCACCAAAGAAGGCAGAGTCGTTTACACCAACATCCGCCGTTTCATCAAATACATCTTGGGCAGTAACATTGGCGAAGTTCTCACAATTGCTGCGGCACCTTTAATAGGCTTAGGAGGCGTACCCCTTACCCCCTTACAAATTCTGTGGATGAACCTAGTGACAGACGGTTTACCAGCTTTGGCATTAGCAGTGGAACCTCCAGAACCCGACGTGATGAAACGTCCACCTTTTAGCCCCCGTGAAAGTATATTCGCTAGGGGTTTGGGTTCTTATATGGTGCGGATAGGGATTATCTTTGCTATTATCAGCATTGCTTTAATGTGGTGGGCTTATAGACATACCCATGCAGCGGGGTATGAAGGCGATCCCAACGCTTGGAAAACAATGGTATTTACTACATTGTGTATTGCCCAAATGGGACACGCCATTGCCATTCGCTCTAACAACCGATTGACCATTGAAGTGAACCCCTTCTCAAATCCCTATGTTTTAGCGGCTGTTGTCGTCACTACGATTTTGCAGTTGATGCTAATTTACGTCCCACCCCTGCGAAATTTCTTTGGTACTCACTGGCTCAATCCTACAGAATTATCCATTTGTATCGGCTTCAGTGCGTTGATGTTTGTGTGGGTTGAATTGGAGAAGCTATTCTTACGCATAGTCGGCAAGAAGGCAGTGTAATGGGGGACTGGGGACTGGGGACTGGGGACTGGGGACTGGGGATTGGGGACTGGGGACTGGGGACTGGGGATTGGGGACTGGGGATTGGGGACTGGGGATTGGGGACTGGGGACTGGGGACTGGGAAATTGATTATTCTCCGCGTCCCCGCGTCCCCCTCATCCCCCTCATCCCCCTCATCCCCCTCATCCCCCTCATCCCCTCATCCCCCTCATCCCCCTCATCCCCCTCATCCCCCTCATCCCCTCTACTCCCCACTCCCTATGTACCTCAAAACTCTACAGCTCAGGCAGTTCCGCAATTACATAGACCAAAGGGTTGAGTTTAATGCTGCCAAAACAATTTTGGTAGGTAACAATGCTCAGGGGAAGTCAAATTTATTGGAGGCGGTAGAGCTGCTGGCCACATTGCGATCGCACCGCATGGCACGCGATCGCGATTTAGTCCGCGAGGGAGAACCAATAGCCCAAATTAATGCTATTCTAGAGCGACAAAATGGCGATAGTGACCTCAGCTTGACTCTCCGCCGTAATGGTCGCCGCAGCATTGCTCTCAACGGTGAGTTTGTCCGCCGTCAAATGGACTTTCTCGGTGTTCTTAATGCAGTAGAATTTTCCAGCCTGGATTTAGAATTAGTGCGCGGCGGCCCCGAAGGTCGCCGCAACTGGTTAGATACCCTTTTAATTCAACTGGAACCTGTTTATGCCTACATTTTGCAGCAGTATAATCAGGTACTACGGCAACGCAATGCCTATTTAAAAAAAAATCAAGAATCACCACTTAGCACTCAGAATTCAGAACTGGCTTTGTGGGATGCACAGTTAGCAACTACAGGAACAAGGGTAATTAGACGACGCGATCGCGCCATCCAACGATTGGCCCCCATCGCCAACACTTGGCACACCAACATCAGTGGTAGCACTGAAGTTTTGCAGATTAAGTATACACCGAGCATTCCTTTAGAGCAAAACCATCCTGAAGAAGTGCAGCAAGCTTTCCTAGTAAAAATTCAGCAGCGGATTGCCGCAGAGTTACATCAAGGCACAACTCTAGTTGGCCCCCACCGCGACGAAATTGAATTAACTATCAATCAAACACCCGCTCGTCAATACGGTTCTCAAGGTCAGCAACGAACCCTAGTTCTAGCCTTAAAATTAGCAGAATTACAACTAATCGAAGAAGTCGTTAAAGAGCCACCTTTACTATTACTTGATGATGTTCTTGCCGAACTAGATCCATCCCGCCAAAATCAATTGCTAGATGCCATTCAAGACCGTTTTCAGACTTTAATTACCACCACTCATTTAGGTTCTTTCGATTCCCAGTGGTTAAAATCCTCACAAATTCTCTTTGTGAAAGCAGGGGAAATATCACCAGGTTAGGGACTGGGGACTGGGGACTGGGGATTGGGGACTGGGGACTGGGGAATTGATTATTCTCCGTGTCCCCGCGTCCCCGCGTCCCCGCGTCTCCCTCATCCCCGCGTCTCCCTCATCCCTCTCATCCCCACTCCCCACTAATTCTTAATCCCCGTCGCCGCAATACCCCGAATAAACTGGCGTTGACCAATTAAAAACAATATCATCACAGGAACCGTTGTAATTGTTACTGCTGCCATGAGCAAAGGCCAATTATTCGTAAATTGTTCTTGAAATTCTGCTAACGCTAGCTGTACTGTCCGTAATTCTGGACGTGTTGTAAATACTAGTGGTTTAAATAAATCATTCCACTCCGCAATAAAAGTGAACAAAAACAGTGTTACCAAAGCCGGACGCGCTAAAGGTAACATCACTCGCCATAAAATCTGTAATCTGTTTGCCCCGTCTATTGTTGCGGCTTCTTCTAACTCTACGGGAATTGTCTGGAAATATTGACGTAACAAAAAAATGCCAAAGCCGTTGACAGCAGTTGGTAAAATTAATGCTCCGTAAGTGTTAATCAGGTTTCCCCATTTCAATACCAAAAATATCGGAATCACCAACAACTGAAAAGGTATTACCAAGGTTGCTAAGACAACCAGTAGCAGCGCTTGCCGGCCTCGAAATTTTAATCGCGCTAAAGCGTAACCTGCTAATGCCGAAGTAATCATCTGAAACGCCGTGACAGCGATCGCTACCAAGGTAGAATTAGCAAACGCCAGCAAAAATTTACCCCGTTGCCATGCATCGTGGTAATTAGCTAAAGACCATTGATTTTGTGGCAAAATTGCTGGAGTCGCACCCGCAGGTGCAAAGGAGGTTAAAAAAACCACAAGTAACGGTAGTAGTACAATCAACGCTCCCAGTAATAGTACTACTAGACTAAAAAAGTCGCTAGATTTCTGATTCCAGTTGAATTTAAACATAAGTTGATCTGCAAAGCCTTGTTTTTTACTACTAAAGCATCTAGAGCATCACCCCCAGCAACAGCTAATCTATAAAATAGTGACTTGTTAAGTTAAATTAAACCACAGTCATTGTTACTCTAAATTCAGAGAGTCAATCTAACTCTGGTATTAAATAATTCCATTCAGGTTTACAGGAGTAAACAGACTATGCAGCAGCTTGCAGACCAATTTGAAAAAGTTGATTTTCAGAGCGAAAAATACAAAGATGCCTATAGCCGGATTAATGCGATCGTAATTGAAGGGGAACAAGAAGCCCATGAGAATTACATCAAACTGGCCCAACTGCTGCCGGAACACCAAGATGAACTAATTCGCTTATCTAAGATGGAAAGTCGCCATAAGAAAGGATTTGAAGCTTGTGGGCGCAACTTAAAAGTAACACCAGATATGCAATTTGCTCAGCAGTTCTTCTTGGGATTACATCAAAACTTTCAAGCCGCTGCCGCTGAAGGTAAAGTAGTTACTTGCTTGTTAATTCAGTCCCTAATTATTGAATGTTTTGCGATCGCAGCATACAACATTTACATCCCTGTAGCTGATGACTTCGCCCGCAAAATTACTGAAGGAGTAGTAAAAGACGAATACAGCCACCTCAACTTTGGAGAAGTTTGGTTAAAAGCACACTTTACAGAATCCAAAGCAGAACTAGAGGAAGCCAATCGTCAAAACCTGCCTATCGTCTGGAGAATGCTCAACAAAGTTGAAGATGACGCCCATAGCTTAGCAATGGCAAAAGACGCTCTAGTAGAAGATTTCATGATTCAGTACGGTGAAGCATTAAGTAACATCGGCTTCACAACTCGCGACATCATGCGCTTGTCAGCCTACGGACTCACAGCAGCTTAAATCAATTCGCAATTCGCAATTCGCAATTCGCAATTACGTTTTGTGATAGCGAAGCGTTAGCGACGTAGGAACGTCTGGGGATTTAAACCCCGATACTAAAGGTTTTGTCCCTACCGGTAGGGAACTTAAACCCCCAAACTTGGTTAAAAAAGTTATGAGTTATGAGTGCTGAGTGCTGAGTACAGAGTTTTGAGTTATGAGTCATGAGTGATGAGTATTAAGTGCTTAGTTGTAAGTTAAAAATTCTTTCCTCATCTCCCTCATCTCCCTCATCTCCCCCACTCCCCACTCCCCACTCCCCATCCCCTAAACTTCACGCTCTCGAGGCAACACAAGCCTAATACATCACCACATGTTTGGTCTAATTGGACATCTGACTAGTTTAGAACACGCTCAAGCAGTAGCTCACGAATTGGGATTCCCAGAATACGCCGATCAAGGGCTAGATTTTTGGTGCAGCGCCCCGCCACAAATTGTCGATAACATCACTGTCACTAGTGTGACTGGGCAGAAAATTGAAGGGCGATACGTAGAATCCTGTTTTTTACCAGAGATGTTGGCTACTCGCCGCATCAAAGCAGCGACGCGTAAAGTACTCAACGCCATGGCACATGCTCAAAAACATGGTATTAACATTACAGCTTTAGGCGGATTTTCTTCGATTATTTTTGAGAACTTTAAGTTGGAGCAGTTTAGCCAAGTTCGCAATATCAAACTAGAGTTTGAACGCTTTACTACAGGAAATACTCACACTGCCTATATTATCTGTCGGCAGGTAGAGGAAGCCTCAAAACAACTGGGAATAGAACTCAAAAATGCAACCGTTGCAGTATGCGGGGCAACTGGAGATATTGGCAGTGCCATAACACGCTGGCTAGATGCAAAAACAGATGTCAAAGAACTCCTTTTGATAGCCCGCAACCAAGAACGTCTCAAAGAGTTACAAGACGAACTAGGGCGCGGCAAAATCATGGATTTGAGTGAAGCACTACCCCAAGCTGACATTGTGGTTTGGGTGGCTAGTATGCCTAAAGGTGTAGAAATTGACCCCACTACGTTAAAGCAACCTTGTTTATTAATTGATGGTGGCTATCCTAAAAACTTAGCAACGAAAATTCAACATCCTGGCGTATTCGTGTTAAATGGTGGAATAGTAGAGCATTCACTTGATATTGACTGGAAAATTATGAAAATAGTCAATATGGATGTCCCCGCACGTCAATTATTTGCTTGTTTCGCCGAATCAATGCTGCTGGAATTTGAGAAGTTATACACGAACTTTTCGTGGGGACGCAATCAGATTACCGTAGACAAAATGGAGCAGATTGGTCAGGTGTCAGTTAAGCACGGATTTAGACCATTGTTGGTTTAGTCATTAGTCCTTGGTCATTAGTCATTGGTCAATTGTGATTTGCAAAGGGCAAAAAGCAAAAGACAAAGCGCAAAGTCTGGGCGCTGGCTTCCAGCGATGCCTACGGCAACGTCTCCGACGAACAGAACTTTGTAACAGAGGACAACTGACAAAGGACAACTGAACAAAGGACAGATAACTTATAACTCATAATTCATAACCCCTACGATGGCAACTACCGAGCGTAAACCGCTACTGTTGGATTTTGAAAAACCTCTAGCAGAACTTGCAACTCGAATTGAACAGATTCGGCAACTTGCGGAAGAGAATGGCGTCGATGTTTCTGGTCAAATTCATCAACTCGAAACGCGTGCCATGCAACTGCGTGAGGAAATTTTCAGTAGTTTATCACCGGCTCAGCGACTGCAAGTTGCTCGACATCCCCGCCGTCCTAGTACTCTTGATTACATCCAGTCTATCAGTGATGAATGGATGGAGTTGCATGGCGATCGCAGTGGAACTGATGATCCTGCTTTAATTGGTGGTGTCGGTCGTCTAGGCGGTCAACCAGTCGTCATGTTAGGCCAGCAAAAAGGACGTGATACCAAGGACAATATTGCCCGGAACTTCGGTATGGCTGCTCCTGGTGGTTATCGTAAAGCAATGCGGTTGATGGAACACGCTAATAGATTTTCCATGCCGATTTTAACTTTTATCGATACACCAGGCGCTTTGGCGACAGTGGCAGCCGAAAACCAAGGTGCAGGCGAAGCGATCGCTTATAATCTCCGAGAAATGTTCTGTCTTGATGTACCAATTATTTGTACGGTCATCGGTGAAGCCAGTTCTGGCGGCGCACTTGGTATTGGTGTTGGCGATCGCATCTTGATGTTTGAACACGCCATTTACACTGTTATTAGCCCCGAAGGCTGTGCCGCTATCTTATGGAAAGATGCCAGCAAAGCCCCCCAAGCAGCCGTGGCCTTAAAAATTATTTCCTCTGACCTCAAAAACCTGGGAATTATTGACCAAATCTTACCCGAACCCATAGGTGGCGCTCACTCCGACCCCCTCAAGACCGCTACCACTCTCAAGCAAGCGCTGTTGGCTAATTTGGATGAACTCAACCGTTTAACAGTACCAGAACGCCGTCAACTACGTTACGAAAAATTCCGTAAAATGGGCGTTTTCACTGAAGTTGCTCATTAATATTTTCAGTGAATACTCTTGATTAGCTCAACAGCAATGCTATAATTGCCTATGGCGCTTAAAGATTTTTAACAATCTTATCAGCCATAGGCATTTGTATATTTAGCAAATCTACTCAATTTGAGTGAAGAGGATTGAATACCGGAGATTGCATTTCCTACTGAAAACCCTGGCAGAGCAAAAAGGCTTTGCTAAATATTGAGCTGTCTTTTCGGTCTTTAATATCCAATTCCAAGCTTCAAGGTGGCTATTTCCCTATCAACTTCTAACTTGGTTAAGGACTCTTTACTGCGAAAATCGAGTGGTTTGTATAATATTCAGTAATCATCAGTAATTACTTTGAGTAGACAACATACATCCCCAGATGACCACTTTCTTACTTTCGCTGGAGAAACGCTTGCTTTGCATACATACTATGACATCGAAGCTTAGCAGTTGTCGAAAAAAAATTACCTGATTTTAAGATTCTTTTAATCTATCCAAACCAACAGGTGTGAATAATTGGGTGGAAGTAAGCTTAAGGAACTGCCAAAAAATTGGGAGATACCATGAGTGTTGAGCGAAAACGGCACGCCCTAATTACTGGGGCGAGTAGTGGAATTGGCAAAGCAACGGCTTTAGCATTTGCGAAGGCGGGAGTAGATGTCGCCTTGGTCAGCCGTTCTTTGGATAAACTAGAGGCGGTTGCAGAAGCTGCAAAGCTAGCTGGGGTACAAGCCAAAGCTTACGCCGTAGATTTAGCTAGTCTTTCCCAAGTGCAAAAACAGATAGAAGCGATCGCCCTTGACTTGGGTGATGTAGACATTTTAGTTAACAATGCTGGCATAGGTTACACAGCTACCTTAAGTGCTACCCCCCTAGAGGACTGGCAACAGGTAATTAATTTAAACCTCACTAGTGTACTTGAGTGCATCAAAGGAGTATTGCCAAGAATGCGCGATCGGGGTATTGGCACAATTATTAACGTTGCCTCGATTGCAGCCAAGCAACCCTTTCATAGTTGGGGGGCATACAATGTCAGCAAAGCTGGTCTCATAGCTCTTTCTCAAACCCTATCACAAGAAGAACGCCCCTACGGAATTCGTGTGACTGCGATTTGTCCTGGTGCTGTCAATACCGAACTTTGGGACACAGAAACCGTCCATGCCAACTTTGACCGCTCAAAAATGTTAACCCCAGAAATTGTTGCTCAGTCAATTCTTTACACCGCCCTACTACCTAAAGAAGCGGTTATTGATGAATTGACCCTGATGCCCAGCGGCGGCGTCCTCTAAAGAATCCTTCTTCTTTCCTCCTGCCTCCTACCTTATTTGTAATTCGTAGTTCGTAATTCACAATCAATTTAGGATACAAACCCCTCAGTAAATTGACGGAAAAAAACCAATGTTTTCCTTGTTTCAAGCCCCCAAATTCATCTTTGGGGCAATTACGAGTTACGTTAGCGTAGCGGTAGCGACGTAGGAGCGTCATTATCAATTACGAATTATCTCGACCAAATCATAACCAAGACGACATCATGACTATCGCTAGTTCCAACGGTTCTAATCGTTTTCAATCGCCTTTAATTCCCGACTTGTCAGAAGCCATCAGTGCCAGACCAGATCGCAACACCCACGATGGACGGCAAGCAGATCTGTTTCAGCCAAAAGAGGAACAGATGGAAGCAATGATGGACGCTGTAAGAACAATCATATTAGGCGTAGGAGAAGATCCTGAACGCGAAGGACTGCTCAAAACACCCAAGCGAGTAGCTGAGGCTATGCGGTTTCTTACCGGCGGCTACAATCAATCTTTAGAAGAACTCGTCAACGGTGCCATCTTTGATGAAGGGCACAACGAGATGGTGTTAGTCCGAGATATTAATTTCTTTAGCCTGTGCGAACATCATATGCTGCCATTTATGGGTAGGGCACATGTTGCTTACATTCCCAATCAAAAAGTTGTGGGCTTGAGTAAGCTAGCGCGGATTGTTGAAATGTATTCCCGTCGCTTGCAAGTACAGGAAAGGCTAACCCGCCAAATAGCCGAAGCAATCCAGACCATTTTAGAACCTCAAGGCGTTGCTGTAGTAATGGAAGCTGCCCATATGTGCATGGTGATGCGAGGCGTCCAAAAGCCGGGTTCTTGGACTGTTACTAGTGCCATGCTGGGTGTGTTTCAAGAAGAACAAAAAACCCGCGAAGAATTTTTTAACTTGATTCGTCATCAAGCAGCGTTCTTTTAGGTTAGGGAATGGGGAATTGGGAATGGGGAATGGGGATTTGTCATTTATTATTGATTATTCACCGCGTCCCCGCGTCTCCCCACTCCCTAACTGCTGAAACAACCTAGCTACCTTATTTAGATCCTTATCTCCTGGTATATGTTCTACGCCACTAGATAAATCGATACCAGTAGGATTAACTTGACTGAGAGCTTCTAAAATATTGTCTGGGGTTAATCCTCCAGCTAAAAGCCAAGGCAAACTTGGATTAAATTGCTTTAACATTGACCAGTCTAAAGTTTGACCTGTGCCACCTAGTTGTTGAGGATGATAGGCGTCTAGTAACAATGTGTCTACGTGTTGAGTATAATTAGCTGCTTGATGGAGTTGTTCGAGATTGCGAATTCTCAAGGCTCTAATAATTTCGATGTTGGGCAGAGATTGCCGTAATTGCTGACAAAATTCTAATGATTCATCTCCATGTAACTGAACACCAGTCAACCCAGAAGCAAGAACTATTTGGCTGATGTCAGAGATGGTAGTGTTGGCAAAAACACCTATTTTGTCAATCTTGTTTGGCAGTACTGCAATTGCTGCTTGAATTTGCGATATGGTCACGTAGCGAGGTGAAGTTGGCACACAAATAAATCCTAGCGTCGTTGCACCCAGAGAAGCGATCGCCCTTGACTGTTGTGGTTGAGTGATACCGCAAATCTTAACTCGCATTTAAATCTCAACTATAGGAACAAATACTTAATAAAGTATAAATTATGCCAAAAATGTTTGGTTTGCCTTTAGTAATTTTATAATTTTGTAGGTCTAAATTTCTTTTTTCGCTTAGGAGACAAAAGTTTGATGTTATCTACCTTACTAGCAGTTGCTGCATCTGTTCCTCCAACACCTGTATGGAGTCCAACAGTGGCAATCATTATCAGTATCAGCAGCATAGTAGTTCTTTTGTTCAGCACCAAAATTGAAAAACCTCAAGTTGGCCCCAAATTACCTGTACTACCCGTCAGCATTCCTACATTCATTGGTGCAATGGCTTTAGGTCATGTTATCGGTATTGGCATTGTTTTAGGGCTAACTAACATCGGTCGCCTGTAGAACTGATCAGGATGAGGGGGATGAGGGGGATGAGGGGGAAGACGCGGAGAGAGTGAGACGCGGGGACGCGGAGAAATTTTCATTTACATTCACCGCGTCCCCGCGTCCTCTTGATTCCCAATTCCCCCTACATGCACTTTTGCTCACTAGCAGTAATTGTCTATTCTATTAAATTAGGGATTTCGCACCTCGGCGTTTGTAATTGATGCGTCAAATGTATGTGCATATAAATTTATATTTATCAGCCAGATGTAGTGTAGATGCTGCTGGCAATAGCTAATTTTAGGACAATGTAATGCAAACAAATTGGAAAATAGGGTCTTTATTTGGCATTCCCTTGTTTTTAGACCCGTTGTGGTTTGTGATTTTAGGGCTGGCAACCCTCAACTTTGGGGTAGCTTACCAGGAATGGGGGACTGTTATTGCTTGGAGCGCTGGTATTGTGATGGCGCTGTTGCTTTTTGGTTCAGTGTTATTGCACGAGTTAGGTCACAGTTTGGTAGCTCGATCGCAAGGTATTAAAGTTAACTCGATTACGCTGTTTTTGTTTGGTGGTATTGCGGCAATCGAAGAAGAATCGAAAACTCCAGGCAAAGCGTTTCAAGTAGCAATCGCTGGGCCTTTGGTAAGTATTGGACTATTTTGTGTGCTGCGTCTGGGAGTATATGTTTTACCTGATACTAGTCCAATCAGTGTCATGGTTGGGGATTTGGCGCGGATTAACTTAGTGGTGGCTCTATTTAACTTAATTCCCGGCTTACCTCTAGATGGCGGACAAGTGTTAAAAGCGGCACTATGGCAAGTAACAGGCGATCGCTTTCAAGCTGTACATTGGGCTGCAAGGGCTGGACAAATTTTAGGCTATGGTGCGATCGCTCTAGGGTTTGTTGTAGATTTTTTAACCAGAGAGTTAGTTATTGGTTTATGGATTGCGTTGTTGGGTTGGTTTGGTGTCCGTAACGCTAATAGCTATGACCGGATTACCACATTACAAGAAAGTCTGCTCAAATTATTAGCCACCAATGCGATGACTCGTGACTTTCGGGTAGTTGATGCTGACCAAACTTTGCGTGCTTTTGCCGATTTATATCTCTTAGAAGCTAACCCTTCACAAGTATATTTTGCTGCCTCCGATGGTCGTTACCGGGGTATGGTTTCTATTGATGATTTACGCTCAATTGAAAGGAGTCAATGGGAAATCCAAACTCTACACAGTATTGTGCATCCTTTAACAGAAATACCCACTGTCGCTGAATCAACTTCTTTGGCAGAGGTAATTAATAAACTAGACAATGAGCAATTACCTCGAATTACAGTGCTTTCGCCTGCTAGTGCTGTGGCGGGTGTAATTGACCGGGGAGATATTGTTAAAGTGTTGGCACAAACATTAAGTTTACGAATCACAGATGCTGAAATTAAGCGCATCAAAGAGGAGGGTAGTTATCCGCCAGGGTTGCAGCTGGGTATTATAGCGAAGTCAACCACTAATTGAAAGGTGTAGCATTTTGTCACAACTTCGTCATACTTTTGTAATAAATGCGTCAAAATCTTGTGCGATATTTGATTCGGTATTTGGTTACAAAATGCTTTTTTTGGGTTTAAGGTAGGGTTTCCTACCTTTTCTCACTCATCAGCAGGTATGGAATTCCCCGTAGTCGGGGCTTATGGCAGCCTCCTAAGTAGCACAGTAGAGGGAGACTACGGAGTCTCAGGGTCGCTGTGAATCCTCGTAGCTTCAGCCGTGGGGAGAATGTCAAAATCTAGAATATTTATTGAGTCAAGGCGTCATTAAGTTGAGTGGCTAACACGATCTGAACTACATTAAAGCTAGAACGTTTGGCTCAGCCAATTTATTGATGAGGTTAAGGAGAAATTGAAAATTAAAGCGTTGGATATCAAAGCCGGCGATCGCATCGTTGCCTACTGCAAAAACAAAAGGCAAATCTGCAAAGTGAAACAAATTTTAGATCCTGGTCAGACCAGTATCACGCTTTCAGTATTTACAACTGAATATTACCGTGGCTGCTCAGTCTCGTGTATAGTCAGGTTTCAAGGCGACGCTTTAGTTGAATTAGTTAGCTAAAGCTTTGCTCAACTTCACCAAAATTATCAGCCTACTAATGATGTGCCCCTGCGGCGGACAGCATACTCTTTTTACACCCCAGCCTTAATTGAAAAATTGCCACTTAAGTTCAAGTTACATTTTCGTAAATATCTGTTACATTACTTTACATTCTGTAACTGTGACAACACAATATCTGGAGTTTTACTCATGACAGGTTTCAACAACCCTACACCTCCTGTTCTAGATGCTCGCAATGCTTTGCGTCCCCGGTTCACTCCTCAAAGTGAAAATTGGAACGGTCGCTTTGCAATGATAGGTTTTTTATCTGTCGTTTTAATTGAAGTTCTTTCAGGACAAGGTTTCCTGCATTTCTGGGGCATTTTGTAAATTAATGTAGGCTTTTTATTGCCTTCACTCACTTAAAATTAATGCTCGTTTCTAGATGAACCGAGTATTAATTTTGTTCAACAGCAGTTGTGTTGCTTTCCTGAATATTACTCAAACAAAAATCTATGTGCGAACGGATAGCCCGTTCATAAACTATAGTTTGCTTTGTGCGTATCCCTACTGGCTGATATATTAATTTAATTTCGGGAAATTCACCTATACACATCAAAAAAACGTCTTTGCTAGGAGTAGTAATTTCATAATTATTCTCTTGTTTTTTCTTTCGGAATCTGCAATTATTTAGTTTTAATTTTTCTCTAAATAATTTTTCAAAATCTAGAATTAAATTTGAAGTATTACTCATGATTTTTCACATTTAATGCATGACTTGGGTAAATACTATATTTTTATTTACTATTTACCTAAGAATGACAATTTAATTACCTGCTTTCAGAGTATAACAGTTCAAGGGAATTTAATTGCTTAAAATTATTTTTCTTTTATCAACAAAATAAAAGTATGCAGAATAGGAACTATTTTTGATTCTGGATAAAACTTAGAGGAAACAACTGAAACTTTGATTTAGTAACCTTTTGAGCAACTGTACAATGATCTAAATCGTCATCTTAAGCTTGTCACCAATGGGTATCAGCTAAAAAAATTTGCTGCTCAAGTTTTTTTAGTTGATATTGCGATCGCATCTTACAATTATTTGCAAATCATTGAACTACATTAATTACAGGAAAATACGGATAAAAAATAGGGAATAGGAAAATTCCCCATTCCTCACAAGTGTAGGTTTTTCGCATTCAATCCGAAAAAGCCTATTTTTCCGTTCCGAAATCTTTCTTTGCGTCAATCAAAACGCCAAATATTAAAAACCTACACCTGTCAGATTCCCCATTCTCTAATTGTTAAAGCAGAACCTTAGCTAAAATCGGTTCCACACGGCTAGCAATCTCTGGGACATACACCTGTGAAACATAGTCGGCAATCATCCTATCTGTGTTGAACAGGGGTGCATTTGTTTTAATCGACTCTTTCATCATTTTCACCCAACGGTGGGGTACACCTTGAGCATCTTGGTCGTAGTATAGAGGAACAATTTCCTCCTCCAAGAGTTGGTAAAGCGATCGCGAGTCAATCCGGTCTTGTAATTCTTGGTCACTAGTATTTGCATCTTCACCAATGGCCCACCCATTAATTCCCTTGCCGTTGGCATCAGCTTTATAGCCTTCGCACCACCAGCCATCCAGGACGCTGCAATTAATACCGCCGTTAAAGCAAACTTTTTGTCCACTCGTACCAGACGCCTCCAAAGGACGCCGGGGATTATTTAACCAAACATCTACACCTTGCACCAATTTTTGACCAGTGTAAATATCGTAGTCTTCAATAAAAGCGACTCGGTTGATAATGCCTGAATTATGGCACCATTCCATCAAGCGTTGAATAATTCGCTTACCTTCTTCATCGGCTGGGTGGGCTTTACCTGCAAAGATAATCTGTACTGGCCGTGAAGCATTACCAAAAATCTTTAACGCCCGTTCAGCATCGCGTAAAATTAAATCGCCGCGTTTGTAAGGGCTAAAGCGCCTAGCAAATCCAATAGTCAATACGTTGGGGTCGAGTAGAGTTTCACTCGCATGGATAAGTTCATGATTTTCGCCACGCAACTCCCGCGATTTTTTGACTTTATAACGAGTGTAGGCAATTAGGCGTTCTTTGAGTACTTGATGTCGCCACCACAGTTCCTCATCTGGAATTTCGTCCACTTTTGCCCACATCTTAGGATCAACTGCACGAGTTTTCCAATCTTCTGCTAAATACTGACTATATAAGTCAGCCAACAAAGGTGCAGTCCAAGTTGGTGCGTGTACACCATTGGTGATATACCCGATTGGTACTTTGTCTTCTGTGCGTTGGGGATAGAGAACTGTCCACATTTTGCGAGAGACTTGACCGTGTAATTCGCTGACACCATTGCAAGCCCGAGACATCCGCAATGCTAAAACCGTCATCCCAAAGGGTTCCCAAGGATCGCCTAATCGCCTTGCACCCAATGCTAAAAATTGTTCGCGGGAAAGTCGCAATTGCTGCCAGTATTGAGCAAAATACGAGTCAATTAAATCAGGTGAAAAGACATCGTGACCGGCGGGAACTGGGGTATGGGTGGTAAAGACGCAACTATTCCGCACCGTGGCTTCAACATCATAGAAGGATTTACCGCTACGTTCCATTTCTAGGCGGGCAATTTCCAAGGTACAGAATGCGGCGTGGCCTTCGTTGAGGTGATAAACAGCAGGTTGAATTCCCAAAGCTTGCAGTGCGCGTACACCACCAATTCCTAAGACGACTTCTTGGGCAATGCGGGTTTCTTGATTGCCACCGTATAGGTGTCCAGTTAACCAGCGGTCGATGGGATCGTTGTCGTTGCGATCGCTATCTAATAAATATAAACTCACCCGTCCTACTTGCACTCGCCAAATTTGCACTTTTACCCGGCGATGGCGAATGTCTAACTGAATGGTTAACGGTTCCCCTTGTTGATTTTTGATCAACTCTATGGGCATCCGATGGAAGATATTATCTATATAGTAATCTTCTTGCCATCCATGACGGTTTAGGCGCTGACGAAAGTAGCCTTGGCGATACAGCAAGCCAATTCCTACTAAGGGTACACCTAAATCTGATGATGATTTTAAGTGATCCCCCGCCAATATCCCCAAGCCGCCAGAGTAAACGGGTAGGGATTCATGGATACCAAATTCAGCACAAAAGTAGGCGATGGGACGATCACGCGAAACTTGCGGTGCAACTCGACTTACCCAAGTATCTTGCTGTGCCATGTATTCGTCAAACTCACGCGTTAAGGCGGAAATCTGCTTGAGGTAAGATGGATCTTCTGCTAGCTGCGTCAGACGTTCATAGCTTGCCGACTCTAAAATTGCTACGGCGTTATGTCCACAGCGTTCCCATTCTTGGGGATCGATAGTTTGAAATAACGCGATGCGATCGCCACTCCAACTCCACCAATAGTTATAAGCCAAATCTGCCAACCGCTTGAGTACAAAAGGTAATTTTTCACTCAAGCGTAGTGCTGCGGTGCTTGCACTGCTATTAGCCATATTCATCTACGCCTTCTCATCACTAAACGTTGGGGACTGGGGAACTCGGGGCCCGCACTCCCTCCAGGAGTGGGGATTAAGGGTAATGGGAATTGGGGAAGATGAGGGGGATGAGAGGAACGCAAAGACGCAAAGAAAAAATCAATGATTAATGACAATTCCCAATTCCCAATTCCCAATTCCCAGTTACTTGCTGCTTCAGGTTTACTACACCAGAGTCTTTATTTTGCGAACTCTCCCCTGAAGTTTGAGCAACTTATTGACATTCAATTTAATCCCAGTTGATGGTTTTTATTGTTTTGTCTTGTTAAAGATTATGCCTGTTTTTGGTCGGCTTTGATACTTTTTTATATCAAGTTCATTGACATTATCTTAAAATATCTCTTTTGTTATTAATATTATTTAACAAATATCAATAACTAATCATAATCCTATTGCAAAGGCAACAGAGAACAGTTTTTCTATTTGCTGTTACCTATTTCGATGCATAACAATAAGATCAAGTAAATCCCCAACACAAAACTTAATTACGAATTACGTTAGCGTTAGCGAAGCGGTAGCGTTAGCGAGTCATCGAGCGTCGGTACGAGCGTCGCGTCATTACGAATTACGTTAGCGTAGCGTTAGCGAGTCCTCGAGCGTCATTACGAATTACGAATTACGAATTATTTAATTATGTCTTATCAACTTTTTAAACAGGTTGAGAACTACAAAAGTTAGCAGCGCACCAATTAGCCCTACTTGCCATAAACCACATCCAGCAGCAACACCTAAAGCAGCCGATACCCAAATAGCCGCAGCTGATGTCAATCCTCTGATTTCCATGTGTTGCGATTGTTGGGAAGACTCACGGACAATTTCTCCAGCGCCAAGAAATCCCACACCTGCTGCAATACCCTGAATTACACGGCTAAGAGGATCAAGATGAGATTCTACTAGTCCACTTGCTAAAGGTATAACAGTGAATATGGCTGAACCAAGACTTACTAGCATGTGGGTTCTTAAACCAGCTGGTTTATGTCTAACTTCTCGCTCTAAACCAATTATTGCTCCAATAAGCAAAGCAGTACCCAGTCTGATGCTAATATTTAGCCAATCATTACTTGAAAGGTAGTAAGTAGTGGACAATGCTAATTCTAAATATAATAGGTAGTCTAATATAATAGCTTAAAAAGGAATTTGTTTGTCAAAATATACTGAGAATGGCACAATCTTTTTTTTAATTCGAGTTAAACACGCAAAACTAAGCTATTTACAATCTCGTAGTCTAGCAATTCAATTTTAATAGGTAAAAAAACGAACCATATTTAGATGTATTCGCGTAGCGTCTCATAGAGAAGCAGCTTCCCGTAGAGTAGAAGCAGAGAACAGGGAGGATAAGAAAACAGATCAGGCAGCAATATGACTTTGAAGCTTGTTAAACAAGTATTTTAACCTTAAAGACTATTAACTGAGGAAATTTTACCTCAAATTGCTAAATTTAATCATACACTCAATAATTAAATAGAATATCACTAAATGCACAACATGATTGAACCGCTGAACCTCTTATTTTCAATAAGAGACACTAATAAAGAGAATTTGCTCCACCATCGCACCGACTGACAACTGACAACTGACAACTAAACAAATTGAGTGGATAAACTCTACTGGCTAGATCAAATTAAACTACAAGACCGCACCAAAGTAGGTGACAAAGCGTTTTACTTGAGCAGAATCATCCAGCATGGTTATCCCGTGGTACCTGGTTTTGTAGTTTCGGCGGAAATTTTGCAACAATTTTTAGAAACGCTCAATAGTTCAGAGTCATTAATCGCTGATTTACCTCATTCTTCGCTGCACCTAGATGTAGCTAATTGGCGTCAACTCCAGCAAGTGGCTGGCCGCTTACGTCGGGAAATTCTCTCTGGAACTATACCACTAGAGTGGGTGAATACAATTTTCAACGCAGCTCAACAATGGCAAGCTGATGGCTTGATTTTTCGGCCTACTCTGGCGGTATCGTCAAATTTCCCAGGAATGGAGAAAGTATCGGGGTTGTTGGAGTCAGTATTTTGTAGCTATAATCAGCACGCGATCGCTCAAGCATTAAAGACTACATGGAGTCAACTATTTCGCGCCAGAAGCTTATTATATTGGCAACGAGCAGGGATTGACCTGCAACAAATTAATTTGGCGGTGTTGGTGCAACCTGTAGAGAATGCGATCGCCAGTGGTTTATTAAATGCCAACTCCTCTGGGTGGGAAATCGAAGCGACATGGGGCTTAGGAGTAGCGATTACCTATGGCGAAGTCCTGCCAGACGTTTACTATATTCAAAAGGAGACTGGAGTTGTATTAGAGCAACAGCTAGGCAATAAAATGCTGGCTTATCGAGTTGAAAATACAGCATCTTTGTCAAACTCAGTACTAACGCCAAATACAACTTGTTTGGCTACCTATTTACTCACAGAAGCTCAACAAAAACAGTCCGCTTTATCAGAAGAATATCTCCAACAAGTAATTAATCTAGGAAATCAACTAGCAACAGAACTAGGTAAAACCTTCACTATTAAATGGACTATTGTCCAGCAAGCTTCCTCTGCCAAACTTTATCTGACGCAAGTTAGCTTTCCCCAACTAGCACCCAATTTATACTTTATCAAAGGATTAGGGGCTAGTCGGGGACGTGTCATTGCGATCGCTCATGTCATCAGTTCACCCCTCAAGCCAGAACAACTACCTAAAGGAGTGATTTTAGTAGTACCAAATATCACACCTGATTGGCTACCTTTATTGCAACAAGTTAGTGGTATTATCACAGAATATGGAGGATTAACCAGTCACGCTGCAATTCTGGCTAGAGAATTGGGAATCGCAGCAGTAGTAAGTGCAACATCTGCTACAACCCTCATTCAAACTGGGGAACGGCTATTAGTAGATGGCGAAAGGGGAGAGGTTTATCGCATTAGAGAAAACGGGGAAGATTGGGAGAGTGAAAGAGTGGAAGATTGGGAAATTAGCACAGTAAAAGAGAAACAGAGGGAGAGAGGGGCAAACAGTTCTCTTTCTCCTCATCACTCCATAGCTGTAACTCCTCATCCTGCCGTAACTCTGCATCTACCTGTGATTGCTACTCAATTACTGGTTAACTTGAGTCAGCCCAGCTTGATAGAGCAAGTGCAAAATCTACCTGTGGATGGTGTAGGATTGTTGCGCTCAGAACTCATGATATTAACTATACTCGAAGGGCAACATCCCAATAGTTGGCTTTTAAGCGGGCGTCAGGCAGAATTATTAGAGCGTTGGTCTGAGCAAATTATGCAATTTGCTCGTGCTTTCGCACCACGACCAGTTTTTTATCGATCTTTAGATTGGCGATCGCCAGATCTACCATCATTGAGTGATAGTTTCAAATCTGCATCACAATCGATGTTAGGTGAACGCGGTACCTTCAGCTACTTACGAAATCCCGCAGTATTTGAATTAGAATTAAAAGCCTTAGCAACTGTACAGCAAGCTGGATACAGCAATATCCATCTGCTATTACCTTTTGTGCGGACTGTGGAAGAGTTTACCTTTTGCCGTCGCAAAGTTGAGCAAGCAGGGTTAACCGAAGTCTCACAATTTCAACTGTGGATTATGGCAGAAGTGCCAAGTGTCCTATTTTTAATGACAGAATACATCAAAGCAGGTGTAGCTGGGATTTCGATTGGTACTAACGACCTAACCCAACTATTACTAGGAGTAGACCGCGAACAAGGACAGCTAGCTGGGGTGTTTGATGAGCGTCATCCAGCAGTTATGGGTGCGATCGCCAAACTCATTGAAATAGCCAAAAACGCAGGTATTCCTTGTTCAATCTGCGGCCAAGCACCAGCCTTTTATCCAGAAATCATCGATAAATTAGTGCAATGGGGCATAACTTCCATTTCCGTCGAACCAGAAGCAGTAGGGCGCACATATCAAGCGATCGCCCGTGCCGAACAACGTTTAATCTTAGCAGCAGCACGCGATCGTCTAGTGTAGGTAGTTCAAGAAAAATATTTTGGGATTATGGTTCAAACAATACAGGCTAAAGAAATTACTCTGCTCGAATTAGAAACCAACTTGGAACTGCAATTAGTTGAGGATGAGCAATTTTTGAGAGAATGGCAAGATAACTTACCAGAAATTACCGACTCCCAAAAACAACAACTCGATCGAGTTAAGGCAAGTTATGCCAATTTGCTAAAGTATCCTCCCTTGCTGGAAAACACCGTCAAAATGGTGTTGTCTCCCTTGTGGAATTTAGCATAAAAGGGCGTGTTTCAATCCCTAATAGGGATTTGGGTTGATTAAAACTGTAGTGATATATTCTTATCAGCGTCCCCAGAGTACTTTCGTTTCAGTCCCTAATAGGGATTTTGGTTGATTAAAACTCAGGATTACAAAAGAGGTGATGTTGTTCCTTTGCAGGTTTCAATCCCTAATAGGGATTTTGGTTGATTAAAACCTTATAGTCTACAAGTGTCTCTAACGCCGCTAGGTTTCAATCCCTAATAGGGATTTGGGTTGGTTAAAACCAATGTCTGCGTTGTTCTTCAGCACGATGTTGTGGTTTCAATCCCTAATAGGGATTTGGGTTGGTTAAAACTCCCAGGACGAAAGCGATCGCGCCATATTTGAGCAGGTTTCAATCCCTAATAGGGATTTGGGTTGGTTAAAACTTTGTTCTTCTAATAGCCATTGTCCTAAATCGGCTACTTCCTTATCTAATGCCTGCGTTAAAGCAATCGCTTTGCGGATAAGATGAGCCAAACAATGTTGGCGTTTCGGGTAATTACTGTAGGCTCCGTAACCATCGGTAACTAACCATCCCACAAATGCCTCAGTGACCAGAGGAGAAACACAATTTTATCTGGGAACAATTTCTTCTACCCAAACTTAATGAGAATCAGATAAGCAGAGAATTAATAATAGAGTTTAAAGAGAAGCTGTTGAATATGGCGATGGATGCAAACAAATATAACTTTCAAGGAGTTGTTGATCATTTAAAAACATTAGAAAAACAGAGAAAAGAGATGGCGGTGCCTTTGAGTGAAAGAAGCTCACCGCCAAAATTACCATCTCTATCCTCCAATATTCCGCAATTAGGAGAAAAAGAAAAGCATAGTACGTCAACATATAAGCGTGTGGAAGATGGGGAAGCTACGGATGAAACTTTTAATTCAGACAGCTATACAAAAGGGCCTGCGAAAAGAAGAAGAAATGATGAAAACCCTACAACCCCCAAGGGAGAGGAAACACAAGATTGGAATACCGAAGGGGTCAAAAAAAGCATTCAAGCCTGGTCTTGTAAAATTCCTTTAGCACGTCATCTTGCAGGTCATGTATGGCCATATTTAAATAACACTAAAGAAGGTAAAAAGTGGGAACTAAAGTTCAGAGAGATTGATCGCCTGATCGACTTTAGAGATAATGAAAAACAAAGTAGTAGTCTTACGATTATTCGCAAAACTGATAAGCAACAGATGAAAATTCTGGATCGAAAAGATTACACGTTCAAGGCCAGGCAGAAACTTAAGGAGGCTGTACTCCGTGGAGAAAAGCATCCCGCAGACCAACAGGATGTTCTGTTTTACGATATGCTGCTAAAAGATGATGTTGAGCAAGGGTGGCAAAATACGGAAAGTAATATGTTCGAGTTGGATGCAAGATATGAAGCAGCTGGGGCTGGACTCTCAATGATTCTTACGCATTGGCGACCTATTCTTTTCTTCGACTGGATACTCGCGGAAGATGTTTTTAATAACGCCTCTTAGTGATTGCTGTAATTCCCACTGTTCTTTGAGCAACGCCAAATATTAAAAACCTACGCCTGTCAGCTACTCTCCACTCCCTACTTTCAACTTCATAGAGCGCTGTTTATAACGAAGTATACATAAAACCAGAACTAGCAATACAAGTGCTTTCATCACTGATGGTTCAACTACCTTCTTCACTTCTGGTGGAGTTGGCCCACCACCGGGGTTACAAGGGACTTCAATCACCTGGCCGCCGTTGCTACTACCGTTACCATTGGTAAGACAGTCATTAGGGTTCGGCTGTCCTGAAGTACCTGGCGAATCATTATTAGCAACAGGTACAGATTGCGGATTGGAAGGATTATCTGAGGAATTGTTTGAGGAATTGTCTCCAAGTAAGAGGAAAGGGAGAGCTAAAATAGGCAGTCCAAATAATGGCCAGAGTGGAAAAGCATCGGCACTACCCGGCGCTAAGATATCCCCTACAGATGCTACGGGAGTATCAAGACCTAGCTCTTCTCCGCCCAATACTACTGGTTCATCACTAACTAAGATGTCTCCTGGGATACCCTCTGTGGTTATCTGACTTAATTCTTGGGGTACTCCATTGATGGGGCGTCCGAGTAAGCCGCCATCTTCTGAATATGGATAGGATAATAGTTCAAAAATGCTCTGTTGGAGTTGGTTGTTGTTTCCAGAATTTAAGGCATCCAACCCTGTAGAAAGTCTACTTAAATAAAAACTTTTCATTTCTGGCGACAAATTCAATTGTTGAATTTGCTGCTCTATATTAGGAATTTTGGCAGCTTCAGTGAAAAGTTCGCGTCCATAGGCTAATTTTAAGTTTAGCAATCCGTCCCTTTGGCTAAGCGCGTTCCCAACTCCCGAATATGGTGCCCAAGTAAAATTTCTAGTTACACCTCCTAGCCCTTCTACTGGAGTGCGGCTAATATTCTGCCCCAGAACATATTGATATCCGTCCATAACTTTTGGAGAATCATTTCTCCAAAATGAGGCGTATGGGGCTTTATAAATGTTGGGATTGTTGCCATAATAGCCGGCGAAGTTCTGGAGGTTTTCAGAACCGCCGGCTGCTCGGAGCAATAGGTTTTGATAGTTAGGGCCACCGTTTTGCTCAAGTAATTTCTCTAGTACCGATCCGGTTTTGTTACAGCTAAGACCAAATCCTGTTTCACATCCAGGAATTACCCGCATTTGGTTGAGATTTGGGTTCTGAATTTGGTATTGCAGATACTCTTCTTCGAGTCCTGGCTGGATACCACGATTCCCAACATTTAACTGTGCAGAGGCAGATTGACACACAGCCAGGACTGCGGCTACAGATGAGAAGACGATCGCAATTTTGGGGATATTTCTAAAAGAAGCTTGTTCCGGCATGATAACTCTAATTGATTGTATTTACACGTCTTTCTTACAGGCTGCGATCGCATCAAGTTTTAGATAAATTAATGTTGACTGTGATTGCCGTACCCTTGAGTGTTCCTGTTGAGAGTGTATGATACAAAACCAATGCACGACTTGGTTGGTCAAAAAGAAAACCTCGGCGTGTCGGTTTAATCTTTCCTTGCTTTACTAAGGAAATAAAAGCTTCTAAGTACCTTCGTATACCTTGACTATTTTGTTGGCTTTTACTCATGTGACGCTCAATGAGTAGCATAAAAAAGTCTAAGCTTCGGTTGTCTTGTCCTTCAATCAGAGTGCCTTCATCGAGAAAAGAACTACCGATGATTCTGCCGTTGGTTTCTTGAACTTTAAAAACTGTAAAGTAACGCCCTTCTTTTTTGGGGTCGTTTGCATAACAGGCCCATGAACCATCTTTTTCCTGAGTGAAACCTTGTTCAGCAAGGTACGAAAGCAAAGAGTTACCCGAGGTAGTTTCTGTTTGTGGGGGAGGTAGTAAGCTTTCAACAGGATCTAGAGAGCAGACCCTCGATGTGATTTTTTGTTCTGGCTCAACTGGAGTGGTTTGAGCCGGATCTGTTTGGGGTGGCGGAGTGGTTTGAGCTGGATCTGTTTGGGGTGGCGGAGTGGTTTGAGCTGGGGTAGTTTCTTGAGCGAACGCAACACTAGATATTGCAGCTAATACAAATACTTGGATAATCAATGCTCTCGAAAAATTAAAAATAATATTCATCATTTATTCCTCTTTTTTGTTATCCAGAATTTAAATTATTACTTAATAAATGTTAGGACTAGCATTATAAACTATCAGATGACATCTATTTAACTTACCTTTATGTATTGTTATATATTACCTCGATGCCCAAAACAGAATTCTAGTTAACGGAAAATAGCATGTACTGCATATCAACTGGATGATTTTTGTACTTTTTAGCGATTTTATCAATTATTGGGTCATCCGAACATAATCTTAAAAAGGGTAATATAGTCAAAAACAAAAGCTTTTTTACTTTTGTGTTCTTTGTGCTGTAAGGATCTCAGGCGAAAACTCCAGGGGGTCATTTACTTTTTTAATTTAATATTATGGCGATCGCATCTCCTTCATTCAAAAACAGTTCAAGGCATTTCATATCATGCATCAAAAGGATTTTCAACAATGCTCTTTAGTTCCCGATATCAAAATTTTTACTAGAAACCCCGAATTGTATTCACTTTGCCTCGTTTGGCTTCTTAAGCTAAAACAAGCAAAACTATTAAGTTTTCTATTGTTGGGATGATGATGGTTTTCGGCAACGAAGATTAGTAGATTTTTATATGACTATACAGTCAATTCGGTGATGCCAGTGGTATTAATAAAAGCCGTCTGGGCTACACTTTGGCTCTGGTGTTTACTTCCCTGTATAGGTTGGATAAATTTCTGGTTTGTGGAGGTAGTACACTTAAGTAGCGTTTGTAACATATTTGATGGCTAATGTATAAAAGATATCTTTCCTGGTGCAATAATTCTACCATTAGGTAGTTACATGCACCATATGGACAGTTATAAAAGTTGAACAGTAATCATAGTCAAATCCTTTGGGATGGAACTAAAAAAGAATCCCTTTGTAAATCAAATCAAGTTACTGGCAAAATACCTAGTGATTTACACTGCTATTTAAAAGTTTCAAAAACTACACTTTGAATGCAATATTTACTTACTTAAAGCTTAAGTATTTTTATTGATAAACATTCACCAGCAAACAAAGTTTAACCATATAAGATATATTAATTATTTCTATTAAGGTAAAATTTATAGCATAATAAATTCTTATATACTGATAATATGGGAGATATTTACTTTATCTCTACTAAATAATTTCTTTAAAATAAATTCATGCAGACGATTTTTGATTTTCTTTTGAGATTTTGTAAACTACCACACTGTAGCGTCAGGTCAATGTAGTAGTTAACTTTCAGGTTTTTTGTCACTTTTTTGCCGATTCTTAATCAATCAACAGCGATCGCTCTTTAGCTTATAACCGTCGAACTTACATTAAATTAGTCAAATCAGCAGGGTCTAATCGCTCAGAATCTGGACAATACCATTGTTCAACCAACGCTAATTCACCCGCTAAAAACAAATCTCGACAGCGACGACGTTGTACTTTCCCGCTTGTAGTTTTGGGGAGAGTGCCAGGTTTGATGAGAGCGATCGCATAAACTTCTACCAAATGCTGCATAATAATAGTCTGGCAAATCGCAGTAATTATCTCTGCAATCTGTTCAGAATTTAACTTTCGCATCGCATGGCGATCGACCTCTTGCACAATTACCAATCTCTCCTCTCCTTCCACATTCAGAGAAAAAGCGGCGCTGGTGTTAGTTGATAACGCCGGATGGCTCTTTTGGGAAGTCTGTTCTAAGATTTGAGGATAGAAGTTGCGTCCCCAAAAAATCATAATGTCTTTGAGGCGACCAGTAATAAATAGTTGTTCATTGTGAATAAAACCTAAATCCCCTGTTCTTAGAAAGGGGCCTTGGCCACTATCTGCTAAATAAGCCTGGAAAGTTTGCTCAGTTTCTTGGGGTCGATGCCAATAACTACTACTCAATCCTAGACCTTGCACCCAAATTTCGCCTACACCATCAGATAAACAAGGAGTTAGAGTTTGGGGATTGACGATCATCACCCGGTTTCCCGGCCACGGATAACCGCAGCTGATCACCCTTCGTGCCCCAGTTTGACTTTCTGGTACTATCACAACTCGATTCTGTTCCAAAGCTTGCTCGTCCACAAACTGAATTGCTGATGATTCTTTGAAAGCACCTCCAGAAATCCACAAAGTTGCTTCTGCCATGCCATAGGATAGATAAAATGCTTCTTGTCGAAACCCATAAGGTGCAAATAAAGCTGTAAATTGTTCTAGAGTTTCAGGTCTTATAGGTTCTGCCCCATTTCCGGCGATTTCCCAGCGACTCAAATCCAGGTCTGTTATTTGTTCTGGTTTAACTCTTTGCACGCAGAGATCGTACATAAAATTAGGGCCGCCACTGATGGTTGCTTGATAGGTTGAGATTGCCTTAAGCAAACGACTGGGGTTTTGAAACACTGCTATTGGTGACATTAAAGCAGCATAGCCTCCAGCGTAAAGCGTTTGCATAATGGCAGCGACCAAACCCATGTCATGGGTTAAAGGCAGCCAATTTACTGCTCGAAAGTCAAGAGTGGGAAATTTCTGTTGAAAATTGGCGCAGTTTTCCAACACATTGCCGTGGGTGATTGTCACTGCTTTGGGGATGCCTGTAGAACCAGAAGTGTACTGGAAATATGCGATCGCATCACGATTAATATCTCGTTGCTGGTAATTTGCGGCTTCATCCAATAAAATTCGATCTGTTGCTATCCAAGACAAGTTTTTGCCATCTCTGATTTGATCTGGCCATGCATCTTGTAACTTATCTATAATTGCGGCAGAAGTCAGAACAACATCTACTTGGCACTCTTGGACACGAAAGCTAAAATCTGCCCATTCTGCGGTGTTTTGAGGCGGCTGTGTAGGTATAGCGATCGCCCCCGCATAAAAGCCGCCAAATATAGCCGTGATCAACTCTAAACAGGCATTGAAGGGATAAACTAATAAAACGCGTTGGCCAACAGAAGTCACAGATTGCAGACTAGCAGCAATAGCACGGGCCTGCTCGTCAAGATTTTGATATGTCAGACAACCAGACTCAATTTCTCCATCCTTGAGAAATGTAAAAGCTTGATTATGGGGCTGTTTTTGAGCGCGATCGCTCAAGAGATCAACTAGAGATTTTAAGGAAGAGGATAACACTTGATCAAATTTTTATATTAAATCCAGGCAAAATTATAATAGTGCATCCTCACGCAAAAATGTAGAGCCGGTAACTTCAGTGTTAAAATCCCAAACCAATTTACTTGGAGTCGCGCTCGTCATTTCTAGCCAAGAGAGTATATGACTTCTGTTAAATGATATAAATATTTAATTTCCATCATTATTTACTCATATTATGTTGATTAATATTGCACAGATAACAGTTACTTTTATAGCTGCGTTGGCGATCGCCAGCCTGATTGAATATTGGGGTCATCGCCTGATGCACATATTTCCTAAAATTTGCCGATTTCATGTCGATCACCATCAGGATGGCACAGGACAGGGTGTGGTGCCAGAATTTCGAGATTATATCGTTGGTGGTTTGCCCATCCTATTGTTGACATTTTTGATGCTTCAGCTAGCTGGGGCAAACTGGTACATTAAAATTAGTTGGTTAATTGGTTGTTTAAGCTACTCAGTGTTTGCAGCTTATGCTCATCAACTCCAACATGACAACCCCAAACTTTGTTTCTGGATAGCGATGCCAGTCCACTATGTCCATCACGAATACGATCAGTGGCATCATAACTTTGGTATTGGTGTTGACTGGTGGGATCGAGTCTTTAGAACCTATAAACCTGTAGATTGGCGAACCGACGCTGAGTTAAAAACACAACAGCACGGGTACTTGCAAATTCGTTGGTGGTGAATAGGTAGGGGGGAAGGGGCAGGGCTCTTATGGGTAGGTTTTTTAGATTTCGCGTTTTGGTTGACGCGGGGACGCGGGGACACGGTGAGACAGCGCTACAGGAGGGTTTCCCTCCGCAGGCGACTGCGTTAGCGAGCTTGCGAGCGTCACCCGAAGGGGGACGCGGAGAAAGATTTCGGAACGAAAAAATAGGTTTTTTCAGACTGAATATGAGAAACCTACCCTTGAAAGAAGGAGCAGGGGAGGCAGAGGGAGAAATAACAAACACCCATCTCCAATTCCCCATTACCTCTAATCCCCACTCCCCCCGGGAGTGGGGATTATACCATGTCCGGCTAATCACTTATCATAAAAATTTCTCCGCGTCCCCGCGTCTCCCTATCTCCGCGTCAGCCCAATCATAAGTCTTGAAACGGACATGATATTAGAGTTCCCCGTTCCCCAACTGTTTTTAGGCAGTTGCTTCTAAATTAACCTTGACAACTTTGTTCTTTTCTTGCTCGGTTTTAGGCAGTGTCAAATTCAAAATACCATCTTTGTATTCTGCGGTGACATTGGTATTTTGAATTCTAGCTTTCAGAGGAATTACGCGTTGGAATTTACCGTAATAAAATTCGCTCTTAGTAGTGCCATCGTTTTCAGTTTTATTTTCCGATTTCCGTTCACCGCTAATGTGAACAGCATCTGCGGTTACTTGAATATCTAGATCTTTAGCTGACATACCTGGCAGTTCTAGCTTGAGATGAATTGCATCTTCAGTTTCTTGTATTTCAGCAGCTGGAACTTTCATCAAACCTTTTTCAAAAACTGTAGATGGTACTCTGCTATCTCCGAACAAACCGTTGATGTGACGTTCTAGAGCATTCAATTCTTCCCAGGGGTTGTAACGAACTAGCATATTAATTTATTCCTTGTCTCAGTGGTAGTTTTTGGCTCAATCAATTGAGGATTTAAATCCTTGCTTTGATTACTATAGTATTAATAATTAATCAGCTTGTTAGTTCGGTTTGTTCACTGAAAAATTCATGATTTCCGACCATTAGCTGCTATTTCATAAATGGGGTGGGAATTACAATATAATTGGTTCGGTAAACTCGATAAAGTTAGTATTTTCTGATTTATTGTAATGCGATCGCTTTGCAAATCTCTTTAAAAATCAGCGCATATAGGTAAGAGATGAATTGCGCGTGAGTTGCTGAAACAGGGTGTAAGTTTAAGCTAATAATCATTCAAATTGCATCCCCGCGTCTCCCCTTAAGCGCGTCCTCCGAAGTTTGCTCAACGGGGGGAACCCCCGCACGCAACTTCTCTCCGCGTCTTTCTGAGGCAAAGGATTATGCAAGTTAAAGGCAGATTAGCTTACCAGGGCCCCCAAATATAGAACGCGGTGGCGATCGCTCTTGCGGATTTGCTCTTTACCAGTAAAAGTAGCAAAAATTTTGATTCTTAACAAAGAATTTATACATTTTCTCGACAGACCATATTTGTATTTAATTCTTAAAAAAGATACGTAATATTACTAGATAATGCTTGCTTGATCTATCAAATACTTGTATTGTTGTATGTGATTGTTCTCTTCTACAAAACTCAACAACGCAAATTTCAAATACTCGCGATCGCTGCGACCAGTTGAGAGCTTACTAATCATTAGTTTTAGTGTAAGGAATTGCAATTTTCCGCACAGATAACCGTATCTGCTGTATTCGGTAAAGTTTGAAATTAAACCAGGAGTTTAGCATTGACTATTGCATCTAAACTTGCCTTAAGTTCTCGCTTGCTCGCCCTTGCCCTAAGTGCTGCCCTCTTACCACCTATCGTAGGTAAAGCCCAAGACCGTCCTCCACCTGAAACAGGAAGTGGTCGGATAGAACGTGAAGCGGTTCGGACTAAAAAGTATGTGGTAGTAGCAGCAAACCCATTAGCATCAGCAGCAGGGCGTGATGTTCTCCGCCGTGGGGGAAGTGCGCTTGACGCTGCGATTGCTGTGCAAATGGTACTGACTTTGGTAGAGCCACAGTCTTCAGGTATTGGCGGCGGTGCTTTCCTTGTTTACTACAACGCACGAACAAAAAAACTGCTTACTTATGATGGTCGAGAAACTGCTCCTGCCGCAGCGAAACCAGATCGTTTCCTGGATGCACAAGGCAAACCATTAGCGTTTTATGACGCTGTTGTTGGAGGCAAATCTGTAGGTGTGCCTGGGGTGTTGCGGATGCTAGAAATGGCACACAGTAAACATGGAAAGTTACCTTGGTCACAACTATTTCAACCTGCGATTCAACTAGCACAACAAGGTTTTCCACTTTCACCACGTCTGTACAGTCTGCTTAATAACGATATATATCTATCTCGTTTGGAGCCAGCTAAAAGCTATTTCTACCGAGTTGATGGCACACCAAAACCAATCGGTACTAGACTAATCAACCTACCTCTAGCTGAAGTACTGCAACAGATTGCTAACGGAGGTGCTGATGCTTTTTATCAAGGTAATATTGCTGGCGACATTGTAACGACAGTAACGCAAGCAGCCGTACCAGGAGACTTAACAACTGCTGACTTAGCACAATATCAGGCCAAGCAACGAGAGCCAGTGTGCGGCACTTATCGAATTTACAAAGTCTGCGGTATGGGTCCTCCAAGTTCTGGTGGTTTAACCGTGCTGCAAATTCTAGGTATTCTTCAACAATTTAATCTGGCAGCTATCAAACCAGCCTCAGTAGATGCAGTTCACTTATTTTCTGAAGCAGGACGCCTAGCCTATGCTGATAGAAATTTGTATATAGCTGATGCAGATTTTGTACCTGTGCCTGTTAAAGAATTAATTGATCCCTATTACCTAAAGCTGCGGGCAGCATTAATTAGCCTCGAAACTTCAATTGGTGAAGCTACAGCAGGTAATCCATTGCTACAGCAGGCTCGGCGCTGGGGTCAAGATCAATCCAGAGAATTCCCCTCTACTAGCCATATTGCAATTGTCGATGCTGCAGGTAATGCAGTATCCATGACTACTAGTATAGAAGATGCCTTTGGTTCTAGATTGATGGTGCGAGGTTTCTTGCTCAATAACCAATTAACAGATTTCTCTTTTTCACCCACAACAGATGGAAAGCCTGTTGCTAATCGCGTGGAAGCTAAAAAGCGACCTAGAAGTTCAATGGCCCCAATAATGGTGTTTGACCGGAATGGCAAACTAGTGATGGTCATTGGCTCGGCTGGTGGGCCTCAAATTATTAATTATGTTGCTAAAGCTTTAGTAGCACATCTAGATTGGGGATTGGACATTCAGCAAGCATTATCATTACCAAATTTTGGTAGTCGTAATGGCCCGACAGAACTAGAAGCAAATACAGACGTTGTTAACCTCAAGCCTGCCTTAGAAGTCAAAGGTCATACAGTGCGGGTTATACAATTAACCAGTGGTTCACACGGAATTGTGTTGACCAATCAAGGGTTAATTAGTGGCGCTGACCCACGTCGAGAAGGAGCGCCTCTGGGTGAATAACAATTGTTACTAGTGATGAACAACTAAAGTTAGGTGTGATTTGTGCAGAGTTATCTTGTTGGCAACAAATAGGAATTACGTTGACTTGTCTTTAGTAAATAATCTGTCCTTTTTTAACAGAGAAAAATCTGAAATAATTTTCCCAATGAAACTATGAACTCATTCTCAAAAATAGTAATTGCAACAACTGTCAGCATTTTCAGCTTGATAGGAACTTCAATGAACCAAGTAAAGGCTGCACAACTGTTCTACACTTTCACACAAGGAGGTTGGGAAAAGGGAGGAATATTGTCCGGTTCATTTTCTGGCGTGGATCAAGATAACGATGGGTTCATCTACACTAATGAGTTGAACTCGTTTGATTTAATATTTTCTGGAAATGCCCAAATTCCACAACAGAAATGGTTGGATGTGTCTAGTTTAAGTTCTTTCGGGTTTAATTCTAATAATTTGAAATTGGCTTTTTCAACTTTGGAAAATTTCGATGAATATACTACTAATATTGTAGGAGTTCCTTATCTTAATTATATTGGAAAGCCTTTCTTTACTGATTATATTGTTTCTTCGGAAATTCAACCTGTTTTATCCGCAAAACAAATACCTGAACCCACCTTTGAATTTGCTAGTCTTGCAGTCTTAAGTTTTGGCTTACTGCTGAGAAAAAGAGGTTCAGCATTCAAACCCAATAAATAATCTCAATCAAGATGCTAAACGGTTCCCCCCGTTGTAGCAAGTGGCGTGGGAGTGGCGTGGTTTCCCCCATGAACAACTCGCGTTGGGGTCTCCCCCGTTATAGCACTTGGCGGATCACGAAGCTTACTGAGGGATAACTACTCCCATGCTCCCATTGAAGTAAGAAATAAATGTCTAGACTTGTCTACTCAGATCTTGCACCTTTCAAACTGTCAGTCGCAAAACTTACCTAATTGTTCGGCTTCGCTCTCTACCGCCAGGGATTGTAAATCCCTGTCATATAGCAAAAGTCCATTAGAAATGGACTAAATACAGAGACAAATAGATATGTAATTTTTATAACTTTATTGCGGCAGACTCATTATTTTCACTGGCAGATGCAAGATGTGAGTCTAGGGTTTATACAGCAGATTCTTGTATGGATTTTGAATTATTGGTATAACGTCTGCAATTTTGAATTTTTAACGGCGTATACTACTGGCTAAAATCCCTAAAATTTTATGAATATCCTTGTGCTGTAAAGGTTTTGAAAAACCCAGTCCCTAATCCCTACCGTTTGCAAGAGTGCAGAGCGATCGCTATCATAAAAGAATATGGTTAATAAATTTTTGGTTTTCCATTGACATTAAATGTCAATTGATTTAATAAAATACTCAAAGTTTTTCAAGGGAGCATGAGATATGGATATGCAAGTCTTGAGAGAGCGTGCTGGGCTTAGCCGTGCAGAGGTTGCCTTTAGACTTGCAATTAGTGAAACCAGTGTTCGCAACTGGGAAGCTGGACGTACTGAACCCACAATGACGCCCAAAAAGTATTTGGATGCTTTACGTCTATTCAAATGTACACCAGAGGAATTGGCAGCCGCCAGCGAAAAATCGATTAATCAACGGCATAAACGCAAACCAGGAAGACCTAAACGCTTTCCAGACACTCAGATAGTTAAAGTGACAGATTCACCAGTTTGTGGCTGACGCTGAGTGCTGAGTGAAGAGATGAGGGGGATGACGGAGTAAGAAAGCTGGGAGAGAAGAAACAATTACGAATTACGCGCTTCGCAGCGTAAAGCCTGCGGCATAGCTTCGCTTAGAGCGAGTCCTCGATAGCGTTAGCGTAAAGCCTACGGCATAGCTTCGCTTAGAGCGACACAGGAGCGTCGCGTCATTACGAATTACGAATTACCTAAAAAGCAGTTAGCACGCACAGAAACAAGGCTTCAGTCCATTCGACGACTGCGCCATATGTATCTCCGGTATGTCCGCCTAGTTTGTGGTTGAACCACGCGCCAGTTGAGGTGGCGATCGCACTTCCAGCTATAATCATGCCCAGCGCTAACAATAAGCGCTGTTGATTGATCAACAACAGCAAACCACTCAAACCGATCATGAGTAAAAATCCTGGTAACAAATCTTTACCAGAACGAATCGCTTGTTTGTGAAATACGCCTTTACCAGTGGGTTTGAGATACGGATATCGCCAAATCGCTATCTGTTGTCCCCACCGTCCCCAGCCACAAGCCGCCATCAATAACAACCAGCGGTTTTCGGTCATATCTGTTAAGGCTGCTGTTTTAAGTAATATTAAGGCGATCGCAGCCATTGCTCCAAACGCACCAGTGGCACTATCTGCCATTACCTCTAGCCGCCGTTCTTTTTCACCCACTGCCAAACCATCCGCAGTATCCATCGCTCCATCTAAATGTAATCCCCCAGTCATCATTATCCAAATAGCCACTACTAAAGCACTACGAGTTAGTATCGGCACTCCCAGATAATTCATTACCGTATCAAATAACCCTAAAATTCCCCCAATTACTATGCCTACAATTGGGGCAAGCAGTGCTACACCCCGAAAGTCTAAGCCGTGAAAAAATGGTAGCGGGATAGCAGTGTAAAATATTACGCTTGCTGCCAAATCTAACAGTAGTTTTTTCCACACTGTTTTTTAGTCATATAAGTCACGTATAGGAATCCGATTTGATGACTGAACATACTTAGGTAGGGAAGGAACAGGAAACACTTCTCCTGTCCCCTGTTCCTTTTGATTGTAAGTAACTGATAGTTTCAGCATAAGTAATGATAGCTGATTTTAAAACTTTAGATAAGTTTTACTTTTAGAAAGGATTAAGCTTAAAAATTTTGTTATGCTGTACCAAGTCATAAATAAAATATTTTGAGTATAAGTTTTGACAAAAAACACTCAATTAAAAAAGTTATCATTCAATTTAGATAAATTTTTGTACTGTGTTTTTCTGTTGAGAACTTATTAAGATTATTAGACGATCGCCCTACAAAATTGATATTTTTTTAGATGTAGGGAGTCAACGAGCTGTTAAATTAATTGATTAGCTGTGTTGTCACTCTCTTGAGCTTTAATCGCTACTTCCTTATGAGTCAACATCTACCCGACACCAGGATACCAGCTCCTTGCATTGTTAACACGGGCATTATCGTGAATAAGCTCGACATGCGACGGTTGCTAGCTGATTTAGGTCGAGTCCACTACATCTACACCCAAGAAGATAAGGTACTGAGTGAGGGTGAAGGGGATGTGATGGAAGTTTTTGCCAATCCGCAAAGGTCAACCCTAGTTGCTAACCATGCGCTCTATCTGAACGTTTACAGTTTTGATTACTTGGAACTCAAACAGTCCTCAGAACAAGAAACTTATATAGATTTGATGCAAGAAGGGGTGTGTTTGCGGCTGATTCCTCGCTCGACTCCTTTACAAGAGCGACGCGATCGCAGCTTGAATGTCAGTGCGATCGAAGCGATGATGGAACAAGTACTCTCAGCCCGATGGGATGCCGAATTTGACGACGACTGTTCTGATTCGTTTTAAGTAGCTCCGCTAGCAACTCTTGCGACGCTGAAAGCTGCAAAAAAGGTTTGTATGTAGTTGGGTTGTCTTCGCCTTCTTAACCACAAAATAAAAATTAAGTTTTTGAACATTATCAATAAATAATGTAGCACATGCTACATTATTTATTGTATGCATCTACCCAAAGATGGAAATTTTTCTACTAATCAAGCAAATAACTCTTTATTTTAATTACGAATTACGAATTACGAATTACGAATTCTTTAACGTTCCCTTCGTCAGCTTTGATAATTCAGTAACAAAGCTGTTACATACATAGCGATTTTCATCTCAGTGAATTACAAACTAATTGTAAAAGTAATTCATAAATTGCTCATACGGTGTAACTTGTTCACTGAAAATTTGCAACAAATCATAACCATTCCAAGTTACGAATAAATTTGGCATAAATTAAACTCTTTTTGCTCAATCACGAACTACTCAGGAAAGCGAGATGCAACTATGGCATTAGACAAAGCCCGAAAATCTCTTTTAAAAAATTCTCAAGCACCAGATAAGGTATCTCAGTTTGCATCTAAAAACTTTGGCATCCAAAGACAAAAAGCAGCACCTCAACATAAGTCGCAGCATCAAGTAGAAGATGATGCCTTCCAAGAGCAAAAATTTGAGGCAACCGGACTCCAACTACAGGCGAAATATGGCACGATTACGCCAGAGGGGCAAGAGCGCCTGGGTATATTGCAAGCCAAGATGGATGGATTATTGCATTCGAGATTGGAAAGAGCATCCCAGTTTGGTCACAATATAGCAAATATTTCATTGAAGCGACCTAACACCCAATTACCAATTCAAGCAAAATTAACTATCGGTGAACCTGGAGATAAGTTTGAGCAAGAGGCAGACAAAACAGCACCTCAAGTAGTACAACGAATTCATCAGCCTCAAACTCAGAAATTCCAACAACCGAAAATTCCCTACAAACGATTGCAAATGCAGCCGACGGTGCAGCGTGTGTCAGAGGGTGGTGTGGCTACTACATCTGATTTGGAAGCGTCGATACAACAAACACGAGGTAGTGGGCAACCGTTGGCGCAGAGCATCAAAGAGCCGATGGAACAGGCGTTTGGGACTGATTTTAGCGGTGTGAGAGTTCACACAGATTCGCACTCAAACGAGTTAAATCGGTCGATACAGGCAAAGGCATTTACGACAGGACAAAATGTGTTCTTTCGGCAGGGTGCATATGAGCCAGAAAGCCGTGGTGGACAGGAGTTGATTGCCCACGAGTTAACCCATGTCATTCAACAAAATGGTGGACAAAATTCAGATAGCACAACTGTACAATCTCAATCTAATGAAAGTGTAAATAATCCCTTGCAAATCAGTCGCAGTTCTGTTGATACTATACAACGCGCCGTTGGATTAGAAATTGAAATTCCAGTGCCAGTTGATAATTTAGCAAGCAGTGACGTGCAAGGTATTCAAGATAAAGTTACAGAGCTACACGACGTTCAAAATGAAGAAGACACAGCAATAAGTGACCTCACAAAATATGTAGGCAAAAGAGATCAAAGCAAGTTCCTTAAGCACTTGTGGTATAAACAAAAAGTTAAAAAGACTGGTAAAAAACTAGGTGCAAAGGGTCAAGAAAGAGCGAGTCTTAAGCAAGATATTGCAACTACTATTGGCACAAAAGGTAAAGCTAAGTACGGAACAATAGTACATGACAAAACCAATCAATTTAGATTAGATGTTGATCATGACGATCGCGTCAAAAATAGCAGCGATTGGCCCCCCCGTGAAGGTGGAGATGATTCATTATTAGAAATAGTGATGGATCCTCCTGCACAAACAAGAAAAGAATTTAAAGACACGATGGACGCAATAGAGGATATCGTTAATAAGATAGATACTGCTACAAATGGGTTAACAAAGAGAGAAGAATATCCTGGTGTTGACTTAATAAATGGTGTTGGCCCTTTAACATACGATGAAGATGTCTCCTATACCAAAAAAGATAGACACAACTATAAAGGAAGTATCCAAGCAAATGTGGGCATAGATTTGCGTCAATACAATCAATTAATTGATTGGTATGCCCAAGATCAAATCTCTGATGCTCCAGACTCGGCTACTGACAAAGAGAAGGGTATGTATGCACAAATTAAAGTGGATATGGCTAAAGCCGTAGACATAGCTCAGAAGATTACAGCCAAGTTTATGAGTATTGCGAACACACCTCAGAAACGAAAAGCTGCTGGTAATTTCAAAGGCTTAGAAGGCTGGGTAACTCATATGGCGCTTTATATGCAGCGAGGAGCAGCAAAAGATTTACGAGGAACGATTAAAAATGTGGTTCCCGTTTTGCTGAAAACTCCCAATGAAATTGCTAGCCACTATGGCATGACGGGTGCAGAAAAAAATTGGTTTAGAGGAAGTCGAAAGGGCATCATAGACAATATTTTGGATGAGATTGGCAGACCCGAAGACAAAGGTAAACCTTTAGATCAGATTTTAATCTTCCCTGAAAAAACAAAAGAGTTGGGGGATTCAGCAGCATACAACGTTGAATCATTGACCGACTTGGATTCTAAGGACGTGATGTTGGCAGGCAAACCAATTGATAAGCCGACAGGAGTCGGCAAGAAGCGAACAGGCGAAGCAGTTTCCGAACTCCCGGAAGTGCCTTCAGGTGAGATTGGAGGAGGAAAAAATACTAGAGGAGGAATGGTTGTGGAATTCCGCAATATTCCGGGTTTACATGAGGGTGTTGATAGTTGGAGAAAATTGGGTCTTCAGTTCTTTGATAAAGCAGAAGAATTAAACAAGAAACCTGGGACTTAGAGTGCGGATTCTTGCCTCTGGCTTTGATAAGTGGGGCGTAGACTTCAAAGTAGTCTTTCAGGATGGGATGAATCTGAATCTCTCGCGTGTCGCGTCCGCCCTTGGTGTTATAACTGCGAATAATCAACTTAGACCTCACGCCTGTAGGCGTGATCACATCGCCCTTGAGCAGGGTACAGGCTTCGTTGATTCTGGCTCCGGCATAGAGGCAGACACCTAACAGAGCGCGATCGCGTGGGTTGACAAAACCCTCACGAAACAGCAACGATATTTCTTCAGGTTTCAGTATTTCCGCTTGACCGAATCCGTTGATTTTCACTACCTTCAAGACTCAGCTGGGATATTACACTTTCTCAGCCTGATAGGTTATCATGAAATTTCATGAATATTTCATGTAGAGGGAACAGCCATGCTTGATGCACGAGAGATTTACCCCCTTTCAGACTTTCAACGCAATGCCAAGCACTTCATTGAACACTTACAGGAAAGCCATAAACCGATTGTTCTCACCGTCAACGGCAAGGCATCAGTGATCATCCAGGATGCGGCATCCTATCAAAAACTACTGGATGAGTTGGAACTAGCACACTCGGCTGCTATAATCCGGCAAGCGATGACAGAAGTTGCGGCTGGTAAAGACCGGGATGCGGTGGAAGCGCTGTCAGAATTGCGATTAAAGCATGACATACCGCGTTAGAATCACCCCAACAGCGTTAGCGGATGCTGAAGGTTTTTATGTATGGATCTCAAAGAATTCCCCCGGCAACGCTGCTCAGTGGTTCAATGGGTTATTTGGCGTGATTGATACGCTCAATATGATGCCTCAGCGCTGTCCGCTTGCGCCAGAAGCAAAAATTGTAGGGCAAGAAATCCGCTGCCTTCTCTACAAAAAGAGATACAAAATTTTGTATGGCATTGAGGGGGAAACCGTGATGATTTATCACATCCGGCACACGTCACAGCAGTGGATGACGCGAGAAGAATTTTTACAGCAGCCCTATGGGGATACTGGCGAAGAACAGTGATACATTCCTACTGGGTCGATGTTCTTATTATTCCCTGCTGCAACACTGCTGCCATAATGAACTATAGGTTAATTGGCACATTTTTTAACAGAATCACCGTGGTCGGTAGAATTATTAAAAAAGCGAAGATTAGAACTAATACTACGAGTATTAAATGAGCGATCGCTGAGAAAAAGTTAAACGAACCGCCTTAGACACGAAGTGGCTTCCCGCAGGGTAGAACGCCAAGGTAAGAGGATGGATAGAGAGTTCATATATCTCGCTAATGATTTAGCTTAACCAAAAAGAAGCCCCGCGCTCTAACGCTTCGTTGAGCGTCGGAATTGCTATTTTTGTGATAGTATATTTACGGCTACTACTTTTAAACAAAGTCGAAAATACTGGTTTGAAAGCAATAGTTGTAAACTCTAATAACGCTAACCAAACTATCAACATAAAGGCGCGTGGGACGCACGCCCTTAAAGCTCAGATAATGTCTTCGCGCGAAGAGTCTCTGAGAAGCCCGCGCTGTATGCGTAAGCATCAGAGTCGGGCGCGTCACGATGGCTATGTTAGCTGAAATATCAACAGGTTACTTTTGCTTTGAGTGCGGATTTTTCCTTTCAATGTCTGGCTCGCTGTAGTCAGACAAAGGCTAGAGTAGGGGTGTTTTTCACCCCTCACGGTCTTGTAGAAACTCCTAGATTTATGCCAGTGGGGACGCTGGCAAATGTCAAAACTATCACCCCAGCACAATTAAGAGATACTGGGGCACAAATGGTTTTATCTAATACTTACCATCTGCACCTCCAACCAGGGGAAACGATTGTAGCTGGAGGTGGAGGACTGCACAAGTTTATGGGCTGGAATGGGCCGATGCTCACTGATTCTGGCGGATTTCAGGTTTTTAGTTTAAGTGAAATGCGAAAAATTACGGAAGATGGTGTGACTTTTCGTTCGCCTCATGATGGACAAATTATTAATCTCACACCAGAACGCTCCATTGAGATTCAAAATACTCTTGGGGCAGATGTGATCATGGCATTTGATGAATGTCCACCTTATCCAGCCAGTCGCCAAGAGGTAGAAACTGCTACTCAACGGACTTATCGCTGGCTAGAACGTTGTATAACGGCTCATCAACGCCAAGATCAGGCGTTGTTTGGCATTGTGCAGGGAGGTGTATATTTAGATTTACGCTCTCAAGCGGCTGTGGCTTTGGCTAAGTTAGATTTACCTGGATATGCGATTGGTGGTGTGAGTGTGGGTGAACCAGCAGAGATGATGGCACAGATTGTTCAAGCGACAGCACCACTTTTGCCTCCAGAGAAGCCGCGTTACTTGATGGGTGTGGGTACTTATCGAGAAATGGCGATCGCGATCGCGTCTGGTGTAGACTTATTTGATTGCGTTATCCCCACCCGCTGGGCTAGACATGGAACAGCAATGGTACAGGGCGATCGCTGGAACTTGAAAAATGCTAAATTTCGTGAAGATTTTACACCATTAGATGAAACTTGCTCTTGCTACACCTGTCAAAACTTCAGCCGAGCCTACATATCGCATTTAGTGCGATCGCAAGAAATTTTAGCCTACACCTTACTGAGTATTCACAACATCACCGAATTAATTCGCTTCACCCAAAAAATGCGCCAAGCAATTTTAAGCGATCGCTTCACCGTAGAATTTGGACACTGGCTTAGCTAGGGAATGAGGGAAACGCGGGGGATTGCGATTGCGTCTGCAAGAGAGTTTTTACTTTGTCACAAACTCTCTTCTGGATGTATGACGAATCACCTTTTCTGGTAAACTAAGTATGATCTTGACCATCAATGCCATAAGCGAAAACCAAGCTAACAGGTATATGTTGCAAGAAAACCCTTCGACTATGCTCAGGGTAAAAAATTTGGGTCTTGGGAACCAGGACTCCTGCCCTTGAAGGGAATGTAAGACCAAAAAACTACGAAGTTCTGGAGGCTATTCCTGATGAATTGGGAAGCTCTGTCCGTCTGACGGCAGGGCAGTTCACGAAAGCTGTGTTGGATAGGTGGATTTAAACAAACATGGAAGCAACACTATTATTAGCAAAACTGCCGGAAGCTTACCAAATTTTTGACCCACTGGTAGATGTTCTCCCAGTCATTCCCGTATTCTTCTTGTTGCTTGCTTTTGTTTGGCAAGCAGCTGTGGGATTTAGGTAAGTTAATCTATTACCAAGTTTTAGGACAGGTAATGTACCTGTCCTATTTTTTTACGGTCTTATTTTTGCGAAACTTGATATTTCTTAATATTTTGCAATGAATTAATATAATAAGTAAGGTAGAAATCAAGCTAAATCAATACGAAGCTTTAAAAATCAGGCTTACAGTCAACGAGGAATCAGCTATGGGTAATATCAAATTTGTGAAAGAAGATAAGGAAATAATAGCGGCAGATGGTGCAAATCTCCGGCTAAAAGCTATGCAAAATGGCATTGATATATATACATTGATTGGCAAGATGACAAATTGCGGTGGCTATGGTCAGTGTGGCACTTGTGTTGTTGAAATTGTTGAAGGATTAGAAAATCTTTCTCCTCGTACAGATGTTGAGATGCGAAAATTCAAGAAAAAGCCAGAAAATTATCGCCTCGCCTGCCAAACCATAGTGAATGGCCCAGTCAGCGTAGTTACCAAACCCTGATCTTTCAACTTTATCTGACACTGCTTTTAATTTCATCAATCCGGTAATCAAAATACTTACCAAAATTGAGTTTCCTCATTTTGAATTTTGAATTTTGAACTTTGAATTGCTTAACTCTGTCATCGATGATGATATCCTAAATGTTGTTGGCTGGAAATTTAGAGAGGCTTTATTGCCATGCAAGTTAATGACTTAGGGTTCGTAGCGAGCATTTTGTTCGTACTAGTTCCCGCTGTGTTTTTAATCATTCTTTACATCCAAACTGCTAGCCGAGAAGGTGGAAAAGATAGTTAGGACGGTTTGCATAACATAAAAAACCCCTACACCGATGGTGCAGGGGTTTTTATTTATTAACCGCTAAATCTATTTTGAGTTTAAGCGACTGTCCGCGCTAACAGTACTGGACAAGACGCATTCACTCGCACATAATCAGATAAAGAAGAGCCTATTAGCCGATCTATATCAACAAAACTCTTAGCGATTGAAGGACGGCGATCTGGAGAACCAAGCAATAGTAAGTCTACATTTAATTCTTCTGCTAAGCGGCAAATTTCTTCACCTGGCTTACCACTACTGCTATAACACCGAGTTTGGATACCTTGCTTTTGGGTTTCTGCAACTGCTGCCGCTAAAACTGAATTTTTGTCTGGGAGAACCTCGTTAATTCCGGAAGATTTACCACCTAAATCTGTAGAAATATTCGCCAAAATTAACTGGCCGCCTGGAATATCTCGCAGCAAAAATATGGCCAAATTTAAGCAATTTTTTGCTGCATCAGAGTTATCTATCGCCACCATAATACGCTTAATTCTTTTGACATAAATGTCATCTTTTACCAGCAACATGGGGCGAGAAGACAATTGAAAAACATACTGACTAACTGAATTAGCCAAAATTGATTGCAGCCGTTTAAGCCCGCGAGAACCCATAATAATTAGGTCAGCATCAATCTCATCAGCTACTTTGCAAACTACATCTTTAGGATCACCTTGCCGTAAAATTGAAGAAACTTGGCTAGGGTCTAAATTCAAAGACTGAATAGCATTAGCTAAAATCTTACCACCTTCTTCCCATTTAGTTGTCATGGCAGTAGCTGTGCTTTGCCCTGAAACAACATGCAAAACTGTAACTTTTGCGCGTTGAATTGAAGGTAATTCTTTCAGCGTTTTGAGCATTTCTTCCGCATGTCCTAATCCAGAGACAGCCAGCAAAATTTTTTCTATCATCTTCCGTAATTAGTGCTAAGGTTGCATGGGTTTTCGCTGTTGGTACTTGGATGAGAGCGTATTTTCACCGCTTTGCTCAACAGCCTAGTCAGTAAATTAGCACCAATAAACTTTTGTCTTTAGTCTTAAGTACTCAACTAGATAACTAGGAACAAAAGACTAAATAAATATTTAAGTTTATTTGCACATCTTTACTCAAGTTTTTCAACTAGGCTTCTAATAATTAAGGATACTCTTAATATTGCCTGATAAACTTAACGAATTATTATATTAGTGATTATTTTTAATCTATGTTAAAGTTTTGTAATTATATAGGATTCTGATTTGATTGATGAACATACTTGTGTGGGGAGGGAACTCTTAACAGGGAACAGGAAAGAAGGAAGTTAGAGGTGTACTGATTTTTTCAAAAATCAAATACGAGTTTTATTACTTAAGATTTTTCTGATAAATCAATTCTCAAAGCGGTGATAGCATTGGCGCTTAATTCCACATCCCAAAATTCTCATGCCAAATCGAACAGGGTTCTAGTTGGTGTGGGTGGCGGTATTGCTGCCTACAAAGTTTGTGAAGTTGTATCAACGCTGTTTAAAGGTGGGGTGGAAGTTCGAGTCATCCTCACGCGTTCGGCACAAGAATTTATTACACCTCTGACTTTGGCAACTCTATCTCGACATCCTGCCTACACAGATAAAGACTTTTGGCAACCAACTCATTCTCGCCCATTGCACATTGAGTTAGGTGAATGGGCAGATGTAATGGTAATTGCCCCTCTGAGTGCGAATACATTAGCAAAGTTAGCCTATGGAATGGCTGATAATTTGCTTACCAATACTGTACTTGCTTCCACTTGTCCTGTGTTGTTAGCACCAGCGATGAATACAGATATGTGGGAACAACTCTCAGTACAGCGTAATTGGCAACAGGTGTTAACAGATTACCGATATCATAGTGTGGGAACATCATCGGGGTTGTTGGCGTGCGATCGCATCGGTGCTGGTAGACTAGCAGAACCTCTAGAGATTGTGACTTATATTCAATCTTTGTTACATACGCAGGGAACACGAGATTTAGCAGGTAAAAGAGTATTAATCAGTGCTGGAGGAACACGAGAATATCTTGACCCTGTGAGATTTATCGGCAATCCGTCCACAGGTAAAATGGGTTTGGCCTTGGCAGTGGCAGCACTACATCGAGGTGCAAGCGTCACTCTAGTGCGTGGCCCTGCTAGTTGGGATGTACCATTAGGAGTAAAAACAATTTCTGTTGTCAGTGCTAAACAGATGCACCAGACAATGCTAGAGTGCTTGCCCAACGCTGACGTAATTGTCATGTCGGCAGCAGTAGCAGATGTCAAACCTAGAGACTATAGTACAGAGAAATTACCCAAGCGATCGCTACCCCAAGCTTTACCTCTAGAACCTGTACCCGATATTGTTGCCCAACTAGCCCAACTCAAGCAACCACATCAAATATTAATCGGTTTTGCAGCACAAACAGGTGATATTGTCAAGCCAGCATTAGAAAAATTGCAAAATAAAAAATTAGATGCGATTGTAGCCAATCCCATCGATCAGCCCGATAGTGGATTTGGCAGCGATCAAAATCAAGCGATATTCTTAGATAGAAAAGGGCGAGAACAAGCGATCGCACCTTGTTCTAAATTAGCAATGGCGCATCAATTGTTTGATTTTGTAAAGTGAGGGAATGGGTAAATTTGTAATTCGTAATGACGCGACGCTCCTGTGTCGCTAACGCTAACGCTATCGAGGACTCGCTAACGCTGCGCTAACGTAATTCGTAATTCGTAATTAATTATTCTCCGCGTCTCCGCGTCTTCCCCAGTCCCCAGTCCCCAGTCCCCAGTCCCCAGTCCCCAGTCCCCAGTCCCCAGTCCCCAGTCCCCAGTCCCCAGTCCCCAGTCCCCAGTCCCCAGTCCCCAGTCCCCAGTCCCCAGTAAAGGAGATTGAATTTGCCACCTGTTCGCGTTCGTCAGCATGTTAACCCACTTGCCCAAAAGTATCAAACCCCAGCGAGTCCCCTTGACTGGGAAAAGGTGTATGCAAAGCTAAATCAACCGCTACATTTAGATATTGGTTGCGCTAGGGGAAAGTTTTTATTAGATATGGCGAAGGTAGAACCCGACTGGAATTTTTTAGGGTTGGAAATTCGAGAACCACTGGTAGTAGAAGCGAATAAGTTAGGTTCTGAGTTGGGTTTAACAAACTTACATTATCTATTTTGCAATGCAAATAACTCATTGCGACCGCTTTTATCTTCCTTCCCCATAGGAACTTTGCAGCGAGTTAGCATTCAATTTCCCGATCCTTGGTTTAAAACTCGCCACGCTAAACGTCGTGTAGTGCAACCAGAATTAGTGGCGACGTTAGCAAAATATCTGATGGTTGGAGGAGTGGTGTTTCTGCAATCGGATATGGAATTTATCGCTGTGGAAATGCGCGATCGCTTTGCTGAACACCCAGCGTTTGAGATTGGTGCTGTAGAATGGCTCACAGAAAACCCGCTATCGATTCCTACAGAACGGGAAATATTTACCCAAAATAAGGGTGAACCTGTTTATCGCACCTTGTTTATTAGGCGGTAAATGGGGAGTAGGGAGTAGGGGGAAGAGATATTTCCATGTTTGGTATGGAATTTTCTTGTGCAATAAATATTTCAGTTCTTGAATTTAAATAATATTTCTGTTTAGTAAAATTTTCAGCTATGGTGGGGATTTGGCGTGGGAGAAGAGACGCGATCGCTCAATAAGATTTGTATGACATAAATGTTTCACTTAATAGCTCAAATTGCCTCAAGCATTTAATTTAAATTGATATATAAGCTTGCATACTGAGTCATAGAGATGAATTAAATTTATAGTTCTTTAGTGACATAAAAACTATATTTTTGTCTAGTTTAGAGTTGCAAAAATCAACAAAATTAATTTTATCTGATTTAAAATCTCAAATAACATCGTAGTTTTTCGCCTAAGTCTACTCGCAAATTAGCATAATTTTAAATTAATCTTCTGATTTTAGATTTACTCAATGATGCTGTCGTTCTAAGCATTATTGCATCTATGTAGAAGAGATTTTGTTAGTTTTGTTAGCGCTCAGGCTTACTTAATTAAATTCAGGAGATCAAGTATGTCATTAGAAAATGTAAGAGCTTTTTACGAACGGTTAGTAAATGATGAAGCTTTTCGCACTCAAGTTCAAAGTGTTACAAACCCCCATGAAGGTAGCCAAATTGTTAAAGAAGCTGGCTACGATTTCACTCAAGAAGAATTTGAGGAATATACGACTCAAATATTAGAATCAAATGCTGGAGAGGGTGAACTCAGAGATGTCGATGAAGCAGAGCTAGAAACTGTTGTTGGTGGAGCAACAGCAGCTTTAGCAGGAATATTTCCTAGATTGATCTTGATTTATGGAGCGCCGAGTGGTCTCTGGAAATTCTTGTTGTAATACTGAGAATTCTCAGTTTATAGAAACAATTGCTATCTAGTAAGGCAATTTAACAAGGAGAAAATTTATGTCACTAGAAAATGTCCAAGCCTTTTATGCAAGGCTGGCAAACGATGAAGCTTTCCGCACTCAAATGCAGGAAGTTACAACTAAAGAAGAATGCAGCCAAGTTGTAAAAAGCGCCGGCTACGACTTTACTCAAGCAGAGTTTGAACAATATACAACTCAAGTATTAGAGTCAATCTCTGGTGAAGGTGAACTCAAGGACTTGGATGAAAAAGAACTAGAAGCTGTTTTTGGTGGGGCTTCGTCAATTCTAGGACGGCCAGATATCCGACCGTTATACGGAGTTGTTATTTGGCCACCCATCAAATGGCCACCAATTGGCCCTCAACCTCTTTATGGAATTGTGCAGCCGATGTATGGAATCGTCAGAAGTGACGATTTAGCATAAATTCACTAAACAGGCTTGATATTTAGAAAAACATCAGCAACATCCGTTGTAATGAGGACGGATGACCATACATCCGTCCTTCTCTCAAAAGATTATATAGAGGGTATTTATAATGACTTATCGCCGAATTAGTTATGCAGTTTGGGAAATCACACTCAAGTGTAATCTAGCTTGTCAGCATTGCGGTTCTCGTGCAGGGCATACAAGAGCCAAAGAACTCTCTACAGCCGAAGCGCTAGATTTAGTCAAACAAATGGCAGACGTGGGAATTACAGAAGTAACTATCATTGGTGGTGAAGCATTTCTGCGTCCTGACTGGTTAGAGATTGCCCAAGCAATTACCAAAGCAGGAATGTTGTGTGGTATGACTACTGGCGGTTATGGTATCACTCTGGACACAGCACATCGCATGAAAGATGCAGGTATTAATGTAGTGTCAGTTTCTGTTGATGGTTTAGAAGCGACTCATGACCGTATCCGTGGCAGACAAGGTTCTTGGCAATGGGCCTTTAAGACCATGAGCCATCTCAAGCAAGCAGGTATTTCTTTTGGCTGTAATACTCAAATTAATCGCCTCTCAGCACCAGAATTTCCTCGTATTTACGAATATCTACGTGATGCTGGAATTTTTGCTTGGCAAATTCAATTAACTGTTCCCATGGGGAATGCAGCAGATAATAGTGAAATTTTGCTGCAACCATATGAACTACTTGATGTATACCCCATGATTGCTCGTGTTGCTCAACGAGCAAGGCGAGAAGGGGTACAGGTGCAGCCAGGAAACAACATCGGTTATTACGGCCCCTATGAGCGAATACTCAGAGGCGGAGGGGATGCTTGGACTTTTTGGCAAGGATGCAGTGCTGGACTTGCTGCTTTAGGTATTGAAGCTGATGGCGCTATCAAAGGTTGTCCCTCACTGCCGACTACAGCTTATACCGGCGGCAATATCCGCGACCATTCACTGCGGAAAATCATCGAAGAAACAGAGGAACTGCGGTTTAATTTGGGAGCAGGTACTCCCAAAGGAACAGAACACTTGTGGGGTTTCTGCAAAACTTGTGAATTTGCCGAACTCTGTCGCGGTGGTTGTAGTTGGACTGCTCATGTTTTCTTTGATAAGAGAGGTAACAATCCTTACTGTCATTATCGTGCCCTCACTCAAGAAAAACGCGATATCCGGGAGCGAGTATATCTTCAACGTCGGGCAGATGGCAATCCCTTTGATAATGGCGAGTTTGCTTTGATAGAAGAACCGATTAATACTCCTTGGCCAGAAAATGATCCGCTTCACTTTACCGCCGACAAAATTCAATGGCCAGAAGGTTGGGAAGAAGAACCTAATTTAGTACCATCCTTGGTTAGTTCCAGTTATTAAAAGCGATAAAATACTACTGCTATGAATGATATTTCTCTTGATTCCATCTCTTCAGAAAATATAACTACTTCTGAGTCTCAAGCAACTCTATTACCTCGTTCATCCTGGAATAGTCAGTTAACTTATTTAAAAGTTGTTTTTCGTGCTAAACGGGCACTAGATAGGATTGAAAAAGAAGCAGGTGTATTAAATAATGACCAATAAACCATCTTGCCAGTTAATCTGTAACTGTGTATGTGCATTCCCGCCATTGATGGCAATTTCTACCCAGCCGTGACTACCAACTAAAGCGATCGCCTCGCCAGTTTTGACATCGCTGTAAGTTTCACACCCCATGATTGTCAGTTCAGCAATTTGCACACACCAAGCTTTGCCTTGAACATAACTACCTGAAATGTTGCTAACTAAGTTGCCAAAGTGGTCAATGTATTGAATACAACCAGCTATACCAGTTGTGGTGATTTGCAGCGAGTCGATATCTAACTGTACTAGAGTTGCTAAATCTATTTCTTGTCCTAATTGTTTGAGAGAAACACCACTAGCAAGATTAGCTCCGACTGGGGCAAAAATATCTCTACCGTGGAATGTGCTACTGGGTTGCGAAGTTCTCCAAAAATGGGGGTTTGTGAGTTCAACTGCTGCGATCGCTTGGCTTTGACTGAGTATGCCGCTGAAGATACCATTATCTGGGCCAACCAAAAACCCTTGAGCAAATTCTACAGCGATCGCTCGTCGTTGACTGCCCACGCCCGGATCTACCACTGCTACATGCACTGTCCCCACCGGGAAATAAGAGTAAGCATTCATCAAGCAAAACCTGGCTGCGGCAATGTTTTGTGGTGGAATTTGGTGTGTCAAATCCACCACCTTTAACCCAGGATTGATTTGAGCAATCACCCCTTTCATAACACCCACGTATACATCGCGATCGCCAAAATCGCTGAGTAAGGTCAGGAGTGTATGTTGATCGATCTGACTTTTGGACATAGTTGACCATTTAGTTTTATAATAAATGAATAATTTCTGTAGCAACAGTTACCAAATTTGTGTTATGTTAGGGATACAAGACATAAATAAAAATTAAAGAGGTAATACTATGAACCAAAGCAGACTACAAATTGCTCGCAAAGCTCAACAAACTCACAGAGCAAATATTCAAAGAAGCATAGAGCATCGCCTACAAGTAGCCAGAGCGCAAGGCAACGAAAAGCTAATTCGTCAGCTGGAAGCAGAAATGAAGCATTTCAGCTAGATGTAATATTTATAGTTCATAGTTTGTGTATGACCCCGCCATGGCGGGTTTTTTTGTTTTTAGCTTAACCATATTGCCCCATTCCCCAGTCCCCAGTCCCCAGTCCCCATTCCCCATTCCCCAGTCCCCAGTCCCCAGTCCCCAGTCCCCAGTCCCCAGTCCCCAGTCCCCAGTCCCCAGTCCTCACACCCAAGCTCGGTCATATTGCACAGGCCAGAGTTTCTCATGTCCTAGCTGTTTAGCCGCAAGGTGCGGCCAGTAGGGATTACGCAGCAGTTCGCGCCCCAACAACACTACATCAGCTGCTCCTGTACGAATAATCTGATCTGCTTGTTCGGGGGATGTAATTAAACCTACGGCTCCTGTATAAATATTTGCTTCTTTGCGAATACGTTCAGCAAAATTAGTCTGATAACTGGGTTTAACCGGGATGTTGATGCCCGGTATGATACCCCCTGAAGAACAGTCAATGAGGTCAACTCCCAAATACTTGAGTTTGCTACTCAAAGCTATGCTTTGCTCTATATCCCAACCCTTTTCCACCCAATCAGTTGCAGAGACGCGTACCCAAAGTGGATTTGTCTGTGGCCACACCTCTCGCACTCCTTGAACAACCTCTCTCAACAGACGGGTACGGTTTTCAAAGCTACCACCATAATTATCTGTGCGATGGTTAGCCAAAGGTGAGAGAAATTGATGCAGCAAGTAACCATGGGCAGCATGGATTTCAATTACCTTGAATCCAGCTTGCAGAGAACGTTTAGCAGCTTCCACAAAGGCGTCAATCACTTGCTGAATGCCGACGAGAGTGAGAGCTTCAGGTACTGGGCTATCTTTGCTAAAAGCGATCGCACTACTCGAAACCACAGGACGCCAACCTTCCTGAGATTCATCTAGTGCTTTTCCTCCTTTACTTGGTTTAGCAGTACTAGCCTTTCTACCTGCATGAGCGAGTTGAATACCTGCAACAGAGCCAAGGTTATGAATTATTTCGACAGTCTTGGCTAAAGTGTCTATATGTGCGTCTGACCAGATTCCCAAATCTTGTGGACTAATGCGCCCACGAGGCTCAACAGCTGCGGCCTCTGTTAGGACTACAGCTGCACCACCAACTGCACGAGAAGCTAAATGAACCAAATGCCAGTCATTGGCATATCCATCTGTACTTGAGTATTGACACATCGGTGAAACAGCGATGCGATTGCGAAAGGTAATTTCACGAATCTTGAGTGGTTCAAATAGGTGTGTCATTAATCCTAGATTCCTTCTGTTGTGAGAAAGGGCAGGGGGAGCAAGCCTTCTATTTTTAAGATAAATGAAGGGGAATGAGGAGAAGGGGAATGAGGAATTAGGAATTGTCATTGATTATTCTCCGCGTCCCCGCGTCCCCGCGTCTCCTCATCCCCGCCTCCCTCATGTATCTATTAAGTAATTTGTAATCAATATTTATCTAAAAAAGTAGACCTAATGAGAGATGCGATCGCTCGCAATTGTGGTCTAATTGATCTAATCAGGCACTAAATATTAAAAAAATCTAAAAATGATTGAAAAGCATATGCACAATTAAAATTGTTGAAAGTGCGATCGCTGCAACCAGGCGATATCTACTGCCGCTAATTTTTAAATAGTGATAGATATCACGTCGTAAAAAAAATATCTTAGAGTTCATCCGTGTTGAGTTATTTCTTGGACAATGACATCGGCTGCATTTAACGTCACCAGTTCACACCAGAATTTCACAGCGTTAAGTTGTTTTGTTCTGGAAATTTCTAATGTTCCCTATAAAAAACAGAGAAAATATGCCCAAACTTGAAAGGCCACAACCTCCTGTATTCGAGCGAGTTGAGGAAGAACGCTTGCATCGCAAGCAACGCCTAGCCGCTGCTTTTCGCCTGTTTGCTCGATTTGGATTTACTGAGGGAATTGCAGGTCATATTACAGCTCGCGATCCTGAGTTTACAGATCATTTTTGGGTAAATCCTTTTGGGACATACTTCGGACATATCCGAGTTTCCGACTTGATTTTAGTTGACAAAGAGGGGGAAGTTGTTAAAGGCGATCAACCCGTGAATCAATCTGCCTTTGCTATCCATTCTCAAATTCATGAAGCTCGACCCGATATTATTGCCGCAGCGCACGCCCATTCAATTTATGCTAAAGCTTGGTCTAGTATCGGTCGCCTAATCGATCCGCTCACACAAGACTCCTGCGCTTTCTACGAAGATCATGCGCTGTATGATGACTATACAGGTGTGGTAGTGGATATTTCCGAAGGTCAGCAAATAGCTGAAACTTTAGGCGAGAAGAAAGCTTTGATTTTACGTAACCATGGCATTCTCACTGTAGGACATTCAGTGGATGAAGCAGCTTCATGGTATTTTAACCTTGAGCGATCGTGTCAAGCCCAACTATTAGCAGAAGCTGCGGGTAGACCCAGGATCATTAATCACGAAACAGCTCGTTTAACACAAAGTCAAGTGGGGTCACATATCAGTGGTTGGTTTGGCTTTCAACCGCTTTATGACAGAATTGTGCGCGATGAACCCGATTTACTGGAATAGGGAGTGGGGGAAGAAGTATTTTGATATCATAGCTGTGGTTTTTTTCTGTGAGTAGCTGTCTTAAAAATGGGTAGTAGGGAGATGATTAGTTTGTTGTGATATTAACGCATCTTATTTAAAAGTAAGCTTGTACTCAAGTGCAAAGTTATAAAATTAATAAGAACCGTTTTTCTCAATCAAAAATCAAAAAAAATATATTATGACTTTTTATCCTCCCTTCATACCGCAATCTGACCCTCCACTGCCACCTTGGGAAACCCTGCCAACAATGTATGATTTACCTAGTGATAACCCAGAGGAACCAGGTTTGCCGGATGATTTTCACTTTTTACAGCCTTTACTTTTATATTTAACTTTTCAGCCGATTAACTGGAATCCAGAACTAGTTTATAGTGCTGCTGATCTCAATCTTTACTACACTATCCAGCATCCTTTATGGTACAAACGCCCCGATTGGTTTGGTGCAGTTGGAGTATCAAAATTATATAAAGGTAAAGACTTACGTTTAAGTTATGTAACTTGGCAAGAGCCTGCTAATCCCTTTGTGATTGTAGAGTTATTATCTCCAGGTACAGAAGACGAAGATTTAGGTATCAAAACAAGTTCCCCAAATAAACCTCCTAGCAAATGGGAAGTTTATGAACGAATTCTGAGGATTCCCTATTATGTCGTGTTTAGTCGCTATACTAATGAACTCCAAGCATTTCACTTAGTAGGCGGTCACTACGAAGCTATGAATTTGACTGATGGACGCTTACTAATGCCAGAGATAGATTTAAGTTTAGGCTTATGGCAAGGGTCATTTCGAGATATTGAAAGGTTGTGGCTGAGGTGGTTCACTTTATCAGGAGAGTTAATTCCCGAACCCAGCGAGGAAGTTGCCGCAGCCACCGAACGAGTTATTCTTGCTCAACAAGAGGCTAGAGAGGCTAGACAAGAGGCTGAACAAGCAAAAAGAAAAGCGGAACAACTAGCAGAACGTTTACGTCAGCTAGGCGTGAATCCTGATGATTTGGGTTAATTAAGTCAGCAAACCCTTGTATTTTATAGATAGTCTTCAAATAATGATTTTGGACTAATCTAGAAACCCTTGTTGGATAAGAGGTGTGTTTAATTCACATCAATCAGGCATAATTATTGTCACTTTAACCGATAGCTTTTGTAACCAACGCTGAGGTAGTTATTTAATCACAGCATTAAGTTACAAAAAAGTTAATTTTTGAGAGCGATCGCATATTTTGCACTTGAAATATATATAATACTTATCTCTAGCAAGTCTACAGCGACTTCAACCTTTCCAAAAATCATGTGTCACTCCGTTTTCTTTTATTCCAAACCTTAGTGCCAACTAAGTTACTAGAGGTAAGGTGCTGTTAATTGTGAAAGGCAACAGCAGGCAGAAGCACCCGCAGACATTACCGCAGACACTGCTGATGTTTTCGGTTGCTAAAATATCTAAATACGAGCAGTATTGCTGAAAACTACTCAGGGCAAAAAATCGTTTGTTTGGTTACACAACACCATCAACAGATTGTAGAAAAATGTATTTTCTCGCCTCAATAGTGGTGCTAACCTCAGTTTTAGAGATCATACAAGCTTTTATCGGCTAGAGTTTCTATTTTCTTCAATAAATCGATAATTTATCAATATAATCGCTAGGAGTGCGATGACATGTCACAGTCTCCTTTGACACGAGCAGAAATAACTGCTGGAACTCTAATCGATAATCGTTATATTATCCAAAAACTTTTGGGACAAGGCGGTTTAGGAAGAACTTATTTGGCGTTTGATACTCGACGCTTTAACGAAGCTTGCGTCCTCAAGGAATTTGCACCCATTGGTACAGGAGAAAATGGACTAGAGAAATCTCGCAACTTATTCAAAGTAGAAGCAAAAATTCTTCATCAGTTGCAACATCCGCAAATTCCCAGATTTTTAGCTTGTTTTGAAGGAGAGGGAAGGCTGTTCTTAGTGCAAGAATATGTCGATGGTAAAACATATTCGAGACTGCTGGCAGAACGCCAACGTCAAGGAGCAACATTTTCTGAACAGGAAGCTACAGAGTGGCTGCTGAATTTGCTACCTGTTTTAGAATATGTCCACCAGCACAACATTATCCATCGAGATATTTCTCCTGACAATATCATGTTACCTGAAGGTAAAGATTTGCCAGTGTTAATTGATTTCGGTGTGGGAAAGCAAATTGCTGAATTCAATGAGGGAAAAAGTTCTGAGCAAATTACCTTTGTCGGCAAAATGTCTCTTGTTGGTAAAGTGGGATATGCTCCTCGTGAACAGATTAGCTTAGGTTTGTGTTCCCCTGGTAGTGACCTGTACGCTTTGGGAGTCACAACTATTGTACTACTCACAGGTAGAGACCCATCTTTACTAATGGATCAGTATTCTTTAGAGTGGAAATGGCGTTCTTACGCTGATGTGAGTAATGCTTTCGCTTTAATCATAGACCACATGCTAGCAGATACACCCAACAAGCGATATCAAACAGCGAGTGAAGTTCTCAACGATTTAAAGCGCTTGGGACAGCCAGAAATCATAACGCTGTCTGCAAAAGTTGTAGAATTACCTCCTAGTGTATTTGCTCCTGAATATCAAGCTACAGAAACAATGCCATATTTGTATAACCAAGATAACCAGATAAATAATCTATCCGGTATCCCACAGGTTCAGCAAATTGCACAACAACCTTCACTCAATCCAGGATTTATCCCACAGGTTCAGCAAATTGCACAACAGCCTTCACTCAATCCAGGATTTATCCAACGCTGTCAACAAGAGTTAGCTTATCACATCGGCCCCATGGCAAATTTAGTTATAGAAGAGATTTTAGCTCAAGATCCTTATATCTCTCCCTTTGAATTTGTAGAATTTATAGCTAGAGAAATTCCTGATTTTGAAGCAGCTTTTGCGTTTAAGAAAAACCTATTGTGAACAGTGAGGTATTTTTTTGAATTTGGAATTTTGAACTATTAAGTTCCTGTGTTTCCCTGAGAACGCTTGATTCTTTTCATTGCCATTTCTAAACTTAATTGCATCCGTTTAAAGGCTTTAGCAAGATTACCAATTTCATCATTAGATAACTGCTCAAACTCGACATCCATATGTCCTGTGCTAACTTCCTCTGCAACGCGAGTTATGCGCTTGAGCGGAATTACCACTTGTCGATTTAAGAAAAAGTTAACTAACAAGATAGTTGCAACAAAAACAGTTGAGACAATGAAGATAATCACTAAAGAGGATCGATTAGCTTTGTTAATAACTTTATTCGCTGGTACCGAGACAATTTGAGCGCCTATAATTTCATTTAGTTTCCATCCAAATCCATTAGTTGTGCCATAGAGAGCAATCATACTTGGAGGTGCAGCTTCAACCGTGCTGTGACATTTTAAACAACTTTCTTCAGAAATTGGTAGGGGACGAGCAATGTAAAATATGTCTCCACCAGGAATTGAGCGAAAACCACTGACTTCCTTAGTATTTGGGTTCTTTCGGAAATTTTCGACGATTTCTGTTTCAAAACCATCAGCCTTATCTCTCAAGTTAGTAGGATTGAGAGTTGCTTCTTTATAAAAAAAGTCGCGGAAGTCTGTCTTCTGTCGCAAAATGTCAAATACCTCTCGTGCTGAGTATGCAGGCACGCTTTGTGGTAAAAATCTAGTAGTCAATTTATCAGCTAGTTCTGGATTAATTTGAGTACTAGTATACTTACGAACAGAACTCATAGTTTCCATTACCATTAGCGCTGTCGAAGCAATATCTTGTCTAGCATTTCCTCTGAGCAAAGAAGAAAGTACAAATCCACTCAAACTCAGACCAAATACGAGTATTATGAGTAAGAAGATTGTAAATTTCTGTTTTAAATTTAAAGTTTTTAACATATTCTTAGATACTTGCAATTAAGGTTATGAGGAACCGACAAAGTTAAACTTATCGTTTACTCTAGCATGGTTAAATAACTAGAGATTTTAGTAATCAGACATAATTTAACTAAAGCTTTATAAAATCATATTACAATTAGAGATTACAAAAGTAATATCACAATTTATTCAAGATGGCTGGATTTAATTATTGTTAATTATTGAGTTTGATGACAATGCTCTTTCAATCACTAATTTGCAGTAATTGATGGTAATTCTATTTTAATCGCTCAAAACTTAAGTTTGTTGGTTAAGCTGAAGCCATGCCAAAATAAATACCAGGATTTGGCAATTATTACTAATGGTGTGGAATCCAGGAAAGCTTTTATTTGGGGGACGTTACATTATCATCAGCCAGCTAGGCGAAGGCGGAGTAGGCATTACCTATCTTGCCAAAAATCAACGGGACGAACTGCGAGTTATTAAAACCCTCAAAGAAGAAATCCTCAATCATCCTGCCTGGGTACTTCACCGCAACAAATTACGGCAAGATTTCCGTGATGAAGGTGTTCGGCTGGCTGTATGTCACCATCCTCACATAGTACAAATAGAGACAATTTTTGATGAAGGAACCATGCCTTGCATGGCGATGGAGTATATCGAAGGTGAAGATTTAGGTCAGCGTCTCAGGCGCATGGGTATTCTATCTGAAGCAGAAGCACTGTCATATATCCGGCAAATTGGCGACGCTTTGATGTTAATTCATAGTAAAGGTCTGCTGCATCGAGATCTTAAGCCGCGTAACATCATGATTCGCGTCAATAAACCTGAAGCTGTGCTGATAGATTTTGGTATTGCTAGAGAATTTGTTCCCAATGTCGTTCAAAGGCATACTGTTTATCGTACTCCTGGTTTTGCTCCGCCAGAACAGTACGAATTAGAAGCACCGCGAGGAGAATATATTGATATCTACGCTCTGGCTGCAACTTTGTATAATTTATTAACAGGAGTTATACCTACAAGCGCAGACGAAAGACGCCACAACATACCCCTAGAACCACCGCAATATTTTAATCCCAGTATTAGTAATAGAGTGAGTCTGGCGATTATGCGTGGTATGGATTTAGAGTCAACATATCGCCCTCAGTCTGTGAAAGAATGGTTGGATTTATTAAACTCTGACATTGAAGAGTATGTAACCACAAAACCACCGACAACGCCCGTAATACCTAATGAGGTGCAATATGTTACAGCGATCGCACCTCAACAACAAAACTGGCAATGTACCCATACCCTTAGAGGTCATTCCAGTATGGTTCAAGCGATCGCCATTAGTCCAGATGGGCAAATTATTGCTAGTGGTAGCAACGATTACACAATCAGACTTTGGCAACTCAGTACTGGCAAGTTGCTACGTCACCTCGGTCGTTGGTTCTCTGGTCATAACAGCATGGTTAGTTCTGTTGCCTTTAGCCCAATTTACCCAACCTCCAGTTCTCAAGGGGGAATTTTGGCTACCGGCAGTTGGGATAACACAATTAAACTGTGGCAAGTCAATACAGGTAAAGAACTCAGTACTTTTACAGGTCATGCCAGCTGGGTACATTCTGTAGCTTTCAGTCCCGATGGCAAGTTTTTGGCTAGTGGCAGTGCAGACTGTACAATCAAACTCTGGCAAGTACAAACAGGTAGAGAAATTCAAACTTTTACAGGACATTCTGACTCAGTTGGGGTAGTCGCCTTTAGTCAAGACGGGCAACTCCTTGCTAGTGGCAGCAGCGATAACACCATCAAACTTTGGCAAGTGTACACAAATAGAGAAATTTATACTCTCAGTGGTCATTCATTCTTTATTAACAGCGTCGCCTTTAGTCAAGATGGGCAACTCCTTGCTAGTGGCAGCAGCGATAATACCATCAAACTGTGGCACATTTACACAGGCAAAGAAATTCGTACTCTCAAAAGTCATTCCAATTCAGTGTGTTCAGTCGCCTTTACTCAAAATGGACAACTTCTTGCTAGTGGTAGTTGGGATCACACAATTAAAATGTGGCAAGTCCATACAGGTAGAGAGATTTGTACACTCACAGATCATACCAACTTTGTGAGAGCGATCGCCTTTAGTCCCGATGGCAAAACCTTAGTTAGTGGTGGTGATGACGACACCATCAAGATTTGGCGACAGAAGTGAATGAGGTATTAATTATTCTCCCGGTCACTGAGCGAAGTCGTACCCTGCGGGAAGCAAGCTACGCGCAGCGTCTCCGACAGGAGAAGTGCATCCCCCTTCTAGCTCTCCAGATAGAATTGCAACGGTCTAAGAATTGTCACAATAATGACGGCAACCGTTATATCTGAGCAATCATTTCTATGGGATTCGGTATTGGTGATTTATTCTGGATTTTCTTGCTGCTTTCTTCCTTACAGCCCATCTGGCAAAAACGTCAGATGGAATATCGCCGCTTTCGTGCTTTGCACGAATTTCAACGCGAACGCAACAGCCGGGTGATTTTACTAATTCACCGTCAAGAGTCCATTAGCTTATTAGGAATTCCTATATCTCGCTACATTACTATCGAAGACTCCGAACAGATACTGCGGGCAATTCGCCTCACCCCACCAGATATACCAATTGATTTAATTTTGCACACTCCTGGTGGTTTGGTATTAGCTACCGAACAAATTTCCAGAGCCTTAATTCGTCATACAGCAAAAGTTACCGTCTATGTACCTCATTACGCCATGAGTGGCGGTACAATGCTAGCCCTGGCCGCTGATGAAATTGTTATGGATGCTAACGCTGTTTTAGGCCCGGTTGATCCCCAACTTGGTAACTATCCGGCGGCGAGTATCCTAAAAGTAGTTGCAGATAAACCCATCAGCGAAATTGATGACCAAACTCTAATTATGGCAGACCTCTCAGGCAAAGCCATTCAACAAGTACAGCGGTTTGTACGGACTTTACTCAAAGATAGTATACCTAAGCAGAAAGTTCAGCCAGAAAACATCGAACCGATTATTGAAGCTTTGACAACTGGACGCGTCACCCATGACTATCCCATCACTGTTGAGGAAGCAACAGAAATGGGGCTGCCCATAACAGTCGGACTGCCCCGTTCGATTTATGAACTCATGGATTTATACCCACAACCCCAAGGAGGGCGACCCACCGTTCAGTATATTCCTATGCCTTACGATGATCGCCGCCCAATTTTACCCACACCCAAGGGCAGACCCTTAGAAGAACCGAATCAAATGAATTAATCACTAAATCGGCGAACGTGTGTCCCTCCCATCCCTTACAGAGTGAGATTCACGCCGATTTTTTTGATGATTTCTAGGGTGTAGTCGTAGGTGTCGCCGTTGGCGTGGTTGTTGGTGTCGCCGTTGGCGTCGCTGTTGGCGTGGTTGTTGGTGTCGCCGTTGGCGTGGTTGTCGGTGTCGCCGTTGGCGTCGCTGTCGGTGTCGCCGTTGGCGTCGCTGTCGGTTTAGCCGTTGGTTTAGCCGTTGGTTTAGCTGTTGGTGATGGCTTGGTAGCTGGCTGACCGATAACTTTCTTTGCTTCTTCGTTCAGCTTTTGGCGGAGTGCCAAATTAGCAATTCCTGTTTCTTGCAGCTGATATTTCTTCTGAAACTCCTTGACTACTTCTTCCGTCCGAGGGCCGTAAAATTGATCACGGGGGAGTGGCGGATTAGGCTTAATTACTGCATTCAAATTAGCTTGCAGAATTTGCATGATGTTGGCAGCAAAATCTTGGGTTTTGGGCCCCGCTATGCCATCAACAGAACTTAGCCTGTAGCCTTTCTGAAATTCACGGATTGCTTTTTTGGTTTCTTCATCCGTCAAAGGTGCATTTGTTACCTTGACGTTATAGCCTAATCCCCGCAATACAGCGCGGAATTGTTGTGGCGTATAGTTTTGCTTACGGGCAGCAAAACCTATGTCAGAAATTACTACGCCAGCAGTTACCAAGCAGATAGCAGTGATAGCCACGCTTGATTTTCCAAACCCACACCACATAATTTAAATCTCCTTTAGTCAAATCAGCAGAATAGAGATGTTAACACGCTATTTTAAGTTTCTTTAACATCTTTTTCTCGATTATTAACGATTTTTGATTAATTTCTCATATAGTGATTAAATTTATCTGAAATGTACAAAAAATAATTTATGTCATCCATCAAGAGAAGTACTTTAAATTAGTAGCAAAACTAGCGTAGAAAGGCTTGATAGTAAGTACTTGAGAAAACTTATATTTAAAAATTGTATAATATAAAACTAACAATGAATAATCAAAAATTCCCAAAGAGACGGAACCTTTGGTTTGAGAGATTAATGGCAATTACTGCCGCCGTAAACTTGGGTTTAGTCTTGTTTGATTTAAGTTACGTGGCTGGACGGGATTTTTATTTACGAAGTTTTCCCCAAATTATCCCTATTTACGATCGCATTAAAGGTATTGAACCACATCGCGACACCCAAAACTATCTAGAAACGGTAGCTGCCTTAGAAGAACAGGTCAGTCAGCTAGGTTTAAGGTCGCCGCAAACAAAAGCCAGACTAGAGGAATTAAATCGTCTCAGCGCCGAGATGATTGACACCAATCCATTCGAGGGAGTCGATAAGAGTGGGACTCTCGAAAAAATTAAACATCGTCTGCGCGATCGCGTCAATCAAAAATCTGCAAAACAAGCCTTTGCCACCTTTTGGAGTCAACCATACCTAACCAAAAACGGCTGGTTGCAGGAAATTAATTTTTTTAACCAGAAAATCCGACCGCTCATTGCCTCCAATTACTATCGTCAAATTGGCGAAAATGGTGAATTTGTCGATCATTTCTGGATGATTGACCTACCATTCGTGATTATCTTTGGCATTGAATTGCTAGGGCGTACCTTTTACATCAAACGCCGACATCCTACTTTAAGCTGGCTAGAAGCACTATCGTGGCGTTGGTATGACCTATTCTTGCTAATCCCCTTTGGGCGATGGTTGCGAATTATACCTGTAACCATCCGTCTTGACCAAGCACAATTAGTGAATTTTCGTCCAGTCAGGCGACAAATTCATCAGAGTGTTGTTGCCAATTTTGCTGAAGAAATCACCGAAATTGTCGTGGTGAGAGTAATTAATCAAATTCAGGTTTCGATTCAGCGAGGTGAATTAACCAAGTGGTTATTGCAACAAGAAAATTTACGCCCTTACATAGACATTAATAATGTTAATGAAATAGAAGCGATCGCTACTCTTGTAGTCAAAACAGTAGTTTACCAAGTACTACCCGAAATTCAACCTGCGATCGTTGCCATTTTGCGCCACAATATCGATACCGTTTTTCATCAAGTCCCCATCTACCGAAACCTCCAGAATCTCCCCGGCGTGGGACAGGCACAGACCCAAATCAGTGAGCAAATAGCAACCCAACTAACAGATAACCTCCAAAAAGCTTTAGTCAGTGCGATCGAAGATCCCATCGGAGCAAAACTCTCCAGTCAACTCATACAACGCTTCACCGAAGCACTAGGAGCCGAAATCCAGAAAAAACAGGTACTCTCAGAAATTCAGAGCTTACTTTGTGACTTTTTAGAAGAAATCAAGCTCAACTACGTCCAGCGTTTATCCCAAGAAGACATAGACCAAATTCTTGAGCAAACCAGACACCTAAGAACACAAACATCAGTTCCAGCAGTCATAGACAAAGGTACTGCGCTTCCGAAAACAAGGTAGGGGGATGCACTTCTCCTGTCGGAGACGCTGCGCGTAGCTTGCTTCCCGCAGGGTACGACTTCGCTCAGTGACCAGGGGATGAGGGAGCAAGAAAGACGGGTAGGTAGGCTGGGAGGGGAGAAAGATAATTACAATTCCCCATTCCCCATTCCCCATTCCCCATTCCCCATTCCCTATTTCCCTTGACTCTCAAATAAATGCGCTAAACTCAAATTAGCGGCGAACCAATGATGGTTCGTCACAAGACTTCTTGGAAGATATCCCTATCGCAGGAAGTGGGTCGATGCCCACTTTTTTTATTGAATTTTCGCATGACTCATCCCTTAGTACCACAAATTACTGATTTAGCGACACCAGTAGCAGAAGAACTGGGTTTAGAAGTTGTTGGTGTAGTTTTTCATACTAATCAACGTCCGCCAGTCTTGCGGGTAGATATCCGCAATCCTCAGCAGGACACTGGGTTGGATGATTGTGAGCGGATGAGTCGTGCTTTGGAAGTTTCTCTAGATGCGGCGGAGATCATTCCAGACGCTTATGTTTTAGAAGTGTCTAGTCCTGGTATTTCGCGGCAACTAGTAACAGACAGGGAGTTTATTTCTTTTAAAGGATTTCCTGTAATCATTTCCACTTCCCCTCCCCACGATGGACAGCAAGAGTGGACTGGTCAATTAATTCGCCGGGATGAGACAGCAGTTTACTTAAATCAAAAGGGTCGTGTAGTAGAAATTCCCCGCTCTGTAATTACTAGAGTGCAGCTAGATGAACGTCGATAAACGAGGGGCTAGAGGCTAGGGGTTAGAGGCTAGGGACTAAGGGCTAGAGGTTAGGGACTAGAGTAAAACTGTTCTCCAGTCCCTAGTCCCTAGTCCCCATTCCCCATTACCCCTAATCCCCACTCCCTCCGGGAGCGGGGGCCCCAGTCCCCAGTCCCCAGTCCCCAATCCCCAGTCCCCAGTCCCCAATCCCCAGTCCCCAGTCCCCAATCCCCAGTCCCCAGTCCCCAATCCCCAGTCCCCAGTCCCCAATCCCCAGTCCCCAATCCCCAGTCCCCAGTCCCCAATCCCCAGTCCCCAGTCCCCAAT
>JAESGP010000083.1_pt1 | contig 86610 bp, 93 predicted proteins | sample 9269741 | NCBI WGS metagenome assembly JAESGP01 (sample SAMN15720684, study PRJNA650882) | algae metagenome | isolation source: Desmonostoc vinosum HA7617-LM4 and co-occurring heterotrophs from cave wall | place: USA: Waikapalae cave, Hawaii | collected 2011-05-27 | reverse complement strand
TTGTCTAAGTTCAGCAAAGTGCTTGAATGATTTCGCAGACCTTTGGAGCGTCACCGGCTCTGGTCACGGGCCGCGCTCGCTCCATCCGAACCTGCTGATACCTTACCTCCAAGGCCCTCGTTGCCGGCGCAACGGGGGTTCTGGCTGTCTTAAGGATCATTCGATCCTCACTGCTTGCTCAATGCTTCACCACCCATTCCGGCATCGGCGGCGCCGGCCATTCTTGCGCGAGCGGCATATCAGCGATGCCGCCAGATCCCTACGTCGCGAGGTGGAACCTAAGTCCGCGACCGAGATCCAAGATTCCTTTTGAAACTTTACCAGAGGATTGAGCGTAGCTCGTTGGCCACAGAAGTTATCCCACCTGGAGTGCGCGTGATGTTGAAACCAGTTCCGCTGCTGACCTGCATTATCGTCATTATTGGTTCTATTGGAACTTCCAAGGCCGCGCCGCCTGATTCACCCGGTACGGTGTATATTGACGGGAGGCCCTGTAACCTCGCCTGCCAATCCTACATGGCTTGGTCTCGTAGGATGCTTGAGCAGCAAGAGAATTCCACTGCGTTATCGGCGCCCTCGCGGCGGGCCCAACGGTTATCGAAGGCTAAAACTCAGCGTCCAGCTAGAATACTGCAGAGCGCGCCGAGCAGCTCGGTACCGATCCGCGTAGCGAAAGGAAATGTGCCTAAGCGGGTTGGATCACCGCCACCGACGACTGCAGCTACTGGAGAAACGAAGCCGGCGCACGAAACGATCGCGGATTTAGCGCCGCCTAAGTCCGCTCTCGATTCAGAAGCTGCAACGACGCCGGGACAGGTCTCGACTGGTGGTATCGAGGAAAATCCGACAACGGCGAGCACAAGACAGGCACGCGAGCAAAATGCGGACGGCGATACGAAACTTTCTGGTACCCCGCCGTCCCCTTCCAATGCTGATGCCGAAACGGCTGCGCTTGCACCAAACAACGCATTGGTTGCCATTCTACTCGTTCGTCCTGAGATCAAGTCGGTATCAGATCTGGCCAACAAGATCGTTGCGATCGATGCCTCACGGTCTGATTCCGTGCCCAGGGTTAGGACGGCGATCGTAGCCGCGGGGGCAACTGAAATTCAGATGAGCGAGGGGAAAGCGCTGGCTCTGGAACGGGTGATGGATGGCGAGGTGCCGGCGGCAGTTGTGACCTTGGCCGATCCCGACGAGGCGGCCGCATGGACGGAGATTCCGGGCTTTAAAATCTTTCGCATCCCGCTCTCGTCTTCATCAGAAAAGCCGGACCGCGGCTAGCTTGTCGCCGCAACTGAACACTCTGGAGAAAGCCCGGATATGATCGAAACCGATCAGGATCGATTTCGAAAAGAGGCCGACGAATGTCGCGAGCGCGCTGATAAGACGACTAACATGCGCGACAAGGAGGCATGGCTGCGCATCGCCCGGGACTGGATTCGCCTTGCAGATGGTCTTGACCGGGTCAGGTCGGACAAGTTGCGGAACCGGCTCACAAGGGATTGACGCCAAGAAGACGCATTGGGGTAAAAAACGGGACGGATGAAAAGGTCCACACCCACGTCATTTCCAAATTCCTGCAAGATCGGGGTCATCGCGGCAACCCCAGCGTGAAACGATTCTCGCTGCTGGCCCGTAGCTGTTCTGCTGGTTGCCGCTTCTGCCTCCAAGTCGGGAGCGGCACTCGGAACGGGACCAGCAGGGGCCGCTCGTCCTGTCCCCCGAGCGGCCCCATCCAAAAAGGCCCACCAGGGTGAACCGGCGTGACGAGGGGCGATGGGAACTTTCGATCTCGACGAGAGTAAGCAGGATCATGAAGGTTTTTGTCTATGTAGACGCTTTGAAAGCGGTCGGCGACATAGATAAAATCAAGCCTTTTGCACCGGCAGATGCTGCGAAAATCTGGCTGGAAAAACACGATTGGCAAGGTGAGGCGCTTGAATATGAAGTCAGTGACGACGCGCCTGAACCGGACAGTCAGACTTGGAGCTGTGACGCTAGCCTCGGCTAATCCATCTCGTCGAGTTCCCGAACGTTCCACAGCGCGGCTGCGAGGATGATGAGAGACGGCGTCAGCGTGAGCATCGCACCGAAAGAAATGGCTTCAATTGTGGTCACGGATCGCCCCTGATTTCCACTTAAGATCGAAATCCAATTCCCGTTCAGATTCAAATCAGACTTGTTAACAATCTATAGTCTGGGTTCCCTCCCAACTCCGCGCCGCAAACGCAGCAGAAAAAGGCCCGCCCGCGTGAACCGGCAGCCTCGTCATAGGAAAGGACAGGAACCGAAGCCTCCCAAGCGCGTCCTACATAGGCTTATGGTTATCGGACCCCCAAGCTCCGCCTGGAGGAAGGCGGCCCCGGCCCTGTCCCAACCTGCTGGGACGGCTTTCTATTGTCAGCGAGGAACCGCCAGACACGTAAAAGCCCGATGGGGGATTAGCCGCGGCCTTTACGCATCACTCGTCGCGGCGGGTCAGCGCGCCACGATGAAGTAATTCGGTCGACCCAGACCGCCTCCCCGGACCCCTATTTCTCAAGGCTTTCAGAAGCCGAATAACGCGCGCCGCTGGTGTGGTACCGCAAACGCTTTGACGGCTTAGGGGGCGCTTGAGAGTAGGTCCGCCCAGGCTCTCGCAACTTTCTGCTCTCCCGATGCGCCAAAATGGCAATCGTCGTACCGATCGAGATCACCAAGCAAGGCGTCTGAATCGACCCCGCTCTTCAGATTGGCGCCGGGATCGGGAAGCGCAAGTTGGGCGCGCGCTACGGGGTTGTCGGCAGAGTGGACGCGCGTTCCTCCGTTGCTTGCACCCAAACACTTGGTCGCGACGCCAATGTATACTGGCGCCGTGACACCATGAGACCGCAACGAGGCCACCAGCGATAAAAAGCGATCACGGTAGTCCTTCTCGTTCGTGCCCTTCACATAGTCGACCTCGCCTTGAACCCAGAGGACGTGGGTCACAAGATAACCCCGCTGCTGCAGCTGGCTCGCAGTGTCCGTCATCGGGCCGTTCAAATCGCCGCCCTGCGCCCAACGGGAGACCTCGGAGCCGTTGATGGACATGGGTGCGAGCACGACCTGGTCGAACGACCCGCGATCCAGCAGAAGGTTGCCGAGTTGGGTCCAGTATTCCCCGCCGACGCCGTCAGATCCAAGCAAGGGCGAAGCGGCGAGATAGCATTGCCCATCGAAGAAATTGACAATCTTCTCTCCGTATTGAGAGCTAAACCGCTGGCCCCCGAAATTTCCAGCGTTGGACTGTCCAATCAGCAGGAGAACGGCCGTACGGTCCGTCTGTTGCGGACATGGGACGGCTCTCTTCTGGTCGCCCGATGCAAGTCGTCCCGTTTGATCAAACGCGTACAGGTCGTCGGGAGCCGTCTTACCCTCCGCCGCAGTTCTCAGCGCTTGCAAGAGCGTAAAGGGAAACAGTTGATGCCGAGCGCTGTAGGCTCCAAACAGATACGTCCCGGTCAGAACAAGAATCGCTGACAGCAACCATCCGCGCGATATCAGCATTCGAATACCTGCAAACTCACGCCCCAGCCCTCGAGCAACGGCGCAGTGATTCGATGGCGCAAAAAGGGCCTCGGCTAGCAGTGCGCTATTCTGACGCTCCTGTTTGGGGCCGCACCCCGAACCCTGCGACCGCACGACGGCGCGGACGTCCGGCCGCTTTCGAGAAAATAAACTCTGAGAACGCAAACGGTCCTGGTTGTGATGACCAGGGCCGCCAACTGAGGTCGATCAGTTTTCCTCCGGCCAGTGAAGTTGGTACTCAAAACCGGAAGCCGGGAATCTACTCCGCCGTGCCCCCTGGCATTCCAAGAAATGAGAGGCCCTGCGAGCGAACCGCGGGCCCCCGATATACGTGATTTGGGTATCTAGCTGGGCTAGGCTGGTTTGAAAGTTGCCTGCCGCCGCCGCTGCCAGCCCCGCCGCCGGCTTGGGGAATCGAACTGTTGATGTTGCCGGGACCAGCGGGCGGCGTCATACCTTTGCTCTCGTCCCGTTCATTATCTTGCCGCTCGCGTCGGGTCCGACGTCACCTTGACTGGACGGCCATTCGGCAACGTTGTCATGTGGCGACCACGCTGAGCTTTTGGCCGGCTGCTTTGCCCTTCCCTTGCTTGAGAAAATACACGCCGAGCTCTTCACCGTTTACCCACGCCAGTTCGCAGCGACGGAATGCGAGGCCAGTCGACGACAGCAGCAGGAAGAATTCCTTGAGGTTCAAGCCTTGGACGGATCCGTCGACCACCAGCCGGGCGCCGCCTTCGGAGACGTCCAGCATCGTACAGCTGCGCCGCCATGTGCCGTCAATGGCCATGATGTTAACGGAATAGCCGCGTTCGAAAACGACGCGGTGTTGCTTTCGTTGCTCCTGTCCGCTGTTGCGCGACATGGACTGCTCGCCGATCGGGAATCCCCGCCGGTCATGGCGGGGCAGGTTTTCTTCCAGGTGGAATTAGGCACGTTTGTCCGATAGCGCCCGCTTCACGGTAGCAACGGGTGATTAAAAAATATCTAGGGAGCGGAAGCCGGGCTTCACTCCTGCCGTTCGAGTTCGGCCTCGGCTTGCAGCCAGAACTCGACGTCTCGCCCCGAAGGGCGGCCGTTCTCCTCCCACAGCTCGCGCGCGCGCCTTGACCCTGTGTTTTAGCCGGCGCGCTTCCTGACGCTGCTGGCGCGAGCGTTTGAGTTCGTCGATCCATGCGATCAGCCGCTCATAGGTGGTCCGATCACCGACGTTAGGCGCAATCCTGCTCGCTTGCTCGATCTTGCGCGCGAACTCCTCGGGGTCATCGTTGCTCTGACCCATGAGCCACCTCCCATCTCAATGAGGAAAGATGCTTGAGGGCGAGGTCGAGTTTCAAAGCGCAGATGAAAATCTTCTCCGGCTCCGAGGGTTTGCACAGAAGCTTCTCCTCGGCGGCATTAGGATCTTGAGTTCCTAAGTTACATTTTGACCAGACTTGGACACGACGGTCGCTCCATTGTGTCGGCCATGCCGCTGAACCGAAATCGACGCTGGACTGCAGACGACGATAAGCGACTGCTGTAACTGCAAGCATCGGGCCGCTGCTACATCTCGATGGCTGCGGCGCTCAAGCGAAGTGAAGCGTCGATTGAACACCGCCTCTACACTCTGAGGAGGCGCGAAACGAATTCATCGGCGGACCAGGATCCGAAGCCATGAGCGGCGACCGATGGACGCTGGAGATCTATCGCCGCGCCGGCGATCCGGGTTCGCTCGTCACGACGCACGAATTCAACAGCTTGGCATCGCTGCGGATCACGATCGTCGAGAATCGCGGGATGGTGTTCGTAGTCCGGGCGCCAATGCACGCCACAGCAGCCGACCGGAAGACACTCCTTGACTTGAGGGCCAGGGCATCGACATCGCGATGCGCGCGTTAAGCGCGCCATCGCTTACGCCGGGTCGGTCTTTGGGGAAAGCCGATGACGAACCGATCGAGATGCCAAAGCTCGACGTCGCGCTGCCTGACTAGCCCCATGCAAGCGCAATCGCTGATCCGTCGTCGTCCGCGGCCAGCACCTATGGCGAACCATTATCGGGATCGCCGTGCATGAGGTAGGCTCGATTATTCCGGCATCACCACGCTCGCCTTTGACCCGACACAGTAGCCCACAATTCCCGAGTGTTGACGAGCAATTGTGAGGAGCATGTCGCGGCTGAACCGTCGACCACTCTGGCGGCCTTGCCTTTCATGGAGTGCTATTGGTGCCGCTGCGGATGCTCGGACAGACCCAGACTACGCGCTTCCGAACCTATCTCTATTGGCGCGTGCTGGTTTTGGTACCGCGGCAAGCTCTAGCAAGAAGGTATTTTGAATGAAGCCGGTGCCAGCCTGGGGTCGCTGCGAAGCCGGTGTCAGGCCTCTGTTCGAGGGCGGTGATAGGTACGATTGAACTCAGCTTATTGAGACGAAAGCCGGTTCCTCGAGTTGCTAAACAGAGCCCTGTCCCCCAGGCAGGCTCAAACGAGAGCATGACTTGGCCTCACCGCCGGTTCAGCGGCCGGGGCCGTTTTCTCTTTCGAAGGCCGCAACGGCAAACGAAAAAAAGCCGCCGCTGGAGGACAGCGACGGCCTTGAAGCAAATCCCTCGCGGCTGGGTCGCGCCGCGATTGAACAATCTATATCGGCAGACGGTTAAGAAAGTATTGGGCGGGGTTCGTCCGGTCGGGCGTCAGAGTTTCGCCCCTCTCGTCCTCAAGATTCACAAACGGAAGGCAAATTGCGCTTCCTTTCGGGATTTTCAGCCCCCAGCCGCTTTCCCGATAAGTTAGCTTGACGGCCCCAGCTCTCTCAAAGCCGGGGCCGCTTTCGTTCAACGGCCGGACAGCGTAAACCGGCGACTTCATCGAAGCTTATCCGTGGAACTACGGAATGTTGCGGGGTGTGATATCGTCGTGGCACGGCCATTGCAGATTGATTGGTGACTGGCATTGCAGGGTCCAGTTTGATACAGGGCGCCGCCGGGACACTGTATTTCGAGCCCGGCGGCGTATCTTTTGCAGCTCTGCATCGGTGACGGCATGGTCGTCAACCGCTGCTTTCCAGGATGGTGGATAGCCAGCATTGTTTCATTCGGCTCCATCGCTGCCATCCGTTCGCTCGATGCCGAAAATCGATAGTCCAGTTAAGGCACGCTTTAAGGATACGGATTACGATTATCATATTCTGTTGGTCTCCTCAGACGTGCGGATCTCTAGTTCAGGGCTTCTTCTGGTTCATTGCCAACGACGGCGACGACCATGATTTCAATGCTGCAATTTGATCAATCAACGCTCGCCAACATGACGGCGGCGCTGGAATACGTTTGCCGAAAACTGCCGCCGGAGAAAGACAATCCAGCGATACGGAAATATATCGCTGACGAGATCTTGGCCGCGTGCCGCAAAGGACACAGATCCCATGAAGAGCTCACGGATGTTGGCCTTAAAATTGTGAACGGCTTTTTGTTTCCGCCTGGACGCTCTTGGTTGAGAGCCCTCAGAGGCTAGGCGAGACACGAGCCGATGGTTTCTATCGATCATTTCGGACATGAGCTGCGCCACCAGTTACGCGAAGCTGCGGCGAGCGGTGCCAGTGAGCTTCTGGTAACCCACCACGACCTTTGTCGATCTGTCCGATCGGGAACGGCTTGGTTAAACGCCTGTTGCGAAGCAATGGAGAACGAAGTTCGGGACGGCGACGTTGTTGTTCAGGACAGAAGCGGCCACGGCATGGCTGTTTGATATCGATTACCAAGATAGAGCGCGACTGGGGTTCTCCCGCGGCATCCCCGCCACCTTGCGCGCAGCCCGATCATTCGACCATTTGATAAGGGCTCCACCCACCTTCGGCGACGTTGGGAGGGGCGACGCTCAGCCCTGAGGCCTGTCTTGAGGCCTGTCTTGCGCGCAACGCAGTTGCCGGGCAACGATGGGCCCCTGTCCGGCAACTCCGCCACAAAGCCGGACGCGGCGGCTGTCCGATATTTCGGCGTTCACGGGAGCATCCGGAATGATCCACTATCGTTCGGTGAATTGCATCGAAGGATACCTATCGAAAGATGTGATCTTCCTTCGGAGACGTCCCCCTGAGTAACCCTGATTTTGCTTTCGATTGTCGTTACAATTTGATCGATTACTCTCGTTGTCAGTCGAAGCGGGGCGCATACCCAACCGATCCGATGCTGGTCCGGAGACCGCGCGGTCTTCACGGCCTCGCCGAAATCACAGCAGTGGAACTGACACTCGCACCACGAATAAATTTCCATTCGCAAACTGGACATTGCATCTTTACGCTCCGTCCACTGCCGGTGCTGCGCTGCTTTGTAAGCGGCGTTGCACTTCGGGCAACAGAATACGACTATGGCCCCCGGGCCGTTGGTTGTCCGGCCATACCTCACCGTGCTGGCTTTTCTTGCTGCCATCAGTCGTCCGAATGCCAGTCAATCGGCGTGAACCTCAACCGCCGCCTCTCCATTTCTTCGCGAAGTTTCTCCGCGTAGGCGCGAACGCCGTCGCCAGCAAAACGGTAACGGCGCCCCTTATCCATGGCGACTTGCTGACGAACGTTTTCGTAGAAAGCAAACAGGCGCTCATCCTTCATTTGTGAGTAACTCATTGGTCGCCCCTGAAAAATGCAGCCAAAAGAAAATGGTACGCCGCGTCCCCTCTCGTTACCAATGGCTTCCATTTGTGAAGATCGGGGAAAATTCGCTCACTCGGCGCGGGCGACCAAGCTGTGTTTTGCGGAGCAATCAGGAAAGAAAGGAAGCATTCATTCGGGAAGGTCAGCCCATTCGCGACCCACGTCGTCAACCATGGCCTGAGCTAAGAGGGTAGTTATCCGGCCGTAACAGGGGGGCTTCACAGCGCGGGCTGGCCGGCTTCGGCCATTCGTGAGCCACGATATTGTTAGAGCCCGTCGTCTGCGAAGAGGTAGAACCGCGCTCCCAAGCTCATGCCGCCCTCCTGCTGGACCGAGCGCGCGAATATCATCCGCCCGGAACCGGGTTACAGAGCCCCTTTGGTTGGCCTGAGGCCACGCCATGCGATTAGCGGCACAACCGGTTCGTTCTCGGCAGAAATCACGTTCGATTCACGGAGGCGAGCGCAAAGTTGATTAGAGTACGTAGCCTGATCATCGCCAGCCCCGATCAGAGCCACCGAGAGACCGCCTTCGAGGCGGTCTCTTGGTTTGCGGACAATGTAATCTCATTCCAATACGTAAGCAAAAGATCATCCTTGACAAAATGCGATCGGCCAACGGCACTCGCCGGCTGTTGGTCTACTGCGCCGACTTCAGATCGTCGAGGATGCTGCCGCATGGGGAGATGACGTCCGCCTGTCGGATCTCGAGCCCTGTTCGCGTGCAAGGCCTGTGGTCGACGAGGCGCCGATGTTAGGCCGCTGTTCGAGAAAAGCCGAATGGGAAATGGCAGAATCCGTACATATTGGCATAATTTGAGCGCCAATTTGCGCCATAAACTCTAGAATGTGCTGAGTCGGCCTGAGAGCGCTCTGCATGATGAAGCGGAGGAAGCGAGCCAGCGTTCAACAGCGCCCATCGGACGCCCCATACAATGCTGCCTATTTCGCACAGAAACACGATATCTCGCTTGAGCAGGCGCGTGAGCTGATGCGCAGGATTGGCCGGGACCGGGACAAGCTCAATGAGGCAGCGTCCAAGCTTTTCCGCAAGTAATCCACCACAGCGCGGCAATGCGGTGAAGGCACAACCCTTGACTGTCGGAGAACATCAGAGACTCGGCTAAATCCGAGCTATGTCCTATTTGGTGCAAGCCCGACTGGACGACCACACGCTGTCCGTGACTACCACGACAGCGAAGGACGCTTTTGCGACGGCGATCGATTGGCGGGTCCTCGGGCGACTAGCCGACATCACCATAACCGACAGCAATAATACCTATTCGATAGAAACGTTCTCCGTGGCAATGGCACTCCTGGAGATCGCCAGAACCGTGAACGATGCTGACGAGCCCAAGGCAAAGCCGGCGGCGAATGGCTGAAGATTGGCAGCGGAGGTTCGAGGATCCGATACCGCTCCCGGACGGAAGAACGCTCCACACGCTGCGTAATGCCGCCGACTACATCACCGCGTTGCCACAGGAGCAATCTGAACTGGCGCAGTGGCAAGTCGCGATCGAAGCGCTGATGCTCGTGGGCGCGAAACGGACCTACGATGCTCGCCCGGATCGCATTCATGAAGGCGCTGAACCGTAACGTCGTGCTGAAATTCAATCCTGACGCCAATAAGCATCACTGGAGCAAGCGGAAGCTGAAGCGGGATCAGTAAACCTTGGGAGAATTCTGAGCGCCTTGGCTCAATTTGAGCGCCAGATCATGCCAGAAATTTCCCGGCATGCTCCCTAGTTGATTACGTTATGTTTTCCTTCGGTGATCCCGCCATCAGTAGTTTTTCCGAGACGGAAAGCGCACCGGATACGAATAAGGCCAGCCGGCGTGAGCCGGCGGAGTAACGTTAATTTTGCGTTTCAATTGTCGTTAGAATTTTATGAGTTACTCTCATTGTCAGTCGATGCGGGGCGCATACCCGAACGATCAGAGGCTAGTCCGGAGACCGCGCTGTCTTCACGGCCTCGCCGAAATTTAGCGATGGAACCGGTCACGAACCGGCAATTGCGGTAAGGGCCGCCCGGTGACCGCCCGGGCGGCTCTACTACTTCTGCCCCAGCAAAAAGCCGCCGCTGGGGGACAGCGGCGGCCTTGAACGCATCACTCATCGCGTGGATGTCGCCCGCGATTGATCTGATACTAATCCAGGAAAGTTAATGAATCTGGGATCACCCCACCCTTAGGCTTTCTGCGGATTCCTTGCCGCGGTTGGCCACGACTTCGTAGTTCACCTTCGCGCCTTCCCTCAGATCGCTCAGGCCCGCTCTCTCGACGGCCGAGATGTGGACGAACACGTCCTTTCCGCCAGCATCAGATTGAATGAACCCATTGCCCTTCGTCGGATTGAACCACTCTACTGTACCTATTGCCACATTGCTTCTCCCCAGATTCATGACCGCCATACGGTGGTGACAAAAATCCAGCGAAAGAGAGGGTGCCAGCGCAAAGTGCTATCCTCAGCGAAATGGGATCAGCGTGGTTGGAAGTCCTTTCTTGCCTACCGGGCAGCCTGATTTGCTCTTGGTGTCGGGCTCATCTGCATCGGATGCCGACGATGTGTTCGCGGTCAAAAACTCTTCGAATGCGGTGTCATAAGACCATTGCACGTAGGCATCTGCCGCGACCGAAACTGCCAGGATCACGAGAAGGCCGACCAAAGCCGCAGCCACCGCCCTGCTATCGAATACCGGCATCGCCCGCCTCCCAAAATCGGGATGCAATGTCGTTGCATTAATTCGTTATGTTCTCGTATGAAGAGCTTCACTTGTCACGGCGAAGTGATCCCCAGGCCTCCCGGCCAGCGAGTTGGGACTCAGCAGGGCGGGCGCCGCGTGTGCGACTAATCGAGCCCGCGCCGCAATTCTTTTTGTTCTTCGCGCTCACGGCGCAAATGTTCCCGCTTCGGTTCGACTCGTCTCTCGCGATCAAGTCTTAGCGCTTCCTGCTTCGCTCCAAAGCGGATCTCGCGATTGCGCTGCAGTTCTCCCTGCTTTGGCGCTAGCTGCTGTTCGCGTTCCGCCCGCAGCACTTCGCGCCGCTGTTCCAACCGTTCCCGACTTGCATTGACCCGAGATTGCCATTCCTCGCGGCCTTTGGCCGTATCAGCCGGCGCGCGCTCTTGGGCGTGGCTGCCGATCGGTAGGCTTGTGATAAGGCCAACCATCGCAATGAAGAACAGGCCCCGCCTCATGCCTTCGACATCCTTGCGACGATAGCCTGCAGAAAAGTTGCGGGCTCTCTTAGTCCCTCATTTGCTCGCGATAGGTGGCCGGTCGCACGGCTACGGCCTAACTCCGCCGGCGCCCTTCATGACCCAGCAATTTTGTACCCCAGAAGGCGATGATGAGCAGTGCACAACTGGTGATGCCCAACAGCAGTAAAATTGCTTCCAGCATGATCGAATCATCTCCGACGGTGCAGGAGCATGCGCGCAAGTTTGAATCTTGTCATTAAGAAGGCGCAATCAGCGCACCGATGAAGCCGTTTTCCAGGGCGGACGAAACCATCCCGAAACAGACGGCTGCGTATCCTGCTCCCATAAGCAGGGGATGGCAAAATGCAGTACTTTTTCGATTTGATCTGGGCCCAATCACGCAGCCGGTATCTCGCCTCTATGGGTCAACATGAGACTCAGCAATGATCGGGGCCTTGGCAGCCGTTCTCGCACTAGTGAGCTTGGTCATCTTTGCGGCTCACGCCTTGGACGCTTATCGAACCAGCTAACCTGGAAGACTGCCTTGGACGCAGCGTACTCTGCGAGCACCCGCCGAGTTGATGGGCAGCACCCTCATGACGATACAAAACGGTCTCTATTCGTTCACAGCAGTGCCCCGAAGTGGCAGGGGTGACGAAGTCCGTGGGATATTGATATTTCACGACGGCGCAATCCAGGGCGGAGATTCGTTCGTCTATTATATTGGCACCTACGAGTGCGTCAGCGATAGGAACTGGCAAGGCAAGATTACGAGCCAAGAGCATACCCCGACGACGCGACCGATGTCAGACCGCGTTCAACAGATCGGCTTCATCGGAACATACAGCGATACAGATGCAAAGGTTGATGCGATGGCCCTGGTTGGCGATCACAGCATTCGATACGATGCGTCATTGAGGCTGCTCTCAGCGACAACGCGCAGGACATGATGCCGGCGACCTCGCAGTCACTACCCGTACCGGTCTGCCTCGCGTGCGGTGTGGAGAGGGAGAACTTTCGCTCAGAGCGCGTGACCCTGCACTACGTCATACGGTCGTATCGTTGTCCGAGATGTCGGACGGTTTTTCGGATTGCCGAACCGTTCAGTTCACCTCGAAAGAGAAAAGTGCGGCGCGATATAGCGTAAGGGCGCACTTACTCGGCACGCTTTCGGGAGTTCGAAAACCTTCGAACCCGTCATCGCCCGACAACTTCCTTCATTGCCAACATTTAACGACCGTTGGCGTGAAATCCCAACCGTCTGGCTGCGAATAACAAGCGCGCCGTCGCGCATTCGAATACGCTACGCAAACGCCCGCCGCCAGCGAGGCGGAACCCCTTCCCCCTCCAGGTCAAGGTGATGAAGCGAGACGACGTCCTTTTCTGGCTTGCCATCGTCTGGTTCTTCGGACTGTGCGGCGCCGCCGGATGGGTGCTCACGTCAACGGCCCATTCGTTTTGGTGATTTGCAATTCGGGGTAGTGAGCCTCTACCCCGAAGACCGCGCGCGGATTATCTCGCGCCAGTGACCGGTTCGCCCGCGAGTGAAACTTGCGGCGTTGCACCTCGTCACCGTCGACGACAAATTCTACCAACGTCCGCCAAGCGACATTGCGGAAGATCTCCGGCCGCGCACCATAGCGCCGAGCCACGCGCGACATCTCGGGCGACTTCCAAGGGCATTGTCGAGCCTGAGCTGCCTGCGGACGGCCGCGCCGAACTTCCGGTTGTTAGGTCTGACGTCCCGCGCGCCACCAGCTTGCGGCCAAGGTCCATCTTCCGCTCAACGATCCGCGCGGTCGCCTTTGCCCTCGCCTGAAGCGATGAAGAAGATTGACAAGCACGGCGACTAGTCGATTGGAGCCGGGTAGAGGTCGCGGTAGCGGCCTTTTCCGGATGCCGCAGCGATATCCGAGATGCTAGGACGCCTGAATGTTGATGTCTGACCGCAAGGGCATGACCTTCATCCCCGGCAGCACGTTCAGCACTTTTTGAGTTTGTCACGTCAGCGCGACGCCGTGTGGGTGGTCAGCGGCCTCGGATATTACCCCTATGGTAGGTGCTACTGTGCTCCGCTTTGATCAGGATCAAGTTGCACGATTACGCCTTCCGCAGCGTCGTCTAATCGGACCCGCCACAGCCCGGAGAAGCCGCGCAGGTGATGATCGCTAGCGCGGGCGGGCGCGCATCGTCTTTGCTCAGACCTTGCCCCCAAATCGGTGCTCCAGGTAGGAGACGCCGAACGCAACGATGTCCTGAGCATCAAACAGATGGCAGTCGGCACGTCCGACCTTTCCGCGGGCGTGGCGACCGAGCGCGGCGTAGTCCCGGGAGATGGTTTCAACGGCATCCATCGGGTTTGGATAAGCGAAACAGTCAAGGATACCGTTGGAGTCGAGCTCGTGCACATCGACCCATTCGCGGGCGCCGGCTTCTTCGATCGGCACCTGATAGGAAACAAAGCGCTTGCCAGGTATTCGGGCGATGGCCTCGGCGTAATGAAGCACGGTTACCGAATCGAGCGGAGCTCCCAGCATAAGCACCTTCCCTGCACTCTCCACGAAGCGCTCCAGCGGTGAGCCAGGGCCATAGCCAGTACCCAAGTAATGGGGTTGAATGAGGTAGTGGGCGGACGGCCCAACCGCGGCCATCGATGCGTCAGGGTGAGCGCTACGAAGAGCACCTGGAAGTCGCAGTATGAAGATGTTCAATGCGCCAAACCCCGAATATGGCGCCACGTCTACACCGTAGGCGGGCCAAGCTGCTTTGTCCTCTTCACTAAGACGATTTCCGCCCAATGTCTTTTCGTACGGCGAATCCTGCCACGAAACGTAGGCCATCAGGTTTCCGCCGGGAGTTACCGAATCTAGTAGGGCTTGAGCGACAGTCTGAGGTCCGCCTTCCACCGGCCCAACGGCTCGCAACGATGCGTGCACCATTAGATTCTCGCGCGGCGCGATTCCAAGATTCCGTAGTTGGTCGACTAGCTGTCCAAGGCTTAATCCGTCGGTGGCCATTGTCATTACCTGATTGCTAATTTCACCCATCGACTACGTCGGTCGCCGTGGCTAACCAGGTTTGCCGCTCAAGTTATTGAGGCATAACAGAGATTTGGACTGACTGAGCTGCTGCCAGCTTGATGGACACCAGCTTAAGCTAATCCCACCTCGCGCTCAAACTCAACCGGGCTGAGATAACCGATGGTCGAGTGCCTGCGGGTCGTGTTGCAGAATCTTCGATGTAGTCGCACACATCAGCTCGTGCCTCGTCTCTGGTCCGGTAGATCTTGTTGGCCGTCCGTTCGGTCTTGAGCGAGGAGAAGAAGCTCTCCATCGCCGCATTGCCCGAGCGGCTCATGCTGCAGACGATGCCGTGGTCGGCCATCAGGCGCTGGAACTGCTCGCTGGTGTACTGGCTGACCTGGTCCCAGTAGTGCAGCAAGGCATCCGGCTTGCCGCGCCGCCAGACGGCCATCAGCAGTGCGTCGGTCACGAGCTGCGCAGTCATCGCGGCACTCATCGACCAACCACCCCCGAAGCGAGAACAAATCGATCACCGCCGCCACATTGACTTGTTATAACATTTAGCACAATGTCCTAACTTAACCGGCCAAAGCCGGGCCTAAGCAAAGAGCCAGGGAAACACCAAGGGAGGACAGCAAATGCGGACATTCAGGCTAAGCCGACGTACGTTCCTCAAGACAGGCACGGCAGCCGCCGCCCTGATCGGGATGGGCCCAGCCCTGTTAAGGCAGGCTGCGGCGCAGGATGCCGATCTCACACCCTACAAGGCAGCCAAGATCGACTGGCAACAGGCTTCCGGCGAAACCATCACGGTGGCCGTCATCCCTGCGAGCTATTTCGAGAACCTCATTACGCTCGCACCGCAGTTCAAGGCGCTGACCGGCATCGACGTCCGCTTCGAGAAGATTCCGCCGGCGCAGATCCGACAGAAGTGCGTCATCGACCTCACCTCGAAGACCGGCACCTACGCGACGCATGCGGCAGATCCAATGTACTATTCGCTCTATGCCGCGAACAAATGGGTCGAGCCGCTCGATACCTATCTCAAGGACAAATCGCTGACCGATGATGCGTGGTTCAAGTTCGACGACATCATTCCGGCCTGGCGCAGCGCCGACAGCGTCGATGGCAAGCTGTACGGCGTGCCCTACGACGGCGAGGTCACCATCCAAGTCTATCGCAAGGACCTCTATGACGCGAAGGGCCTGAAGCCGGCCGACACGCTCGAGGCCTACGTGTCCAACGCGGCCGCGCTCAACAGCCCCAACGATCGCATCTGGGGCTGCGCGCTGCGCGGCGTCGCCGGCGCCGGGCAGAACATGTACATCTATCCGTCGATCTTCCGCGAGTTCGGCGGCAGCTGGATGAAGAACGGCAAGCTCACCGTCAACGGCCCCGAGGCGGAAGCGGCGCTTGCCTGGTATGTCGACGTGATGCGCAAATATGCGCCCGCGGCGGCCGCCAACTGGAACTGGCCCGATATCGCCGACGCCTTCTCGCAAGGCACGGTGGCAAACTACATCGATGCCCACTCCTCCGCGTCGGTCGTCAACAATCCCGAAAAATCCAAGGTGATCGGCAAGGTCGCCTACGCCCGCTGGCCCAAGGGGCCGTCCGGCAAGCGCGTCACCTCGATCTGGAACTGGGGTTTCCCGATCAACGCCGCGCAATCGGAGAAAAAGAAGAAGGCGACATGGCTGTTCATCCAATGGGCGGCGAGCGCCGAGACGCAGGCCCGCACCGCGCACCGCTTTGCGGGGCCGACCAAGCGCTCGGGCGTCAACCGCACCTCGATCTGGAAAGATCCTGACTATGTGAAGCTGATGAGCGGTTTCGGCGACAACTTCGTCGAAGCCACCATGCAGGCACTGCAGGAGGACACCGATGTCGACTGGCGGCCGCGCGTACCGCAATGGCCGGCGATCGGCGACACCATGGCTACCGCCATCCAGTCCGCCCTCTCCGGCCAGGCGACGGTGAAGGCCGCGCTCGACGATGCGCAGAAGCGCATCGAGCCGATGATGCGCGGCTGAGCACGACAAAGCCATGGCGCCCGCTGCTACAGCCATCACCGACAACGCGACCGCGATCGCCGCAAGCGATTACGGCCGCGTGCTGGCGCAGCGCGAGCGCCGGTTCGCAGCCGCACTGCTGGCGCCGGCGTTCCTGGCGCTCCTGGCGACCACCACCTTCCCGCTGCTGTTCCTGGTCTGGACCAGCGCCTACCGCATGGACCTGGCGATGCCATTCTCCAATGGCTTCGTCGGGCTCGAGAACTACAAGGTGCTGCTGGCCGACGAGCGGTTCTGGTCGTCGCTCGTGGTCAGCCTCGTCTACACCGGTTCGACCGTGATCCTGCAGGTGGTGATCGGTCTGGCGCTGGCGCTGCTGGTGATGGACATGAAGCGCGGCCAGGGCTGGTTTCGCATCATCGCGATCCTGCCCGTCGTGCTTTCGCCGGCCGTGGTCGGCATGATCTGGCGCACCTTCATGCTGGCGCCGGAGTTCGGCATCGTCGATTTCCTCGCCATCAATGCCGGGCTCGGCAGCAAGAACTGGCTCGGCGATCCCTTCCTCGCCATGGTCTCGGTCATCGTGATCCACACCTGGCAATGGACGCCGTTCGCGTTCATGGTGCTGCTCGCCTCGCTCGCCGCACTACCCGAGGATATCTATGAGGCGGCGCGGCTCGATCGCGCCACCGCCTGGCAGCGCTTCCGCCGCATCACGCTCCCCCTGCTGCGCCCGGCGATCGTGATGGTGATCATCATGCGCACGATGGTGGCACTCACCGCCTTTGCCGCCATCTTCACGGTAACCGCCGGTGGCCCAGGCACCGCAACCGAGATCCTCAACCTCTACGCCTACCGCAAGTCGTTCACCGAACTCTCGATCGGCTACGGCTCGGCGCTGGCGGTGGCGCTCCTGATCGTCACCATCCTCATCTCGGCAATTCTGTTTGCGATGCGGAGGGCGAAGTGAGCGCCAAGCGCCTCCGCTTCCTTGCCCTGCTGGCGATCTCGCTGGTGTTCCTGCTGGCCTGGGCATTTCCGGTGGTCTGGAGCGTACTCAACTCGCTGAAGACCGACCGCGACGCGCTGGCCTATCCGCCAAAACTGTTCTTCTCGCCGACGCTCGAGGCCTACCGCGACGTGCTGTTCGGCTCGGGCTCGATCCTGGCCAACCTGATCTCCAGCATGATCATCTCGGTCGGCACCACCATCGTCACCATGCTAATGGCAGTACCGGCGGCCTATGCGCTGGCGCGGCTGCGCTTCCAGGCCAAGAAGTTCGCAGGCTTCTACGTGCTGGCGACGCAGATGCTGCCGCCGGTCGGCATCATCATCCCCTACTTCCTGGTGCTGCGGAACATTGGCTGGATCGACACCTATCAGGGCATCATCCTGATCTATCTGTCGTTCTCGCTGCCCTTCGCGATCTGGCTGCTGGTCTCCTACTTCGAGGACATTCCCTTCGAGATGGAGGAAGCCGCCTACCTCGATGGCGCAAGCCGCATGCGCACGCTGTGGCGCATCATCATCCCGCAGGTGCGGGGCGGCATCGCGGTCACCGTCGTGTTCGTGTTCCTCAATGCGTGGAACGAATTCCTGTTCGCCGTCGTGCTGAGCGGCAACACGGTGCGGCCGGTGACGGTCGCGATGTTCAATTTCGTTTCCGTGGAGCAGACGCTGTGGGCCAAGCTCGCCGCCGTGTCGGTGCTGGCGATGCTGCCGGTGGTGGTGCTCGGCGTGGTCGCGCAAAAACATATCGTGAAGGGACTGACGGTCGGCGCCGTCAAGGGTGGAGGACGCCGATGAGCGGTCGCGGAGAAGTACAATTCCAGGACATCGTCAAGCTGCACGGCGAGTTCGCCGCGCTGAAGGGCGTCAATTTCGAAATCAAGCCCGGCGAATTCTTCGCCCTGCTGGGTCCCTCCGGTTCCGGCAAGAGCACTACGCTGAGGATCCTCGCCGGGCTTGATGCTCCAACGGCCGGCCGCGTCTTCATCGACGGCAAGGACGTGACGTCGGTGGATGCGCGCGATCGCGACATCGCCATGGTGTTCCAGAGCTACGCGCTCTATCCGCACATGACGGTCGCGGAAAACATCGCCTTTCCGCTTGAAATGAGCAATCTGCCACGATCCGAGATCGAGCCGGCGGTGAAGGAAGCCGCTCGCAAGGTGAAGATCGGCCATCTGCTCGACCGCAAACCCGGGCAGCTTTCCGGCGGCCAGCAGCAGCGCTGTGCGCTGGCCCGCGCCATCGTCCGCAAGGCGCGGCTGTTCCTGCTCGACGAGCCCCTATCCAATCTCGATGCCAAGCTGCGACTGGAAACGCGCGCCGAATTGAAGAAGCTGCAGCGCTCGCTCGGCGTCACCGCGGTCTACGTCACCCACGACCAGGAAGAGGCGATGACACTCGCCGATCGCATGGCCGTGTTCATGGCCGGCGAAATCCAGCAGATCGGAACCCCTGCGGAAGTATTCGCGAGGCCCAACTCGATCGACATTGCCGGCTTCATAGGCAATCCCCCGATGAACCTGGTGCCGGCCCGTTATGCCAACGGCCACGTCGTCATCGCCGGACATCCGCTGAAGACGGCCGTGCAGGCCGCCGGCGAGCGCGATGTCATTGCGGGCATCCGCCCCGGCGCGGTGCGCCTGGCGGCGGAAGGGCTGAAGGCGAAAGTGGATCTCATCGAGGACCTCGGCGACACCGCCGTTCTCGACCTCGACTGCGCCGGCACGCTGATGCGCGCGCGCGTCAACCATGAGGACATGCCGAGTGAAGGCGAGTTCGTCTCCATAACCGCTCGGGCACAGGATATCCACCTGTTCGATCCCGAGACACGAAAGCGGCTTTGAAGCCATGACCGCCCACACCCGCAAGAAACCTGCTCCCCTCTCCGCCGCGCCTTCCGCGGCCGCGGAAGGATCAGTGCCGCTGCACATCCAGATCCGCGAAGCGATACGCCGTCAGGTCCGGGATGGGGAGCTGATCGACGAGTCGGGCCGGCTGATGACCGAGGCCGAGCTTGGCCGGCACTTTGGCGTCAGCCGCATCACCATCCGCAACGCCATCACGCCGCTGGTGACGGAGGGCATGTTTGCCCGCACGCGCGGCCGCGGAACATTCCTGCGCTCCAACCAGCCCGAAAACTGGGTCGGCCGGCTGATGGGGTTTTCGGAAACCATCCGCGATGCCGGCTACCAGGCCGGCGCCAAGGTGCTGCAGCAGGGCATGACCAACCGACACGACGCCGATGTGCGCAAGCAGCTGCAGGAACGTGCGGTATGGCAGCTCAAGCGGCTGCGGTTCGCCGACGACACGCCGATCGCGATCGAGCACGCCTTCTACCCGCCCGACGTCGGCCTCGAGCTTGAGAAGCGCGATCTGATCTCCATCATCATGTACCGGGTGTTCGAGGAGGAACTCGGCCATCCCATCAAGGAAGCCAAGCAGACCATCAGCGCGTCGCTCGCGGACTCCACCAGCGCCAAACTACTCGGCGTGAAGGCCGGCAGCCCCCTGCTCGCGATCGAACGCCTGACGCTCGGCACCGAAGGACGCCCGCTCGAACTGCTGCGCGCCGTCTATCTCCCCGACTATTTCCGCCTCAGCATCAGCCTGACGCGGCAACATTCCTGATGCTCCTGCGACCCCTAAAGGACCTAAAACCATGGCAAATGGCAGCAAGACTTCCGAGAGCCCCAACATCCTCCTCATTCTCAACGACGACATGGGGTTTTCGGATATCGGCTGCTACGGCGGCGAGATCGAGACGCCGAACCTCGATCGTCTCGCGGCCAACGGCCTGCGTTATTCGCAGTTCTACAACACCGCCCGCTGCAGCCCCTCGCGCGCCTCGCTGCTGACCGGCCTGCATCCGCACCAGACCGGCATCGGCATTCTCACCTACAGCAACGGCCCGGAGGGCTATGCCGGCAACCTGAACAAGAGCTGCGTGACGATTGCAGAGGCGCTCAAGCAGAAGAAATACAGATCATATCTCAGCGGCAAATGGCACATCGCGAGCAATTTGACCGAGCCGACCGACGCATGGCCGATGCAGCGCGGCTTCGACCATTTCTACGGCACCATCATCGGCGCCGGCAGCTTCTACAATCCGAATACGCTGACGCGCGGCAATGACAATATCGAACACGAGGCGCAAAACGATCCGTCGTTCTTCTATACCGACGCGATCAGCGATCAGGCCGCCGCCTATATCCGCCAGCACAAGGCAGAAAACCCGGACAAGCCGTTTTTCCAGTACGTCGCCTATACCGCCCCGCATTGGCCGTTGCATGCCCATGATGAGGATATCGCCAAATACAAGGGCCGCTTTGACGCCGGTTGGGATCGTCTGCGCGAGCAGCGGCTGAAGCGGCTCGTCGACGACGGCATCATTCATCCGAACTGGCAGCTCACCGACCGCGATCCGACCCAGCCGCCGTGGACCGAGGCCGAGCATCGCGATTGGACGCTGCGTTGCATGGAAGTCTACGCCGCGCAGATCGACCGCATGGACCAGGGCATCGGCCGCATTCTCAAGGCGCTGGGAGAGACCGGCCAGATGGAGAACACACTGATCATCTTCCTGTCCGATAACGGCGCCTGCGCCGAGGACATTCCGCAGGGCGTCACCGCGCGCGAACTGGTCGATCAGCTGATGATTGCGAAAGCAAAAACGCGCAAGGGCGAACCGGTGCAGTTCGGCAACGATCCCACGCTGATGCCGGGCGGCGAGCATACCTATCAGAGCTACGGCACCGCCTGGGCCAACCTGTCGAACGCGCCGTTCCGCCTCTACAAGCACTGGATCCACGAAGGCGGCATCGCCACGCCCTTCATCGTGCACTGGCCGCGCGGCATCAAGGAGCGCGGCGGCCTGCGGCACAATCCGAGCCAGCTACCGGACGTGATGGCGACCATCCTCGATGTATCCGGCGCGACCTATCCGAAGAAGTACAACGGCAACGCCATCCTGCCTCTCGAAGGCGAAAGCCTGGTGCCGTCGTTCTCCGCCGCCTATGGCGGCCGCGGTCCGCTGTTCTGGGAGCATGAGGGCAACGCCGCCGTACGCATCGACAAGTGGAAGCTGGTGCGAAAGTATCCCGGGTCGTGGGAGCTCTATGACATGGAGCTCGACCGCACCGAGATGAACGACCTTGCCGCGCAGCATCCGGAGCGTGTTCGCGAGATGACCGAGCAGTATCAACGCTGGGCCAACCGCTGCGGCGTGATCCCGCGCGAAAAAATACTCGAGCTGATGGAAGCGCAGGGCGAGACGGCGTTCTGGGAGGAAGAGAAACAGAAGTAGTCGCCGATGAGCGGTGAAGATCCCAGTTGCTGCGCGAGACGCCAGGCCGGCGAGCCGTCCAAGGCACAATCGACCGCAGCGATCACGCCCAGCACGGAGCCGATCGCGCGGCGGTGGACTCCGCTGATCGGCGGCTCCTTTCGCATGGGGTCACGAGACCGACGCTTTCGCGATGACGGCGAAGGACCGGTGCGCCACGTCGGCCTTACCGCCTTCTCGATTGCCTGCTACGCCGTCAGCAATCTGCAATACGCCGAATTCGTCAGGCAAACGGGTTACATGACCGACGCCGAGCGTTGCGGCTGGAGTTTTGTGTTCGAAGGCCTTCTTTCGGAAGAGGCACGACGCGCGCCGGCCAATCGCGCCGCCGAGATACCCTGGTGGGTGGCAATACCGCATGCCTACTGGGCGCAGCCCGAGGGACCGCACTCGACGGTCCTCGACCGAAGCGACCATCCCGTCGTGCATGTCTCCTGGAATGATGCCAAGGCCTACTGCCGGTGGTCGGGCACGCGGCTGCCGACCGAGGCCGAATGGGAGATGGCCGCGCGCGGCGGGCTGGAGCAAGCCATATTTCCTTGGGGCAATGAACTCACGCCCGCGGGCGAGCATCGCTGCAACATCTGGCAGGGAAATTTCCCCGACCGCAACACGATGGAAGACGGTTTTTTGGGCACCGCGCCGGTCCACGCCTACGAACCGAACGGGTACGGCCTGCACAACGTCGCCGGCAATGTCTGGGAATGGTGTGAGGACACGTTCTCGCCCTGGTATCACGAGCTAACGGCGGCAGAAAATCCCTTGCACGATGCACCGGCGCCGAACCGCTCGCTGCGCGGCGGCTCGTTCCTTTGCCACAATTCATATTGCAACCGCTATCGTGTGGCGGCGCGCAGCTCGAACTCGCCATGCAGCTCTGCCAGCAATATCGGGCTTCGCGTCGTCCGCACCCAATACTAATTCTTCGTCAAAAGCTGCCTCTACCTTTCTCCTCCCAAGTGGAGAAGGGCCGACACCCACCTTATGACCGACCTCCCGCCCCTTCGGTGGCTTTATCATATGCACTGTGGCTTGTACCGCTCTGTCCCGCAGTGCTTGCAGCAAGAGTCTCCGCAATGCCACACCAACCTTAATTCCATTGCATTGTGGTCGATAGCCACTAGAATCGCGGGTAGGCTTCGCATGTGGGGTAATGCAGCGGCGGCGGTTGCGGACTCATCGAGGACCCTCCAAGCCTTGATGGGTCCGCCTGCATCGGTGATAAAATGAAAGACCTCCGTTGTCGCACCAACGCGAACCAACATGGAGGTCAGAGTTCTTTAACCCGCAGGGCGGCTCCGGCCCTCACGGCTACTGATGCTATTGGGACCTTTTCGTTGACCGCCAGCATTTGGCACTGGCTGGTGTCCGGGCACTGACTCCTTTCGTGCAGTTGGTCAGTTATCAGTAGGCGCGCCCACCCTGCCCTTGCCACCGCACTTCGTGCACCGGGGGCCGAAAATCCTTCTTCCCGGCGCAGGCTTCTTAATAACCGGCACAAAGCCAGTGCCGTTGCAAGCCGGGCATATTTCTTCAGCTACGTCAGATTTGATTGGCTTCATTAGGCATGCGGCTCCGGCACAATCGACCAGAGCGATTGATTACATTTTTCTGAAATTGCGCAATCAATTGCGCCGAGTAACCTTGAACAACAAGGTTAAGTTAAACCATGCCTTGCTCGTTCTCGCGTCCAATTGAATATGTGCGAATGGGAAGTGGTGACGACAACTACATATTGGATTCCGATGGCAACCGCATCCTTATCGGTTTGACTGTGGCGGAGACCCAAGAGTTCGAGCGTCTCGACGAGTTGATTTCGGATCTGAGTACCGCGCCGACCGACGATAGCCGTTCGATAAACGAGCGGCGCTGGCTGGTGCTCTATGATAGGCACGAGGCGGAGGTGCAGGAGTACTCATCAAACGAAAACGCAAGAATGCTAAAGGCATCCCGAACAGAATGAACATTGTGAGAGGCATTGATTGGTCCGTCCATTTGCAGATGAAGCGGCAGAGATGCGCCTGGGAGCTTTGGCCATTCAGCAGCCGTCCCGGCTGCGTTAGCGCGACAGCGCGACATTTCTGAAGGCTAAGACAAGTGCCATTTCAAGCTTGCCCGGCATCGACCTCAATATCTCGTAGGCATTCGTTCTCGACATCGTAGGTTTGTAGCTCCGCCGCTCGATAAGCGCGGCAAAGATATCGGATATGGTAAGAATGCGAGTGAGGTCCGATATGCTTTCTCCGCAGAGCCATCGAGGTAGCCGCTACCATCTAAACATTCATGGTGGTGGCGGACGGCGTCCAATACTTCGGCCGAAACGTCGGAGTTCCCTTGAGCGTTTCGTATCCAATGACTGGATGGGCCTCGATTTGCTTGCGCTCCTCGTCGCTCAGACGCCCCGGCTTGTCCGGACGGACAGTGGGGGTATCGATCTGGTGGCGCTCACAACGCCGCTCCAGCATTATCACGAATTTAGGCCGCAGTCTTCCTCACGATTTCATACCCGTTAGCCGCTAGGTCCAGCAAGATGGCTTTGGTAATATGGGCGCTCTGATCCGGCGCGATCCATTCATAGGTGAGATTCGGACCGCCATCCCCTTCAGGGTATTTGATATACGCCGCATGGATCGCGTTCCTGATCAATGTTTCTATCGCGTCGGTTGACATTATTGCCTCCTAGTCAGAAGCGTCGTGCTTAAGCACGCCCGCCAAAGAGACGCCCTGAGGCTTCGATCTGCTGGAGCACCGTCGCAATCCCTTCGTTGCAAACGTCGATCAATTCGGGATCCGCAATACCAAGCTCTGCCTCCATCGCCCCTTGAACGATCAGTAATGCGGCTGCACGCTGCTCTTTCGGCAGTTCAGCGATCTTCATTGCCTCACGATGAACCAAGCCTACAATTGATTCAAATGCGGCTTTTTGCTCTGGCGTCATTTCGGTGCCTCTCAGAGCAGCTTACTTCTGCAGGCAAGCGAGTGAAAGCACCATCGTCACGACGCGACCTCGCCTTTCTTTTCGGCCGAGTTCGTCGCCCGCTGTCGACGATCTACCTCGCGCCATGCCTCCCATCGTCTGAGAGCTAATTTTGGAGCCCAGCCGAGAAGGCAGGCTCCGGTGAATAAGCCCACGGCATAAGGTAAAACAAATTCCTATAAGGCATAGCCCTCTGGATCAAGCAGCACCCATAGGGTGAGTGTCGCGACCATCACGGCACTTGCTGCGTAAGCCCGGCCGATGAGACGATTGACCGCTTGCTCTATCGTCATCTAAGTGCCTCGCAGAGTAGCATTTGGTCGCGAATACGGGAAAGCGCTCCCGTCACGGCGCGGCCTTGTCTTCCTTGGCCGCACCTCGCATCACGATCTTTAACACATCATCTGGCAAGGGCCTTTGCAACGCCTTCGCCTCGTCCCGCGGCGCGCGCATCCAGACATCGTACTCCTCGTGGTGGTCAAACTCACCGGCATAGCCTTGTGGTGGATCGGCTCGACTACCGCGTTTGGTGATGTCGTCAGGACGTGTTGCGAATGTTAGTGACCGGCGGTCCGCTCGTGCGCGGCGGTGGCGGCATGCCCCAGCGCATCAGATCACTGGGGCGGGATAATCCGGGAATACGCCTGGCATCGCGCGAGGTTTCCGACATAGCGGTTGACAACGCGGAACAGCGCCGCGATGGCGGCCTGATTGGTCGTGATGGAATAGAGATTGCACATGGGTCGTGATTGTCTCACGAGCGAGATTAACTGTTCAATGATTTTGGGCGATGGTTAGGCCCGCTTTTGAAGCAAAAGCGGACACGCGCTGGCCGAGATCAAAACTTCGTCTTTCGACCCATAGCGCACATGATGACAGCTGGGGCGCGGCGGCACTAAGACGCTTGGAACAGTTTGGCGAGTTGATTCAGCTCAGTTGCATTCAGATCAGAGATGGCCCAGTAGGTCGTCTCCCCGGCAATCCAGCTGACAATATTAAATCCATTCACGGGCCGTGGTGGATGCAGGCTTGGCGCGCTGTCAGAAGACGAAACTGCAGTAAGGCTAATTAAGTGCCGCCGTCGGCTGTAGACCAATGTCGGAACGGGAGTCTTCCCAAGAACGTCAATGCGTGCCCCGACGAGAGGAAAACCCTCGCTGGCTAGGTCCACAACCTTTGGCGACTGCGGAAGCTTGCTAGTGAACCACGGCTTAACCGTGTGCCTGTCAGACGAGGTGATGTCGGTCGGTTGCGGCGCCGCGAGCGACCGCATATGGCCATCGACCAGCTCGGCCATCATGATATTGGTAGCGGGTGTACGAAGCACGAGCCAGGTAGATGTGCTCGATATTGCCATGGCCGCCACGACCGACGCAGCCATTAACATCCATGTTGGACGGAGCGGACGCTTGCTTGTGCCGACCACCGCATCAATACGGGATTTCAGATACGCTGGAATGGGTTCATTCGGGAATTCTCTGCGCAAGCTCCGCTGTAAGGCAACGGTTTCATCGACGGTGTTCGCTAATGCTGGGCTAGTGTCGATCATCTGCTTTACGGCCAAAGAGCCGACAGCATCCAGTTCGCCATCAAGATAGGCGTGAACAAGCAGATCGCGCTCACCATCTGCGGGTGGCGGGATCGATGACACCATCACAAGTTACCTTCCTTGATCGCGGCGATTAAACGCTGCCGCGCTCTTGCCAACCGGGACATCACGGTTCCCACAGGTATGCCAATCACTTCGGAGATCTCGCGATATCCCAATCCCTGCAGGTCGCGAAGCACCAACGTTTCGCGAAACTCAATCGGCAAAGCAGCTATAAGCGTCTCTAGTTGTTTCGCGTCAGCGCGCGCAATCATTTCAGATTCAGGATCGGTCGCAAACTCAGCTTCGTTTCCAAGTTCAACTTCTGTCCGCTCCTTTTCGGCCAAGTCGCCGAAGCCGACGAGTCTCGACGTACGCTTGCGATTTAGCCATGTATACGCGGTATTCCGAACTATCGCCAGCACCCACGCGCGGGAGTTCTCGCCCTTGTGCTGCCGAATCGCCCCCAGGGCCCGAATACACGCTTCCTGTAGAACGTCATCGGCATCCGCGCGGCTGCGCGTAAGCCATCGGGCCAGCGAGTATGCATCCTCAAGATGAGGCGTGACGACGGTATCAAACCTGGCATTTTGATCGTCGTTGGCCAAATTGACCGCTTCTTTCGTTGACTCAGAAATTGGTCAAAATATTCCCAGTCGGCGAAAAATTAAAACTACCGGCGGTGGGAATTTTCTGCAACCCCCGCGAGTCGGCTCGGTAGACGGCGCTGGACGTTGGCTTACCTGGCAGGGTCTGGCCGGCAAGGCGAAACAGCATTTTTGGGGGTTATCGAAGTTCATTCTCAGACAAATGCTCAGAGGAAAATGGAGGCTTCAATGCACGGGCTCCAAGTCATTGCTGTCGTTGCCGTTCTCATTGTTGGGTTAGGGGCAAAGCTGATTTTCTTTCCAGCGACGGATGCGAACAGAGGCGCTGTCCAGAGCGCCAGTCTTAATATGCTTCAGGTCGATACTCAGCGTCAGAATGCCAATGATCTCCCAGTCGAGAACATCCATGACATGACTTTTGTCGATCCTAGAAAGGATTGAGTTCCTGGTCGGTTCGATCGAATCGTCGTGCCTGTAGAAGCACTTCGCATCGTCGAACTGGACGACGACGTTGCGGCTCGCAAGGTGAACGTACGGCAGGATCGATGCCAAGATTCTAGTCACGAATGGGGGGCGCCTAACGGCTTGCGCTGAAATTGTCGGTTATGACTAATGGCATTCCCGATCTCAAGGAGGCCGTGAGTTGGGCCTTCTGGGGCAATCCCGTGAACGTACAGTGAGGGATCTTTGGCTTATGATAGCAGGGATGCTTGCACGTCATTCTGGTCGGTTTTAAGCATCAGCTTTTACTCGGGGCTCGCGGCTCGGTGAACGAGGCACGTAAAGAGAAAAGCGCTAAGGCGATACGCCTTGGTAGCTGAGAAGGGCCGCTGCGAGTTCTACTCGCGTTCTGCGGGATCAAGACCATGATTGATTGTCTCCTGAACGGCGATCATCGCATCCCTTCTTGTGTTTGGTGGCTTGGTTGCCCTAGCGTTCAGTTAACGATCGTTGCTCCGCGCCGATCGATTAGTGCCGATTTCTTCTAGGAAGGGGACGTCTGACCACATTGCTTCCGGGACTATCACTGAATGCAATGAATCCCGTGCATTCATCATCATGTTGAACTTGGTCCCGTTGATAATCTGGGCCGTTTGGGAGTTGGAGCAGCACAAGGCATAGCCGGTTGTCTCGTCGTGAAGGTGCAGCACACCGGCGCCAGCCGGAAGTAAGTTCAAGCTCCTTAGGGGAAGCCAACTGGTGGGGTTCCACGGAAGACGATCGTTCGTCCTTTCCGTTTGGTTGATTCGGGCAGAGCGGCTTCGGCCAACTTCGAAGCTGTACTAACCGATTGAAGTCAAATGAACGTCTGCAATTGACACTAAACCATGCTGATCTGGTGCAGACGTCGTTTAACGACGGTTCACCGAACATTTCGCGATGCTTGCCTCAAACGCCGTTTTTGACCCGAGGCTGACATCAGGACGCAGAGATTGGCGCTTTCGGGAACTCCAGGCTTGGTGCAGACTTCGGTCCATATTGCGAAGAACTGGATAGGGTGCTGCCAATGCCTATTTTCCTTGACCGACACGATCTCTCGGGGATGACAGCCGCCGATATTGCCGAGGCGCATCGCAAAGATTTGGAAGTGCAGGATCGATACGGCGTTCGTTTTCTAACGTACTGGTTTGATGAAGCGCGCGGTACGGGCTTCTGTCTCATTGACGCACCGGATATCCGAACGGCGATGAGGGTTCATGACGAAGCTCACGGCGACGTAGCGAAAGATGTCATCGAAGTAGACCTCTCGGCGGTCCAGGCATTTCTCGGGAGGGTGTCCGACCCGCCACCGAGCGGCGCGGCAGACGATGTCAAATTCGATTCGGCGCTGCGAGCTATCATGTTCACCGACATCGTAGGCTCTACCAGCATGACGGAGCGTCTTGGCGATGTCCGTTCAGTGGAAATGGTTCGGGCCCATGACGCGCTGGTGCGCCGGGCCTTGAAGGACGAGGGTGGGCAAGTCGTGAAGCACACTGGCGATGGCATCATGGCATCCTTTGCCGACGCCTCTGCCTCCGTGCAATGCGCCCGCGCCATCCAGCGCGCGTTTGAAGCCTTCAATTTGGCGAGCAAGGAGAAGCTTCAGGTTCGAATTGGCATCGATGTCGGCGAACCGATTGCTGACAGCAATGACCTTTTCGGTGCAACCGTTCAACTGGCCGCTCGTTTGTGTCAGTTGGCCGAACCCGATGCCATTCTGGTGTCAAAGGCCGTACAGGATTGCATCCGGGATCGCGTGCAGGTGTCAAGTTTGGGTGCCCACCATCTCAAAGGCTTTCAGCAGCCCATTGATGCATACGGAATCGAATGGCGTTGATTGTCGCGACGACTGGCGCCTTCTGCGTTTTGGCCCAAAGCGGACGGACCAGGACCGGTCCGGGATGTCATTTTCCGAAGGCATTTCGGACAACGCCGAGCCCGGACAATGTTGATGCATCAGCACGCGCCGCGCCGGCAGGCATCGTCAATGACGCTGGTTGGGCTTGCCAACCACCCTCTCAGCCACCGCGGTCCAATTATATCATCAGGACCTACGGCCGCACCTGCGAGGGGGCCATCCCGCCTGGGTATGCTCATCGGCTAGGCAACAGCAGGATCAGGCAAGAATAGCCGGTTTAGGAAAGACGGGGGCGCTTCGACGTTTAGAGTGAGGACCCATTGGTTACGCTCCAAGATCCGCATGGTCCCACTGCTGCCCGGCACCGCCACAACCGAATCCGTCGTCAACGCCCTGAAAGCGATTGCCGGTCATCCTCAGGAAGAACGCGCGAGCTTTGCTACGGGCCGCTGCCTACGCGGCACCTATGCTGCGTCGGATCGGGCAACAGAGATCACGAACTCGCGGAGCTTCACCAAGCCCTCTAGGGTGCTAGCGCGCCTTTCAGTGGATGAAATTAGTTGCAAAGTGACGGACGAAGGCGTGCTTCGCGGTCTCAGTCTTCAGCTCGGCAGCAAAGGCCATCGATCGGACATCCTCCTGCAAAGCGCGCCGATACATTTCGCAAGGACGCTTGATCAGATGCTTGCTTTCCTGGCGGTTCGCACGCCCGGACCGGACGGTAAGCCGGACATCGAGGAAATCGCAGCGTTCTCGGCCGCCAACCCCGAAACGCTGCATCAGGCCAACTACATCGCTGCACACCCCTCGCCCGCGAGCTCTGCTGATGTAATCTATTGGGGTGTGCACGCCTTTCCCGCGACGAATTCAAAGGGCGAGACACGGTTCATCAAGCTCAAAGCCGTTCCGGCGGGCGTCAACCTCACACAATTGCGATCCAACGCGCAGCAGGAAAAGGACGATCTCGAAAGCCGAATCCTGGCCGGCGATGTTCGGTTCAACTTGATGGCCCTCCTTGACCGTCCCGGCGATCCTACCCTGGACGTGACCACCCGATGGCCGAACGAGGACAGTCGTGAAATGGTGCGGCTGGGAACCGTCGTCATGACCGGCATTGAACCTAACGAGGTGTGCGACGCCACCATATTCGACCCGGCCAATCTAGCCGAAGGCATTGGTCATCCGCTCGACGAAATCTTTGCAGCGCGCCGCGCCGCGTACGCAATCTCGCTGGCGAAACGCCGGACATTGAGCCAGTCGCCTGGCTGATCGAAACGACTACGAACCGTTCTTCAAGGCGCCCTGCGTTTCGCGGCGCCACACCGCCGGACTGATGCCGACAACGACGGAGAAAACTCGCGTAAAATGGCTTTGGTTGGCGAATCCCGCCGAAATGGCGATCTCGGACAATGGCAGGTCACGAACCGTCATCAACTGTTGGGCCGCTTTCACACGCTGGCGCACGAGCCACTGGTGGGGCGGAAGTCCGGTCGAGATTCGAAACGCACGCGAAAAGTGGCTAACTGAAAGGTCGAACTCCGCCGCGATCTGCTCCAAGGTGAGCTTGCCGGCGAGGTCGGCCTCTAACCGTTCGCAAGCACGTTTCGCCTGCCACGAAGCAAGACCGCCACGAGCCGGATCGGCTTGGCGCCGCAGCCCGCCATAGGTCTGTGCTACGTGCGCCGTGAGCGCGAGCAACATGTGGTCGACAAAAAGCTGATTGGTCTCATCCGGACGGCGCAATCCCTCCCGAAGCGAGCCGCCGAGATGACGGATCACCGCGTCGTCATGACCAACGCCCAACTCGCAGGAGAGGTCACCTACGCGAGGTGCCCCGAATTGTTCAGCCATGCCGTCAAGAGAAGAGCGCGGAACATAGAAAAACAGTGAGTGAAACGGTTTGTTGATTACATAGCGCGGATCGCGCTTAAGATCGTATAGGTAGGTGGCCCCGGCCTGAACATCCGCCTTCATGATAAACTTGCCGCGTTCCCAAAGCTCACAGTCTGGGTAATCGTGAAGCTTCAGGCTGACAAGAAAGGCATCCTCCGCAGCCAGCGAACCGGAAAGGCCCGGCACCGGGTTGTCATCCCGCGTTTCGGTGATGGCAAGTTCGACGCTGCGCAGCGAGCGCGTCATCAACGAGGGCGGCGCATCCTTGAGGTGCAGGAACTGCCCGAGCTTCTGTCCGAAGGCGCCCGCGTGGGTCATTGAAGTGATCGCACTGTTGAAGTTGGATCGAGGCTTAAGGCTTCCGCTCGCCGGTATTATCTGACATCAGACAGCGAGCGTCTAGTTTCACCTTTGGAACCGAACATTTGTGACAGGGCAGTGGCAAGGTCATTTTCGAAACGATTTCAATGTGATCCGCAAAATCCTTGCGAAATGTGAGACTACGCAATTCGTCGCAGGAGCGCGAGAGGTAGTAACTTTCGTCGCTTGAAGATGGCTTGGAGCAGAATTGGACAAAACTTCATTGCTTCGGGAAAGACGCCGTAGTTGTACGGAGCTAAAAGGATGCGAACCTCACGCAAGGAGCACGGGGTCACGCAATGCTCGAAACAACCTCATTCGCCGGCTCGCCTGCCCTACCGCATACCGCGCGCTTCCCCATGAGCACCGCTGCCGACAAGACTGATCGACCACTTGTCCTGATCGTGGACGACGACGAGGAAATCCGCTTTGCACTTCAGGAGCTGCTGCAATCGGTCGGGATCGATGCTTGCTGCTTTGGATCGACGCTCGAGTTATTGCAGGCCGATCTGCCAGAGCGGCCGGGCTGCCTGATCCTCGATGTTCGAATGCCTGGGGCCAGTGGGCTGGATCTGCAACAGCACCTCACTTCGAACGGCAACACCAGACCGATCATTTTCCTTACCGGTCATGGCGACATCGCCATGACCGTCCAGGCCATGAAGGCTGGAGCCGTGGATTTCCTGACCAAACCTGTCAGGGACCAGACGTTGCTTGATGCAGTCATGGTGGGGATCGAGAAGGACGTGGCAGCAAGAACTGCCGCGCGACACGTCAACCAACACGTCGAACACTACGCCAGACTGACGCCGCGCGAACGTGAAGTCATGCGGGAAGTGGCAAAGGGCCGCCTCAACAAGCAGATCGCATTTGATCTCGGCATCAGCGAAGTCACCGTCAAGCTGCACCGCGGCAGCGTGTCACGAAAGATGCAGGCTACGTCGGTCGGTCAACTGATTCGAATCTGGGAACTACTGCCTGCCGCGATCCGGCAGGGTAAATCACCCTAGACCAAAGGATGGTTACGGCCCGAACGGCAATCCGCAAGATAGATCGGTGGCCATCCGGCTACGCTAACGAAGGCCGTCTGATTGTCCCGAACGCCCCTAGTCGCAATCGTAGATGACGATGAACCTGTACGAGAAGCCCTTTTCGATCTCCTTCTCGTATTGGATCTGTCATGCCGCACCTTCGATCGAGCAGAGGCTTTCATGGCGGAGTACATACAGGGCAAGATCGGGTTCGATTGCCTGATTACCGATGTGAGCTTGCCCGGGCACAGCGGCCTCGATCTGTTGCGGCGGCTGCGTGGCCTCGGTTCCGAGATGCCGGTCATCGTCATGACGGCGGACACCAATCCGGCGACACGATCGCACGCCCTGTGCGGCGGAGCCCACGCCTATTTGACAAAGCCAATAGACACCGAGGCGCTTGCCCGTCATCTTCGGTCCTCTCTGAGGCGGGCCGGCACATTCTCTCGCGATTGAGAGATCATCCGGTGGCCGTCCGATCCGCAGCAAAGCAACAGACGAAAGCCGAGCGCAACTCACGTCCCCTCCTGGCAAGGTCCTACCGGATTTGGCAGTCGGAAGTGCAGTACGTCGACCTCACGTCACAGTTAACAGGATCGCGCTTGGATGATCTCCGCGCAATGAACATCAATCACGAGGTGGGACATGCGCAATAGTATCCAAGTTCCCCCGGAACTAACACGAAAATGGCAGGAGATCGTGGATCTACTAGCCGAAATTCTACATGTTCCATCCGCCTTGATCATGAGGGTTGAAGCGCCGAATATCAAAGTCTTCGTTTCCAGCGAGTCCGAGGGAAATCCCTACGAACCCGATGAGGTCGCGTGTCTGAATACAGGACTCTATTGTGAGACTGTAATGAACACCCGCCGACCACTGATTGTCGCGGACGCACTGCAAGACGAGGCGTGGAAATCAAATCCAGACATCAAGCTAGGGATGATCTCTTATCTGGGCGTGCCTATCAGTTGGCCCGACGGCGAGATATTTGGAACGATCTGTGCGCTTGATACGAAACGCAACGGATATAGCGACCTCTATCTCCGACTGCTGTCGCAGTGGCGTGACGTGGTGCAGGCTGATTTAAGATCCATTGCAACCACGCAGCGAGAGATTGAACAACGTGAAGCGAAGATTCGCCGACTCGTCGATGCCAACATCATCGGAATCATCATTTGGAATGTGGAGGGTCAAATTATCGATGCCAACAAGGAGCTTTTCCGCATCGTGGGATACGATCAGCACGAACTCCTTTCCGGTCGAGTGAGCTGGGCGGACCTGACACCCGCCGAATGGCGCGATCGCGATGCCCTGATGACGTCCGAATTAAAGAACAAGGGAACCGTGCACCCTTTTGAAAGGGAGTTTATCCGGAAGGATGGTAGCCGTATCCCAGTCATGATCGGCGTCGCGAACCTTGAGGAAACGGAGAGCCAAGGCGTTGCATTCGTGCTAGACTTAACCGAGCGGAGGCGGGCCGAAATCGAGGCACGTGAAAGCGAACGCCGCTTCCGAAACATGCAGACGGAATTGGCCCATGCAAATCGGCTAGCAACATTAGGCCAACTCTCTGCATCCATTACGCATGAGGTCAAGCAGCCGATCACGGCAACGCTTCTTAATGTTCAAAATGCTCAAAGCTTCCTCACGCGCGAGCTGCCAGACCTTGAAAGGGCGAAGAAAGCCCTTGAGCGAGCTATTCTGAATAGCCTGCGCGTCAGTGAAGTTGTCGACCGGACGCATGCCTTGATTAGGAGGGAGCCCGTGCGGAAGGATCGCCTGGAAATGAATGAAGCCATCTGTGAGGTCATCGGATTGACGCGCGGGGAAACCTCGAAAAACGGAGTTCAAGTGCGGGCTCTTTTGGCAAGAGATTTGCCGGTCATTCGAGGCAATCGGGTCCAGCTTCAACAGGTGATGTTGAATTTAATCGTAAATGCAGTCGAAGCGATGAGCCAAATCAGTGACGACAATCGGGAGTTGCTAATCAGCACGGAAGCCGAACCCGACTGCATTCTCGTTTCAGTGCGAGACACTGGCCCAGGCCTGTCAGAAGACGCCGTCGAGGAGGCCTTCGAGACATTTTATACGACGAAAACGAGCGGTTTGGGGATGGGACTGTCCATCTGTCGTTCGATTGTCGAGGATCACGGAGGCCGACTGTGGACAATAGCAAACGTCCCAAAAGGTGCAGCCTTCCAATTCACCGTTCCATTCAACTCGGATTGCTTAGCCTGACCAAGCACCGAGATCTAGAGTTCTTGCAATCTGCTCACAGTGGATAACCGTGTCGACGGCAACAGCAGCGCCAGCCAGATGCGAAGCAGCCCTTGCGTCTTTGCCAGGGATGGAACTATCAGACCTCGCGTCTGAAAGCGTGATCGTGCGCGACCTGCAAGGTGTCATTCAGTACTGGAATGCTGCCTCCGAGACCCTTTACGGGTTGCCGGCGCTGGCAATGGTCGGCCAGCACTTTGATGCGTTCTGCCATGATGGCCCCATACACCAAGTCGAGCTGTTTCGGGAAGGTCGGTGGGAGGGCGTGGTCCGGCGGCGGGGCCTGACCGGGACCGAGGTCACGGTCGTCGTGAGGCAGATCGTCCGGCGTGACGCAAACGGCGAGCTCTTCGACGTCGTTGAATTTGGCCGACGAGCTGGTGTGACATCCGAAGCGGAAACCATCAAATTCGACGCCGAGCTGCAAAGCGGCCTTGCGGCCGCGTGGGAGCTCGACACTTCGGCCGCCCGGCCCATGCTGGATTTGATCGCCGAGCTCGGAAGCCGCAGAGTCGCCGTTGATTTTCACGAGCACCCCGAGTGGGTAGACACGCTATTGAAGACTACTCACATTGCGGCTGTGAACGATCGCGCGGTGCGAATGTTTGGCGCACATGCCGGCCGCGAGCAGATGGTCGGTCATCCGGTCGGGACGTTCTGGCCCGCTGAAGGACGCGCGACACTCGCCGTTTTGCTCGGGAGTATATTCGAAGACCGCTCGCGCCTCGAGGCTCGCAAAATAACGCTGAGCGGAGCAGTCCGCGCCAACGTCGTCAGAGCATGGCACGGATATGGAAAGCCCCCATACACCGTTTTCGTCACGATCCATGGCGCCACCAGTGACGAACGTACATCATGGGAACTGCAGGCGAGCGAAGAGCGATACCGACGTCTGATTCAATTCCTTCCAACCGCACTGTGGCAGGTCGACTCGCGACGAATGGCAGAGATATTCGATCAGCTGAAAGTGGAGGGCGTAAGCGACATTGCGGCCCACCTTGATCAGAACCCGCAGCTTATCCGGCACGCCGGAGATATCGTGCGTGTGACTGAAGTGAATCGGGATGCAGTGTTACTGTTTCGCGCCAATAGCGCCGCGGATCTCATGAGGCCCGTCCGATACATTTTCGCGGCCGCCCGTGGACTGGCCAAGCGCGTCATGATCGCTCACTTTGAAGGCCGACGGAATTTTGTGGAAGAAAGCAAAATTGAGGCGTTCGACGGTACAATCATCGACGTCCTGTTCACTGTGACATATCCGAGGCCTCCAGAGCAGCTGGATACGACATTCATTACCATGCAGGACATCAGCGAACGCCTGCGCTCAGAACAGCAGCTTCGAAAATTGCAGGCCGACTTCACGCATGCCGGGCGTATCGCTACCCTCGGTGAGCTGACCGCTTCCATCGCGCACGAGATCAACCAGCCGTTAACGGCAATCGTCGCCAATGCCGAAACGAGCCTGAGATGGCTCGCGCGCGAGGGCCAAAACATCGAGAAAGTCACCCAGCTCACTTCAAGGATCGCCTCGAATGCGCGCCGCGCCAGCCAGATCATTCAGCGAATCAGGCTCATGGCTGCGAAGCAGACACCCGAAAAACGCCCTCTGGACCTCAACGAGATCGTCGAAGAGGCCCTACTGTTCATCCGACACGACATCGATTCGAAGTCAATCGCCTTATGTGCGACATTCGGCGCCAGATTGCCTCGTGTGATCGGAGACCGAATCCAGCTTCAGCAAGTGATCGTCAATCTGCTGGTCAACAGTATCCAGGCCATTGCGCAATCGGAACGTCCGATGCGCCGAATCGATATCGAGACACAGGTCGATGACGAAGGCTCGGTAGTCTTCGCCGTCGTCGATAGCGGGCCGGGCGTTTCGGAAGCGGACCTCGGGCACGTCTTCGACAGCTTCTTTAGCACCAAGGATGCGGGACTCGGCATTGGACTTGCCATATGCCAGTCGATCATTAGCGCACACGGTGGCCGCATTTCGGGTGGAAATCACGCGAAGGGCGGCGCGCACTTTCGTTTTGCGCTGCCGGCGACGATCGGGCCCGATAGCTCCGATAGTGACTTCGCCTAGCTAACAGAACACCCGCGCGCGACGTCAGCAGAGCGTTTGCTTTGCCTGAGTATTTCCCCGCGCGTCCAGACTATCCCAAGGTACAGGTCCATCTATCCGCCGAACCAGCGAAGGCAGGCAGGCTGTACGATATCGCAGGATGCCAATAGCGATCATTGTTGCAACCACGGAGGGAGGCGGCAGAGGCCTCCCAGCGTGAACAAGCAGCAACCAGGTCTCCCATCGTTCTGGGCACCTGCTGGGCTGAACGAACAGGTCATCGTCACGTCCGCAACTAACAGAGGGAGACAAAAATGGTCAGGAACAACCTGGGTCGTCTTGCAGTCAGAACGCGGCGGAGAGTTGTAACCTCTTCGATCGTATACGGCCTTTCGCTCGCCGTCCGCTTTACCTCCGCAACAGGCGAAGAAATCGAAGTGCCGCCGCACGCTACTCACCGCGGCCATCCGATGCTTTCCATCATGATCAATGATGGCGGCCAAGTTCCAGATAAGGGATTGTTCGCGCGAGCCGCTCAACCGCTTGCCATTCATCGCGGCTGGCCAGCCGCCACGGGCTTGAACCCGGCGCCGTCAGCACGGAACTGCCTTTCTCCACCTTAAACGCGTTTCATATCGCTGCATCGTTGCCGATCGTAACCGGCTTGCCGCAAACGCGGCGGCGGAGGCAACGCGCGTTTGCCCGAGAACGACCAACCAGAGGAGAATGCCAAATGAGACTAGTTATCATCGGCGCCGGCTTCGCCGGCATGTATGCCGCTCTTTCCGCCGCCCGCCTGCGCGATATGCAGGGAGCTTCGTCCGACGAACTTGAGATCGCGCTAATTGCGCCAGAGCCGACACTGGTCGTGCGTCCGCGACTCTATGAAGCCAAGCCCGAGACCCTCACCGCGCCGCTGCTGGACGTCCTTAAGGCTATCGACGTCGCGTATCTGCAAGGCAGCGCAGAGTCCGTCGACACCAAGTCACGCATGGTCCAGTTCAAGACCGGCAAACGCGTGCGAAAAACGCTCTCGTACGACCGTCTGGTCGTCGCCACCGGAAGCCGGCTGTTCCGTCCGAACATTCCCGGTCTTGCCGAGCACGGCTTCAGCGTCGACTCGCTCGACGATGCGGTAGCCCTCGACAAGCACCTGCATGGCCTAGCCAGGCGGCCGGCCGTGAACGGGCGCGACACAGTCGTCGTGGCCGGTGGCGGCTTCACTGGCATCGAGGCCGCAACCGAAATGCCCGCGCGGCTTCGCGAGATCTTCGGCAAGGATGCCAAGACCCGCGTCATCATCGTCGACCGCAACAGTGCGATCGCACCGGACATGGGCCCCGGCCCCCGCCCCGTCATAGAGGATGCGCTGCACAAGCTCGGTGTCGAGACACGACTCGGCGCCGGCGTTGCCTCGCTCGATGCGTCCGGCGTCACATTGTCCAGCGGCGAGCACATCGAAAGCGAGACCGTGATCTGGGCAGCGGGCATTCGCGCCTCGCCTCTGACCGCGCAGATCCCCGCGGAACGCGACAATTTTGGCCGGCTGCTGGTCGATCGCGATCTGCGGGTGCCAAGCGTTGACGGCGTCTTTGCAACTGGCGATGCAGCCCGCGCAGCCTGCGACGATGCTGGCAACTACGCCTTGATGTCGTGCCAGCACGCGACGCGCATGGGCGCCTTTGCCGGCAACAACGCCGCCGCAGAGTTGCTCGGTGTTCCCACCCAACCGTATCATCAGGAAGCTTACGTCACCTGCCTCGACCTTGGTGAGAGCGGCGCAATCGTCACACGCGGATGGGAACGAAAAGTCGAGTCAGTCGGCGACGTCGCCAAGAAGATGAAGCAGGAGATTAACACCGTGTGGATCTATCCGCCGAAAGCCGAGCGCGCCGCTGCCCTAGCCTCGGCCGATCCGGAATACGTCACCAAGGTGTAGGCACACGGTTGCGGGGCCACGCACCTTCGCAGCAGCGTGGCCCCACCACCAATTGACTTGGAGCTGCATTCCGATGAAGCACGAAACCGTACCGGCGACTGCCTTCGCCATACCGCTGACGTATCCGGCCCTTCCGTCCGGATCCTATCGCTTCGTCAACCGGGAATACTTCATCATCCGGTACCGCACTGATCCCGAGGCGTTTCGCCGCGTCGTGCCGGCACCGTTCGAACTGACCGAACGGGTTGTCAATTACGAATTTATCCGCATCCCCGACTCGACCGGCTTTGGCGACTACACCGGCCAGGCCATAATCCTTCGGGGGCCAGACCGGCAGCTTCGTCCATCAGATGTATCTCAACGATCATACGCCGACCGCCGGCGGGCGCGAGCCGTGGAGATCTTCAGAAAGCTGGCGCATCCAAAGCTGGCCGTCGAGACCGACACGCTTGTCGGGACCCGCCAAATGGAATGCCATCCTCGACATCAACCTGTCGGCAGCGTTTCACGGCATTGCGACGGCCGTGCCGCAGATGAAGACGCAGGGTTGGGGGCGGATCGTCAACATTGCCTCTGCCCATTGCCTTGTCGCGTCGACCCACAAGGCTGCCTACGTTGCGGCCAAGCACGGACTGGTCGGCCTGACCAAGGTTTTCGGCCTCGAAACTGCCGGCAGCGACGTTACCTGCAATGCAGTTTACTCCGGGTGGGTGCGAACTCCGCTCGTGGAAAAGCAGATCAGCGACATCGCTGCATGAAGAGGTATCAGCCAGAAAGAGGCGACCGAGGAGCTTCTCGTCGAGAACCAACCGTCGCTGGAGTTTGCCACCCCTGCGCAGCTTGGCAGCACTGTCGCTTTCCTTTGTCCGGCGGCGGCCGACCAGATCACCGGTACCGCCATCTCAATCGATGGCGGATGGACCGCCCGATTACCTAGCGAGTGGACATCGTTGTCAGTTGCAGGAGGGTTTCATGGCGCATCTCAACAAAAGGAAATTGATAGGCTTGGTGCTTTGTTTCAGCGCCGTAGCGATCGCGGCCGGTGGCTGGGCCTATGCCCATTCAAACGAGACGTTCACCGACAACGCCTATGTCCGCGGCGACATGACTTCGCTTGCGCCGAAGGTTGCGGGCTACGTCACGACGGTGGAGATTCAGGACAACCAGGAGGTCCGTACCGGCGACGTCCTGTTCCGAATCGACGACCGGGATTATCGCGCGCGACTCGCGCAGGCAGAGGCCAATGTCGAGGCCGCGCAAGCACGCCTCGGAAACGTTGACGCGGAAACCCAACTGCAGCACGCATTAATACGACAGGCAGAGGCTCAACGGCTTGCGAGCGTGGCCGAGATGAACCTGGCTCGCAAGGCCTCCGACCGGCGCCGCGAACTGATCCGCACCAACGCTGTCAGCCAGGCCCAGGTCGATGAAAGTGATGCGGCGCTATCGAGGACCGAGGCCGTCGTCTCGGCTGCATCGGCAACGGTAGAAGCTCAACGGCAACGTATCGTCGTCCTGGACAGCCAGCGCGAAGCCGCTGTTGCTGCCGTGGCGCAGGCATGCGCCGCGCGCGATCTCGCCCAGATCGACCTCGAGAATGCCGTGGTGCGTGCGCCAATCGACGGCGTCGTCGGCAACCGCCAAGTGCGCGTCGGGAGGCTTGTTGCGCCAGGAACCTCCCTGCTCGACATCGTTCCGGTCAAGAACGTGTGGGTCGTTGCAAACTTCAAGGAAACCCAGATCGAACATATCCGGACCGGGCAGCGCGCCCGCATCAAGGTAGACGGTTATCCGGACCAAACGATTGAAGGCGTGGTGGACAGCTTTGCCCCTGGCAGCGGGTCCGCGTTCACCCTTCTTCCCACGGACAATGCAACAGGGAATTTCATTCGTGTCGTCCAGCGCGTACCGGTGAAGATTCTTTTCACCAATCCCCTGCCCGGTCGCGTCGTGCCTGGTTTGTCCGCACGCGTTGAGATCGACCGGAGAAGCGGAACATGACCACGGTCGTCGATTTCGCGCCAGAACCCGGCAGGACGGCGAGAGGAAGCCTCCTTGTCACGGGTATCATCCTTGCCACACTGACCGAGGCCATCGCGAGCACAGTCCTGTCGCTCGGGCGGAGCGATATCCTCGGCGACACGCACGCCACTCCTGACGAGTTCGCATGGCTCGATGTCGGATACACCGCGACCAAGCTTACTGCGTTCCTGACCACGCCCTGGCTAATGACGCGCATCCATCCGCTCACTTTGGTTATCGGTTCAACGCTGGTCATGGGCGCAGCGTGTGGCATCGCCGCTATCACTTTTCGGTTGGATCTGCTGGTCGCACTCCGCATGATGCAAGGATTCTCTGGCGGCACCTTGCTTGTCGCCGGGCAATCAATCATCTTTCTCGCATATCCGCGATCCTGCCAGCCGATCCTTCAAGCTTTGTTTGCGATGGGCTCTGTCGTCGCTCCCGCGACCATCACCCCGGCGCTCGAGGGATGGTTGATCGACAGCCAATCGTGGGCCTGGATTTTCTTCGGGGTCGTTCCCGTAGCACTCGGCGCCACAGGGCTTTTATTGATCGCGGATCCGCCAAGGGCCGTCACCACCGCTCGTCCCCCGTTCGATTGGGTCGCCTTCCTGCTAGTGTCTGTCGCATTATTCTGCCTGACCTTTGTCCTGAATCAAGGGAGCCGGTGGCGCTGGTTCGAGGAACCTCGCATCCTCTGGGCGAGCCTAGTCGGCCTGGCCGCGCTTCTGGCATTTGTCGGGCAGCAGGTGATGACCCGAGGACACGGTCTGCTCGATTTCACCGTCTTCCGATCGAACGATTTCTCCTTCGCTTTCATCGTCAGTTTCGTCGCCGGCGCCGCATTGTTCGGCAGCGCCTTCCTTATTCCGTCGTTTGCCGTTTCCGTCCTTGCCTTCACGCCCACCGACGCCGGCCAGCTTCTGCTACCGAGCGGCGCGTTTTTCGTTGGCGCGCTCCTGCTCGCCGCCTTCGCTATGCAAACTCGCGGCGCTCCGCCCATCGCCACGGTTCCATTCGGCATCCTGTTGATCATGGCCGCGATGTGGATGCTGTCCGGCTCGACCAGCGAAAGCGGCGCGGACGACATGATGGCAGCGATCATGCTGCGCGGCTTCGGACTTGGCTTCCTGTTCTTGTCGATCACGCTGATCGCCTTTAGCGAGCTCAACAAGCGCAACCGCGCAGCAGGCATCGGCCTCTTCAACGCCGGACGCCAGTTCGGTGGCCTCATCGGAGTAGCCGGGCTCCAAACCATGATCGACCATAACATCGCCGCCAACGTCACGGTGCTCGCCGCAAGCATCACCGCAGGCTCTCCCACGGTCAGCGAGCGGCTCACAACCATGAGCGCCATGCTGGCTGCGAGGGGGATGGATACCTTGGCCGCCAGTCGGGCTGCGATCGGGTTGTTGGGCCGCACTGTAGCGGGGCAATCCACCGTAATCGCCTTCGACACCGCATTCGCTGCCATTGCCCTGCTGTTCGTCGTCGCTGCTCCCGTCATGGTCTCCATCAAGATCGCGTTCGCCTTGTACTCGAAAGCTCGCACGGCGCAGTCAACCCAAGCGAAGGAGTCATACATGATCCAACATGCACCAACGCCTTCACAACCCACCAACGCCACATCACGATCGGATTCCCGGACCAAGATCATACTTGCCGTCAGCGACGCTCTCGGTGACCCGAACAGCCCACCGGCCGAAATAGATGCCGTCCTGCTTCAAATTGGATACTCAAAAGAGGAGATCCTTTCCGTATTCGACAGCGTCGACGACCTCATCGTCGCAATTGCCGAACACGAAGCTTCGCTCATTTCACAGCCATTGGTGCGGAGAGCACGGCCCAGCACCGTGGACGATGCGCGCGAGACCCTCATTGCGTTTGGACGCATCGCCTGGAACGAGTATTCGACCACCCTGGTCGGGGTCATCCGATTGATGATGGCCGAGGGCACAAGCGACCCCGCGCTCAGGAAGCGGGTGTACGAGGTGGGGCAATCGGTTGTCACACTCAATCTGCGAAGATTTCTGTCGGCGGCAAACGAACAGAAACTACTCGCGATATCAGACGCACAGCTCTACGCCGAGCAGTTGCTCGGACTGCTGAGGGAGCCGCTGTATCAAGCATTGATGCTTAGTCCCGCAACACACCTGGAAGGGGCGGCCGCGGATCGCGTCAGGGTCAGTGTTGAGAGTTTCATTCATGGATGCGCGAGCGCGGAGAGGACGTCCCGATGAGTACGGCCATTGAAAGCTTCCAGCCGGTACAATGCAGAGAGACCTGCCCAAATTCGGATGTGGTCTGCGATGTCCCGCCAGACCTTGCCAACATCATCGACATGCATGGATCCCTGGTGACCGTCGCTCCTGCCGACTGGATCATCTGTTTCGTTCCTGGACTTCGACGGCAATGGTGGCATCGTTTCGTTAATCACAGGCACAAGCACGTTTTTGCCATGCGACCAACGAGCACAGGAAGCTGGCTGCTTGTAGAGCCATGGTGGACTCGAATGATGGTGACAATCCTGCCGCCGGCCGATGCCGTGAAATTTCTCCGGTGGGGTGCGACCGGCGATATCCTCCGCGTCCGCGAGGCGGTCCCGGGCAAAGCAAGCCAGATTCGCGGCTGGTCCAACTGCGCGGTTCTCTCAGCCTTCTTGCTAGGCCGCTCGAGCTGGGCCTGGACGCCGCATGGGTTATATCGGGAGCTGCTACGTGAAACGTCGACGCGAATTGAGAATGTCGAGAAGCTTCTTGTCGAGCAGTTCACCGAGGTTGTCGGCCATTTCTCGTCGAACGCACTGAGCGTCAGCGCCGACCAGCTTTCGTTACCCTTGCGTGAATTGTTGATCATAATTGGGCGCAACCTTCTCGAAACGATGATGACGCCTTCCCTGCTCGAGGTTTGCTACACTGCCATCCTCGAGGCAGACCGCTATCCCGAGGCAACAAGGACCTACGCGAAGCACGGCCCCGCGCCAGCCATCGTTGTGCTCACAAAGATTCTCGCGAACGCAGAACGAGCGGGCGAGGTCCATTTAGCGGATTGCGAAGCCGGTGCCAGACAGTTTCTTTGCATGCTCCACGGCAATGTTCATCTGGAGGCTATACTCCAACTCGTCGAGAGACCAACGCTGTCTGAAATCGATTTGCGCGCGCGCACCGCGGTGGCGGCATTTCTCGATGGTGCTGCGGCGGTCGAGCCCAAGTCAATCGCTACGCGTGCGACGTTGACCCCGTAGCAAGTGGCCCGGAGATGCTGATGAAGAATGTCATCGTCTTTGGCTCGACGGGATCGACGGGACGGTTGGTCGTTGAGTCCGCCTTGTCCTCAGGTCACGTCGTCACCGCGTTTGCTCGCGATCCCAAGCGCATATCCTTGACGCATCCCAATCTTAGAATCTTCAAGGGCGATGCCATGGATCCAGCCTCGGTAGCATCCGCGGTCCAGGATACGGATGCCGTCATCTGCACGCTGGGGGTGATACCTCAGGCCAAGGCGGACCTGGTTCGGCGCCAGCCCGGTGTCCCGGTTTGCTCGGTCGGAACCAAGAACATTCTGTCCGCCATGCCACCGGGAGGGGGTCGGCTCATCGTTGAGAGTTCGGTGAGTGTCGGTGAGAGCTACAACACCGGGAGTTTCGGCGCAGGCTTCCTTGTCAAGCTCGCGCTCAAGGACGTGATGGCAGACAAGGAGGAACAGGAGGCAGCTGTTCGGGAGAGCAGCTGCGATTGGACAATCGTGCGGCCAGCAACGCTGACATTCAAGCCTGCTCGAGGAAACCTGAAGGCCGGGACGGATCTACGCTGGAACATCATCTCAACAGCGGCCCGCGCGGACGTGGCCGAGTATATGGTCAAGATTCTCGATGACCCCGCGACATTCAGAAAGGCCATAACGGTGCGCAACTAGGCTTGGCTCCGAATTGCGACGATAAACGGGTCGGTCGCTCTGCCGGCCTGACGGCGCATGTTCCACATGTCGTGCGCAAAGGACGTCTGTCGTACGTCGCACTTGCGACATGCGCTGGCGCAGTGGATTCTTGCTCAAGTGTTGCTCGTCAAGGCGCTCGCCCTAGGTCATGACTGCCCGCGGGATACAAGCATTCTTGTCAGCCAGCCATGGCGAGCCGAGCACGGAGTTCGTCGGTTTGTTGCGCGCCGCAACCTGGACCATGACCTATACCATGGTATTGCGCGCCCTCTCCCTTGACCCAATCGACCGCAAACACGACGCACCGTAGCGTCGTTGTGCCGTGTTTACTGGCCGTCAGCAGGAGATAACCATGACCATGATGCAAGCGACAAACTTGAGCCCAAACATTACCTTACACCCCGGCAGAGAACCCGAGGAATTGGTCCCATCGCGCTACGCGGTGCGGATCGGCGACATCGACGTGCTGGTGGTCAGCGATGGCGTGCTCCCGCTGCCAACCGCAATGTTGGCCCACAACATCGACGCGTCCGTCCGGGCGGCCTGGCTGAAAGACATGTTCCTGCCACCGGACGCATTCGATTGGGCGCTAAACGTGGTCGTGGTGCGCAGCGGCGGCCGGACCATCCTCGTCGACGCCGGACTGGGGTTAGACCCGGACTTGCACTTGCCGCGGGCCGGGCAGTTGATCAAGCGACTGGAGGCCGCCCGCATCGATCTGGCGTCCGTGACCGACGTGGTGCTGACCCACATGCACATGGACCACATCGGCGGTCTACTCGTCGAAGGGGTGAAGGAGCGTCTGCGTCCGGACCTGCGGATCCACGTGGCGGCGGCCGAGGTCAAGTTCTGGGAGACGCCCGATTTCTCCCAAGTCTCCATGCCGCCCGGGTTCCCGGACGCGCTTCGGTCGTCCGCCAAGCGGTTCGTGAAGGAATACAACAGCCGGCTGCGGACGTTCGATGAGGAGTACGAGGTGGCGCCGGGGGTAGTCGTCACGCGCACTGGCGGCCACACCCCTGGGCACAGCGTGGTCCGCGTAGCGTCTGGCGGCGACCGGCTGACGTTCGCCGGCGATCTCGTATTCGCGGTCGGGTTCGACCACCCCGAGTGGTACAATGGCTTTGAACACGATCCCGAGGAGTCGGCCCGCGTTCGTATCAGTCTTCTGCGGGAGTTGGCTGACACCGGCGGGCTGCTGGTGGCCACTCACCTGCCGTTCCCGTCCGTCGGCCGCGTGGCGCGCGACGGCGACACCTTCCGTTGGGTACCGGTCTTCTGGGACTACTGACCGCTCATTGGGCCAAGGACCGAACTAGGGCGCGCATACTCATACCGCTAATGTGTGTTCACGCCCTAGTTTGATCGACCATTTCGCATGAAGTACGGCCTCCGCCTGAGGGTGCAAGCTCCATCGGACTACTCTTTGGCCTGAGCGAATGCGGAGAAAATACGAGCTTGGTGGTGGAGGCCGCTAATAAGCTTCTAAAGCGCACACGGACGAATCGGGCGTGGTTGATCAGCTTCGCTACACGACTAGCAGGCAGGTGGACGCCTTTCACGACGTTCTTGGGCAGCAGGGTATCGGCAATATACTCTTCATCGTTCGGGTGGGCGACGGCGCAGTATACACCCGTTGAAGAATGTCGCTCGAAGGCAAATCCTGACCTGCGCACGCGCCAACTGGGTGGTCCGGTTGCTTCGATCCACGAACCACCAGCGGCACTCGCGAAACGTAACGGCTCGGCTGCAATGATGTCGTGCGATGTACTTGTTACGCTGACCGAGCCATCAAGCCCCCGCTCCGCGAGAATGCTAACAGGTTTTGTCGCTTCTCATTGCGCAGGCAAGGATGATACATTGGGTTTGGCAATGAGACAGGTCGAATAACTTCAGATGGCTTCGTTCACCTCATTGAACTTCGACTGTGAGCGTTGCGGTTGCTGCATCCACCTCCCGCCTCCAACGAACTACTGCTTTGAGTGATACTGATGCGCATGCGCGCTGCAAATCTGGTTACGGAATCGTCGCGCGAGCACCAGGATGATTACGAGGGCGATTATGTTCACGAGCTGCGTGATCATGAACACTACATCCCCAATTGTGATCGAATGACCGAGAAAAAGCGCTGATGACAAAACCCATAGCGCGTAGGCGCGCTCGCTGATTCCGGCGGAGCACTGCTCAGTCCAGAGGTGCCAAATCTGAGGGGCGTACGCACCAATGACAAGCCCAGTCCCGATATAGCCGACAACGGAGAATAGGTTTTCCATAATTCGCACGCTTACTGGACTAGTTGCTAATGCGTCCTGATGGTAAGAAGGCCCGAGCAGCATCGTCTCCTGACCAAGCCCTATCGAAATGTAGCTCGCGGACACCAATAGCGCGCAGCGTCAGGCGGCGGATCCGTGTGCCAGCTATCAGTAAAGGCTTCGGCTAAGATCCGAAGACGCCCTTTCGCCCCGCCAGCGGCTGTCGCAATGATGATGCCCGCATGCGATTTGTCAATCGGCCTTGAAGAAGCCTGCGGTATCACTGAGGACCTGATCGCGCACGTTATGCGCGATGGAGATCTACAGTGCAGTTTCAGGCGGCGCCCCTTCTGCGCGGCAGCTTCCACCCCGGACGCGGGAAGTGGCAGGTATACCCGTGTGGATAGCGCTCGAGATAGTCCTGGTGTTCAGGCTCGGCTTCCCAAAACTCGCCGACTGGAGACACCCTCGTCACAACCCGGCCAGGCCACAAGCCAGAAGCATTGACATCCTCGATCGTTCGGAGTGCCTCGTCGCGCTGCGTCTCCGAGGTGTAGTAGATCTCCGAGCGGTAGGACGACCCGATATCGCTGCCTTGCCGATTGAGCGTGGTTGGATCATGAATTTGGAAAAAGAGCTCCAGCAGTTCTCGATAGCTTGTGCGCTGCGGGTCAAACTCGATCTCGATAGCCTCCGCATGCGATCCGTGGTTGCGATAGGTTGCGTTCGAGACATCGCCGCCCGTGTACCCGACCCGTGTTTTGACAACGCCCGGCTGTTTACGGATCAAGTCCTGCATGCCCCAGAAGCAACCGCCGGCTAAAACCGCGTGTTCAAGCTTGTCTGTCATTTTGACCTCCTTGATGAGCTCGTTTACTTCACCCTGACGAACCGCCTATTCGTGCTTGAGGGCAACTTGCCGCAGCGACCTTTCGGTCTCCGCACGTGCGGACGACCATTTGCGCAGCACCACATAGAAGACCGGAGTGAGAAAGAGACCGAACACTGTGACGCCCAGCATGCCGGCCAGAACCGTGACGCCGATCGCCTCTCGGACCTCGCTCCCGGCTCCATGACCGAGCAGCAGTGGCACGCAACCTGCGATAAAGGCAAACGACGTCATAACGATTGGACGCAGCCGCAAATGGCAGGCTTCCAGCGCAGCTTCGATGATGCCCCTACCTTGACGCTCCAGTTCGCGAGCGAACTCGACGATGAGGATGGCATTCTTGCAAGCCAGCCCCATGAGCACGACTAGTCCCACTTGCACGAAGATATTGTTGTCACCTCCCGTGAGCCAGACGCCAAACATTGCTGAAAGAATGCACATCGGCACGATGAGGATGACCGCCAACGGAAGCGTCCAGCTTTCATACAGCGAGGCGAGTACCAGAAAGACGAGTATTACGGCCAGCAGAAAGATAATGGGCGCCGCGTTGCTCTGGCTCACCTGCTGGTAGCTGAGATCCGTCCACTCCAGCTCGATGCCGCGCGGCAATATCCGCCCGGCGATCTCCGTGATCTTGGTAATGACCTCTGCCGACGAAAGCACTCTGGGATCGGAATCACCTATGACGTCTGCCGCCGGGTAACCGTTGTAGCGGACCACCGGATCGGGGCCAAATGTCGGCACAACGGTTACCATCGAGCTGATCGGGACCATGTCACCACGGGCATTACGTGTGCGCAAGTTGCCGATGTCTTCCGCCTGCTGGCGGTATGGTGCATCGGCCTGGGCCAAAACCCTGTAAACCCGGCCGAACTTGTTGAAGTCGTTAATGTAGCTTGAGCCAAGATATACCTGCAATGTTTCGAACAGGTCGGATAATGCCACTCCTTGCGCCTTGGCCTTAACGCGATCAACCTTGACCTCAAGTTGAGGAATGTTGGTTTGATAGGAACTAACGGGATGGGTCATGCCCGGTGTTCGCGCGATCTCGGCCATGAACACATTCAGAGCATCCTGCAGGGCACCATGGCCAAGGCCCGCCCGATCCTTTAGATACAACGAATAGCCCGACCCATTGCCAAGCCCTTGAATGGGGGGCGGAAGCAGCGCGTATGAAAACCCGTCTTTGATGCCTGCAAACTTGGCGTTCAGTTCGGCGGTGATCTCCACCGCACTGCGGTTACGCTCGCCGTACGGTTTGAGCAGAATATAGGCGGTCGTAATATTCGGCGTATTCACGAATTGCAACGCGTTGAAACCAGCATAGGCATTGACGAAGTCCACTCCCTCTACGGTGCGGGCTATTTCGTCCATCTTTCGGGTAACCACCTCCGTCCGCGCAAGAGATGCCCCCTCGGGCAGTTTCGCACCCGAGAACAAGTAGAGCTTGTCCTGAGCGGGGATGAAGCCGCCAGGCACCGACTGGAACAGCCCTGCCGTGACCGCCACGAGACCTGCATAGATCGCAAGCGCAACACCGCGTCGGCCGAGTGATTTGCGCACCAGTCCTTGATAGCCTCCTGCACTTACCTGAAAGAGGCGGTTGAACGGGCGGAACAGCCAGCCGAATGCCGCCTCGATAACCCGGGCCAGCCGATCCTTTGGCGCTCCCTGCCCCTGCAGCAGCTTCGCGGCCAGCGCCGGCGACAGGGTCAGCGAGTTGATCGCAGATATCACCGTGGAGATCGCGATCGTGACCGCGAACTGCTTGTAGAACTGGCCGGTGACGCCAGAGAGGAACGCCATCGGCACGAACGCTGCGCAGAGCACCAGCGCAATGGCGATGATCGGGCCGGAAACCTCACGCATGGCCTGGTGGGCGGCTTCATACGGACTTAGTCCTCGCCCGATATGGTGTTCGACGTTCTCGACCACGACGATTGCGTCGTCCACGACGATGCCGATGGCGAGCACAAGCCCGAACAAGGTAAGGGTGTTGATGGAGAAACCCAGCAGATACAGGAAAGCGAAGGTGCCAACCACGGACACCGGCACGGCAATCAGCGGGATAATCGACGCCCGCCAAGTTTGCAGGAACAAAATGACAACGAGAATGACGAGGAACACCGCCTCTAGCAGCGTGTTCAGCACCGCTCGGATCGACTCGCGCACGAAGACGGTCGGATCCCAGACAACCTTGTAGGTAATGCCCGGGGGAAAGCTTTCCGACAGCTTGCTCAACCTGTCGTAGACCGCATCGGCCACGCCGAGCGCATTGGCGCCGGGTGACAGAAAGACGCCGGCGGTCGCCGCCGTCTTGTTGCCCTCGAAGACCCGCATGGTGTAGTCGCCGGCTCCAAGTTCGAGTCGTGCAACGTCCGCAAGACGAACCACTTGGCCGTCTTCTCCGCTCTTGAGCACGATGGAGCCAAACTCTTCCTCAGTGGCAAGACGGCCACGCACGTTTATCGAGACCAGGAAGTCCGTCGTCTTGGGAGATGGTTCCGCACCAAGCTGTCCGGCGGACACCTGCACATTCTGCTCGCGTATCGCATTGAGCACGTCCATGGCAGTCAGATTGCGTGACGACAGCTTGTTCGGATCGAGCCAAATGCGCATAGCGTAGTCGCCGGCGCCGTACAGCCCGACATGGCCGATCCCGTTCAGACGCGACAATTCATCCTTGACGTTGAGGGTCAGGTAATTGCGCAGATAGAGTGTATCGTAACGACCGTCAGACGAATAAAGGCTCACGTACAGTAAAGGCGTGGGAGACTGCTTTTGAGTCGTCACCCCATACTGTCGCACCTGCTCCGGTAATCGGCTGAGAGCCTGACTTACCCGGTTCTGTACGCGGACGGCGGCGGTATCAGGGTCGACGCCGGGTTGGAACGTCACGACGATCTGCAAGCTACCGTCGGAACCGGCGACCGACTTCATGTACATGATACCTTCAACGCCATTGATAGCCTCCTCAAGCGGCGTCGCCACCGACTCGGCCGTCTCCTTTGGATTGGCGCCCGGATAGGTCGCACGCACCACCACACTGGGCGGAACAACTTCCGGATACTCACCCACCGGCAGTAGGGGGATCGAGATGAGGCCCGCCAGGAAAATGGAGATTGACAGGACAATTGCGAAGATCGGGCGTTCAATAAAGAACTTCGAGATGTTCATCTTCGACTCCATCAGTTTGCTGTGGTCAGCATTGCGACTTCGGATGGCTTCACCGGCGCACCAGAGCTGTAAATTCTCTGCAATCCACCGATGATGACCTTGTCTCCCGGCATGAGACCGGACTCGATCAAACGGAGCCCATCGCTCTTGCGGCCGGGTTGAATGTCCCTTCGTTGCGCCGTGTTGTCGGCAGCAAGGACGTAGACATACTTGCGATCCTGATCAGTAAGCACCGCCTTGTCGTCGATCAGGACAGCCTCACTTTCGTGGCCGGAGGAGACCTTGACGCGCGCGTACAGGCCCGGCGTGAACATTCGATCTGGATTGCGCAGCTTTGCCCGCATGCGAATGCTTCCGGTCGCCGGGTCGACCTGGTTATCCTGAAAATCGACCATACCCGCATGCGCAAATTCTTCATCACCCGCCAGCGCGACACGGACCATAAGCGTATTGCCAGGGCTCCGGCGCAATTCGGCGCTGTAGCGAAGATAGCTTTGCTCGTCCGGATCGAAATCGACGTAGACTGGATCCTGTGAGACCATTGACGTCAGAACGCTTTGATCTGCTGCTGCAAGATTGCCGACAGTCAGCATCGCTCGGCCGGCCCGGCCATCGATCGGTGCACGTACCTGCGTGAACTTGAGATTAAGCTCCGCTAGCTCGACTGCAGCTTCTGCATTGAGCACGTCGGCCTCGCTTTGTGCGTGGGCTGCATGGCGAGCGTCGGCCTCGTCCTGGGACACGGCACTGGACGGCAGGAGTCTCCGCGCCCGTTCATCGCGGCTCTTTGCAAGCAGTGCCGTTGCTCTGGCGCGCTGAAGCTGAGCCGTGGCGCTATTCAGCGCCGCTTCGTAAGGTCGCGGGTCAATGGTGAAGAGGACATCGCCGCGGCGAACCTCATCTCCTTCCCGATAGGCCACGTGCGTCACGTAACCGCTGACCCGTGACCGTATCTCGACTGATCCGACAGCGCTGATGCGTCCGTTGTATTCGTCCCAGCGCTGCACACGCTTGATCAGCACGGGAGCAACATCAACCTGCGCAGGAGGAGAGCTGCTCATCGCTGCAGCTTCTCCTCCGCCGGTCAACCCGCCGGTTGTAAGAAGCCCGAGCGGTATCCCTACCACTGTGAGGATAGCTGCGCCTATTAGTAACGTCCTGATCTTCATCGATACCTCCCGGTCTGCGCTTGTCGCGGTGCTCGTGTGCACGGTTCGGATGAAGTTGGGATATCTCGACCACGGCCCGAACGCTCGTTAAGCGTCGTTTGAAGTTGTTGGGATGCGTGGGGCTCCGATAAGAGGTATTCGGGCAACTTGGGGGCGCCGATCGTGCGATTCAGGCTGGTGGCAAGGCAAAAGTTGAGGGGATCGCGCCGCCGGTCGAAGCGAGTGCAGGCGCCATCGCGATATGAATTGATCAGGTGAGATATGCTGACGCACCGTGGCGGCGGCCAAACACAAATTCGAAACGGCAGCGATTGTCCGGACTAGTTCAGGTCAGGTCTAGCCGATCTGACAGCCGCGGCGCGCTGCTGTTTCGACATTCCGTATGGTGCGAGGATGTAGCCGCCAATCGCCTAGCCAAGCATCCAAGAGAATGAAAGCCAATCCGGGAACTGCACAAAGCTTCGCGCTCCGGAGCGAACATGCCTGCCGTCCAAAGCGGTGCGAAGCCCAACACCCCCGTGAAGCCACATCCTCGGATGTAGGCCAAATAGGCGCAGATAGTCACGAAGATCCTGCATTTTCGTACGTCTCGCTCAGTATGGCGGTGCCTTGCGCTGCCGCTGTGCCTTGCTGGCCTCGACCCACCACATCAAATCGTCGGCAAACCGGGGAAAGGACTGCTCAAGCGCCTTGCCGCCCTCGCCGGTCGGGTGACCATCGGCCGAGAGGGTCTGACCGATCGGCCCGACGGCGATCGTGCTCGAGGTCACCACCATGCCCATTTCGGACAACGTTCCGTGCCAGGCGATGGCGGCCCGCGCTCCGGACAGACGCCCGGCCGAGTAACTGACAATCGCGGCCGGCCGCCAGAACCACTCCTCCAGGAAGTGGTCGGTTAGGTTCTTCAATCCGGGCTGAACGCCCCAATTGTATTCGCCGGTGACGAAGATGAATCCGTCGGCCGCCTTGATCTTCTTTGCGAGCTCTTCAAGCGCCACGGGCGCCTGGCCCTTAGGGTACTCCTTATACATGCGGTCGAGGATCGGAAGGTTGATCGCCTTGGCGTCGATCAGTTCAGCGTCGTCGCCGCGGCGGCGCAGCTGGTCGACGACATATTCGGCAAGCCGGATACCCATCCGGTCGGAACGATAGGAGCCGTAGAAGACTAGGATTCGGTTGCTCATGGTCGTTAGTCCGCAGCTGGTTTGTGACGGTGCGGTTCGCCAACTGACAGCGGACCGCACCGGATGGTGGCTACTTCGGCAGCGGCTTGCCCGCCTGCTCGCTGACGATGTACTCCGCGTACCAGTCCGGCCAGTTTACGTCGTGCTCGCCGGTCAGCTTCTCATGCTCCCCGTGAGCTGCCGACGCACGGCGAAGCGTCGCCGCGAGGTCGGATACCGACGCGAAAGTCGTGTCACCCTCGACCCGGCCGGGAAGACGGTTGGTGACTTCCTGCAGCACCCAGCCATTGCCGTCCGGGTCGCTAAATGACGCGAACGATTGGTAGGTACGGCGCTGCGGATCCGGGCCGCTGACCCGGACGCTTCCGAACAGGTAGGGCTCATCGGTTCCAATGTGGACGCCGTCGCTGCCGTGGAACGCCTCGCTGACCTTGACGCCGCGCGCAAGCAGCTCCTTCCGGGTGGCCTCGATGTCGGACACGACCAGGTACAGGCCCTGGGCGGAGCCCGGCTTGGCCGGCGTGACGTTCTTGCCGAAGATCACCGAGGCGCCGGAACCCGGGGGCGTGAACTGGACAATGTGGAAGTCGCTGCCGTTGGTGAATTCGGCGTCAAAACGCCAGCCAAGCTTCGCGTAGAACTCCTTGGCGCGCGCAACATCCGAGACGGGGATAACGGCGAGCTCGAACTTCATGTCCGTCGAACGGACCTTGGCGGGGGCGACTGCTACTGTCATGGCTCTCTCCTGTTGTGTGCCTGGTGAATATCGGCGCCGCGATCACACCTGCGTGGCGACGTCGAGAATGGCCTGCGCGAACGCGCTCGGCGCTTCCTGGGGAAGATTGTGGCCGATGCCGCCGGTGATGTGCCGGTGCTCGTACTTGCCGGTGAACTTCTTCGCGTAGACGGCGGGATCGGGATGCGGCGCGCCATTGGCGTCGCTTTCCATGGTGATGGTCGGCACGCCGATGGTCGGCGCCAGGGCCAATTGCGCCTCGAGCTCGTCGTAAGCCTCCTCGCCCTGGGCCAATCCAAGTCGCCAGCGATAGTTGTGGATCACGATCGCGACATGATCGGGATTATCCAAGGCTTTTGCGCTGCGCTCGAAGGTGGTATCGTCGAAATCCCATTTCGGCGATGCAAGCTTCCAGATCAGCTTCGCGAACTCGCGGCGGTGCTTTTCGTAGCCGATGCGGCCGCGCTCGGTGGCGAAATAGAATTGATACCACCACTCCAGCTCGGCTTTCGGGGACAGCGGTACTTTGCCGGCCTCCTGGTTGCCGATCAGGTAACCGCTGACGGAGACCATCGCGCTGACGCGCTCGGGCCAGAGCACAGCCATGATGTTGGCGGTGCGCGCGCCCCAATCGAAGCCGCCGACGACTGCCTTCTCGATCTTCAGCGCATCCATCAGCGCAATCACGTCCGCTGCGATTGCCGAGGGTTGGGCGTTGCGTACGCTTGCAGCGGAAAGAAAGCGGGTCGTCCCATAGCCGCGCAGATACGGCACGATGACGCGATACCCCTGGGCGGTCAGGATGGGCACGACGTCGGCGAAGCTGTCGATGTCGTAGGGCCAGCCGTGCAGCAGCAGGACCGCTGGTCCGCTTGCGGGTCCGCTCTCTGCGTATCCGACGTTCAGAAGGCCGGCATTGATCTGCTTCAGATGTCCCAGTGAGGCACCGATCGCCGGCGGAGGTATCGTCGCATCCGCAAGTGCGGCGAGGCTCAGACGCGCGGCCGCAGGACTGGTCAATCCAATGCCGGTAGCGAGCGCAGCAGCGGCGCCGATGAACCCGCGGCGAGTTTGGTTGGCATCGTTGTGCATGGTGATTGCTCCCGTTGAGGCGTCGTGCCTCGCTGGCTCGGCCTCGTGTGGAAGCCATATGCACCGGGTCGGGTTCGTTGGCTCGTTAAGCGTTGTTAGACGTTGTCTGCGCGGCTTCGCCGCGACGGACACTTCACGCCGGCCAAGCGTCCTGGGGGCAGTCCCGGCGGCCCGCACGCTCCGGTGTGCGCACCCGGTCAAGACTCTGAAACAGAAGAATTTTTTGTCTCTTCCGCCTCTCCAAACAGCGATTAACAACACCTAACGGGCTATCCGGCGGCGTATGCGCGATGGTCAGACCACCAGGGCGAACGACGAAAGGACAGATCCAAAATGATTCCGCTGCTCACCGATGCGATCGAGGCCCATGGGGGCCTGGACCGCTGGAAGTCTCACCAGACGCTCACCGCGACCATCGTCAGCGGCGGCGACCTTTGGGCGCTCAAGGGCGTCCCTCAGGACCCGATCGCGCGAACGATGCAAGTCGAGCTGCATCAGCAATGGGCCTCCGTTGCGCCGTTCGGAAAAGGCAGGCATACGGACTTCACATCGGATCGCATCGCCATTCTTGCGGCGGACGGCAGCGTGGTTGCCGAACGATCCAATCCCCGCGCTTCATTTGTGCGGCACGACCTGCGGACGAGTTGGGACCCGCTGCATCGCGCCTATTTCAATGGATATGCGCTCTGGACTTACCTCACCACACCGTTCCTGCTCGCCATGGACGGTTTCAAGGTCGAGGAAATCGAGCCCTGGCGCGAGGGAGTGGAAACCTGGCGCGGCTTGAGGGCTACCTTTCCTGCGGACATTGCCAGCCACAGCACCAAGCAGGACTTCTATTTCGGCGAGGACATGCTTATTCGCCGACACGACTACCACGTCGATATTGCCGGCAGCTTCCCGGCGGCGCAGTACGTCTCCGACCCCGTGAACGTGGACGGCATCTGGATCCCGACCCGACGCAGGGCTTATCTGCGGGCCGATGACTGGAAGCCGATGCTCGATACGCTGATGGTGTCGATCGACCTCTCCGACTTCCGCTTCGGCTAGTTTGAAGCCTCGTCCAGCAGTTCGCGCGCAGCCTTCAGATCGGCCGTTTCGAACCCTTCTGTGAAACGGGCATAGGTCTCGGCCAATCCCTCCAGCGGCTTCGCCTTGAGTTCCTTGCGTCGAAGGCGGGCCAGCGATGTTTCCGTCCGCAGCCGCCACGAAAGCGCGCCTTGCTTCTCGGCCAGCCCGATCGAGGCTCCAAAGCTTGCTTCCGCCGCCTTCGCGTCACCACTGCGTGCCTCGAGTTCACCCCGCAGGCGAAGAAGTTCCGGTCCGTCGAAAGCTTCGCCGGCCGGCTCAATGCGGGCGATCGCCTCGTGCAGCATGCGCAGCCCCCCCGCCGGTTGGCCCAATTCCGCCAATCCCCGGGAAAGCTCGGAAATGAAAGCGGAAGCATACAATTCGTAACGGTCCGCATGCAGCCGCGGCAGCACGGCGTGCAGCAATTCGATTCCTTCCTCGAACTCACCGCGCGCGATCATCGTCTGCGCGCGAAAGCCGGCCGCCACGGCTTGATAGGGCGCCAACGCGTGGCTGGCGGCATGAGCCGAAAGGCGAGCGCTCATTTGTTCGACCGAGGACCAGTCTCCAACCCATCCATAGAGCGAAGCTGACCAGCAAAGCGCAATGCAATACATCACAGCGTCCCGCGGCGCGGCTTCCCCCGTCAAGGGTCGGGCGCATTCGACCGCCTGATCCGGGAATCCTCGTAACCAAAGCACGCGAGCGAGCGGAATCTGCGGCGTCCTCGTATATGCAAAATGGCCGGGTTGCATGCGGCGCAGCGCTTCATCGCCCGTAACTCCCTCCTCAAGATGCAGCTGGGCCGCGCGTTGGTCACCTATCAAGTGATAGGAAACGCCGACCAGGCCTTTGCCGCCGGCAATTCCTGCCGGATCTCCGATCGCCTGTGCGGTCCGTTCAGCTTCGAGGGCAAGCGGCAACAAAAGGCTGTAATCACCAGTCCTGCGATAGAACATGTTCAGCCGCGCCAGCAGCTTGAACTTGCTCGCGCCGTCGCCGAGGGCTTCAGCAATCTCAAGACCACGCCGCAGCGCCGCCTCAGCCTGATCGCTGTTGCGCTCGGTGAACATGAAAGCATGTCCGAGAGTCGCTTGCAGCTCCAGTTCCCATGCGCTGCCGCGGGTCGAATCGTCGAGCATGGTGAGCGCACGGCTTGACCAGAGACGCCCTTCGTCCAGCAGGTTGAGTTCTACAAACATTTTGGCGCACGCACCGGCCAGCGCCACGCGCAGTTCAGCGCCCTCATCGTTGGCAAAAGCCCAATTCAGCGCGGCGCGTGCGTCGGAAAACAGAAACCTTCGAGCTCGCAAACGCGAAACCTGCTCACTACCGCTCGTATCCGCCGCTGTCGTCTCCAGCGCGTGCTGGACATAACGTGCATGTCGGCGCGCGATACTCGTCGCCTCACCGCTATCGGCGAGTTTCTGCGTCGCATACGCCCTTGTGGTATCGAGAAGCCGATAGCGCGTCACAGCGCCGTCGGGCCGCACCGAAATCAGTGACTTGGCTACGAGTTGCTCCAACGACTCCACAATGCGTTCGGCCGGATCCCCCTTCTCGCCCGCGACCATGGTCGCTCCCTGCAATGTGAAGGGAGCGGCGAAAATGGCAAGGCGACGCAGAGTCATCCGCTCGCTATCGCTGATCAGGCCATAGCTCCAGTCCAGCGTTGCACCGAGTGTTTGATGGCGCGGAGGCGCCGTACGCCGGCCGCGCCACTCCAGCTTCAGTCGGCCGTCGAGCAGCGTTACCATTTCACGCAATCCATGCGTGCCTACCCGCACGGCGGCGAGTTCGATCGCCAGCGCAATGCCGTCGAGCTTGCTGCATATTTCGGCGAGAACCTCGGTGTCCTCGTCGGAAATCTCGGCGCGATGCCCCGCCGCGGCGGCGCGTTCAACGAACAGGCGCGCAGCCGGATAGACCAGCATATCGCTTGCGTTCAGCCCCGCACCCTGCGGTGGCCCCTCCAGCGGACCGAGCTCGAATATCTGCTCGCCTTCCACAAGCAACGACTCGCGGCTCGTAACGAGGGTGCTGACCCCGGGCGCCTCCTGGTGGATACGCTCCGCAATCCCGGCGATGGCATCGACGACATGCTCGCAACTATCGAGCACCAGCAGCAGGCGACGGTTACGCAGGTGACCGACGATACTGTCGGTCGGATCAGAATGGTGCACCACGAGGCCGAGGGCCCAAGCAATCGTGCCGGCGACAAGCGCCGCATCCTTCACCATACTGAAGTCGAGAAACCGAACTTGACCGTCGAATTGTGCCGAGAGCTCGTGGATCAACGCGATCGCAACAGTGGTCTTGCCGATTCCACCAGGCCCCCTGAGCGTGATGAAGCGTTCGGTCAGCAAACGCTGCGACACTTCCCGCACAACGTCATCCCGTCCGATCATCCGCTCCAGTCGGTGAGGCAAGACAGGCATAGGCGCCTCGGGGACGCTTGGCGCCTGCGAAACCGCCGGAATCGCATCTGCGATGCGCTGCACCGGTGCTACGAAGCAATAGCCGCGGCTCGGTACGTTGGTGATGTAGCGCGCCCCCTCCTTGCCGTCACCCAGCGCCTTGCGAACCTCAGCGATATGCACCCGCAAACTGATCTCTTCGACGACAAGACCAGGCCACGCGTGGGCCAGCAGCTCATTCTTTGATACGACATCGCCCGCACGGCTGACCAACAGGCGCAAGATATCCAGCGCGCGGCTGCCGAGCTTGACTGGCACCCCATCCCTTTCAAGCAGGCGCGTCTTGTCGTGTAGGGCAAACGGTCCGAAGGAGGCGATCTGCGCCTCGTTCGGAGTGCTCACGGGACTCGCTTGAGAATTGCTCGTTGTTTCAAGCCCGGTCACATGCGCTCACCTTTTTCGATGGCTGGCGGCAGCGATATTACTCCACCGCGTCAATTGCCACTGAGCTTCTGTGTCTCTCGAGAAGAACCGCACGACCTGCGCCGTTGCAACATCGTTTTAGACGGTTTTGCGGTCCGAGAATTAGCCGCACTTCTTGCGACGTGTAAAGATCGTAAACGGGGAACAAAGGCCTCCGAAAAACCTCTGATCGGGGCAAATTGTCACATTTTGCCCAATCTCGCTGCCCGATCGGCCGGCGGATCCAGGTTGCATTACGGCGACTTTCTTGAACGTAAGCAATCAGTAACAGCGCTTAACAACACCTAACGAGCAATTTTCCGGTTCTCCGGCGACATTCAAGCCACAAGCGGTGCGCCAACCAGATTGGTCCATCGCCAGATGAGGCAACGGAGAGCAAGATGCACAAGCCGCAGATTTCTGAAGTTGTCGACCAGGATCGGCGCGCACTGCTTCGCGGCGCTGCGATAGGTATTGCGATTGCCGGCATTCCTGGCCCGTTCCCACTTCACCGCGCCTTGGCCGAGCCGAGCGATGTAATTCGCCCGTTCCGCGTCAACTTCCCCAGTGAAGCTCTTGTTGACCTACGCCGTCGCATCGCTGCGACGCGCTTGCCCGACCGCGAGACAGTTCATGATGGGTCGCAAGGCGTGCAGCTCGCCCAGTTCAGCGAACTTGTGCGCTACTGGGCGACTGAATACGACTGGCGTAAGGCCGAAGCCAGGCTTAACGCCTTGTCACAGTTCACAACGACGATAGACGACGTAGATATTCACTTCATCCATGTCCGCTCACGTCATGCGAACGCGCTGCCGCTGATCATGACACACGGCTGGCCGGGCTCAGTTTTCGAGCTGCTCAAAACTGTTGGTCCTCTGACCGATCCGACGAGCCACGGTGGTCGCGCAGAAGACGCATTCCATCTTGTTTTGCCGTCGATCCCCGGCTTCGGCTTTTCCGGCAAGCCCAAAGGCACCGGATGGGGGCCGGAGCGCATCGCACGAGCCTGGGCCGAACTGATGAACCGCCTCGGCTACAGCCGCTACGTCGCCCAGGGCGGAGATTGGGGCGCGCCTATCTCAAGTGCAATGGCAAGACAGGCTCCTGCAGGATTGCTCGGCATTCACATCAACCTGCCCGCGGCCGTGCCGTCCGAAATCGCAGCGCTGCTCGCCAACGGCGCGCCTGCTCCGCAGGATCTCTCGTTGACGGAACGTGCAGCATTCGACGCGCTCTCCATCTTCTACAAGAAGTACCGGGCTTACGCCGCAATGATGGGCACGCGACCGCAGACCATCGGCTACGCGCTAACTGACTCTCCGGCCGGGCTGGCGGCCTGGATGTTCGATTACAACAACGCCGAACCGCTTCGCCTGCTCACCCGCGACGAGATGCTGGACGACGTCACGTTCTACTGGCTAACGAACACCGCGGTTTCATCCGCACGCATCTACTGGGAGACGGCAGGTCAGAGCGTCATCCTCTCTGCCGCTCAGAAGACAGCCGAAATTTCGCTTCCTGTCGCGATCACCGTTTTCCCGGACGAAGTGTATCGCGCTCCGGAGAGCTGGGCTCGCCGCGCCTACCGCAACCTCATCTACTTCAACGAAGTCGACAAGGGAGGTCACTTCGCTGCGTGGGAACAGCCCGAAATATTCTCCCGGGAAGTCGCCGCGGTGTTTCGGCCGCTCCGTCAACACTGACCTGAACCAGACATCGCAATCGCTGCAAGATACCAACCTGAACGAGGACAAGACTATAATGAAAACACTCCGCATAATCGCCGCAGCCGCGGCACTATTCGTCGCCACCGGCCCGACCTTGCCTGTGGCAAAGGCCCACGAAGTCACTCTGGGCGACATCAAGCGCACCAACCTGCTCCGAAACGACCTCAGTGCTGCCGGACGCGAGGTTATCCAGGTGCTCGTCGAGTTCGGCCCGGGCGTGAGCGCCGTCAGGCACACGCATCCCGGCGAAGAGCTCGTCTACGTCACGGAAGGCGCACTGGAGTATCAACTCGACGGAAGACCGCCGCTAACCGTCAAGGCCGGCGAAGTTCTCTTCATTCCGCACGGAACGCCGCACGCGGTTAAGAACGTCGGCTCTGTCAAGGCCGCCGAACTTGCCACTTACATCGTCGAGAAGGGAAAACCGCTTCTGATGCTGAGCGAGTGAGCAGCTCGAGAAAGCCGGGCTGCATCACAACAGCGAAGCACGCACATTCGAATTTGGGAGAAAGAACATGAGTAGCAGCTCTAAAACAATCAATATTCGTCGCCGGTGTAACGGCGGCGTCGCTATAGCAATCGCCGCTGCCACGGCGCTCGCCGCTTCAGTATCCGGCTCTTTCGGTGCGCCGGCATACACCCAAATTCTCTCCAGGCAAGAACTGAGGACCGACGTCGGCTTCCTCAAGATCGACGAGGAAATCACGCTCCGGAGAATGGTGGTCCACAACCCGAAGCCGAAGGGGACCGTTCTCTTCCTGCATGGATTTCCGGAGACGCTGTACGCCTGGAAGGATATCGCTCTTACCCTCGGCCGCGACTACGAAGTCCACGCTTTTGACTGGCCGGGGTTCGGACTTTCGTCTCGGCCGACGGTCGAGAGATTTTCGTACGCCCCACGGGACTTCGCGCGCGTTCTGAACGACTACATACGCAAGGCGGGCATCGAAACGTCGAAGCTCACGATCTACGCAACCGACATCGGCGCTCTGCCGGCTCTTCTCCTGGCTCAGCAAGAGCCCGGCATCGCAACGTCGATCATCGTCGGCGACTTCGCCCCCTTCGACAGGCCTCAGTACATGTACGAGAGCCTGCAGAGTCTGAAGGCCGGACCTTCGATGAATCAGGTCCGCGACTATCTGAACAATAATCGCGACGATATCCTCGAAAACGCGTTCAGAAGAGGCCTGCCCACGGAAGCGCAGTTTGATGTGCCGCGCGAATTCAAGGACGACATGTCACGCGCCTGGAGCCACGGCGCAATGACGACGGCGGAAGCTTTCTCGTACTACTACGCGCACTTTACGCGGGACCAGCACCATTTCGAAACGAACCTCGATAGACTCGAAGTTCCGGTAAAGATCGTGTGGGGCGAGAAGGACCTCTATATCAAGAAGGAGATGGGGATCGAACTTGCGGCGAAGATTGGCGCCGAGCTGACACTCCTTCCCGGCATCGGGCACTACCCTCACCTCCAAAGTCCCAAGCAGACCATCGACGAGGTTCGCGCCGCATTTCGGTGACTGACTCGAAAGTATCACCCCCACGCGCCAGTGGCGCAAACAAGGAGAAGTACCATGTCCATCTCTCTCAAAGGTGTCGCAGTCGTTACAGGTGCCTCCGCCGAAATCGGTGCGGTTTATGCCGACCGGCTGGCTCGCCGGGGGTACGATCTCATCCTTGTCGCACGCAATCAGGCCCGGCTCGACCAGTTGGCGGCGCGCATCGCCGGCGACACGGGCCGTACGATCGAGACTGTTGCCGCGGACCTGAACAACAAAGTGGATCTGAAGCGGATCGAGACGATCGTCGCCAAAGACCCCATCACCATGCTGGTCAATAACGCAGGCGTCGGAGGGCTCGAGCCGCTATTGCAATCCGATGTCGATGCCATGGAAGAGATGGTCAATCTCAACGTCACCGCGCTGATGCGGCTCACCTACGCCGCTGCTCCCGCGCTCGTCGCCCGCGGAGGCGGCGCGATCATCAACATTGCCTCCGTGGTCGCAATCGCCCCGGAAGTCCTCAACGGCGTCTATGGCGGAACGAAAGCCTTCGTGCTCGCGCTGGGCCAGTCGCTTTACAAGGAACTGGCTGACAAGAACGTGCGGATCCAGACAGTGCTACCTGGCGCAACCGCGACCAATTTCTGGGACGCTGCCGGAGGCGCCGTCGACGATCTGCCGTCCAGCACCGTCATGACGCCGGATGACCTCGTTGACGCGGCGCTAGCCGGCTTCGATCAGGGTGAAGTTGTCACCATCCCGTCGCTTCCAGATGCATCGGACTGGGCCCACTACGAGGCGGCGCGGCAGAAGCTCATACCGAACCTTTCCCTCAGCTCAGTTCCGCCGCGATACCGAGCTGCGGCTGCGGCCTAACACGTTCTCAACAATACGGAGGTTACCATGTCACTGTCCAATATCACCGCCTCAACGCACGTCGTCATTTCCGGTTGGCGCAACCAAACAGAGCAAGTGCTCCTTTACGCCGAACCTCTCAGCCGGTTCTCACTCTACGCCTCGCTTGCGATCATTTACGCCTGGTTCGGTGGCATGAAGTTCACCGAATACGAGGCACAAGGTCTGGTGCCACTCGTGGAGAACAGCCCGCTCCTGAGCTGGTTCTACGCCGTGTTCTCGGTGCGCGGCTTCTCTACGTTCCTTGGTTTCCTCGAAATCAGCATCGGTCTGCTGATCGCCCTCAGATTGGCTAGCCCGATTTTCTCTGCAGCCGGCGGTCTTCTCTCGGCCGGGCTCTTCATCACAACCGTCAGCTTCATGATCTCGACGCCCGGCGTGGTGGTACCGGAGCTCGGGCCGCCGGCAATCACGGTCGCGCCGGGTCAGTTCCTTCTCAAGGACGTCGGCCTGTTCGCCGTGTCGTTCTGGATATTCGCTGACTCGCTGAAGGTCATAGTTCGCAGGTGAGCAGGCTTGCCGCACCAGAGCATCAGCTCTCCATGCAAGCAAAGGACAACACGATCATGAGAACGCGGTCCATTTTGAGTGCGGCGTATGCTGTCCTAACCATCGCCATGGCGACGCCAGCCGCCGCCCATGGCGTCGGCGAAACGGTTACGCCGCATTTTCAGCAGACCATACCTAACATGCCAGGCAAGTCGCTGATCGCCCTTGTTGTTGACTACACGCCGGCATCGCCATCGCACGTCCACGCCAAATCTGCCTTCATCTTCGGCTACGTCCTGTCAGGCGAAGTTGAGTCGCAGGTGAATGACGGACGCAGGCGAGTTTATCGCTCCGGCGAGATCTACGAGACGCCGGGCTCGCGAACAATTGCGCCTACTGCCTCAACATGCACACCCGCAGTCTGCTCAAGAAGGGAGAGAAGATCGAGAGGCTCGCGCTAGTGCAAGCTTGGCGGGAATCTTGCAATCTCTTTGACACGCGCGAACGCGCCGCCTTTGCATGGGCCGAAACGGTGACGCGGGTCGCTGATACCAATGTGCCGGATGAAGCGTACCAGGCCGCCCGCACAGTTTTCGAGGAACGCGAGCTCGTCGACCTCACGATCGCAATCAGCCTGATGAACGCCTACAACCGCATGGCAATCAGCTTCCGGAAAGCGCCCGAGGCCGCGCTCACGCAAGCTTCAAACTGAGCTAGGCTTTGTAGCATATCACCAGGTGCCAAACGACGATCCAGAACCAGGATCTTCTACTATTTAGGAGGATCAGGATGACACTACTGTACCGGCTTCTTGGCTCCATTCTGTTGGAGGCTTGCTGCGGCATCGGCGGAGTTGTCGCGGAAACGGCACTGACGTCCTCGGACGCGCCGAAAACGCTCACCATCGAGCAGGAGAAAAATCTCACGGATGCAGCCGGTTCTGAGTTTAAGGAATGCGCGGCCTGCCCCCTCATGGTGATAGTCCCTGCAGGTAAATCAATCTTGGGCTCGCCTGAAGACGAGGCCGGCCGGACCAAGGGAGAGCGTCCTCAGCACGAAGTTACTATCGCAAGAGCCTTTGCCGCGTCCAAGTACGAGGTAACTTTTGATCAGTGGGACGCCTGTGTTGCAGCTACTGTTTGCCCCCGCGTTTTGGACGCATGGGGTCGGGGAAACATGCCTGTCATGAATGTGAGTTGGGGGGACGCCAAACATTATGTGACTTGGCTTTCGCGTCTCACAGATAAGGAGTATCGGCTCCTGACGGAGGCCGAATGGGAGTACGCGGCGCGTGCTGGTTCGAACACACGTTAATCGTGGGGAGATGAGCCCGGAATCGGCAACGCCAACTGCAGCGGATGCGGCGGCGCTTGGACCCTGCAAACCGCCCCTGTAGGATCGTTTCGGCCGAACGCCTTTGGTCTGTATGACATGGAAGGGAACGTCTGGGAGTGGGTCGACAACATTTGGCACGACAGTCACGAGGGTTCGCCGGCAAATGGCGCGGCTGGGCTTCAGGGAGGCGATCCAACCTATCGCGTCATTCGAGGAGGATCCTGGCACAATGAGACCGAGCTCGTCCGAGCTGCCACCCGGTTCAAGCGCCACAGCAAGGTCCAGTTTGACACACTCGGGTTTAGAGTTGGGAGAACCATGGGGCCATAACGATCCGGTACCACAAAACGGTCGTCGAACCTCCCTGAGACGATCTCGGCGTACGTGCTGCCTCCGATGAAGTCGCCTGTCGTAACGAACCTAAAAAAATCTCGTTCGAGGGGACGAATCCTGCGCAGGTGAAATTGCTACAACAACCATTTCAGCGAGACAATGTCTGACAAGGGCCTTAGAACGACAGCGCAACGTCCATATATTGCGCTAAGGGGCAGTGGTCGTCCGGCCGTCGAACACAGGTTGCCGCGACTACGTCAACAGCGGACTTTGGCGGCTTGGCAGTCCGGGGCTGCTTTGCCATTATCCTAGATTCTCTCGGAAATCCACTGGTTGTCCTGCTAACCAGGGATTACGATGATGGACGCACACGGGGCTGAGATGTGGACATCAGCTTAGTTCAGAAAAATGTAGCGGCGGTGGCGGCCGGATGGTCTTCCGAATTGGCGGCAAGATTGGAACGGCGCGCGCTCGACAAGTCGGATTTTGCGACGCTGCGGGAGGCCGGCCTCACCCTGACCGGCGTGCCAGAAGCGATGGGAGGGGTGTGGCAGAGCGGAGCGCGGTCTACACGCGCAACCGGTGCGTTGTTTCGCGCCCTCGCCCAAGTCGATCCTTCGGTCGCGCTGGTCGCGACCATGCACCCCACGGTGCTAGCGGTGTGGCTCGAGGACCCGCTCGAGCCGCCGCTCGACCCTGTCGGCTGGCGCGAGCAGCAAGACCGCGTGCTGACCGCGGCGAAAGCGGGGCATTGGTTCGGCACCATCTCCTCCGAGCCAGGCGCCGGCGGCGACCTGATGGCGACCCGGGCGACCGCAGAAAAAGCAAGCGACGGCGGCTGGCGCCTGACAGGCGACAAGCAGATGGGTAGCGGGTCGGGCATGACGTCGTTCATGATGACCGTCGCAGTCCCTAAAGGAGAGTCTGCGCCCGATATCTTTCTGCTCGACACGCGTGCATTGCCCTGGGACGGCTCACGCGGCGCTACGCTCGTCCGCGCGTGGGACGGTCACGGAATGGCCGCGACGCAGAGCCACGCGTTTCGCTACGAGGGTGTCCCAGTCGAGCGACACGCTCAACTGGGCGGCGCCATCAAGTTGGTACCCCGGGTCCTGCCGGTCATTGCCTACATGTTTTCCTCCGTGATTATGGGTATCCTCGATGCCGCGCTGGCTGAAGGCCGCCTACGTCTGCAGCCTCGCATGGAACGGATGTCAGCATTCGAGCGAGTGAGTTGGACCAAGGCCGTCAACGACATCTGGTTGGCAGAGCAGGCCTTCGAAGGCATGGCGCGCGCGATCGAGAGCGGTGCAGCGTCACCCGGCGTTGCGCGGGGCAAGCTCGCCATCGCCGAACTAGCAGAAGCTTCCTTGCTGTCGATCTCCAAGGCGATCGGAGGGGCGAGCTATTCCCGATCGAGTCCGTTCGGGCAATGGTCGCAGGATGTGCGCGCACTCGGTCTGCTTCGTCCGCCCTGGGCGCTCGCCCATCACCAGCTATTCGAAGCGAGCTTCAAAGATTGAGACCTCGGACCCGTCACCAACGTCAGCTTTGAGAGCCTCTTGGACATTCCATAACCGCTCATTCCGCGAATCTGCCGTCTTCTCTAGACTTCTGCGTCGCCTTCGCTGATCAGAAAAGTAATCGGGTCACCCGGCAGAGCGTCGCCGGGAAATTGCCTCCGAAGCTGGTCAAGCAGCCGAGCCGCTCTGTGGTCTCCGCTCAACGCCATATTGTAGATTTTACGCAGGTAAAGTTGCCAGCGTGGCACCATGAGGCGGCAACCATCTATCTCAATCGGCACCCGCTCCCAGGCAACCTTCCGAAATAGATGTCCTTCGGACAGCTTGGTCTGGTCCTGTTTTGGACGTCCTTTGGGATTGCCAGAACGGCCCTTCCTAAACTGAGTGTCCTTGGGAGGACTGCAGTACCCGACGCTCACGGATTTTCCTTCGGCTTAGCTGAATCTTTTTGCGTGAAGTAGTCGTCGGGACGAACCTCGAACCGTACCTCAGACGGGCCTTGCGCTTCGGGGCCAAAATACTTGGCGGCCATTCTCGCGATCAGTCTCGCTGCCTCAAGGTTGCCTTTGATCGCTTTCTTGAACAGCTGCTGAAACAGGACTTCACCCTGGAGCATACGCTTGGGCTTTCCATCCACCATGAGGACAATTTCTTCGTTGTCAAAGTGTTGCAGGATCTTCCCGGTATCCTTTTGTGGAGCGCGGCGCTTTGGCCTGCCGCTCGGATTGCCCGACTTCCCTTTCTTAAAGCGCGTCTCAGTTGGCGGCTTGCCGTAGCCGATCTCATACGGCTTTTCCGGTTTACTGCTCATTGGCCGCCTCCTTTTCCGCCTCGATTTCACGGAACGGTCTGCCGTTAACCGAGAGAACGGCATCACGCCCTGTCAAATTCTGCCAGCGCCGAATGGCGGTATCGATGTAAAGCGGATCCAGCTCCATCCCCCTGCAAACACGGCCGGTTTGTTCCGCCGCCAGAAGCGTCGTCCCGCTGCCCAAGAAGCAGTCAAGCACGATGTCGTCCCGATGGGAGCAGTCCAGCAGAGCATCCATTACAAGCTCGATAGGTTTTGCCGTGGGATGCAGCGCGAGCAGATTGTTGCCCTTGCGCGCCTTGGCGCTGGCGCTGTCGTACTTCCAAACGTTTGTGCGATTGCGTCCGTGTTTGCCAAGCTCGATATTGTTGATGTGGTGCCCGGTGCCAGACTTGAAGATGAAGATCAATTCGTGCTGGGAACGGTAGAGTGACCCCATGCCGGCATTGCTCTTGACCCACACCGCAACGTTCTTGAGCTCAGAATAGACTTCGCGGCCTGCCGTAAGCAGTTCTTCGGAATGACGCCAGTCCATGCAGATGAAGTGTATGGCGCCACATCGGCTGTGCTTGGCTAGCAATCCACAATTCTTGACCAGGAATTGGATGAACTCATTCCGGCTGAGTTCGCCAACGCCCTGCGCGAATTCGCGATGCCGTACTTTTCCTTTCCCCGAAACGTGACCTTGCACGGGCACATTATAGGGCGGATCGACGAATACTACGTCAGCATGGTCGTCCTCCATCAAAAGGGAAAATGCCTCTTCAGAGGTGGCGTCTCCGCAATGGAGACGATGGTTGCCGAGATGCCAGGATTGCCCCACTTCACAAACCGGAATGCCGGTAGCAGCCCCGACTTGATCGTCGTCGACCAAAGAGCTCCGGTTCTCTTCCAGCTTCAAAATGCCCAGGTCGATTTCGGGCAAGGTGAAGCCGGTGATAGAGAGATCGAAATCAATCTCAAGCTCCTTTAGCTTAAGAAAGTCTTCGCCGAGGAGGCGCTCGTCCCAATGCGAATGCTGCGCTAGCCTGTTGTCGGCCAATCGGAACGCCTTCAACTGCCCCGGAGAAAGATGCCGAATCTGAATCACCGGGATCTGCGGCATCCGAAGCTTCTTGGCCGCAAGGACGCGTCCATGCCCAACGATGACCTCACCTTGGTCGTCCGCAACGACCGGCATCAAGAACCCGAATTCCCGGATCGAATCCGCGAGCTGATTGACCTGCTTCTGGGGATGCTGGCGCGGATTTCGCTTATCCAGCACAAGATCCGCAATTGCACGGTATTCGATGCGCACGTCTACCAAGCCAGCGTTCGTCGCCGCTGTTTGTTCATCTTTCTTCACTTTCAAACCTTGCTGTTCCACTTGCCGATCCGGAGTGAATCGGTCAGTGGAAAGCGTCGATGCACCGGGTAAACTCGGTGTTAAGCTGACGGTCATCATTCCATAATATTGTGTAATTTCAATGGCTTATATGGTAAAATAATTTTAATGATTACAGCAGATTTGCCAGTTAAGCGGGATTCGCGGACGAGAATCAGCAGTTCTCGGCAAGAAAAATAGCAATGAGATTGCTCGAGATTTCGCTCGACATTCCCGCGACACGGAGCGTGTATGACCGTCAAGGATGGCTCGCCATCGCGGGTTAGAGGTCGCTTTGCCCTGCCGATCTGGGGGGGCGCCAATGGCAGCTCAAGGATGAGCTGTATCGTTCTGGACTCATGGCTTCCATCTCATCGCCCTCCAGCCCCGCTTCGGGGCTCGTGTCAGTGACAGCACGTGATGCTGTCCTTGCCCGGAGAGCCAGATGGCCAAGACTGATCCGAAACCTGCAAAGCTTACGACGAACAAGAAAACCCCTTCCGCCCGCGCCACCGCCGAAAAGGCACAGGCAGCGAAGGGCCGTACCCACACTCGGCCGAAATTTCAGCCTCAATCCAAGCAGGAAAGAGTCCTTGGGCTACTAAAGCAGCCTAAGGGTACGACCATTGCTACCATTACCAAAGTGACCGGCTGGCAGCCACACTCGGTGCGCGGCTTCTTCTCAGGCGTTGTAAAGAAGAAGTTGCAACTTACGCTCACCTCGGAAAAGACTGGCGATGAGAGGTTCTATCGCGTCGCCAAGTCAGGCGCAGCAGCATGAAGCGGGACTGGCCGGCGGGCGCTCCTGCGAACCCTGAAGTCGAGGCCGAACTGGAGCGCTTGCCGGCCACTCCCATCGTCGAACTTCGGAGACGTTATCGCGAGCTGTTCAAGAACGAACCGCCAAAGGCGTTCGGCCCAGATCTCCTGAGACGCAGCATTGCCCACCGGATTCAGGAGCATGCGTACGGTGGGCTGTGTGCACCGACCCGGCGGCTCCTGGATCAGCTGGTCAAAGCGGCAAGTTCCAAGCCCGACGCTCGACTGGACCTGCCGCGGCGGATCATGCCGGGTTCCGAGCTGGTGCGGACGTGGAATAGGCGGACCCACCGGATCACTGTTCTGGAAAAGGGCTTTGCCTATGGAGGTAAGACTTTCGGCAGCTTGTCGGAGATCGCCACGTCAATTACGGGGACCAAGTGGAACGGCCCCCGGTTCTTTGGACTCAGGTCAACCAAGTCCGGCGGAAGCAAAAACGATGCCGGCTGAACCAGTAAAGCCACTGCGCTGCGCCATCTACACGCGCAAGTCGACCGAATATGGCTTGGATCAGGACTTCAATTCGCTAGATGCCCAGCGGGAGGCCTGCGAGGCCTACATCAAGAGCCAAGCATCCCAGGGCTGGCAGCTCCAGCCTCAGCATTACGACGATCCGGCCTACTCTGGCGGCAACCTGGATCGCCCTGCCCTAAAGCGGCTGCTCAACGAGATTCAGCTCGGCCGGGTTGACGTCGTCGTGGTTTACAAGATCGATCGTCTCACCCGGTCCCTTGCGGATTTTGCCAAGCTGGTCGAGACCTTTGACGCCCACTCGGTGTCGTTTGTAGCGGTCACTCAGCAATTCAATACGACGACCTCGATGGGCCGCTTGACGCTAAATATCCTGCTGTCCTTTGCTCAGTTCGAGCGAGAGCTGGCTTCCGAGCGCGTCAAGGATAAGATCGCGGCCTCCCGCAGGAAAGGAAAATGGACCGGCGGCACTGCCCCGCTTGGTTATGACGCCAGGAACAAGAAGCTGGCTGTCAACAAATCAGAGTCCCAAACGGTTCGAACGATCTTTCAACAGTACCTTGAGGTCAAATCATTTGGGAGGCTGGTCCGCGAACTCGACCGACGGCACATCGTTACCAAGCTGCGCGATACCAAGGATGCGAAGTATCGCGGTGGAATTCCCTTCACCTACGGTCCCTTGGCCCACCTGTTGAAAAGCCGCATCTACCTCGGCGAGGTCCACCATGGCGGCAAGTGGTTCAAGGGAGAGCATGACGGTATCGTGGATCGAGGGACCTTTGACCGAGTGCAGCAACTTCTGAAGGAGAACGGCGCCCAGCGAGGCAATAAATTCTCAGATAGCGGTGCCCTATTGAAAGGCAAGCTATTCGACGATAAGGGCAACCGGATGGGCCCGACCTTTACGAGTAAGAAGGGGGTACGATATCGCTTCTACATCAGCACCGCTCTTCGCGGCCGAAAGGAAATGGCCGGCTCGATCACTCGGATCTCGGCGGCGGAGATAGAAGATATCGTTGAATCCGAGGTTCGCAAAAAGCTGAATATGGACGACACCGCGGTCAACCATGTGTTCGAACATGTCCAGCGCGTCACGATCGCATCGGCCAAGATTCAGATCGTGCTGGCTAACGCAGATAGTGCTGAACGCCCGATCGAGATTGGATGGTCGCCGAAACCAAAATCGCATGCGCAGATCGAGCATGCAAACTCCGTAACGAACGCGGACCCGAAACTCGTCGGAGCGATAGCGAGGGCACGCGGATGGCTCGACCAATTGTCGAACGGAAAATACGCTTCGATCGAGGCGTTGGCTGCAGCCGCAAACTACAATCCCAAAGTCATCCGGCTCGGTCTAAGGCTGGCCTTCCTCGCGCCAGAGATGACCGAGGCGGCACTCGCGGAGACAGCGGACTTCAGGCTGCAGCACATCCCCAAAACGCTCCCTCTATCTTGGCGCGATCAACGTCTGGCGATCGATTGAATTCACCCACCGAGTGTTATGGAACATCGAGCTCGACTGATAAGCTTTGTGTAAATTGCTTATCAGCTGGCCGACTGACTCCGTTCGCGACCAAACCTTAAGTAAGCGAATTGACTCCGTTGCGCTGTTTTCGAGAACGCTGTTCCAGATCAAAAAATAGAATAGGATCAATAGGACGGCACATCGAGGCGATAGTTCAACCCTGTCAGACATCGGCTGACCCGCTTCCAAGTTCGAGTTGGAGGTTATTGCGATGAACCGTGCGCTGCGCGGTGCGCGCTTCAGGGGGCAGGAGCGCGAGGAGGATGGCTGGGTAAATGCCTAGCCGCCGCCCCCACGCCCGCGAGCACCGTCGATTCCGCTTGAAAGCATTTCTCTGCGTAGCACGCCGGAGGTCGGTTGCGAAGTCGATATTCAGCCGATTGTCAGCCAAGTCGGGTTGGCCGACGTGCGGAAGATCTCGCTCGCAAGCCGGGCAAGTTCAGGCATTGGGAATTGGCCGTCCGTGCGCAGTCAGCGTTGGCGGCAAAATTACGTTCGCCGGGCAGCTGATTCTCTGGCAGGACTCAAAATGGCGGCGCCATGCCAACGAAGCGCGGCATTCGGCCAATCTTAATCTCCGAGGAAACCGGATTTTCTACTATGCGCACGCGTCTCAGAAGGGCTTTCACCATAAGTGGCGCGATATGCCGCAGAAAATTCGCTCATGTGCCAAAAACCGTGAGCCCGAGCAATGTCAGAAATCTTGATTGGCCGCGCGGACGCGAGCGATTGTCTCACCGACCATAGTCGGCGCAGGCGCAGGTATTGATGCGCGCTCATTCCACGTACCGCTGTGGTCGCGGTTTGCAAGGTTCTCAGAGATGAGCCGCAAGCCCGTGCCAGTTCGTGAAGGTATATGTCTTCAGCTTGATGGTATCGAAGATACTCATCCATCCGTCGCACAATGAGCCGATATCTCTCGAACTGGGCCATCGACTCACGACATTCGAGTACATGGCCTGGTCCAGCGACGACAGCAGGCTTTCTTCGAACGAGCGCAGGACGGCTGGCTGAATGGGGTCGGATTGAAGTGAGGTGAAGGTAAGCAGGCTCTCGACCGTGCGCTGGAAGGAGCGCAATGCTTCGGCATTCATAACATCGAGCATGCAGATGGGATCTGAAGAGGCTGGCCAACCACATTGTGATGTTGAAGGGGGTAGATGGAGAATAGCAAAGAGGTTGCCCTTAGGCTCAAATATTTCGCAGGCCGCGCCATCCTGGACGGTCATCAATCGAGAGGCGTTTCCCGTGACGCCATTCACCCTCACATCTACCGAAGGAAGCAGAGGGACGACGCAGAGCAGGCCGCTGATTCGATAATTAACTTCAAGGATGCGCGGAAATGTCCTTTGGACCGTCAACGTACAGTGCGGCAGAGCAACACGAGCGCGGGCCGACGCGCAGCAACCGCTCGTCGGGGTATTGCGGGCGTCGCCAAGTGTGTCCAATGCCTCGAATGCATCCAGTGTCGGAAATTCAATAAAATCAAGCGCTGGTGTGGCCTTCAATCCTCGCAGAAGCATGCTGATTTGTCGGCAATATCAAAAAGGGCAATCGCAAGCTGATTCGGTGATTGTAGCCGCGGCATCGTGGCCGGACATCCGTAAGAATGCGGAGGCTCCAGTCCGATGGTGAGGAGAAGCGAAGCCCAGCCGGCACAGCAGGCCACGCCTCCCGGCCAGCGGGCTCTTGCTTTCATCATTTGCTTGCAGGCGATCCCCGCGCGAGCTGCGCCGCTTGTTGCAGGCTGATGCCGTTGGCCAGCGGGTCGGCGTGACGGTGAATCAAGCGCCACTCGGTCCCGTCACGCCGGTAAACGAGTGTAACGCGCAACGCCCATTCTTGCGCTGGCAACCCTCCGACTTCGACTTGGTCCCGCTCGATCAGCGCCAGAACCACCATATCCTGCGAACCATAGGATTGGATCACCTCGTGCTTGTGCGTGCCGTTCTTGAAGAACAGCGCCATTCGATACCATTTTTCGGGGGTGTACTGCGAGGCTGCAGAGGGCTCTCCGCCGAATGGGGACATCAGCGTGAAATCGTCGGTGATGGCGACCATCGCCCGATAGGTCTCGGCGTCTCCGCGCATCAGCGCCGCGTTCGCTTGTTGGCTATGGGCAAGCAGCTTGGCAATGACGTCATCGGCTGTGGCCGCTTCAGCTACGACAAGCGGCATCACGGCCATCGCTGAGAGGGCGTGACGGCGCGAAAACGGTCGTCCTGGCGCTTGATCAGAGGGCATAAGTTGCTTTTTCGACATGCAAATCTCCTGTCTCAGATGCGCCCGCCTCTAGTGAACGGGTGGAACGCCGGATGAGTGCCCCTTTCAAGGTAATGAAGCCAGTGATAAGATCTCACGACCATGCTGAATGCAGCTCAGCTCCTGCGTGTCGATGTCGGTCTCCTTGTGGTGTTCAACACCGTGTTGGAGGAGCGTCACGTCGCGCGGGCCGCAAAAAAACTCAATCTCACACCTTCTGCAGTAAGCCACGGACTTAGTCGGCTGCGACGATTGCTTCAGGATCCATTGTTTCTCAAAACCTCGACTGGCGTGAAGCCGACAGAGCGCGCCGTCGCGCTCGCCGGTCCGGTCGCTGATCTTCTTTCGCGGGTCGAAGGTATCATGTCTTCTGCCGGGCCCTTCGACCCGAGAACCGCGCGGCGATCCTTCAAAATCGGCGCACCTGATGCGCTGGCGGCTGTCTTTCTAGGGCCCCTTGTTTCACGTTTGGCTGGGGACGCGCCGGGGATCGACATTCGACTGCTGCAACTAATGCCGCAACATCCGGGCAGAGCGACGAGGCAGGTGTGGCAAGATACGTTGACCGAGCTGGACGCACATAGACTCGATATTGCGGTCTTGCCCATTGGTACGTTGCCGTCACGTTACGTCGAACGGCTGCTGTTCGAGGAAGATTTCGTCATCGCGATGCGTAAGGGTCACCCGCTGGTACGCACACTTACCCTTACCTCTTACGTCAAAGCGCAACATCTTCTGGTATCCGCTATCGGTGATGCGCTAGGTATCGTCGATATTCGGCTGGCCGAACAGGGACATTCGCGGCGTGTGGCGCTGACAGTGCCAAATTTTATGATGGCGCTGGCGCAGCTCGCGGAAAGTGATCTGATCGCGACGTTACCACGTCATCTCGTTGCGCAGCATGCAAAGCGCTTTCATCTCGTAGCGCGTCCCATGCCGTTTCGCTGGACAGCCGACTCGGTACGCATCGTCACCTCACGAGCCGCGATGGCCGATGCTGGAATCGTCTGGCTGTTCGAGATCTTAACGAGCTGTATCAATCGGCATTCGATGAGGCGCTCAAAAGCAACATAGTACGAAGGCGCGCATTTTGCCTTTTGGCGGACATTTGCGCCGGGGCGGCCAATGCATGCCACCCCGCCTATACGATTGTCCGGCGTTGATCCTGAAACAACGCGGCCGAACACGGCTACAGGAGAACAAGCTTGAGGAGATGAAGCTACGGCTGTTCGCTGCTGCAGTCGAACACAAGAACTGGTGGGCTGAGGAATCAAAGCGCATAAGATTGGCCGGCGAGCGGGAGCCCGACTTCTTATATCACCCCGATAAGCTGCACATTAATTACGCGAATGGCACTGTCGCGTACCTCGGAATGACCGAGGACGAGAAAAAATACATCGAGATGATGAATCGCCTGAAAGGACTGCATCAATGGGCGGCATTGGATATACTGAAAGAGGATCCACCGCTGGAGCAGGAGTATCTCAAAGATACTTGGGATGAACTAAGGCATTGCCTTATGATCATTGCGAAGTTTGATGCGTCGATGGGTATGCCGCCGTGGCCGACGGAACCTCCCGACTGTCCCAATGAGAAAGAACTGGATGACCTGGAGAAGCGCATCGTGAAGGAACGTGGTTTCACAAAGAAACCAAAAGGAAAGTTATAATCTCTCGGCGTTCTTTTTCATCACGTCGAGAAGCGATGCAGTGGCTTCGCCGGCAGCCTCGCCATCGCGAATGGCTTGCAGCCATTTCAACCTTGATCCAACTTTTTAGGAACCGCACGTACACAGCTTCATTGCAACGTGTCAGCTTGAGTAAGCCTCGATAGATGTGTGTCCATTCGGTATCAGCGAAGGCATGAACGTCGTATCCGGTGAGTTCGGATATCGGACCAGGCCTCGCCGCTGAAATGTCTGCGGATCTCCCCCAGTCAGCTTCCGCCCGGTCAGCACCCTCTTGCGCGCTGAACTGAGCCAAAAATCGCGAATTCGTACTGCCTTTGTCCAACTCGTCTCCGATTGCGACCATAATGTTGACGATGGCACGGTTGAAGTACCAATCCGGGGCCTCGAGCATCGCGTGATTTCGGTACGCATCCGGCGACGGCCCCTAGTCAGGTCGCTTTGGGCGGATAACCGATTGCGCTGAGGCGGCGTGAGCGACGCTCTGAGGGCGCCAGTTCCAAGGCAGAAGTTCGTGGATGCGCCTGGCGGAATGATCCGGCAGCCGCGCCAGCACGTCGGCGAGCCAATCCTGTGGATCGATGTCGTTGAGCCTGGCGGTGGCGATGAGGGTGTAGATCGCCGCCGCACGCCGGCCGCCCTCATCGGAACCGGCGAAGGTCCCGTTTCTTCTGCCGACGGCGACAGCCCGTAGCTCGCGCTCGGCGGCATTGAGGCGTCCCAGCGGATGAGGCAGTGTCTGACGGCCTTGGTCATATCGTTGTTTTTGGAGAGCGCGCTGTTCGCGCAACCACGCACGTCGACGATCAGAGGGCGGCTGCGCTTCTGGCGCACGCGCCGGCGCTCCTGCGAAGCAAGACCGTTGATCTCACGTTCGATAGCGAACAGGACATCGATGCGCTTGACCGCTTCGGCGGAGATCAGCGCCTTGCTGAGCCACCCGAGATCGACGAACTTGCGCCTGCCATGTGCCCAGCACGCAGCTTCGACGATCGGACCTGGCTTGCGATTGGCCTCGTAGAGCCTGCCGAAGCCGGCATGAGCACGCCTGCATGAGCCCGGCATAGCCCGCCAGGTGCTGCTCCGGATGCTCTCGCCACGATCCGGCGAATAGAAGAACGTGGCCGCCGGTTAAAGCTGTTTCGGGACTTTCTTGCAAACAAGGCCGTCAAGGCTGGCAAAAAGCAGACCGGCGGCAAGGTCAAAACCGGCCAGAACTAAAGGCTCCGACCAGCGCCTGGGAGCGCCTCACCGATCTGAGCATCTTGTTATCGTAACCCCTTGAAAAGAGTGACAAGATTGCTCGCAAATCCACTCGACTTCAGGGCCGAACGGAGCGGTACTGCGTTCCCTACAAGGAGGGTCTCGTGGATACCGCAACCATGCATGAAGCGATCAAAGTCTGCCTCAAGCAGATCAACATCAACTTGGCAGAAGCTGGGCGGGTGGCCCAGGCAGCAGAAGCCTGCGCCTTGGCCGGATGCGTTGCCGAGGGCGTCAAGGTCTCCATGAACATCGAGCAGCTGCTCTACGAAGCGGGCCGGCTGCAGGATGCCGCTTGCCTGATGAATCGTATCGCCCGGGACTGACGGCCTCCCATTCCTGCTCTCCAGCCTCGCCTTGGCGGGGCTCGTGTCAGTGGCAGCACATGATGCTGTCTCCGCAAACGGAGAGCCAGATGGCCAAGACCAGATCCAACCCGAAATCCGCAAAGACGGCGGCGAAGAAGGATGCCGCTCCTGCCCGCACCACCGCGGGCAAGACCCAGAGCGCGAAGATCGCTTCCCAATCCCAACCGAAAGGCAAGTCCCCGTCGAAGCAGGAAGAGGTCCTTTGCGCTGCTTCGACAGCCCAAGGGGACCACCATTGATGCCATCACCAAGGCCACGGGCTGGCAGCCCCACTCGGTGCGTGGCTTCTTCTCCGGTGTCGTGAAGAAGAAGCTCAAACTGTCCCTCATCTCCGAGAAGGTCGGCGATAGCAGGCTTTATCACATCGCTAAGCCGGGTGCCGCGGCATGAGGCAGGACTGGCTGGCGGGTGCTCCTGTAAACCCTGAAGTCGAGGCCGAGCTGGAGCGCCTGCCGGCCACTCCCATCGTCGAACTTCGCAAACGCTACCGGGAGCTGTTCAAGGGCGAGCCGCCGAAGGCGTTCGGCCCGGACCTCCTGCGCCGCAGCATCGCCCACCGGATTCAGGAACGGGCCTATGGGGGTCTGTCCGCCTCGACCCGGCGCCTCCTCGACCAGCTGGTCAAGGCCGCCACGGCAAAGCCCGACGCGCGCCTGGAATTGCCGCGGCGGATCAAACCGGGCTCCGAGCTGGTGCGAACGTGGAACCAACGGACCTATCGGGTCACGGTCCTACAAAAGGGCTTTGCCTATGACGGCAAGACTCTTGCCAGTCTCTCGGAGATCGCCACGCTCATTACCGGGACCAAATGGAATGGCCCCCGTTTCTTCGGCCTGAGATCCACCAAATCGGCGAACGGAGACAGCAGCGATGGCGGCTAACCCCATAAGATCGTTGCGCTGCGCCGTCTACACCAGGAAATCGACCGAGTACGGGCTGGACCAGGAGTTCAACTCGCTCGACGCCCAGCGGGAGGCCTGCGAGGCCTACATCAAGAGCCAGGCCTCGCTGGGCTGGAAGCTGATCCCCCAGCATTTTGACGATGCGGCATATTCCGGCGGCAACCTTGAGCGACCCGCCTTAAAGCGGCTGCTCCGAGAGATCCAGCTCGGCAGGATCGACGTCGTTGTCGTCTACAAGATCGACCGCCTCACCCGGTCGCTGGCGGATTTTGCAAAGCTGGTTGAGACGTTCGATGCCCATTCGGTGTCCTTTGTGGCAGTGACCCAGCAGTTCAATACGACCACGTCCATGGGGCGGCTGACCCTCAATATTCTCCTGTCCTTTGCCCAGTTCGAGCGGGAGCTGGCGTCGGAACGGGTCAAGGACAAGGTGGCGGCCTCCCGCAAGAAGGGCAAATGGACCGGCGGGACCACTCCGCTCGGCTATGATGCCAAGGGCAAAAAACTGGTCGTCAACAAGACCGAGGCCCAGACCGTCCGGATCATATTCCAACTTTATCTTGAGGTCAGGTCCTTCGGCAGGCTGGTCGGCGAGCTCGATCGCAGGCGCGTCGTCACCAAGCGGCGCGACACCAAAGTCGCCAAGTACCGAGGCGGCATTCCCTTCACTTATGGGCCCCTCGCCTACCTCCTAAAGAACCGCATTTACCTCGGCGAGATCCATCACGGCGGCAAGTGGTTCAAGGGAGAGCACGCGGCAATCCTGGACCAGGACGTCTTCGACCGGGTGCAGCAGCTACTTCAGGAAAACAACATTAGGCGCGGCACAAAATTCTCGGAGAGCGGCGCCCTGCTCAAGGGCAAGCTGTTTGACGACAAGGGCAACCGGATGAGTCCGACGTTTTCCAGCAAGAACGGTGTGCGGTATCGGTTCTACGTCAGCACCGCCTTGCGCGGACGAAAACACAACGCTGGTTCGGTCAGACGAGTTTCAGCTCCAGAGATCGAAAATCTCGTCGAGGCGGAGGTTCGCGGCAAGCTCAATGCTGGTGAGGCCCCGCGTGACGAACTTTTTGGGCTTATCGATCGCGTGACGTTATCGGCGGGCAAAATCCTGATCATTTTGGGAGATTCGAGGAGCAACAAGCGCCCAATTGAAATCCCCTGGACGCCGACGCCAAAAGGTCGAGCGCAGTTTCAGTTTGCCCCGCCTGAAAGAAAGGCCGACCCGAAGCTGATAAAAGCGATTGTCAGGGCTCAGGCCTGGCTCAACCAGATTTCTGAAGGTCACCACACCTCCATCGAAGATCTGGCCGCTGCTGCGGGTTACAATCCAAAGGTCATACGGCACGGGCTGCGGCTGGCGTTTCTCGCTCCCGAGATTGCGGCACTCGCCCTACATGACGATCGGCCTATCCGGCTCAAACAGATCCCGAAGCTGCTTGCCCTGTCGTGGCGTGAACAGCGCCAGTCGATCGAATGAGTCCATCGAATGTTATGGAATGCAGTGAGCAAGGAGAGAGATCGACGTTCAAGCGGGATGGCCACTCACGTTAACAAGGTCCGCCCAGAGGCGACGGCTGACGAGGACAAGCGGCGAGAGGAAGCCGCCGCAATCGCGAAGCGCGTTGATGCCCAACGCAAGACCAAGGAAGCGCTAGCGCGGCGGATTCGCGAAGAAGGCGGCCCTGCCATCGATGTGCTGCTGAAGCTTGCACATGACATCGCCGCAACTGAAATAGCGGATGCCAAGCTGAACTCCCAGATTCAAGATGACGCCGATCGGATCGTAGGCGCGGACTGGCTGGCGCGCTATCGGCCACCGGCGCCACGCGAGACCGTCTCCGAAAGCGCAGTCGAGTTGTGGGTTTTTGCGTCGAGCGGCAGCCCGGTCGGGGCTCAGGATAAGGTAATCGATCGCAGCGACGGCACCGGATATCTATCACCGGGTCGCAGGAATACAAGAGGATTGCCGGTTTGACCCTTAGCGGACCAGATTCGATGTGAACTTAGGGGGCCTCTGTGGCCCAAAGCGGACATTGGATAGGCAGGACGATGGACCGAGGATGAGGCCTACAGCCGCTGCTCGGCGAGCCAGGACGCGATGGCCTCGGCCAGCGGCTCGGTGTTGTCCGCAAAGGTGTGTCCCTCGACGCTCGGCGGGCGGGGGTTAGGCAGGAGCACGTAGCGAATCTCGGGAACGAGCGAACCCTCGGCGCGCGCCGCGCTCAATAGCATGTAGGGCTCGAACGGCAGCACGACGCTGTCAGCTGCATCGCGACCAGCAGGATCGGGCGCGGAATACGCGCGATCCAGAAGGTCGTGTCGGCAGCGCTCGCGACTTCGTCGCGGTAGGTTAGAAAGTGCTGCCCCGTCATCGGCGCCGGACTTCCGCCGATCCAGCGCATCGGCATCGGCAGCGTCGCGTTTGGCCGGCCTGCACGTAACGCGTCGCGCGCTGCCTGCCCAAGCGCTCGATAGGCGTCTTCGTCCTGGATCAGGATGTGGCGCGCTTTCCACGGCAGTTTCGCAATAGCGCCGGTCAGGATGACGCCATTGATGGCCGGGTCCCAGTCGGTGGCCGCATAAAAGGCCAACTGTGCGGTCGCGAGGCTCTGGCCTTGTAGGACGATGGCGCCGTAGCCGAGCGCCTTGGCGGTCGCGATTGCGGCCTCGATGTCGCGTCTAATCTCGAAAAAATTGTCCGTGTTAACGTGCTCGTCGTGCTGTCTTGTGCTGATCGACAGTGCTGCAAAGCCGCGCGCCGAGAGGGTGCGAGCGATCGCCCGCAACTGCACAGAGGCGAGATTACCGCCGCTGCCATGCACCTGCACGAGCAGCGTCGTGATCGCCGCGGGCTTTGCCAGCGGCTGCCACAAGGCGGCGGTGATGTTGGATCATGGCCTGGATGGTTGCCGCCTGCATAGCCCCGGCCATCAAACTTGAAGCGATCACCGCCTCATGCGAGGTGAGACGTTTCATATGAAGCCCTCTCGGGATTTAATACGATAATTAATGCCGCCTCAAAACTTGGCGATGTGGTCCATTGTTCCATGTGATCACTTCAACTCGACTATTGGATGCAGCCGTTCGTTCAAAGGCCAGGGCCATGACCTTTAAAAGACCGCGCGGAAGGCTGATCCGGGAAGTTGGTGAACTACGTTGAATGTCGCTCAGACATTCGTGGTCAGATGACAATCTGACCACTCATCACGCCGCACCCCGCGCGCTGCCGGCCTGCTGCTGCGTGTAATGCTGAGCCTACGAGGCGGTGAGCTGTTCAGTGGAAAGAGCAGGCTGGCGAGCTGTGCCCGCAAACAAAGAAGCTCCGCGTATTGCACCACCAGATCATTATTAACTTGATAGAGTAACTCTATCTCGCGGCTACCCTTTGACATGACTCAACCCCACACAGCTAAAAAGACAGATTGCAAAAATAAACGTCGTTGAAGGAACTCAGTTCGGTTTGGTTCCATTTCGGGAACCGGTGGGGCGCACTTTTGGCCGTGATTTTACCCCAGAAAACACTCACTGCGCTCTTACCCGAGTTAACGGGAATAACAAGGATGGAAATTAAATAACGGAATAATCACGCAAGCCAGCACATTAGGAATCATGATGGGGACAATCATGAAACGCATCGAACTTGATAAAATGGCCATCGACGACCTTTGGTCGTTGCACCTGGAAGTCTCTGAGCTTCTGCAACAGAGAATAAAGGCGGAAAAACTACTGTTGGAGGAGCGACTGAAGCAGTTGCAGGCTCCAGTATCATCGGGCCGTCGGCCGTATCCGGCGGTAACCCCGAAATATTGCAATCCCGATCATCCATCAGAGACCTGGGCCGGTCGTGGCAAGCAGCCGCGCTGGCTGGTTGAGAAGTTACGCTCGGGCAGGCGGATCGACGATTTCAAAATTGCCCAGCGCTGACTTGGGCTGAGCGCGCGCCCCGAATGAACTGCAGAGCTCCGAAGCCCGGCGCCGCAAGAACCGGCGGCCGGCTTTTGCGCAGTCATCTAACGCCCCCGCTGCCTCGTTCATCGTCGAGCGTGGTGTTACGCATCCACCTTTTTTTCTGACGGGATCGCGACCACCTCAGCAAACTGCAGTCGGGCCCGCAAAGTAAACAAGCGTTTCTCAATGGCTTGCGGGGATCTATGCAAAGCTGCCGCAATAATAATGGAAGATCGACCAGTGGCTCGCAATTCGAGTAACAACTGATCGTCCTCCTGCGTCCAAAATCTGTTGTATCGTCTCATCATTGTTACCGCCGTCAACTCGCCTTGCCTTGGTAGCCGACTTCGCCGACTTTGATTTCTTGGCAGCCTTCGCGGGTTTCTCCGCGGAGTGCGCTGACCACCATTGAGCTAGCGCGCAGAGCGCCCATCAGATTGTAGACATGTGAGGCTGTCGGGCACAACGATGCAGCCATCTGGGAGGCTATGCCCGTAACGAAGCCACCGAGCGCTACGGGGACACTGCCGGGCAACTTCGCTACGGGACCGGACGAGGCAGCGCCCGGCAATTGAGTAACAGATGGTAGCAGCGGCAGAGTGCTGTGAGCTTAGCCGGACGGGTTACGATCCGCTATTTCCCACACGATAGCGTCGGCAGATATTTATCCGACGATGGTATCTCTGAAAAAAGCTCCCCGCGATGGATCGCTCCGGCCGCGGGGAAAGTTACCTTCCATGCAGACGGCCCGAGGACCGGAATGGCCTACGGGCCCTGCGCGTCCTGTGTAACCTGAGCGGTGATTAACCGCGAATTACAGATTCGCAAAGGCCGACGCGGTCGAGAGAGGACCCAGGCGGCGGCGACGCACAGACCAACAAACCAAACGATGGCAACCCAAAACACGACGTCGTCTCGCATATTCATCTAAGGCCAAAAATGTGGGGGAGTTGTTCGCATCTGCCGGCAGCGGCGGCATCTGCCGATAGCGCTAGTCGAATGAGCCACGGCTCGCTTGTTATTCGCAGCCAGATAATTGGGAATTCACGCCAGCGCTCGTTAAAGATCGGAAAAAGATCAACTCCGTCGCCGCACGCGACGACCTCGCAGGGGCGGATTTAGACTTCGTTCACCGCGTTCGGGTAGAGTTCCCGCATTAAAGACGATGGGCTCGGCCACGTTGTCTGGCAACCAGCCCAAGCTAACTCTCAAGATAGCGATCCGCGATTGCGCGCGGCGCCGAGAGGATTGCCATGCCGTTCGAAGTCAAGGCTTGGGTATACGGACGCCTTCAGACAGCCTATGCCGCCTCCGCGAAGGAGGCGTTCGCGCTCGCCGTTGAGTGGCAGGTCGTCAACTGCGCCTGGGGCGTTTCGATCAGCGATGGCTGCAGGCGGTTCACCGTAGCCGAATTTGCCTGGGCGATGGCGTCCGAGGAGATCGCAGCCACAGCACTCGATGCACGTCGAGCGGCGGTCGCAACGTCATCTACCTGATGGTCTCCATGCCGAGGGATAGGCCGCCCGTGCCTGCGTCGACTGTGCCGCGCCTTTCGAAGCGATCCAGAGCCGGCGCGATGGGGCGGGAGAATTCGAGTGCGGGTTCTGTGGCGGACATGTGCATTCCTGGTCGGGCAGCTATCACTATAGCCATTGGACTACACCGGTGATCCGGCCGCCGCGGCGCCAAAGGCCCAAGAAGCGGAAGCTGACGCAGCGAGAGTAGAGTGACATCAGCATCCTCGCAGGCAAACGCGTGACCGGCGCCGAGATAATCCGCGCTCGCGCCGGGGGTGGTGGGGTAAGCATCGAGTAGCCAGGACACTTCTGGCTGCCAAAAGAGCCCGCAAGGAGAGGAGCGTCAGAATAACGCACTGCCGGGGCCCTTTTTGCGCCATCAAATCGTTGCGCTAATTGCTCGAAGCGCTGGGGAGTTTGCAGGTATTTGAATGTTGATGTCGCGCGGATGGTTGTTGTCAGCGATTGTTGTTCTGACCGCGACGTATTTGTTTGGAGCCTACAGCGCTCGGCATCAACTGTTTCCCTTCACGCTTTTGCAAGCGCTAAAAACCGCCGCGGCGGGTAAGACGGCTTCCGATGACCTGTACACATTTGATCAAACGGGACGACTTGCATCGGGCGACCAGAAGAGAGCCGTCCCTTGTCCGCAACAGACGGACCGTACGGCCGTTTTGCTGCTGATTGGACAGTCCAACGCTGGGAATTTCGGGGGCCAGCGGTTCAGCTCTCAACATGGAGAGAAGATTGTCAATTTCTTCGATGGGCGATGCTATCACGCCGCGTCGCCCTTGCTGGGATCTGACGGCGTCGGCGGGGAATACTGGACCCAACTCGGCAACCTTCTGCTGGATCGCGGGTCGTTCGACCAGGTCGTGATCGCTCCCGTATCCATCAACGGCTCCGAGGTTTCCCGTTGGGCGCAGGGCGGCGATTTGAACGGTCCGATGACGGACACTGCGGGCCAGCTGCAGCAGCGGGGTTATCTTGTGACCCACGTCCTCTGGGTTCAAGGCGAGGTCGACTATGTGAAGGGCACGAACGAGAAGGACTACCGTGATCGCTTCTTGTCGCTGGTTGCCTCGTTGCGGTCTCATGGTGTCACGGCGCCAGTATACGTTGGCGTCGCGACCAAGTGTTTGGGTGCAAGCAACGGAGGAACGCGCGTCCACTCTGCCGACAACCCCGTAGCGCGCGCTCAACTTGCGCTTCCCGATCCCGGCGCAAAACTGAAGAGCGGGGTCAATTCAGACGCCTTGCTTGACGATCTGGATCGGTACGACGATTGCCATTTTGGCGCATCGGGAGAACAGAAGGTTGCGAGAGCCTGGGCGGACCTGCTCTCAAGGGTCCCCTAAGCCGTTAAAGCGTTTGCGGTACCACACTCCCGGCGCGTGTCGTTTCGGCTTCTGAATCCCTCGGGAAATCGGGGTCGGAAAAGGCGGTCGGGGGCGAATCGAGCCCGAGGACACTTCACCACCCGAGGCTTGTCGCGCCGGGCAGGAAGTGGTGGAGTACCGCGGCGTTTTTCCAATTCTATGTCAAAGGGAGAACTGGGTATGAAAAAGGCGATTCTTGTCGGTTTTGCGATCCTCGCTGTCTCCACGTCTGGCGCTTTGGCCAAGAAGGCGTCGAAGCCGAAGGCACCTGCCGCCGCAACGGCCGCGGCCACCACCACGACAGCTGCCGCAGCGCCGTTCATGATGACCCCTGTTAGCGCCAAGGACCGCGAGATGTATGAGAAAAACCAACGCGATTCCGGCATGAAAAAGAAGTAGAGAGACACAAGTCTGCATCCGCTTGTATCAGGCCCCGCCGGTTCACGCTGGCGGGCCTTTTCGTTGCGATGCGGCGGGCAATTTTAATCGGAACGACCCTGGCCTTGGAGCATGGCCAGGGCCGCCATTCCATATGCGCTAGGGCAGAGACGGGGGATACCCAAGCGCTCAGATCGAACAAGGCGGCCGGTCGATCGTTCCTTCGGGATCTCACCAGAACTTCTGTTCCTCGATTTCAGGCCGAAGCCAAGGTGTAGGCGTTGATACACATCAATGACCTGGCCGGGAGCAAGGGCCAGCCTTTCATTCCATGGAACGGAATTGGCTGTTCATAGTTTCGATCGCTGCGACTCTGGCTCTAACGGCCGCAGGGCTGAGCGCCTTGCTGCTGGCGATGTGACCGTAAAACTACGGTGCCAGGAAAAGATAGCAGCAGTCCTATATGGGCTGTTTGATAAGATTCAGAGTTCCATTATTCGGATCAGGTGAATGATCGTGCAACCATTGCTATCGCCGCCGCTCTAGGCGCGCTTACCTCAGCGCTGGTTGTGGCGGCTCTATTTTGGTGGTGACGGCTTCAATTGCCTATCGCCGCCTTCCGAACAGCGGCCGGGCAAAGCCGCGACAACCAAGCCCGCAACATACAGCGCAAAAATAGTTCGCAACATGTCGCCTCCTCGTATCTCCCCGACGGGTCAGGAACAGCCCCCCAGTAGGTTGGCTGACGCGTAATAATGGCGCGGGACTCATGCGCGCACCGCAATGTCGAAGCCCTGAGCCCTCAAATCGAGAAGCGTCTTACGGTCCGTGG